>Ga0155168_103_pt1 | contig 48188 bp, 46 predicted proteins | sample RifCSPhighO2_01_FD_106136 | JGI IMG/M metagenome (GOLD analysis project Ga0155168, IMG submission 106136) | Candidatus Moranbacteria bacterium RIFCSPHIGHO2_01_FULL_54_31
CGCGTAGTTGGCGCGGCCCTGGGACATAGAACGCATCTCTGTGGCGTACCCGAACATCGAGGAGAGCGGCACTTCCGCATGGATTTCCTTGACCTGCGATGCTCCTTCGCCGCGCGCAGTCATCTCCTTGATCACGCCGCGCTTCGAGGAGATGTCGCCGACGATATCGCCCATAAACTGCTCCGGAGTGATGACCACCACTTTCATAATCGGCTCGAGCAGTACCGGCTTCGCCTTGCGGCAGGCTTCCTTGAAGGCGAGCGATCCGGCGATACGGAAAGCCGCTTCCGAGGAGTCGACATCGTGATACGAACCGTCGTAGACCGTCGCTTTGATATCCACCATCGGGTAACCGGCGAGCACGCCTGTCAGCATCGCTTCCTGGATACCCTTGTCGATCGGCTTGATGAATTCCTGCGGAATGGCGCCGCCCTTCACTTCATTCAAAAATTCATATCCCAGACCAGGCTCTTCCTGCGGCTCGACGCGCAGGAAGCAGTGGCCGTATTGTCCGCGTCCGCCTGACTGGCGGATATATTTCCCTTCCGCCTCGGATTTCTCGCGGATGGTCTCGCGGTAGGCGACTTGCGGACGGCCGACATTCACTTCGACTTTGAATTCGCGCTTCATCCGATCAACGAGGATATCGAGGTGCAATTCGCCCATACCGGACATGATGGTCTGCCCGGTCTCTTCATCGGTATGGACGCGGAATGTCGGATCCTCTTCCAGGAGTTTCTTCAAAGCCACGCCCATCTTCTCCTGGTCGGCCTTGGTCTTCGGCTCGATCGCGATATCGATGACCGGTTCCGGAAAAGTGATCGCCTCGAGAATCACCGGGTGCTCCAGATCGCACAGCGTATTGCCGGTCGTTGTCACCTTCATCCCGACAAGCGCGCCGATGTCCCCGGCTGTCAGTTCTTCGATTTCTTCGCGATGGTTGGCATGCATACGGAGGATGCGGCCGATACGCTCCTTCTCATTCTTCGTAGAATTGAGCACGTAGGATCCCGCCTTGACCGTTCCGGAATACACGCGGAAAAAAGTCAGCTGCCCGACAAACGGGTCGGTAGCGATCTTGAAAGCCAGGGCGGAAAACGGAGCGTCGTCTTTGGTCTCGCGCACTTCTTCGGCGCCGGTTTTCATATTGATCCCATGCACCGGAGGAATGTCGACCGGGGACGGAAGGTAATCCACCACAGCGTCGAGCATCAGCTGCACGCCCTTGTTGCGAAGCGCCGTCCCGGTAAACACCGGGTGCAAACGGACGCTGATAGTCGCCTTGCGCAGAGCCGCCTTCAATTCAGCGACGGAAATTTCCTCCCCATTCAGATACTTCTCGGTCAAAGCGTCATCCGTCTCGGAGATCTTTTCCACCATTTTTTCACGCCACTCTTTGGCCTTATCGAGATACTCGGCCGGGATTTCTCCCTCTACCACTTTTTCTCCCATCTCTCCCTCGAACGTATAGGCCTTCATCGTCATCAGGTCGATCAGGCCATAAAAATCCCCGCGCAGCCCCATCGGGTACTGGATCGCGACAGCGTGCGGAGTCAGCCGGTTCCAAATCGATGCCAGGGCATCTTCGAAAACAGCCCCCTCTTTGTCGATCTTGTTGATGAAACACATGCGCGGCACGGCGTACTTCTCCGCCTGACGCCACACGGTTTCGGATTGCGGTTCGACGCCTTCTTTGCCGTCGAACACGACCACGCCGCCATCGAGCACGCGGAGAGACCGCTCCACTTCCACCGTAAAGTCCACGTGTCCCGGCGTATCGATGATATTGATATGGTGGCCCTTCCAAAAACAGGTCGTGGCGGCCGAGGTGATCGTGATGCCGCGCTCCTGCTCCTGCTCCATCCAGTCCATCGTGGCCGCTCCTTCATGCACCTCTCCGATCTTGTGCGTGATACCGGTGTAGAACAGGATGCGCTCGGTCGTCGTCGTCTTGCCGGCGTCGATATGAGCGATGATACCGATATTGCGGTATTTATCGATAGGAGTCTTGCGAGCCATAAATAAAAAAAGGATTATGAATCAAGAATAAAGAATGGGGAATGGTTCTGCGCCGTCCCGGCGCATCATGATTCCTGATTCATGATTCTTTGCTGATTAAAGAAGTTACTATGATTCTTAAAAAGTCCCCGAAAAAGATGATGCCACTGAAAGCACCTAGGCGAAGTGCGCGAACGCCTTGTTGGCCTCGGCCATCCGGTGGGTCTCATCGCGCTTCTTCATCGCGGAACCGGCTTTGTTCGAAGCATCGAGCAGTTCGTCAGCGAGCTTCTCGGCCATCCCCTTGCCCTTGCGCTTGCGGCAGGCATCGCGGATCCAGCGCATCGCCAGCACCTGGCGGCGTTCGCCGGACACCGGTACCGGCACCTGATAGTTGGCTCCGCCGACGCGGCGGCTCTTCAGCTGGAGGAGCGGCGCTACGTTCTTGATCGCCTGTTCGAAAGTGTTCAGTCCGCCCTTCTTGGTGCGTTCGTGGATGATATCGAAAGCGTCATAGATGATCTTCTCAGCGATGCTTTTCTTGCCGTTCCACATGATCATACCGACAAAATGCCCTACCAGAGGGTTGTCATACAGCGTGTCCGGTTTCCATTCACGGGCGAATTGTCGCTTTCTTCGTGGCATAGGCTTGTAGCTTCGTCAGGTTCGTTATTTTGAAAAATGATGCAGGAGTCTGCTCTATTCTGTCGCCTTGGCTTTCTTGGTGCCGTATTTGCTGCGGCTCTGCTTGCGGTTCACGCCGGCGGCATCGAATGTCCCGCGGACGATATGATAGCGCACGCCAGGCAGATCTTTCACGCGGCCGCCGCGGATCATGACGATCGAGTGTTCCTGAAGATTATGCCCTTCGCCCGGGATATACGCCGTGACTTCCATACCGTTCGTCAGGCGCACGCGCGCGATCTTGCGGAGAGCGGAGTTCGGCTTCTTCGGCGTCGTCGTCGACACCTTGATGCACACGCCGCGCTTGAACGGGCTGTTGTGGAAGGTGTTGCGATTCTTGACGCTATTGATCGAGTAGGTCATCGCCGGGGATTTCGACTTGCTCGAGGAAGATGTGCGCGGCTTTTTGATCAGCTGATTGATGGTGGACACAGGGATGAGAGATTAAAGACGTATGAGAATATTCTTGAACAAAAGACAAACAAAAAAGCCTAGGGCTTTTCGTACTGTCCATACTATCGAAAAGCCGCATTCTTGTCAACACCGGCCGCTCTTCCCCTGCCGCCGCTCAGGGCGCTCACCTCGTGAAATGTCGCTATATGCGACTGATGATCTATACATCGTATTTCACAGAGTAAACCGCAAAAACAGGCTCAGGACGAAATTGATGAAGATGCTGATCGGGGCGGAAAAAAAGAAAATCACGAAAATCAGCAGGAAGAGCCCGTATTGTTCGAGCAGGAACACGGTGCGTTCGCGAAGCGGCACGAGCGCGTAGAGGAGCTTCGAACCGTCGAGCGGCGGCACCGGCAGCAGATTGAAGCAGGCCAGCACCACGTTCCAGAAAATCACCAGAAGGAGCAATCCGAACAGGATGCTCGCGAGCGATCCGGACAAGGCCTGGGACAGCAGGCCGAAACGGTCGAGAAAGTCCCCGCGGCCCCCGATGACGCCGATGAAGCGCTCCAGAATATCCATTTTGATCGCGAGCGTCAGCGGCAGCATCTTGGCGAAGAGCGCCGCCAGCGCCGCCAGCAGAAGATTCGATCCCGGTCCGGCGAGCGCCACCCAGGTCGGTCCCCATTTCTGGTTGCGCAGATTGTAGGGATTGTACGGCACCGGTTTCGCCCACCCGAACGCAAAGCCGGTACTAATGACCAAAAGAATCGGCAGAATGACCGACCCGAAAGGGTCGATGTGCTTGAGCGGATTGAGATTCAGGCGATCGGCGTATTTGGCCGTCAGATCCCCGAGCCACAAAGCCACCACGCCGTGCGCCACCTCGTGGATCATCACCGAGTAAATGAGCGTCAACAGATAGAATCCGACGAGCACGATTTCATTGGCCATATTTGAAGAGTGAATTACGAATCAGGAATTATGAATCACGAATGGGAAAAAATACACATACATCTAAAAAAGATACTTGTTTTTCAAAAGTATTTTTCTTTGCCTTTAGCCCAGGCTCGGTAACGCTGTGCGATGAAAGCGGAGCAAGAAAGATCGTATCGCGGTTCAGCTTGTCTGAACTCGCGCTGCGCGAGAGCGAGACGACTTTCTCTCCGCTGAGTCATACAGCGTTCGAGGCGGGATACGGAAAAGAAAAATACTTTTGAAAAAACTACCTGTCGTTCAGGAACACTAGCAGCTGCCTTGCCAAAGCGGCAAGGGTATGATACTCTCATTTCTGTAACTGTTCAACAGCAATCGTATGAGCCGCATGTGCCAACTCACCGGACGGGGAACCCAGACCGGCAACAAAATCAGCCATTCCAAACGGGCCTCGCGCCGCACGTTCGCTATCAATCTCCAGACGAAGCGCATCGGCGGTATGAAGCTGCGCGTTTCGACCCGCGCGCTCCGCACCCTGGCCAAGGCGGCCTAGCCATCGCGCGGATTTCCTGCGCAGCATAAAACCCTCCATTCGGAGGGTTTCTTTTTTTCTGCATCTTGTCGGGGCGCGGAGAATCGAACTCCGGCTACAAGACCCCCAGCCTTGCGTACTACCATTATACAACGCCCCGATACAACAACCGACAATTCTACGAAAATCGTAGATCTTCTAAAATTCCCGTGAAGGCAAAATCATTTGCTTTCACCCCCATGCGCACGCCTGCCCGCCCGTAGCTTTAGCGAAGGAGGGTACTACCGATATACTACAGCCCGGAAACTTCACTTTGAAACAGAATTGAGCGTAACAGAATTTCAGCCAATTGAAAAGGAGTGGCCACATTTGTGACTCACTCCTTCGACGAGCTGTTCGCTAACGGTGTGTTGTCAATGTTCCTTTCTTTTGCGCTGGTTTTTCCCCTCGCTCATACTCTGTTCGTGCGGGAGCGATGGACAAGTTTTAGTGGTTCTTGATTTGTCACATCCAAGTGTCCCGTAACGGATGGGGCATGCCGGAGTGCCCCCAACGCAAGATGCTGGTTTATGCTGCTGTTTCGCGGCCAACAGCCCCTGCCGTAATGCGATTTTACTCATCTGCTTTCCCCTGATCTGGTTCAAAAAACAAAAAAGTGGCTTGATAACCACTTTTTCATTATACACCTTTTGAGCTTTTTTGTCAATAAGAGGCGATTATTCCAGGATGCCGTCTAGGTTCACATCATAGAGGATCTGCTCCTGGACCAAGCGGTAATTGATCAGCTCCCCTTTCTCGAACCAGATCGGGATCTCGCGCTCCGCTTCTTCCGGACTGTCCGAGCAGTGTACCAGATTGCGCACCGCGCGATCATCCAGGCTCGACAGCGCATAAGAGTCTACTGTGAAATCGCCGCGCAATGTGCCGACGTCCGAGGTAGTCGGTTCCGTCCCGCCGACGATTTTCTTCACGATCGCCACGGACTGGTTGCCTTCGATGACCATCGCCAGTACTGGACCGGAAGTGAAGAAATCGACGTTCGCCCGGATGATATCCTTGCCGTATTCGAGCGGCTCCTTGTCGATCGGCACACCGTGTTCCGTCCGATCCGCGATGATGCGGGCGCCCTTTTTCAGGAACCATTCTTCATCCTTGTTGTAATGCGCCCAGCACTGCTCCGCCTTGGGAACGATGAGCTTCATCGCGATGAACTTGAGCCCTGTCTGTTCGAAACGGGTGATAATAGCGCCGATCAAGGCGCGCTGTATGCCATCCGGCTTGATCATAACTAAGACGCGTTCTTTTTTCGGGTGTACAGCCATAACTTTTCTCTACCAAGTCAATTATTCTACTGAGAACAAGTATAACACAAGAAAAGCGGAATAGCAAGCCCCGTTACATATCCTCGGCGGACTGTTCCTCAGGGAATGATGTAAGACGAAGTCGCCTACCGGCTTTTACCAGCTATTGCATCAAGTTTTTTACAAAGATACGCGACTGGGGCAAGTCGGCACTTCCTACTCTGCAAAAACGCAGCGTCCCAGCGCCGCGGTACAGAGGTAGCGTATGTCCCCGCCCGTATCCGTCCGCCGTATCAGCGTATGGTGCTCTTCCAGGCGCCGCAGCACATCCGGGTTCGGGTGCCCATAGCTATTCTTGCCGACCGAAATCACCGCTTCGCGCGGCTGCAATCGGTCGAGAAAGGCATCGCTCGTCGAATACCGGGAGCCGTGATGCGCGACCTTCAGGATATCGGCGGGACGGATGTCCGGCAACACGGTCTCTTCGGCCGGCAGATCGCCGGTCAAGAGTATGCTGGTCGCCCCGTAGGTGAAACGCGCGACGATGCTCCCTGCATTGGTTTCTTTCATCTCCTCGGGCAAGGGTGTCAGAGGATATTCGATGTCCAATTCTCCTCCCTCGGGGAATCGCACGCTACCGCCGCGAAATATGCGGAGCGGCGAGAGAGCGTTCCGAGAGAGCGCGGCCTCCAGGAGTTTGAATGTCTCCGTATCGCTCTCGGCGCCTGTAGAGAGGAACGTCTCCACGCGATAGGCGGAGAGGAGCGAGACGAAGCCGCCGATATGATCCGCGTCCGGATGCGTCGCGATCACCGTTTCGATCGTCCGATCCCAGAAAGGCATATGCCGCCCCACGCGCGCCAGAAGTTCCCTCCCGGTGCGTCCGCCATCGATGAGCAGCTGATTCGAACCCTGGGAAATGAAGATGGCATCGCCCTCCCCGACATTCAGGAACACCACCTCGGTCGCCGCCCGGTAGTCGCGCAGCCAAAAGATCGCGGCGGCGCCGAGCGCCGAGAGACCGAGCAGGAGCAGGAGGCTAAGATATATCTTTTGTTTTGAGCTGAACATAGCGCCGGTGAAAATGATTTCTCGTCATCACGATACCAGAGAAGAGGAGAGCGTACCAGAGGATCAGCGCCGGTACGCCGATCGAAAGCTCTACCGTCGCGCCCGGAAACACGCTCACCTGTTCTGCGACGAAGGTGATGCTCCGCAAGAAAAGATACGCGACACCGGCTGGCAAGAGATGCAGCCCCGGCCAGATGACGAACGCAAGCGCAGAGATGAAGGCGGTACCCATCGCATATGGCACGAGCGGCAGCAAGAGTATGTTCGCCAAGAGCGCATAGGGGGAGAAGATATGGAACTGATAAATGAGGAGCGGCACGACGAACAATTCTACCGCAAGCGTCAGGAGCGCTATCTCGACGAAACTCTTCCCGAAAAATTCCTTTGACAAGAGTCTTGCCATATACGGCGCCGCGGCGATGATGCCAAGCGTCGCGAGAAACGAGAGCTGGAAACCGATATCATAACGCAAGAGAAGCGGCTGAAAGAAAAGCATCCCGGTCGCTGCGAACAAGAGCAGATTGACTGACCGTGACAACCGGCCGGAGAAAAGCGCGGCAAAAGCGCACAGTCCCATAATCCCCGCCCGGGCCGCGGATGCCGGAGCGCCGACCAGGATGATGAAGAGGATGATACCTCCGGCCGCGAACCAGAGCGCCTGCCTGCGCCACAACCCGATGCCGATCCCGGCAAGCACGAGCCCCTGAGCGATCAGGGCGATATTGTACCCGGAAATAGCGACGATGTGCGACAGTCCGGCGCTTATGAATGACTGCTGGAGCGTCTCCGGCAGACGATCGCTGCCGCCGATAATCAAGCCCGCCGCCAATCCGGCTTCCGGTTGCGGCAGGCTTCTGCCAAGCGCGGTTTCGAAAGCGCGTTTCGGCACAAAGAACAGCCGGCTGATGCGCGCCTGCGTATCTTCCGGCAACACTTCCACCTGCGATGCCTGACGGCATACATAGCCGATATCGTCCTTGGCAAGAAACATCCGATAATCGAACGCCGGGTCGAAATTTTTCGGCGCTTCCAAGGCGCAAGACAGCGAGACGCGCGCGCCGAACGCAAGCGGCGCGATGCGCGGCGCCTGCCAGAGGATTTTTTCCTGCGGACACCTATCGCTTGCGCAGGACAGCATCTTCACGATGACTTCCTGGTAACGTTCCTTGTCCTCGGGATCATTCACGACGCGCGCGACGCCGGTTACTTCTCCCTCTCCCTTGCTGATACGCTCCGCCTGAAAACGTGCGAGCGTATCGGTTGCGCCCCAGACGCCGAGCATGAACGCGGCCAATGGCACGGCGCCGATGAAAAGGTTTTTGCGCGGAAAGACGGTAGCGACCGCCGCAAGCAGGGCCGCCATCCCCCACGCAAGCCACTCCGGCGGCATAAAAAAAGAGCCCGCAAAGACTCCTCCGATATACCCGAGACACACCAAAAGAAAAACCTGATCCTTCCTCAACATAATCTATCTTCTCTTTGCCCCATCCTCTATTCTTTTTTCTTCCCGTGGTTGCCGTCGAACATTTCTGACTCGCTCTGCCGAACAGGGAGCTGTCCTGTCGAAACCATCCGTCACGCTCGACTGTTACCGGCTCGCTCATCAGAAATGTTACCGCCGTCTACCAAAGAAGAAAAAAGGATAGTAGGAGTGGCAAAACTACAATATTTCGATAATCTTTTTCCGACTGGTCGCGCCAGAAACGATCGTGATGAGGCTCGGCGCGACAGAGAAATATTTCGCAAGCAGCTTGATGAGCTTCTGGTTCGCCTGATTCTCAGCCGGAATCGCCGTCACGTGTGCGCGATAGGCAGTCTCTCCGATTTTTTCCACGGCATTTTTCCCCGCCCGCGGAATGATGGTCACAGAAATTTTTGACATAAAAAAATATAGTCTGATTCTAAGCCTCTCCTTCCTTATAAAACAAGTCTCCACCCGAAAGAATTTTTTGACGGTTGCTTCACGTTGTTTGAAGAAGGTCTCTCGGCTCGAAAAAAGAGCTGTGTCCCGCCGTTGATTGGGGGCGACTTTTTTCGTAAGCCGAGAGGCCTGATGAGTGGTGAAGCAGAGTCAAAAGATTACTTTTGGGCGGAGATTATCCTCTCAATCAGACAACCTACTCCAACGTCTCCAGAGCCTTCCGGAAACTCTTGGCGCTGCCGAAAGATTTGTAGACGCTCGCGAAACGGATATAGGCGACATCATCGGCCTCTTTCAATTTCTCCATCACCAGACTGCCGATCTCGCGGCTACCGATCTCGTTCATATGTTTCTCATGCAAGGCATATTCTATCTCTCCTAAGATCCGCTCGATCTTTTCCTCGGCCGCCGGACGTTTCTCGAAAGCGCGCCGCAGTCCCTTCTCGATCTTGCTGCGATCATAGTCTTCCTTGCGGCCATCCTTTTTCACCACGAGCAGATGGAAAATCTCCACTTCTTCATAGGTGCTGAAGCGGGCGTGACACTTCTCGCACTCGCGGCGGCGGCGGATCGCCCGCCCCTCCTGCGTATCGCGCGAGTCGATGACTTTGGTATCCGGATGATTGCAGAACGGGCAATGCATAAGGAAGATAATGGATAAGTGATAAATGACGAGAGATCAGGAATAAGAGATAGCGGATAAGCTATTTCTTCATCGTGCATCACTTACCCGCTTCGCCGGAGCTAGAGCGAGGCGAGTCTTGCATCTCATACTTACAGTATACACCGCTCTTGTTTTCCGTAAAAGTAAAACGCCTCTTCTCGAGGCGCGATACTCTCTTCTCAAAACTATTTTTTCATCTTGCGGCGGATGAAAGCGGGAATCTCGAGATCCTCGTCCGCTTCGACAAGCTCTTTGGATTCGCTCCTCGGGGCGATGCCGCGCGGCTGGATCTTCTCATCGATGATCATCACCGGCTGCTCGATCTTGCGGCTGGGAAATTGCAGCGCCTCTTCCGGCATTTCTTCCTCTTGTTCCGCTTCTTCTGCTGCAGAGGTAAAGCGCGGCTTGGACGAAGAAACCGTCCTATTGGTGATCAGTCCCAGCGCGGGCTCTTTGACGCGGGCGATGTCGAATCCGGTGGCTACCACGGTAATCTGGATCTCGCCTTTGCGGATCTGGTCATCGGTCACGGCACCGAAGATAACCTTGGCATTCGGATCGATATTCTCGGTGATGATGCTGGCAGCTTCGTTGATCTCGAGCATCGTAAGGTCGCTCGAACCGGAGATATTGAACAACACGCCCTTGGCACCGTCGATAGACAGTTCGAGGAGCGGGCTGTTGATAGCGGCCTTGGCAGCCTCCACGGCGCGATTATCACCGGATGCGATGCCGATACCCATGAGCGCGCTGCCGCTGTCTTCCATGATGGCCCGCACATCGGCGAAGTCGACGTTCACGATACCGGGCTTGGTGATCAGATCGGAGATGCCCTGCACGCCCTGGCGGAGCACGTCGTCGACGATACGGAAGGCGTTCACGAGCGTCGTCTTGCGGTCGATGATCGAGAGCAGCTTATCGTTCGGTATGGTGATGAGCGTATCGACGCGATCCCGCAAATTCTCGAGGGCTTCATCGGCAATGGCGCGCCGCTGGGACCCCTCGAATGCGAACGGCTTGGTCACGACACCGACTGTCAATGCACCGAGTTCCTTGGCCGTCTCGGCCACGATCGGCGCAGCGCCGGATCCGGTTCCGCCGCCCAGCCCGCATGTGACGAACACCATATCGGCACCCTTGAGCACCTCTTGGATCTCATCACGGTTCTCTTCCGCGGCCTGCCGACCGATTTCCGGATTCATACCGGCACCGAGTCCCTTGGTCAGATTTTTCCCGATGTGGATCTTTTCTTGCGCCTTGGAATTATGCAGTGCCTGAGCATCCGTATTGATAGCCACAAACTCGACACCCTTGATTTTGGCATCGATCATGCGCGTAATGCCGTTGCCGCCGGAACCGCCTACGCCAACGACTTTAATCTTCGCAAAAGTCTCGATATCGGGTTTGATCTCCGCCATATGTATCCCCTTTAAAAAGGTTGGTTAAGTAATTGATGCCTGTCATACTCTGCTGCACCGCTCTTCTGAAATCCCGCCCGGCAACATCCGTTTCTTGAAGTTTCACTCTATCACAACGCGAGAAAAGGTGTCAAGGCAGCGAAAAAACCTGGGAAAACACGGTTTTCCAGGGAAACGCCTTTGTATATTTCTCTTTATTTTCTGCTACGGACGAACTCCCCTGAGTCACTGTGCATTACGGGAGAAACTGTTTCGACCAACGCCTGATGCTATTCATCATATCATGTATGCCGGCTGGCACAATACCGAGCATCTTGCCCGGAGCGAACGAATGCTTGTGCGACTGATTCGCCTGCGCCAGAAGCAACAGCCCGACAGCCGTCGCGAACTGCGGCGTATCCACCTGGTCCAAGATGCCGCCCAGCGGTTTCGGGTATCCGATCTGCACCGGCAGCCGGAGCACCCGCTTTGTCAGATCGACAGCGCCCGGCAAAAGCGCTCCTCCTCCGGAAAGTACCGCCCCGCCAGGAAGCAGTTCCTCGCGACCGATATTTTTCAACTCGGAATTTATGAAATGCATGATCTCTTCGAAGCGCGCTTCGATGATTTCCGCTATGTGTCTCCGCGATACCAAGGCGTCTTCCTGCGAATCGAAAATACTCAGATCAACATCTTCTTTCTTCCCGATTTCATCGGGGGTGGCGCTGCCGTATTGCAGCTTCACCGCCTCTGCCACCTCAATCGATGTGCGCAGACCGATAGCCAGATCGTTGGTGATATGACCGCTCCCTACCGGCAAAACGGACAGATGCAACAGATCGCCATCTTCGAACACTACCATGGAAGTCGTACTGCCGCCGATATTGATAAGCACCGTACCGAGCTCTTTCTGCTTGGTACTGAGGACCGCTTCGGCTGACGCGATCGGTTCCACGACGAAACTCTCGACGCTCGTACCGGCTTGCTCGAGGCTGCGGGAAATATTCTTCAGATGCGATGTGCTGCTGCTGATCACCAGCGCATTCATCTCAAGACGCACTCCATGCATACCGAGAGGATCCTTGATATTTTTCTGATCATCGAGGCGATAGTCTTTGGGAATGACATGGATAATCTCCCGGTTGAGCGGCATCGTCAGCCGCGCCTGCACTTCTTCCAAGACGCGCGCGATATCGTCCTCCGATACCTCGCCATCGGCGCGCCCCACGGCGATCACGCCCAAAGCATTCTGGCAGGCGATCTCCGCACCGCTCACGCTCACGGCCACATTGTCTGCCGGGTGCCCGGCCATACGCTCAGCCTGCTCCAAGGCGCTGTTGCATGCCTTGGCGACGCTGTCCGTATCGACGACCACGCCGCGGCGCATGCCGAAAGAAGGCGTCGTCCCCACGCCGACGACGCGCAACGGCTCTTCAAAAGAAATTTCCTGAGCGATCACTGCCCGAATCTCCGCAGAACCGATATCCAAACCGACATAATAATGGCCTCGTGACATACGAACGATATCATTCAAAATTGAAAAATGCCCCTCCTATGAAAAACAGAGCTTCTTGCCCTGTATTATACCCCGAGAAGCGCCAGACGCCAAGGGAAAGTCGATTAGGATTTCACGAATGCCATCAGATACGGGGAAAAAATGGCGATACCGATAGCCACGGCCGAAAGCGAAGCGAGCAGTACCGCACCCGCCATCACGTCTTTGATCACCCGCGCATACGGATGCACGCGCGGCTTCAAGATATCCATCACGCGCTCGAGCGCGGTATTGGCCAGTTCCAGAGTCAGCACCCAGACGACAGACAGGATGATCAAAGAACGCTCCATACTCGACAGAGGGAAGAAAAGCATCAGGATGACCGCGAGCAGCCCCGCTACGATCTCGATCTGAAAGTTCTTTTCGTTACGTATCGTAAAGAGAATGCCTTTCACCGCATACGTGAAGCTTCTGATCAATCGGCGCATAGTGACAATCATTAGATGTATTATGGAGGCTGTGCTACTGATCGCTGAAAGCATCGGTCACTCGATCCTGGATCTCGAACATCTCTTCCTCATGATCGAAACCGACCAGATGGAGTACGCCGTGAGAAAATATATACGTCATCTCGCGCTGGAATGTCACCTCGTCTTCGGCAGCGGCTTGCGCGATGAACGCCGGGCAGAAAAAAATGTCTCCGAGGAAAATATCCTGTTCGGCTACCCGCGCCAATGCCTCCCTGTCGGCATATTCGCCGAAAGACAGCACATCGGTCACCGCATCCTTATCACGATATGTCCGGTTCAGCTCCCGGATCCTCTCTCCGGTCACGGCGATGACGTTGAGACTGACTTCTTTGCCATGCAAGAAGGGGAATCGGCATTCTTCGAGCGTCCGCGAAGCTACCTCATTGAAAAACGCTTCTTCGAACGGCACTTCTGTCTCAGCGGTGTAATCGAGGGTCACATGCATACGCTACGTAAGCAGAGCATCCACCATCCTGCGCACATCGTCGCCTGCCGCACGGCCAGCCACCTTTTTCATCACCGCTCCCATCGCCTGCCCCATCTGAGCTTTGGTGGTAATGCCGCTCTCCAGAAGCGCTGCCTGTACCAGGGCTCGCAATTCTTCTTCCGGCATAGCCTGCGGCAGATATTCTGATAGGAGCACCAGTTCCGCGGCTTCTTTCTCAGCGAGATCCGCCCGATTGCCGGCCCGGTACTGCTCGATGCTATCTTTGCGCTGTTTCGTCAGCCGGCGGATCACGTCTTCCACCTCGCTATCGGACAATTCCGCCGGAGCTTTCCGCTTCTCGATAGCCGTATTCTTGATAGCGCTTGAGAGCAGACGGATCGTATCGCGACGGAGCGCGTCCCCTGACTTCATCGCCTCTTTCAGATGCGTCCCAATCGTCTCGTACAGACTCATACTCTTTCCCTTAACTGTTTATCCCCTCTATCATACCAAACTCCCTATCAAAAAACCACCCCGCGTATGCCATGGGGTGGTTTTTTCTGAAAGGAGGTTACATCTTCTTCTTGATGTCGCGGAGCGCGTCTTCATCGAACTTGCCCAGTTTTTTCAGGCGATTGATCTCTTTGCGGATCTTCACTTTGTAAAGGGCTTCTGAACGGCGCTTGTCGCGGCTCTGCTCTTCTACGCGGAAGCGCTGCTTGCGCACCTGTCGCAAGACACCGCTCTGCTGCACGCGGCGCGAAAAACGCCGAATGAGGCTTTCAGCGGTTTCTTTCTCTTTTTTCCGTACTTGAATCATACAAACGACCTCCTTTCCTAATTTCCATTATGGAAAAACAAATAATAACGGGTATTAAACCCCAGGGCAAGCCCTGGGTTCAATCCCTCCGCGGCAAGCCGCGGGGTATTGACCCGATTTTACCGGCACTCCGCTCGGAAGCGAAAGTGAACTTTCGCTTCGCTCGCTCCGTTTGGTAATGAGCGCTCGTGGAGCCTTCTCTGGGGTTTATCCTGTGTAATCCGGCTTGCCGGTCCGCCTATGGCGGAATTACACAGGATGAATATTCTCCGTCAATCGGGCGCCTCCGATGAGGTGGAGGTGGAGATGCGGCACTTCCTGGCCGCCGTCCCTCCCGACCCGGATCAGCAGCTTATACCCTTTCTCGGAAATATTCAAGTCTCGGGCGATGCCCTGCGCGACGAGGAACATTTTCCCGACAAGCGGCCCATCCGCCGCTTCCAATGACGCGACGCTTGCGATCGGCTTCTTGGGAATGATCAGGATATGCACGGGAGCCAGAGGATGGATATCGCGAAAGGCGAGAATGTCATCGTCTTCATAGACGATATCGGCCGGAATCTCCTTGCGGATGATCTTGAGAAAAATATTGTCTCCCATACGGAATGTTACCCTTGCAAGACTTGATTGGTTTTGAGGATCTTTTTCACCGCATCCACCAGCCTCTCATAGGTGACGGTCTCCTGCGTTCCGGAGACCATGTCCTTGACGATAGCGGTCTCATCGAGCGCTTCTTTCTGTCCGACGATGATCGTCACTTCCACTCCCAGACGATTGGCGACACGCAACTGCGACTTCAGGCTGCCGCGACCGAAACTTTCTGCAATGAGAATACCATTTTTTTCCAACTCTGAGAACAAGCGCAGGCTTTTTTTCTTGGCCATATCGCCGAGCTGCGCCAGAAACACGCGCGCCTTCGGTTCCTGATAGGGCTTGACCTGAGTGCGCTTCATCTCGAGCACGATGCGATCCAGCCCCAACCCGAACCCGATGGCCGGGGTCGCCTCGCCGCCTAGGCTCTGAATCAGCCCGTCATAGCGTCCGCCGCCGCCCAAGGAATATTTCTTCCCTTCCTTGTCGCTCGACCAGATCTCGAAGACGGTCTTGGTATAATAATCCAGCCCGCGCACCAGACGCGTATTGATCGTATAGGGCAGTTCGAGCTCATCTAAGTATTCGAGCAGGCGCTTGAAATGATCGCGTGATTCCTGATCGAGGTAATCAAGCGACTGCGGCGCATGGACGGTCAATTGGATGCATTTGTCTTCCTTGCAGTCCAGGACGCGCATCGGACTGGTCGCAAGACGATCGCGGCAGTGCTGACACAGCTTGTTTTTCTGCGCTTCCAGATAGCGGATCAGCGCTTTCTCGTATTCGCGCCGCGATTCCGGCATACCGATGCTATTGATCTGGAATTCGATATTTTTCAGTCCCAGCTGCGAGACGACGCGATAGGCGAGCTGGATGGTCTGCGCGTCGAGAATCGGGTCGCTTTCTCCGAACATATCGAAGTTCCCCTGCCAGAATTCGCGATAGCGTCCTTCCTGCGGACGATCATAGCGATACACCGGACCGATAGAAAACAGCTTCACCGGTTTCGGCAGGATGCCCATGCCATGCTGGATGAAGGCGCGCGCGATACCAGCGGTGAACTCTGGGCGGAGCGCCACCTTGTCGCCGCCGCGCGTGACGAACGAGTACATCTCTTTTTCGACGATATCAGTCTCCGTCCCGATGGAACGCGTGAACAGATGGGCGTATTCCACGATCGGCGTATCGATGCGCTGAAAGCCGTATTCCTGCGCCGCATGCGTGAGCGCCTTGCGCACCCGCTCCCAGTACGGCTGATCATCAGGCAGAATATCGCGCATACCACGGAGCGCCTGCAGCAGCATTTCCTCCTGACTCACGTTCTGCACAGACGTCTTCTTCGGTGCCGCCGATTTTCTCGACGCCGTTTTGGCAGCGGGCATTTTCTTTACCTGCGATTTCTGTCCGCGCGCCGAGACCTTGCGGACGGCAGCTTTCTTCTGTGGCATAGCTGTTCGTTTAAAAACTTACTGTCGGGCTGACGGAAAGAGTCAATAGACCGAAAAACGCTCTACCGGCCAAGCGCGCATCAGCACGCGACCAATAATCCTGTCTTTCTTGATCGGTCCGATGGAGCGCGAATCGTAGCTGAACATCCGATTGTCGCCCATCATGAAATACCCGTCCTCGCCCACGATCGTCCGCGGCATATCCTGAGTCAGGATCCTCGTACTGAGATAGCTGCTCTCGTCCAAGACGAATCCCTCCGGATGAATCGTATTGTAAATGATCACCTTACCGTGACGGATCTCCACCGCTTCTCCCGGCAGACCGATGACACGCTTGATGAAAAACTGTTCCGGATTCTTGGGATAGCGGAACACGACCACATCCTGACGCTCGATCGTTTTGAAGGTGTTCGCCGTGAACTGAAGCGTATCTGTCAAAGCGAGCTTCGTCTCTTTGTACCCGAATTCGCTGATGACCAGATACTGCCCATCCTCGAAATTCGGCTCCATACTCGATCCCTGAACGAAAAACGGCTGGAACAAAAAGACGCGAACCGGTATAATAACGACTACGGCCAAGAGGAATACCTTGGCCATTTCCAACAGCAAACCGCCGATGCCGAGATATTCGACTTCTGCCTCCTGCGATGCATCTGGCGTATGCTTCAGATGTTCTGTCATAAAGCGGTCTATATGTCATCTCTCTCGCCGCTGTCTCAGGCGAAGATGATTCTAAAAAGCGAAAAACATTGATATTCTAACAGACTTTTGATGCTCTAGCAAGAGTAAAAGACCCCTCTTTACAAGCAAAAAATCGGATTCCCTATGGATAGCCTGCATAAATCACCGCCCCAGAGACCGCCCGCTCCTGCCGAACCGCAAGCGGGATATCCCGCGTATCCGTATCTTCCCCCAGAGACGGCGCCTGATGCTGTCACTCCGGCGCCGCAAGGATCGCCCCGGCGCCTGCAGAGTATCATCCTTGGCATCTGCGGCATCGCGCTTTTCTTGCTCATAGCGGCGGTCGGTTTCTTTCTCTATAAGGGCCTGTCGGCAGGTCGCAGCATCCAATTGGACAATATCCGGTCGACATCGTTTTTCGCCGATATGAAGCACCTCGCGACCTCGCTCATCCAAGACAAGAAACGTTTCTTACGCGGCGAAAAGGAAGGCCGCATCAATATCCTCCTCCTCGGCCGGGCCGGCGAACGCTATCCTGGCAGGAACCTGACGGACACGGTCATGGTGATGAGTATCGATACGCAGAGCAGAAAGATCGCTCTCCTCTCCCTGCCGCGCGACTTGTATGCGCCGGTTCCCGATACCGTTTTCTCTACCAAGCTGAATTCTCTCTATCAGTACGGCCTGAGCAACCAGGTCGGCATCGATCCGCTCCGCGCGTCCGTGGAAACGATCACCGGACAGAAGATAGACTATTTTTTCATTCTCGATTTCGACGGGTTCGAGAAAGCCATCGATGCGCTCGGCGGCATTTCGGTCGATGTACCGCGCGATTTCTACGACGCGCGCTACCCGGGAAAAAATTACAGCTATGAGACCTTCGAGATCAAGAAAGGCTGGCACGCGCTCGACGGCGCCACCGCCCTCAAGTATGTCCGCGAGCGGCACAATGATCCCGAGGGAGATTTCGGCCGCGCCAAACGCCAGCAGCAGGTGATCCAATCCATCAAAGACAAGGCATTCTCTCTCGGGACGTTTCTCAATATTTTCGCTGTCAACGATCTGTTCGATGCGCTCGGCGAAAGCGTGAAAACCGATATGTCGCTTGATGCTATGGAAGGATTCCTGCGGCTCGCCAAAACGCTGGATACCGAAAACATCACGTCCATCGTCATCGATGCCTGGCAGAAAGAAAGCTTGCTCCGTGTGTCTCATATCCAGGTCGGGCCCATCGCCGCCTTCATCCTCGTGCCCCGCACCGGAAACTGGAATGAGATCCGGGATGTGAGCGAAAATATTTTCCGCCTCGATGAGCTGAAAGCGCGGCATAACCGGATCGCTTCGGAACAATCGACCCTGACCATCATAGCTCTGCCGGCAGATGCTCTTGTCGCCCAGAAAATGAAGCGCCTGGCGATCGAAGAAATGGAATTCTCGGCCGTTTCCCTCATACCGCTCAGTGTTTTGGAAAATCGGCCGGAAAAGAGTATGCTGGTAGACAGAAGCAGCCTAGAGAAGCCATTCAGTCTGGATGAACTGCTGAAAAAATTCGCCTTGACGAAAGCAGACAGGCTTGCTGTGCCGCTCCCCGCTGCTGATACATCTGATTTCGTCATTGTTATCGGTGCCGATCTGGCAGACACGCTGTCATTCGATGAAGACACATCCGGCATCATCCCGGATGACAGCGCTTTCCCGGAAGCATTGCCGCCTCAGCCGCGTTCGGGAAAGAAGTAGGTGGATAGGAATCACGAATGATGAATGAAGAATTAAGGCCGAGTAGTTTTCTTTCTTATCATAATTCCCTATTCCTGATTCATGATTCTTTTACATAAAAACCACACATAGAAAGTGACTATCCAAACATTCACCTATATACATTGATATGAAATTAATAGTTGGTTTGGGCAATCCTGGAAAAGATTATGCGGGCACCCGCCACAATGCGGGCTTTTTATGCGTCGATTTCTTGCGGCAGACATTCGGCTTCGAAGATTTCGCGCCGGATACTACAATGTCAGCGGAAATAGCGAGCGGCACGATCGGCACCGAAAAAGTGCTCTTCGTGAAACCGGCAACCTTCATGAATGATTCCGGCGGTGCGGTGCGGGCGCTCCTGCGCTTCTATAAGCTTACGCCAGAGGATATCGCCGTCATCCACGATGACCTGGATATCGCCCCGGGAACATACAAAACGACGCTCTCCTCGCGTGCTGCCGGCCATAACGGCGTCCAGAGCATCATCGATGCCATCGGAACGCAAGATGTCTTCCGTGTCCGCCTCGGCATCGGCCGCCCCACCGAGGTAGCGGGCGTCTGCATGCCAGCACATGATTTCGTTCTCCAGAACTTCTCTCCCGAAGAGCTCTCCACACTGGCAACGCTCTTCCCGAAAGTAAAAAGCGAGATTCTCAGATGGCTCACGGGACACTCGTAAAGTAGAGACGAAACCAGAAAAAAAACCGGCCCATCGACCGGTTTTTCGTTGCGAGAAAAACAAATTTACTTTTTCTCTTTCTTTTCTTCAGGCACCTTTTTGTCAGAAGCGGCGGCAGCGCCCTCTTCGGCAGAAGCTTCCTCTTTGACTACTCCCTCTACTTTGGTCACATCGGCCTCGACTTTCTCATCCAGAGCGGCCATTTCAGCTTCGGTACGCGGCGCTTCCACAAGCGCGATCGTCGTATCCGCTTCAGCCAGCACGGTAACACCGGCCGGAATCTGCAGATCCTTGATCTGGATATGGTCATCGAACGTTTTCAGAGAAGAAAGATCGATGATGAGAGCGTGCGGCAGGTCTTTCGGCAGACAGCTGACCAACACTTCTTCCACCGGCTTCAAGAGAATGCCGCCCAACTCGCGCACGGCGGGCGCTTCGCCGACGAATTCGAGCGGGATATGGGCTTCCAGTTTCTCGTCCATACGCACCTGGAACAGATCGATGTGAGAAAAACGGCTGGTGAGCGGATCGAGCTGCACGTCCTGCACGATGACGTTCACGGCCTTGCCCTTTTCCGGAGCGACCTCGATGATGCTGCTTTCGCCGGCCTTGGCATACAGTTTGGCAAAATTCACATACTGCACCCAAAACATCTGAGGATCCGTATCATGACCGTACATCACAGCCGGAATCGAGCCTTGCTTGCGCATCGTATCGAGATTTTTCCCGGCCTTTTCGCGCATCTTCACTTGCAATGTAAACTCTGCCATATGCTGTTCTTATCCTTGGTTTAATCTAAAAATCATATCAATGCTTCGATGCCGCCCGTATACTGCTTCAAAAACTGATGCGCTTCGATCACCTGGTCCGATGAAATCGCTTCGCCAGAGAATACCCGGCGCGCCTCGCTCTGTTTCAGGTCGGTCAGTACGCCGAGACTGACGACTCCGAATTGTCCCATCGAGACGAACACCATCGACGATGCCCCGCAATCCGAACAGGAGAGATGTAGCGTCGTACGCTTGTCATCCTCATCGAGCACCAGCATCAACGCTTTCCGGTATTTCTTATTGCACACCGGGCAGCGGATGACAGCCTGCAGATTATCGAGCGGCATTTTCATAGAACCAGTATACCCCGTTACCTATTCCAGGAGCAACACTCCCGCAAAACATCGTCAGACAAAATCGCCTATCGGCTCACCTCGCTCTCGCTTGCCGAAGCGGGCTTGTACTCACTGCTCTCGCACGATTCTTCAAATAGGTAACGGAGTAAACCCGGAAAAGCGGACCAAAAACGATGCTTTCGCAAGTTTTGACAGGATACCAGGGAAACGAGGCTCCGTCAAGCGCGCGTATGCCCTGGAAAAGAGCGAGATTGAAGACTTTCGTAAAACGTGTATACTGCATATAGCAGTAGTAATCATTAATGCGCAAGCACTACTATGGCTGATGAAATGGCCGTGGCTGAAACCGGGCACTGCATGAAGTGCAAGGAGAAAAGGGAGATGAAGGACACGGAGGAAGTAGAGATGAAGAACGGGCGCAAGGCGATGAAAGGCATCTGCACCGTTTGCGGCACGAAGATGTTCAAGATCCTCGGAAACAAGAAATAGTCATTTGCAGAAGAAAAAACGCCCCGCCAACTGGCGGGGCGTTTTTTTCGTGTCAGCTACAAATGATCAGATATCCAAGTTCTTCACGGTCTTGGCGTGGGTCTGGATGAAGCGGCGGCGCGGCTCGACCTCGCTTCCCATCAGGATATCGAACAATTCATCGGCCTCCTCGGCATCTTCGATAGTCACCTGAAGCATCACGCGACCATCGGGATTCATCGTGGTTTCCCAGAGCTGTTCCGGATTCATCTCTCCGAGACCTTTGTAGCGCTGGAGCGAGACACCGCCTACCGTTTCTTCGACGCCGCCCTCCGGCATCGTTTCCTCCACAGCTTCTTCTCCGGCATCTAGAGCCTCCTTCGCTTTCTTGCCTTTTTTCGCAGCCGCTTTGGCAAGAGCGATTTTTTTCATTTCTTCGACGATCCGCAATTTTTCCTCTTCGGTATAGGCGTAGCGGACGTCTTTGCCCTTCTGGAGACGATAGAGCGGCGGCTGGGCGATGTAGATATATCCTCCGCGGATGAGCGGCTCATAATAGCGATAGAAGAATGTCAGGAGGAGCGTCCGGATATGCGAACCATCGACGTCGGCATCGGCCATAATGATCACCTTGTGATACCGGAGCTTCGCGATATCGAATGTCTCGCCGATACCCACCCCGAGCGCGATGATGATCGGCTTCAGGGTATCCGACTTCACGACCTTGTCGAGACTCGTCTTTTCGACGTTCACCAGCTTGCCGCGGAGCGGCAAAATCGCCTGAAACTCGCGATTGCGCCCCTGCTTGGCCGAACCGCCGGCAGAATCTCCCTCGACGATGTACACTTCGGAGCGCGATGCATCGCGGCTGGTACAATCGGCGAGCTTGCCTGGAAGCGTCATCCCTTCGAGCGCTCCCTTGCGGAGCACGGCATCCTTCGCAGCGCGTGCCGCGATACGGGCGCGCACCGTAAGCAGGCACTTCTCGATCATCGCCTTCGCATCGGCCGGATGCGTTTCGAGAAACTCATTCAGACCCTCGGCCGTGACTGAGGAAACGGCGCCGCGCACTTCCTGGTTGTTGAGCTTGCCCTTCGTCTGTCCTTCGAACTGAGGATTCGCGAGCTTGACGGACACCACCGCGGTCAGCCCTTCGGCCAGATCCTCGGATGTCATCGAGCCTTCTTTTTCCTTGATCAGGCTGTTCTTCTTGGCATAGTCGTTGAGGACCCGGGTCAGCGCCATCTTGAAACCCGTCACGTGCGTTCCGCCATCCGGGTTGAGGATATTGTTCGCAAAAGCGAACAAATGCTCCTTGAAGCCGTCCGTGAACTGGAGGGAGACTTCGACGTTGATCCCGTCTATATTTTTCTCGACATAGAACGGCGTGATGTTCTTCACTTCTTTTTTGCGATTCAGAAACTTCACGAACGACACGATGCCGGAATCGAAATAAAATCCGTGCCGCTTGGTCTTGTATTCCTCGTCGGCATTGGTAACCTCGCGACAATCCTCGACGCTGATACGCACGCCCTTCGTCAAGAAAGCCTGATAGCGGAGATACTCGAGGATCTTGTTCCAGGAATAGGCTATCTCCGGGAAAATTTCCGGGTCAGCCTGAAAGGCCACCATCGTTCCGGTGGTGTCTGATGTGCCGATGGGTTTCACGATACCCTCCGGCTTGCCGCGTTTATATGACTGGAACCAGGTCTTTCCTTGGCGCTCCACGGTGACTTTCGTATAAATCGAAAGCGCGTTCACGACCGACACGCCGACCCCGTGCAATCCGCCGGAAATCTTGTATCCTTCGCCGCCGAACTTGCCGCCGGCATGCAGCACCGTCATCACCGTTTCCAGGGCTGATTTCTTGGTCTGCGGGTGGATATCGACAGGGATGCCGCGGCCATTATCGCTGACTTCGACCCAGTGATCGGGGAGCAGGCGGACGCTTATGTCCGTACAATAGCCGGCCATGGCCTCATCGATGGAGTTGTTCACCACTTCCCAGACGAGATGATGCAGACCTTCGAGCGAGGTGCCGCCGATATACATTCCCGGGCGCTTGCGCACCGGGTCCAGCCCCTCCAGGACCTGGATGGATTTCGCGCCGTAACTGGTCTGTTCTGCTTTCTTTGCCATAATGGTCTAGTGTCTATGATCGAAGCGGATAATAGGAGGATCGCTTATGCGTCCGTGTGTTCGAGCAAACGGCGGATGGAAAATTCTATGAGGAGCACAAATGCGAAGAGCAGAAGCGCGTCCCACCACAAAAGGATACGCGCATACTGGAAAAAAACCAGTCCAGTCGCATACACCGCGAGGAGGAAGGCTTGCCGGAAAGATCCGCTCAGATGATGCGCGGCTCCCGCGGCTCCAAGCGCTTTGCGATAGATCCAGGTCATCCCGAGCGTGAATAATCCGATCAGCCACGCGAACAGGCTGATAAAAAAAAGCCCGCGCCCCATCCCTCCTGTTTCATCGGGATCCAAGAGGATGACCACTCCCAGCCACGCGGAGAGAGCGAAGAGGGTAAACAGGCGGATGCCCCACAAATAGGCGGAAAGCGACATAGCTCGAATGAAAAAGAAACGGCTGTTTAGCAAACCTTTTCTCTTCTTATTGTACCTGTTTTTTCATAAAAATGCAACCGGTCTTTATAGCGAAAATACCCCTCATTTAAAGCCTTATTCGAATAAAAAATAGCCTGCAGAGCGGGCTATTTCTTCTCTCTCGTCAGGCTCTCGAGACGTAGGTGCCTTTTTCGGTATTGACGATGATGCGATCGCCGGTTTTCACGAAAAGCGGCGTCGTCACCTGCAGCCCGGTTTCGAGCGTGACCATCTTGTCGCCGCCGGACGCCGTGTCGCCCTTGATGCCAGGGGGCGCATCGGTGACGGCAAGCGTCACTTTGACCGGGATTTCCAGGTTGATCGGATGCTCGTTCCAGTTCAGGATCGAGACTTCCGTCCCCTCGACGAGATAGAGCGCCATATCGCCCAGCACGCCTTTGGAAAGCGAGAACTGATCATAGGTAGCCGTATCCATAAACTGATACTCTTCGCCATCATGATAGAGGTACTGCGCGTGCGATTTGGAAATCTCCGCTTCCTCGACTTTTTCCGCTCCCTGGAAGGTGTAGTCGATGATCGCGCCGGACAAGAGGTTCTTCAGCTTGGTGCGCATCACCGCTCCGCCGCGTCCGATCATCGAATGCAGATAGTCGATGACGAGATAGGGCTCGCCATTCCAGATGATCTTCTTGCCTGTCTTGATGTCGGTCAGGTTCAGCATAACAAAATCAAAATGAAAATATCAAAATGAAAAATTTCGGATCCGGCTTTGCCGGAAAACTTTTCCGCCCCGCTACGGCGGGGTTCCTACATTTTACACTTTGATTTTTAATTTTTAAATTATTTTACGACGTACGGGATCATAGCCATAAAGCGGGCGCGCTTGATGGCAGTCGCGAGGCCGCGCTGCTCTTTGGCTGTCAGGCCGTGGCGCTTCGGCGGGTAGATCTTGCCTTGCGAATTGAGAAAACGACGCAGGAAATAGGCGTCCTTATAATCGAGTTTCGCGAGCTTCTTGCTCATTGCTGCTTCCATGGTAGTAAAATTAAAATGTAAATATCAAAATGAAAAATTGAGGGTTCGGCTCTGCCAAAAAATTTCTGCCGCAAAGCGGCTCCTTTCATTTTTACTTTTGATTTTTTATTTTTGCATTTAAAAGGGGACATCCTCGATCTTTATCTCATCCTTCTCGTCATCGAGATTGATAGTCGGGATCTCTTCTTCTGCCTGCGCCTTCGCTTGATTTTGGCTGGCTCCCGCATATGCTCCTGTGCCGCCAGCTGCCGCCCCTCCGGTTCGTGCCGCTCCTTGGGCACGGCTGCCGAGCTGCATATTCTCACCGACGATCTCGGTGATTTTCTTCTGCGTTCCGTCTTTGGCCGTATACTCTCTGGTCTGCAGGCGGCCTTCGATGAAACATTCCTGTCCTTTGGTGAGATATTGCCCGGCAATTTCCGCAAGCCTGCCCCACAACACGACATTATGGAATTCCGTACGCTCTTGGCGCGTACCGCTCTTGTCGGTCCAGAAATTATTGGTGGCCATGCTGATGGTCGCCACCGATTGGCCGCTCGGCGTGGTCCGCATATCGGGATCGCGAGTCAACCGCCCGACAAGGATAGCTTTGTTTACGTTCATACCGTTTATATATTATGTAAACGCGGATTATTAGATATCGAGTTTGGCTTTCAGCTGTTCGTCAATCTGCTCGTTGCTGACTGCTTTCGCGGTCTCTTGCGGCGCGATCGGAGCCTGAGGCATCGGACGGACGGCGCCGCGCTTCTCATAGCGGCCGCTCCGGCTATCCGTTTTCGGACGTTCGACGCGCTCGATCGGCTTCAGTTCCGGCAGATCCTTGGCTAACACGATGAGAAACCGCAGCACATCTTTGGAAAGCCGGAGCGCGCGATTGATCGCGGAGAGCGGGTGTATCTCCGGTTCATCTCCGCTCGCATCACGTTCGTCCTTGTCCGGCAGCGTAAACCGCCGAGCGATGTAGGTACCGCGCTCTTCCTTCTCTACCTGATATGCCATTTTGCGCTTTTCTTCGGTCATCGGCGCGAGAAAGGTCCCGCCATTCCCGGTGACTATCTGCTCGACAGCCTCACGGATGCGCGGCAACTCAGCCTCTTTGGACTCGCCGACGAGATACAGCACTTCGTATTCCACCATAAGTATGACAATGAATTAGGAATTATGAAAAAATGATTCCCCGACAAAGAAAGCCTGCCTTGTGGGGAGTGGTTCTTCCTGATCCCCTTTGACATCGCCCTTCGATAGGGCTCAGGGTCAAGAGGCGGGATGAACATCGGACTTTCTCAGTTGTTTTCACAGCCTATCAGATATCCTCTTTTTTGGCAAGCCCCGCCTCTCGCGAGAGGCGGGGCAAGTCCCGTCAAAGATTCTTGTAATTGCCCGAGAGGCTCTGGATCGTCTTCGCGTAATTGTTCAAAGCGTAGCACGACCAGCCGAGATAGCGCATCGACGCATACGTTTCCCATTTGACGCTCACCTTTTTCCCGTTGCACGGACTCGTGATCGTCGTCTTTCCATCCTTGGCTCCGCCGTCATTGGACAGCTTGGATGCCATCGCCATCACGCCATCGGTCAGGTTCCACGGATCGGGAGGATTATGCCCTGTCCGCGACGCGATAACACTCTTGTATCCCTTCCAGGTATCCGCCATAAATTGCGCCGCTCCCATAGCGCCACCGGTGCCTTTGTAGCTTCTGGGCGGACAGGACACTTTCAGTTTCTTATAATCATACTTCAGCTCACTGGCTATTTCCTTGAAAATACCCAAACGATATGCGCTCATCCGGCTCTGCTTATAATCGCAGCCGCCGACAGAAGCGCCCAAACGCGATTCGACCGACAGCATACCGAACAAAAATCCTTCGCGCACGCCGGTCTTGCTCGCAGCGAATTTGATCGCGTCTTTGATATTTTTCGCATCATAGCTTTTACCGAGCAGCTTGTTCAAGTCGCCTTTCAATTCGTTGAGCTTGGACTGCAATTCCGCGATCGTCGCCTGTTGTTCTTCGAGATCATCCTGTGTTTCTACTTTTTCAGAAACAAGCGCCTGCTTCTGCTTATTCTTGATCGCCAGCAATTGCGCGTGATCGGCTTTGGTTTCCTCAAGAGAACGCTTCTCATCGGTGACCTTGGCCCGCATTTCTCCTATGTCTCTGATGACCTCCTGCATTTTTTCTTGCGTAGAGAACAGGTTGTCATTCCCCTGGAAAAAGCCAAGGAGGTCATTTTCAGAGAGCACGATGCCCGCCAAGGGGACATCTCCCGTGAAATACATTTCCTGGATCAACCCTGCCAACACATGGCGCTCCAGCACGAGCTGCTGCTCCAGATTGGCGATCTCCTTTTCTTTCTGTCCTATGGTCTGTTCGGTCTGATTGAGCAGATTCTGCACGCGGAGAATGAGCGCCTGAGTAGACGTGAGCGACGAATTGATCTGGGTCAGATCCTGTTTCAGCGCGTTGAGTTCCTGCGTTTCCTGCTTGAGCTTTTTTTCGATCTTGCTGATGTCACTTTCGATATCTCCCGCATCTGTCTGAGCAAACACCGGTGTAGCGCTCGTCACCCAGCACAAGAAAAGGGCGAAAATAGCGCCACTTATGAGCAGAGAAGGTGTGTTTTGCTTTTGATTTTGCATATAACGATAGTATAACACACCCTCAAACGAGGTTTATGAAGTCTGTTTTGAGCCAAAAAGAGCGCTCCCTGCTTGGAACGCCCCTGGTTGCCCGGCTGCTTACGCCTACTCTTCGACTTCCACTTTCGCTGCCACCACCCCCTCTTTCGCTTGCTTGAGTATGGCTTTTTCGATTTCCTTCGCGATTTTAGCATTCTCCTTGAGGAACGCTTTGGCATTCTCGCGTCCGACACCGAGCTTCACCTCGCCGAATGAGAACGAGTTGCCAGCCTTCTTCACCGCCCCATAGAGCACGCCGGCGTCGAGGACATCTCCGGAAAATGAGATGCCTTCATTGTACATGATGTCGAACTCCGCCGTGCGGAATGGCGCCGCCACCTTGTTCTTCACCACTTTCGCCTTGACGCGATTGCCCACCACCACTTCGCCGCGCTTGATCTGGGCGCTGCGCCTCACTTCGATACGCACCGAGGAATAGAATTTGAGCGCCTGTCCGCCGGTCGTCGTTTCCGGGTTGCCGAACATCACGCCTATTTTCATACGGATCTGATTGATGAAGATCACCACCACGTTCGAACGCGCGATGATAGCGGTCAGCTTGCGGAGCGCCTGCGACATCAGTCTCGCCTGGCGTCCCACATGATGATCCCCCATCTCCCCTTCGATTTCCGCTTTCGGCACGAGCGCGGCCACCGAATCGACAACGATGACATCCACCAGATTGGAACGCACCAAGGTCTCCACGATGTCGAGCGCCTGTTCGCCGTTGTCCGGCTGAGAGATCAGCAGATCGTTGATGTTGACGCCGATACGCTTGGCATATTCCGGATCCAGCGCATGTTCGGCATCCACGAATGCCGCCACGCCGCCTGCTTTCTGAGCATTGGCCACGATGTGGAGCGAGAGCGTCGTCTTGCCGGAAGATTCCGGCCCATAGATCTCTACCACGCGGCCGCGCGGTACGCCGCCGATGCCGAGCGCGATGTCGAGCGATACCGAACCGGTCGGGATCACCTCTACATCGACTTTGCGGACATCTCCCAATTTCATCATCATCCCCTCGCCGAACTTCTCCTCGATCGCGTTCAGCACGCTGCTGATCTTGTCTTGCCCTGTCGCTGCGCCGGAGGTCTGTTTTTTCGCCATAAGATAAATATGAATTATATCGGATACCGTATCATTGTATTCTATTTGCCAGGGAGAGAGCAAGGGAGACCTCGCTATCATGGAAGGCGGAAAGCGCGACTCTCCTTTCCTACTCTTGTTTGCCGAGCGCCGTAAAGACGACATCCTGCGTGGCAATTCCGTCGCTCCCGAGCGGCTCGGCTGGCGTGCCATTGAAGCGTACGAGCGTCTTGGCAGGGTTTGCCGACGTAACCTTGATACGCTCCTGTGCCTCCGCTGTCTGAAGCTCCCCGGGCTTCAGGATGCCGCTGAAGACAACCGTGCCATCAGCTTCCAGAGTGATGGCCAGCGGCGCCTCGGATACCGCCACCTCCAGATGAAACGTCTGTGCGGCGTTCACCTGAGTCCTGTCTTCTGCCGCCACCTCAGCGACTGATGGCGTATAATGCGCCTCGATCGAGAAGGTCTCCGACTTTTCCTTATCAAAACGGTTGATGGAAACCACGGTCACCGTATTCAGCCCCGGTTGCAGGATCAGCTTGCCGGAAAACTCGCCTTCATTACCGACGAAGACCGGCTGGTTGTTGATGGAGACGCGCGCACCCTTATCGGTCTTGCCTTCTACGACGATGTCACCGGTCTCCACGGTCGTGCCGCTGGCCGGACTGAGGATGACGAGACGCGGCGCACCGGCGAAGGCCTGGAATTCGCGATACAGATACAAGAACGCTCCTCCCACCAAGAGACACATCATCGCTATCACCACTGAACGCGGCGTGACTACCAGCGAAGAAATATCTATATTCTTGACATTGAAAGTTTTTTTCGGGGCACTCTGGCTCAGGTTAGCCTGGATATTGCGCTCGCGTTCATAGAGTTTGATGAACGCCTGCTCATCGATATTCAGATAACGGGCATAGCTCCTGAGAAATCCGCGCACATAAACATCGGCTGGAAGCTTGTCATACTGGCCATTCTCGAGATACTCCAAGTATTTCACTTGGATTTTGGTCACCTTGGAAATCTCAGCCAGACTCATACGGAAATCGCCCCGGAGCTTCTTCAATTTCTCGCCGAGCGTGAGCGATTCGACTTTTTTACGCGTAAAGCCATCTTTCATATCGGAAAAAGATATGTGATGCATGATAAGTGATACATGATACAGAAACTTTTCTTTCCCGCATCCCCCATCTCTCATCCATTATCTTTTATCAATTATCTGCCCCTAGAGTTGCCACTTATCGCGCTCGCCCTGATCGGCAAGCGCGTCATCCCCGTATTTCTTTTCCTCTGCATCGGCCGCAACATCATTGTCCGCCTTGCTAAGCAGCACTTTTTTCTTGCCATCCACCATCCCGACGACGCCGTTTTCCTCGAACAGATGCATGAGACGGGCGGCACGCGGATACCCGATACTGAACGCGGTCTGCAGAGACGTGGTCGAAGCGCGTCCCGTTTCCGTTATGAGCCGCTTCGCCTGTTCATAGAGATCGTCCTCTTTGGATCCGTCATCCATCGCATCCAGCGTCTCCGTAATACTGCTCTGCCCCGCATCGGGCGCGCTGAAATCCTCCCCGATCTCATCTTCACCCAAGTCTTCTTTCTGCTTGCGGAGGAACGCCGTGACACGCTTCACCTCGTCATCGGAGACGAACACGCCCTGCAAGCGCTTGATCTCCGTCCCTTCGGATGGCGAATAGAGCATATCTCCATTGCCGAGCAATTTTTCCGCACCGCCGGTATCGAGAATCGTGCGGGAATCGATCTGAGTCGTCACCTGAAAAGCGATACGGGTCGGAATATTGGCTTTGATCGTACCGGTCAATATCTCCACGCTCGGACGCTGCGTCGCCAGTATCAGATGAATGCCGATAGCGCGCGACATCTGTGCCAGGCGGATGACGACTGATTCCACGTCTTTGCCGTGCGCCACCATCAGATCCGCCATCTCATCAATGACGATCACGATGTAGGGCAGCGATTCGAGGTTTTCCTCGCGTACTTTTCCGGTCTCCGTATCCACGACGGTTTTCATCTCGCCGCGCGCATATTTCTCGCGGTAGCCTGCGAGATCGCGCGTATGCACCTCTTCGAGCAGCCTGTACCGACGCTCCATCTCGCCGACCGCCCACTTGAGCACATTCACCACTTTCTTGTTATCGACGATTACGTCGGTCTTCAGATGCGGGATGCCCTTGTAAGCGGACAATTCTACGCGTTTCGGGTCTACCAATATCAGTTTGATGTCCTCGGGAGAATTCTGATAGAGGAGCGAGAGGAGGAGCGTATTGATGCAGACGCTCTTGCCGGAACCGGTGCGCCCCGCGATCAAGAGGTGCGGCATCTTGCGCAGGTCGCAGAGGATATGCTTGCCGGCGACATCCTGGCCGAGGATGAGCATCAGGTTGGATTTGCGCTCGCGGAATTCCTTGCTTTCCAGAATCGCTTTGAGACGGACCGTCGCTACGGATTTGTTGGGTATTTCGATCCCGATGAGCGATTGCCCGGGAATAGGCGCTTCGATGCGGATGGACTGTGCGGCAAGGGCGAGGGCCAGATCATTCGAAAGCGTCGTGATACGCGACAGTTTCACGCCGAAAGCCGGGCGGAACGTATACTGCGTCACGGTCGGTCCCACGCGCACTTCTCCCGGCTCGACAGCAATGCCGAAATACTTGAGCGTGCTCTGGATGACATGCTTGTTGCGCTCCGTGTCTCCGCCGCTCGCCTGTCCCGTCGTCGATTCCATCAGGTCTACCGGCGGCAGCTCCCAGCGTACGAAATGGCGCTTCTGCGACAGACGCCTGCGTCCCGAGGCGACAGCGCTGTCGCCTCGGATGCTCGCATCGGCTTTGGCGGTTTCATCGATGCTCGAAGGCGTTTCCTCATCGCGGAACTGCAGGTTGCGGATATTGTTCTCTTCCAAGCTGGCGCTTTCTGGCAACATAGCCGTCTCATCGACCGGTTCGGATACGACTGGCGCAGCTGGGATTTCCACAACGGGCGCATCGCCTGCCAGCGCTCCTTCTGAGCCAATTTCTTCGGACTTGCGTCCCAGCTTCTCTTGCAAGCGTTCGACAAAATGAATGAGAGAAACATTGAAGGCCGCGATCATCCCCGCCGCGAACAGCGCGAGGAGAATGATCGTCCCCGCTACTCTACCGGTAAAATTACTGAGCAGATACGCAAAGCCGAATCCTATGAAACCTCCGCCCTGTCCGGCCTGCGCCACCTGCAAGAGTTCTTTGGTGCTTACGCCGCTATACAGATGAAACAACCCTAACGTCGCGAAAAAACCGAGGATCAATCCGACAAACTTCACGGCATCCGCCAAAGTCGTCGTGCGGCGCTTGAGGAACATCAGTCCCGCGATGACGAGCAGGATCGGCAGAAGCCATTTCCCCCATCCCACCAGCATTCCGAGCCCCGTGTCGAGCCACTCTCCCAACACGCCTGCCGTATTGAAATATGCCAGAAGGAAAAGAAGGGAAAGCGCGAACAAAAAAACCGCGGCGATGCTTCTTTTCGCATCGCTATGGAGAATGTCCTCGAATGTGAATCCGTCGTCTTCCGGTTCTACCGGCACCTTTTTCTTCCGTCCCATAGAAAAATCCGTCTATTAAAGCCCGAGTCTTCCAATACGATCAGTATATCACAAAAGGGAATCTTCATTCAAAACAACCCCGCCTCTCGCAAGAGGCGGGGTTGAAAGCTGAGAGCACATGCAAGCGACTTACGCTTTTTCTGATCCGAGGCCGCGGTAACCGGTACCGGCAGGGATGAGGCGTCCGATGATGACGTTCTCCTTCAGTCCTCGCAGACGGTCTTCTTTGCCGGCGATAGCGGCGTTGATGAGCACCCGAGCGGTTTCCATAAACGAGGCTGCCGAGAGGAAAGACTCGGTCGACAGCGCCACCTTGGTGATGCCGAGGACCATCGATTCGCCGGAAGCTTCCCGGCCTTTCTTGCCGAGCGCCTCTTCGTTGGCTTCCTCGAACTGGTCTTTCTCGACGATATCGCCCGGAAGCAGCAGCGTATCGCCCGGATCGATCACGCGGACACGGGAGAGCATCTGACGGATGATGACTTCGATATGCTTGTCATTGATGCCTTCGCCCTGGGCGGCGTAGATCTCTTCGATTTCACGGATGATGTAGCGATGCACCGCCTCCTGACCCATCACGGCGTAGAGCTTGCGGAGATCGAGGTGTCCCTCGGAGAGGATCGCGCCGACAGCGACGAGATCGCCTTCCTTGACGCGCAGCGCCACGTTGGCCGGCGCCTGGTACTCGTAGAGCTTCTTGTCGCTCCCCTCGACCGTGATCTTCACGACCTTGGCATTGTCTTTGACGATCGTTTTCACCTGTCCGGCAGCTTCAGACAAAATCGCTTCGGTTTTCGGCACGCGCGCTTCGAAAATTTCTTCGACGCGCGGGAGTCCCTGGGTGATGTCAGATCCGATGACGCCGCCGACGTGGAACGTACGCATCGTCAGCTGCGTTCCCGGCTCACCGATAGCTTGGGCGGCGACGACGCCGACCGATGCTCCGAGTTCGACCAGCGCGCTCCGGCCGAGGTCGATTCCATAGCACATGCGGCAGACGCCGCGGCGGGATTTGCATGTCACCAGGCTGCGGATTTTCACCTTGGCGATATTCTTGGTTTCGATGATTTTCGCCTGTTCTTTCGAGATGAGCATGCCCTTCTTCACGATCACTTCCTTGGTTTCCGGATCCTTGAGCGCTTCGATAGTGGCGCGTCCTTCGACACGGATGGCAAAACTCTGGCCGATCGCATCGGAATCCTCGCGGTAGAGATACACGCCTTCGGTGTCGGCGCAGTTCTCTTCTCGGATGATGATATCCTGCGCGACATCGACGAGACGGCGGGTCAGATAACCGGCAGTCGCCGTACGGAGCGCCGTGTCCGCCATACCTTTGCGGGCGCCGTGAGTCGAGATGAAATACTCGAGCACATTGAACCCTTCCTTGAACGAGCTCTTCACCGGCAGCTCGATCGTCTCGCCAGTCGGTCCGGCCATCAGGCCTTTCATACCGGTCATCTGCACAACGACTGATTCGGAACCGCGAGCCTTGGAATACACCATCGCGTACACCGGTCCCTCCTTGTCGAGATGGGCGCGTACGGCATCGGTGATCTGGTTCTTGGTCTCGTTCCAGATCTCGATGACACGATTGCGACGCTCTTCGTTTGTGAGCAGCCCCATATTGTACTGGCTCTTCACCTCGGCGATACGCACTTCGGCGGCGACCATCAATTCTTTCTTTTCCTCCGGAACGACGAGATCGTTCATGCCCCAGCTGATGCCGGAACAGGAAACAGCGCGAAAGGCGAGATCCTTCAAACGGTCAGCGAACAGGGCAGCCTCATCCTGACCGAGCGTTTCCAGAATACGCGACATAATGACTTTGAGATCCTTTTTCACCATTTCTTCGTTGATGAAGCGCAGGCTTTCCGGCAAAATGTCGTTCAGCATGATGCGGCCGACGGATGTTTCTATCAGCTGACCGTTGAAAGAAAGTTTCACGGCGACGTTCACATCGACGATATCATTCTGGTGAGCGAGGATCGCCTCATCCATAGAGCCGAAGGCTTTGCCCTTGCCCTTGCCTTCCGACTTGATATGCGTGAGGTAATACATACCGAGCACCATATCGAGCGTCGCGGTAACGATCGGTTCGCCGGATGCCGGCTTCAGCAGATTCTTGGAAGACAGCATGATCGTCGCGCTCTCATGGCGGGCCTGATCGGTAAGCGGCACATGTACCGCCATCTGGTCGCCATCGAAGTCGGCATTGAAAGCGGAACATACCATCGGGTGGAGACGGATCGCCTTGCCTTCGATGAGCACCGGCTGAAACGCCTGGATCGACAAGCGATGGAGCGTCGGCGCGCGGTTCAGAAGCACGTAGTGGTGCTCGATGATCTCGTCGAGAATTTCGTAAGCCTCTTCGGTTTCCGCATCCACCATACGGCCAGCGGTACGGACGTTATGCGCGTGCTCTTTCTCGATGAGCTTGTTGATGATGAACGGCTTGAAAAGCTCGAGCGCCATTTTCTTCGGCAGGCCGCACTGGTGCAATTTCAACTTCGGACCGACGACGATAACGGAGCGTCCGGAGTAATCGACGCGCTTGCCGAGCAGGTTCTGACGGAAACGCCCCTGCTTGCCTTTGAGCGCGTCGGCGAGAGAGCGGAGCGCTCTCCTCTGTCCGGTGGAAGCGGCGGTCGAAGCCTGACCGCGGCGGGCGCTGTTGTCGAAGAGCGCGTCGACGGCTTCCTGGAGCATTCTCTTCTCGTTGCGCGTGATGACTTCCGGTGCGCCGATGGCCAAGAGCTTCTTCAGGCGATTGTTGCGGTTGATGATGCGGCGATAGAGATCGTTCAGATCGGACGTCGCGAAACGGCCGCCATCGAGCGCTACCATCGGACGGAGGTCCGGCGGAATGACAGGAATAGCGGTCGGAAGCATCCATTCAAAACGGAGGCTCGCCTTCTCGAAACCCTGATACACTTTCAGGCGCTGCAGGAGCTTCTTCTGATCCGTCGCTTCATTGTCGGTGAGCTCCGCTTTCAGGATTTTCAATTGCTTCTTGATATCGATCTTCTCGAGGATCTTGCGCACCGCTTCCGCGCCGATACCGGCCGTAAAAATCTGGCCGAAACGGCTGGACAGGTTGAAATACTCCACTTCTGAGAGGATCTGGTACGGGCGCAGGTTGCGGATATCGTCTTTCGTCGTACGGTACTGGTCCTTCAATTCATCGACGAGCTTCTCGGCCGCCTTCGAGCCTTTCTCGCCGGCTTTCAGCTCCTTCTGCTTGACCTTGTATTCTTTCTCGAGCTGCTCGAGCGATTGCGCTTTCAGGGTATCGTTCACTTCCATGATGATATAGGAAGAGAAGTAGATGACGCGCTCGAGATCCTGCGGCGAGATACCGAGCACCAGGCCGATCTTCGACGGCACGCCGCGGAGGAACCAGATGTGCGACACCGGGGTCGCGAGCTTGATGTGCCCCATCCGTTCGCGGCGCACGATCGAGCGGGTCACTTCGACGCCGCACTTGTCGCAGACGATGCCGTTATAACGGATGCGCTTGTACTTGCCGCAATAGCACTCCCAGTCCTTGGAAGGGCCGAAAATTTTCTCGCAGAAAAGACCATCTGGTTCGTAACGCTGGGTGCGATAATTGATGGTTTCCGGCTTGGTGATCTCGCCGTGAGACCACTCGGCGATCTGATCCGGGCTCGCGAGCGTCAGGCGGACGCTGTCGAAATCGCTCACTTTCGTAATATTTTCCATAATGTTGCTTGAGGTGAAGATTTAAGAAAGTGAAGCGTTAGACGATAGCGATATTCCCTGCGGCAGCAGAGTCATCGGATTCGGTCCGTGCTCCTTTGAGTTCGACATTGAGACACAGGCCCTTCAGTTCGTTCACGAGCACGTGGAACGAAGCCGGCAGGTTCGGACTCTTGATCGGCTCGCCCTTGATGATCGACTCATAGGCCTTGGAGCGGCCCAATACATCATCGGATTTGATAGTCAGCATTTCTTGGAGCGTATACGCGGCACCATAGCCTTCGAGCGCCCACACTTCCATTTCACCGAATCTTTGCCCGCCGAATTGCGCCTTGCCGCCGAGCGGCTGCTGGGTGATGAGCGAGTAGGGACCGATGGAACGCATATGCAGCTTGTCTTCGATCAGATGATTGAGTTTCATTATATACATCACTCCGACCGTCGATTCGTTGTCGAAAGGCTGTCCGGTCTTGCCGTCAATCAGCCTGATTTTGCCGTTTTCCGGCAGTCCGGCCGCTTTCAATTCTTTCTTGATATCCTCTTCGGACACGCCATCGAGAGCCATGCTCGCGACTTTGTATCCCTGCTTCGACGCCGCCCAACCCAAGTGCGTTTCGAGGATCTGTCCGATGTTCATACGGGAAGCCACGCCGAGCGAGTTGAGTACGACATCGACCGGAGTCCCGTCCGGGAGGTAAGGCATATCTTCGGCAGCCGCGATATACGAGATGACGCCCTTGTTGCCGTGCCGTCCGGCGAGCTTATCACCGACAGAGATCTTTCTCATCTGCGCGACGGAGACCTGGATCTGCTGGAACACGCCCATCGGCAGCTTGTCGCCGCGCTCACGGGAGAAAATCTTCACATCGACTATTTTGCCGTGTTCGCCGTGCGGAAGATACATCGACGAATCCTTCACATCGCGGGACTTCTCGCCGAAAATGACGCGGAGCAACCGCTCTTCAGCCGTGAGATCGCCTTCGCCCTTCGGCGTGATTTTCCCCACCAGGATATCCCCAGAAGAGATCTCCGCACCGATGCGGATGATGCCGTTCTCGTCGAGGTTCTTCAGGCGGTCTTCGCCGATGTTCGGGATATCGCGGGTCACGACTTCCGGACCAAGCTTGGTATCGCGCACATCGATCGAGAAATCCTCGATATGGATAGAGCTCCAGCGATCGCCCTGCACCACGCGTTCGGAGACGATGATGGCGTCTTCATAGTTGTAGCCGTTCCATGGCACGAAGGCCACCAGCATATTCTGTCCGAGAGCCAGCTCGCCATGATCCGTCGACGCGCCGTCAGCGAGCATCTCGCCCTTCTCGACGATCTGCCCCTTCTCGACGCGCGGAATCTGGTTCATGCTCGTGAACGCGTTGGACTTCTCGAAACTCTGGAGGATGTAATCGGTATCGTTATGATCTTTCTTGGCACCGGCCCGCTTCGCCGTAGCGTCATCAAAACGAGTCGGGGCCTTGGAGCGCACCACGATATGATTGGCATCCACGGTCACCACTTCGCCTGCCTGCTGCGCCAATACCACCTGACCGGAATCGCGGGCAGCCTTGTCTTCGATGCCTGTTCCGACGATCGGGGCTTCCGGTACGACGCACGACACCGCCTGGCGCTGCATATTCGAACCCATCAATGCGCGGTTGGCATCATCGTGCTCGACGAACGGAATGAGCGCGGTCGCGATCGAGATGCACTGCTTCACGGAAACATCCATATAATCCACCACTTCCGCTTCGATAGTTTCCGGATGACCCTTCACGCGGGCCTCTACCATCGATTCGACGATATTGCGATGCTCGTCGATCGGCACGCCAGCATGGGCGATGATTTTCCGATCTTCGACGATAGCATTCAGGTATTCGATATCCAACGTCACGAACGGCTTCACTTTGACCATCTCGCCTTTTTTCTTGGCAGCCACTTGCTTGGCTGTTGCTTCGGTCAACGTCTCGCCGCTCTTGGCCGCGCCTTCCACGTTTTCAGCGAGGATGCGGTTGATGAGCGCTTCGTGCTTGGCGGCCACTTCCTTTTTCACGATGAGGTACGGCGTCTCGAGAAAACCGTATTCGTTCACGCGGGCATAGCTCGCCAAATGACCGACCAGACCGATGTTCGGACCTTCCGGCGTCTCGATCGGACAGATGCGTCCGTAGTGGGAATGGTGCACGTCGCGCACTTCGAAACCGGCACGCTCACGGGTGAGCCCGCCGGGACCCATCGCAGACAGGCGGCGCTTGTGTTCCAGCTCGGCGAGCGGGTTCACCTGGTCCATGAATTGCGACAATTGGGAACTGGAAAAAAATTCTTTCACGGCAGCCGCGACCGGACGCGGATTGATGAGCTGACCGGGAACGACGGTCTCCGGATCGCAGGTGCTCATCCTGTCCTTGATATTGCGCACCATCCGGTACATGCCGACGCGCAGCTTGTTCTGAATCAGCTCGCCCACAGCGCGCACGCGGCGATTGCCGAGGTGATCGATATCGTCAGGCCGGCCTTCCGGATCATTATTGAGACGAATGACTTCCTTCACGATCAGGACGAGATCATCGGTATTCAGGATACGGTTCGCTTCCGTATCGGCACGCTCGACGGAGAGCCGCTGGTTCAGGCGATAGCGTCCGACCGCGCCGAAGTCATAGCGCTCGAAATTGAAAAACATCGCATTGATCATCTGCTTGGCATTCTCTTCGGTCGCGAGGTCGCCCGGGCGCAAACGCTTGTACACTTCGCGATAGGCTTCGCCCTGATTGTGCGCCGGATCCTTGAGCAATGTCGTCTCGATATACTTGTTCTCGCCATCATCCGCACCGGCGAATTCGCTCCGCAGGCGCTTCTCATCGAAACCGAACGCCTTGAAAAGCCCGGTGATCGGCAGCTTGCGCTTGCGGTCGATCTTCACGGAAATCACGCCATCCAGATCGGTCTCGATTTCCAGCCAGGCGCCGCGATTCGGGATGATTTTGGCACCGAACAATTTCTTCCCCTTCTGATAGTCCATCGTAAAAAACACTCCCGGGGAGCGGATGAGCTGGCTCACCACGACGCGCTCGACGCCGTTGATGATAAATGTGCCGCGCTCCGTCATGATCGGGAAATCTCCCAGGTAGATCTCCTGCTCCTTGACTTCGCCGGTCTGCTTCATAAGGAGCGTAGCCTTGGCGCGGAGCGGGGCTTCGTAGGAAATATTCTTGTTCTTGGCCACGAGAGCGCTGTACTTCGGCTCATCGAGATAGTAGTCATTGACAGTCAGCTCGAGATCCTTGCTCGTGAAGTCCGCGATCGGGTTAATCTCCGAAAAAAGCTCCTTCAGTCCTTTGTCCCAGAACCATTGGTAGGAGTCCGTCTGGACCTCGATCAGATCCGGCAGGGACACCGTGATGCGATTATTGAAAAACCGGCGCTTCGAGAGAGAAGACTCCTTACCGAAAGAGTCTTTCACCCGCAATGCTTTCTCTCTGGTGGACATAAAAAGACACTCACGTGGACACTCCTTGCTTCAGTCAAAACCTTGAAACAAGTAGGACAAATGAGATTATGGGATAAAACTATTTTATTGTGGCTTGGGCACTCGTCCGCACCATTACGTTGGAGAATGTTAGCTTCTGCCGATTAAGCAACCATTTCCTTCTCCAGGTCTCGCCATCCAGACCTGACACCCACAGGCGATTCGAGACAGAAAAGTCCGTCACTTTTCAAAATGAATACGCTTGATTGTAACAACCTTTATTTTTCTTGTCAAATGAAAACCAAAAAATGGCTCCAGAAAGCCTTGGTACTGAAAAATATTATCGATGTATGGTCTTCACAAAGTACAGGATATCGCATACCCTCCCGCTCCTGAAACATCAGGGTGCGAGGGTCACACCGAAAGTATACCCCGCAAGATAAAATATGTAAAGTGTTTGCTTCTCTGCTGACGGTACTGGAAATTGAAAATAATCATACTGGCTTATTGAGAAACTTATCTGCGGGGCAGGCACCCTTTTATTCATCGGCATGTGCTTATTCAAACCTCTTTTCTTGCACAGCAAATTCATAGACTTTCTTGACCGTCTGTGCAATCCGCATCGAGGTATAGCCTTCCGGGATATCCGACTCTATGACGAATTCGCTTACCTGCTCCGCTTGCAACCCATTCTTTTCCAGGAGCTCCGCGATCGCTTCGAATAACCGCTGCCCCATATCCCGCTGCTCCGGCCACTCGCGGCTATCGAGCAGCACTCCATCACGCTGCAAAACAAGCGCTGAATGCGCTTTGGTCAATCGCAAGGCAAATATATATATATTTTCGGCCATATCAATTCAGTTCTTTCCAATCGAAATTCCACGGATCCGTCTTGCGGCCGGGTGCGATATCGCTATGGCCCACGACGGATCTGATAGGATACTTCTTTTTCAGCGACGCGACCAGAGTATTGACCGCTGCATACTGAGCCTTCGTGAACTGCCCGGTTTTCGTGTTCATCATCTCGATACCGAGCGAGAACTCATTGGCATTCCGGCGGCCGTCCGGCATTGTGCTCACTCCCGCATGATAGGCGATATTCTTATCTTCCACCAAGCGATAGATAGTCCCCGCGCGGTCAATCAGATAATGCGCGGAGACGCCGTAGTCCGCGTACTCTTTGACGATGCCGCTCACGGAATAGGGGTCTTTGCCTGCCAGATCATATGAGGAGTGGAGCACGATCGTATCGATACCGCGCGCTTTCTGCGGCGCAGAAAATCCTCCGCTCATCAGACGGTTCACAATATGCAACTCAGTTGCGTTTTTCTCGGTGGCCTGTGTCGTCTCAGGTGCTGGCTGGTCAGGTGGCAAGGCTGCCGCCGGTTCATCCAGAGCCTGCATCACATCCGCCGCACGCTCTTCTACTTGAGTTTTCGCGTCCGTTGCCTGGGTTTTGAGCGCTTCGTACTCCGCTATGCCCCCTGCCGATGGCGCCTCTGCATCATTGGTCACGGTGAGCGGCGCGCTTGAAGTACCGAGAAAGAGATACCCCGTTCCAAGCACCATAACCAGCACAGCGATAGCGAGTCCGATCAGTCCCATACTGCCATTATACCCCAAAAGCTATTCCGTAAGAATGTGCGCTATACACGCGGCCGCGTGTAAGCGATGGTTTTCATACAACAAACATCCCCGCTTGCAGAGAAGCTGGGGATGTTTGTATCGTAATGCTTCAGGGCTATTTCTTCTTTTTTCCTCCGACGAGGAGCGCGAGTGCCGCACCGAGCGCTGCGCCGATACCGGCCGAGATGATCGCGGCCTTTTCCGGATTCTTCCTGACGTAGTCATCGACTGTCTTGAGAGAAGACGCGACATGCTGCTTGACCTTGGCCATCTCTTTCGCGGCCTGCTTGCGGCTCTTCGTGAGTTCACTCACCACTTCTGCTTTCACTTTCGCGAAAGCGTTTTTCTTGCTTGCCATAGCGCTTGGTACTTAATTGATTATGATTATTCGGTTTTTTCAATAGTCATCGCGAGTGAAGATGTACAGTATGAGAGCAGTGAACAAAATGAATATCCCGACTATCGTCTCGCCGGAACCGGGGAATTGATAGGCTGCGCTCAGGAGCTCAGCCAATCCGACCAAGAGGAATATGATGCCAAGAAACGCGAAGAGGAGAAGAAATGTGCCCCGCACCAGCCTTCTGGTGAAGGCGCGCGTCGCCTGGTGAACACTCTCGACCGCCCCATCGACGAAAGACTGGATGCTCTGGAAAATATTATCCAAAAGAAAAGCTGTCCAACTGTTCTGCGGGTCTTTCGTTGGCGTCTTGGTTGTCTTTTTTTCCTCCATACTTTTTGGATAACATTATTATACCACACAAGAACCGGTATATAAAAAATCACGCGATGGCTCGGCCGCCGCGTGATCGAAGTTCCCGCACATACATGCCTATTGCGTGACCGCGATACGATGATAATAGACAGAGACATCGGCGATCCACTTCTTGACGCTTGCATCGCTGTGACCCTTGCAGCTTGAGCCGCACTTCCAGATGATCATATTTTCCGGTTCGCTCGTCTGGCGCAGGACAACCAATTGTTGCAGACGATCCCCCACAACGGTCACCGCCTCCTCCTTGCTCCCGAAACAGCCATGCCCCATAGCTACGCCGCGGCTCCCCGCTCCCTTGTACCCCCAATAATTGAAACAATCGGCGCCGGAAGCATCTGTCGGCACGCGCTTGCCCCAATTGCTCTCTTTTTTGGCAATCCCGACGAGCAGCCCGGCAACCCCGCGGTCATACGCTGCGATAGCCGGAGCCATCGCCGAAAGCGGATAGCCCTCGGTCAAGTCCTGAATTGTCGCATCAAGCGCACTATCGGAATGAGCGGGTTGCTTCACACTCGATTCCGCTCCTGAGACAGCCTGTTCGCAAGGGGTCTCGGGAAGCGCCTCTGTCTGAGAAGTTTCGCCGCCCTTCTCTTGCAAGGCGGCGAAGAATCGGACATCGGCCTGCAAACGGCACAGTTCTCTAGGGTCGATAGCGCGTTTCTCGGAAGTAACGACGGAAACTCCCTGCGAAGCGGCAGCGTCACGCTCTATTTCCGGGACAACTGGCAAAACTCCCGCCACGCTGAAAGAAAGAAAAGCGAAGCCAGCAAGCAGACCTTTTCGTACAGAGAGCACCTGACGATAAAGGGTTTTCAGCTGTAAGAGACTCTCTCTGAAACCGGTTGTACTGGGAGGAATGTCTTCCATATGATATTCGATCGGGCGGCACCCTGTCAGGAAGAACTCATCGCTTCTGACAGGCAGCGGCTTTCTCTAACCAAGCGCTTGAGAGTGGGTAAAAACCATTTAAAAACGTAAGCCTCAAGATACCAGATTTCCCGCTTTCCGTCAATCCAGCACTAATTTTGCTTTGTAGTCAGAGGCAATCTTTGCTATTTATGTCTCATCAAATGATGTAAAAGACCGCCAGCCTTCAGCATTCTTTAAAGAAAATTAAGCAACATTAGTGCTGGATTATCCTCAGAAATACGAAAAAATCCCTCAGATAAGGGATTTTGTCAGATTTCGTGAGTACCTATTCGTCGCTTAACTGCTTGAAATACATATCGACGTCACTGATCCATTTTTTCACGCTTTCACGGCTATGTCCGCTGCAGCTGAAGCCGCATTTCCAGATGATCATTTTCTCCGGGGTATTCAATTTCTCCGAGCGGATCAGCGTATCCAGGCGCTTGGCGACCGTGTCCACCGCATCTTTGCGGCTATTGAAACACGTGTGCCCGCCGGTGCCCATCATACGCCGCACGCCGCGATACCCCCAATAATTGAAACAGTCCTGGTCATCGAGCACCGGCACCCGCTTGCCCCAATTGCTCTCTTTCTTGGCGATGCCGATGAGAAATGCCGCCGTCAGGCGGTCTTGTTCAAAGATGTACGGGAGCATCGCCTCGATCGGATAGCCTCGTACCATCTTCTTGACGTTTTCCTTATACTGCGCATCGGCAGTCTCATTGAAATATTCGAAGAAGATGTCAGACCCGCTGTCGTAATCATCCGGTTTGGCATCGGTGCCATCTCCGAGTATCACAACGTCTGTCCCGCCAGCCGCAAGCTCCGTCGTCTGTACTACCGTCCCTTCAGAACGCGCGAAGACGCCCGGTCCGAAAAAATGCTCCATAAACGCCATAGACACCATGCCGAAAGCGATGCCGCCCACCAGAGATCCGTAGAGCATCTTGCGCGGAGCGATACTCGGAGCCAAGCGGATGATGATGCGCCTGACACGACGATAATACAGCTCCCCTTTGCGGAGCAGCCGCCACAACACATCACCGAATGACCATTCGTGCAGCTGCTTCAGAAACGCCTGTTTTTCTCTGTGTGCGCCATCCAAGACCCGTGTTCTGGAAGGAGCCACGAAACGGCGCTCTGACATCGGGCGAGTATCGCGCGAAACGACCGGGGAGGCGGCAGATTTCCTCGAGACGACGCCATCAAACGCTCCCTGGCGTTTTTGTCCAGGAGAAGAGAATTGACGCGGATAGGAGAAAGGGGATTTCATTCGGATGTGAGATTTATTTTTGTGTTTCTGCCGCTGCATCGCTCTCTATACCGCTTTTCGTCTTGAAAAAGCTCATAACATCTGGTTCACCGACCAGACACTTGCCATCGGCGTACACGAATGGCACACCCATCCCTTCCGGCGCGATGCCGCACACCTTGGCGCGCTGCGCCATTTCCCAGGCATTATCCTTATCATACCAGACTTCTTTTTTTTCAAACGAAACCTTTTCAGCGATATTATTAGCCTCGAGGAATTCGTTCACCACCTTGCAATGAGGACAGCCTTCTCCGTAATAATAGACGGTGGCGTTCGGATCATCGTTCGTCTGCGGCGCATCCTGGAGGCCGAAATATACCAGGCCAGCCACGACAACCAGCGTTCCGATCAAGATAGCGAGCGTCTTTTTCTCCACCATACGGGGTAAGAGCAATACGAATTAGCTGTTTTGTATTATTTTAGCATAATTCTGCCGCCTGAGCCAGAGGAAAATGACTCCCGCGGCCGCGAACATCGCGAGGGAAAGGATCTGTCCCATACTCAGAACGCCAAAAAAAAGTCCGAGTTGCGGATCGGGTTCGCGGAAACATTCGGCCACGAAACGGGCAATCGCGTATAGAGCCAGGTACCAAGAGGCAAGATAGCCATCCGTTCGTACGAAACGTTTCAAGAAAATCAAGATGATAAACAGCGCTACGCCTTCAACCAGTGCTTCATAGAGAGCGGAGGGGTGTCGCAGCGCCCCCTCCGGCAGCATCCCTGGGAACAGCATCCCCCACGGCTGCTCCGTCACCCTGCCGGCAAGCTCGACATTGAAAAAATTGCCCAGGCGTCCGAAAAAGACTGCGATCGGAGCGAGCAAGGCTACGAAATCAGCCGCCTGCCAAAAAGGAATCCGCCGCTTGCGCGCGAACCACAAGAGCCCGAAAGCAGCGCCGATAAGCCCGCCGTGATAACTCATACCGGATATGCCTATCCATACCCCGTGCGCGAAATCATACGGGAGCACTATCGCGTACGGCGCCGCGAGAAAAACATCCGGATGATAGAACAGCACGTACCCGAGGCGTCCCCCGAGCACGGCGCCAAAAAAAAGGACTAGGCATATATCGACGACGGTCTCCCCGGAGTATGCCGTCATACCCCTGCGGGCGAACCAGAGCGCCAGAACAAGCGTCACGAAGAATCCGAGAAGAAACCATACGGCGTACCAATACACTGAAAAAAATCCGATCGTGAACGCGATCGGATGCAGCGTCTCCGGAAGATGTTGCCACCACTCCTGCATAGCTTGCCGCTATTCGTTGTATTCCTTGAGCTGGTTGCCGAATTCGATGCTGTAGATATCGCCGAGCGCCATAAACAGCGAGACGATTATCGGTCCGATGATGAAGCCCGGCAGACCGAAGAATGCGATGCCTCCCAGTGTGGCAAAAAATACCATGAGCGGATGCATCTGCGTGTCTTTGCCGACCAATTTCGGACGCAAGACGTTGTCAACGACGGAGATAATCCCCGCTCCCACCGAAAGGATGAAGATTCCCTGCCAAATATCGCCGAGCAATATCATCACGATGCCTGCCGGCACCCAGAGGAGCGCCGAACCGACCATCGGGATAATCGAGAGCAGAACCATCACCAGTCCCCAGATGGCTGGCGACGGGATACCGGCGATCCAGAACGTCACTCCGCCGAGCAGACCCTGCAGCACGCTCACAACAATCGTCCCTTTGAGGGTGGCGCGGCTGATAGAGACGAATTTTTTGATCAGAAGCTTGTCATGCTCATCGCGCAACGGGCTGAGCTGCATCAGATACTTGAGCGTCCGCTTGCCATCGATCAGAAAATAAAAGAGTGTAAAAAACATCACGAAAATCCAGAACACGAAATGCGTGATCCCCTGATACGCCGCCTGGAGCAGGCCGATGGCATTCTGGCTGAATTGCTTGACATCATCCAGGATGCGCTCAGAATTCAGGGTCTGCGGATCGAAAAAAACACGGAGATACGGAACATCCCGTACGGATCCAATCGTCTGATTGATGACTCTTTCCAGGGCCGACTCTTCGGCGAGCGTATGATACAAAGCATTCGCTTCGCCTATCGCCAGGCTGAAAACCAGGATCACCGGCGTGACAAGAATAGCAAAGACTACCAGACAGGTGAGGAGCGCGCTCGATACCCTATGCCCGCGCGTCCATTTTTCGAAAAAATGATACGTACCTTTGAAAAGAGCCGCGAGGATCGCCGCCGCCACGATCGCCGTCAGAAACGGCTGAAAGATGAAAAACACGACTACTCCTACCGCGAACAGCAAGAGAAAAAAGAAATACACATTGAATGATCGCAATTCCATAAGCGTAAATCTTGAATAAAAAACAGCGCTACTCGACGATCAACGCGCCCGTCATACCGCTATGCCCCTCGCCGCAGAACACGGAACATTTGAAAGGGAATGTCCCTTTCTTGCTCGCGACAAATTCCACTGTTGTCGTTTCTCCAGCGCTCACTTCCGCGCTCTTCACGCTGAGTTCGGGGATAGCGAAAGCATGCTTTCCGGAAACGCCCTGCAGGGTGATCTTCACTTGCGTGCCCTCTTTGACGCGGATCTCATTCGGCTCGAACTGCCAATTGCTCGCTTTCACGGTGATGTCTTTCGTAATCGCACTCTCGCTGGGCGTGCTTGATGGAGACGGCGTGGTAGGAGCCGGTTTCTCTGCCGCCGTCGGCGAAGTGTTCGGCACATCGGCAGGCGCCTCCGCTGTCTGCTTGTCATTGCCGAAAAATAAGAACAGACCGCCAGCCACCACGATAACCGCCAGCAAACCGAAAATCCTTCCCATAAGATTGTTTCGTTACTCTGTTATGATGCACGGAATGCACGGGACACTCGGTGTCCGATGTTTTCAGTATACTCCTCTTTGGCTTTTTTCGAAAATACTTTGAAACGAGGCTGCCCCGAGAGAATCTGGGCGTTCACCAGAAGCGTCGGTCTGCCCTGGAGAGACATTTTCCTATGCGGCGGACGCACCGAAAGCGCAAGTCCGTATGTGTCTCGGAAATACTGCTTGATGCCGGCGCGCGTATTGTAGCCGCTCGGAAGAATGAACGGCTTGAAGCTCATTTTCAGGGAAGAAAAAAACTTTTTGTGATTCTCATGCAAAAACACATAGGCCTGCGCCTCTTTCCAATCGATTTTTTTGGCCGTAAGTCGTCGGCCGTTAGTCGTTCGTTTCTTCTCCCGCTTCCCCTGCTCCCGATAATAGACGCAGGCGCTCTGGAGCGCGCAGGCTTCGCATTTCGGCCTCCCGACGCACAAGGCGCTGCCGAAATCCATCAGTGCCGCATTCAATGTTTTTCTGGAAGTCTGGAATGCGTCTTCCCAAAACTGTTCATCGGAAACCAGCTGCTTGCCGCCCAAGAAAAACCGCCCGATCACCCGTTTCAGATTCGTATCCCAGGCGAGGTGCTCATCGCCGTAAGCGAAACTCATGATTGCTGCCGCCGTATACGGGCCGATACCAGGAAGCTTTTCCAGAAGCTTCTTGTCGCGAGGAAATGTTCCTGCGTATTCCTTCGCAATCACCTGCGCCGCTTTGAGCATATTGCGGCCGCGATCATAATAGCCTAGGCCGTCATAGTACGGCAGGAATTCTTCCCAGTCCGCTTTCGCGAGCGCCCGCACCGTCGGAAAGCGCTTGAGAAATTTCGCATAGTATGAAGTGACGCGCGACACTTGCGTCTGCTGGAGCATTATCTCGCTCACCCATACTTCATAGGCCGTGATGTTCTGTTTGCGCCACGGCAGATGCTCCCGCCCAGCCTTGCGGAAAAAATCCGCGATACGCGTTTCAAAAAATTTAATCTTCCTTGGGTTCGTTAAACCCTGCTTTCCGTGATTCTTGATTCCTGATTCCTGATTCTTTTTCATAAAATCACTCCTCCGCCCAAACAATACTCGCCGTCATAGAATACGGCAAACTGACCCGCGGCTAACCCCTGATCTTTTTCTGCGAGCAGCACCTCCAGCCTGCCATTTTCCAAAAACTTGATCGTGGCCGGATACATCTTCGCACCGTGACGGACTTTGACCTGCAATTCCCTCTTCTCGGGCGCGCTGCCTGAGATCCAATTCAGTCCTCCGACTATGAACGCATCCCGCGCCAGCAATTCGTGATGCTCGCCGTGCGATACGGAGATCTCATTCGTCTCGGAATTTTTTGCGACCACATACCACGGTCCGCCAGGGAGTTTGATGCCGCGCCGCTGCCCGACGGTGAAATACCAGAAGCCGCTATGCTCGCCGAGCACTTTTCCTGTCTCATACTCGATCAATTTTCCCGGACGCTTGCCCAAGTGATATTCCAGAAACTTGTCGAAAGGCACCTTGCCTAAGAAACAGATGCCCTGGCTATCCTTGCGGGCGGCATTGGGCAGCGCGAATTTCTCCGCCAGTTTCCGCACCTCGCGCTTCTCGTATTTCCCGATCGGGAACAGCGCTTGCGTGAGCTGCGCCTGCGTGAGCTGCGAGAGAAA
>Ga0155168_102_pt1 | contig 37923 bp, 38 predicted proteins | sample RifCSPhighO2_01_FD_106136 | JGI IMG/M metagenome (GOLD analysis project Ga0155168, IMG submission 106136) | Candidatus Moranbacteria bacterium RIFCSPHIGHO2_01_FULL_54_31
GGCTTCGTGCCGTTTCTGGCGATCCTCTCCGTCGTGGGATTCCTCATCATCAAGCAGCCGGATACCGGAACGCTCGGGCTGATTTTTATGATCGCGCTGTCCATTTTTTTCGCTTCGGGCGCCAGCATCCGGCATATCCTGTACTTGGTTCTCGGCGGTCTCGCGTTTCTCTGGATTCTCATCAAGATGGCGCCGTACCGGATGCAGCGCTTCCTCGTCTATATCAATCCGGAGCATGATCCTCAGGGGTTCGGCTATCAGATGACGCAGGCGCTCCTGGCGATCGGATCGGGCGGTGTGTTCGGCGCCGGTCTCGGACAGAGCCGGCAGAAATTCAATTATCTGCCGGAACCGGTGACCGACTCCATCTTCGCGATTCTGGGAGAAGAGTTCGGCCTGATCGGCACGGTCGCGGTCGTGTCACTGTTCCTATTCGTGGCGTGGCGGGGACTGCTGATCGCGCGCTATGCGCCGGATGCGTTCGGCCGGCTTGTCGCGGTCGGCATCGTTTCCTGGATCGTCTTTCAAGCCTTCATCAATATGTCGGCGATCAGCGGCCTCATCCCGCTTACCGGCATCCCGCTGCCGTTCATCAGCTACGGCGGCACCTCGCTCGCCGTGCTTTTGGCGGCGGTCGGAATCTTGCTTAATATTTCCAAACATTCTACACTGACGGGGAAGAATTAGGTATCATGAAGCAGGAATTATGAAATGAGAACTGCTCGTCTTGTGTTTCTCTGAACGTATTTATTCTTGGTTCATAATTCATGATTCATAATTCCGTTTCTATGGCTGATATTCCTCGCGTAGTTTTGACGGGCGGCATCTCCGGCGGCCACACGTTTCCCTTGATCGCCGTCGCGCGGACGCTCCGCCAGCAGTTTGCCGGCGATCTAGAACTCTTGTTCATCGGGTCGCGCGGACGTTTCGAGAGCGATGCGATGGCGCGGGAGGATATCCCGGTGCGGTATGTCTTGACGGGCAAGTGGCGGCGCTATTTCTCGTTCCAGAACCTCCTCGATCCGTTCAAGGTGCCGCTCGGATTCATTCAGGCGCTGTGGCACCTGTTTTTCTTTATGCCGGACGCGGTGTTCGCCAAGGGCGGATCGGCATCGGTGCCAGTCGTGCTGGCCGCGTGGATATACCGCATTCCGATCCTCATCCACGATTCTGATGCCGTGGCCGGACGCGCCAACCGTTTCCTTGCGCACTTCGCCACGCGTATCTCGATTGCGTATCCGGGCGCGCACAATTTTTTTCCGAAAGACAAGACGGCGCTCACCGGCAACCCGGTGCGCGAAGAGATCCTCTCGGGCGATGCCGCTCGGGCCGTCGTGCAGTTCAGGCTCTCTCCCGAGAAGCCGGTGATTCTGGTATTGGGCGGCAGCCAGGGTGCCCAGACGCTGAATGAAGCGATACTGCATATCCTGCCGCAGCTTTTGGAAAAAAATATCCAGGTGCTGCACCAGACGGGGAGCGCGCATTACGAGATGATCGTGGCTGCCGTCGAGGCTTATGGCGTGAAGATCGGCGAGAGCGGCTATACGCCGGTGCCGTTTTTCGAAGCCGCGGCTCTGGCTGACGCTCTGGCCGCTGCGACGCTCGTCATCTCGCGCGCCGGTGCCGGATCGATCGCGGAACTCGCGGCGACCAAGAAAGCCGCCATCCTTGTGCCGCTCGAAAGCGCGGCCAATGACGAGCAGCGGATGAACGCCTATGATGTCGCGGCGCTCGGCGGGGCGCTGGTGCTGGAAGAGGCGAACCTCGGCGAACACCTCCTGCTCGAAAATATCGACAAGCTGTTAGGCGATCCGGGATTGCGGCAGACGATGGGGGAGAAACTCCATTCTTTCTACCACGCAGATGCCGCTTCGCAGATCGCGGATGGCGTGCGTGTGCTTATGCAGAAAATCTGATTTCTTCCGTGTGTCTTATGACCGAACCGCTCTCTCATTTCAAACACGTGCATATGATCGGCATCAAGGGTGCCGGTATGACGGCGCTGGCCGGACTCCTGACGAAACAGGGCGCTCTCGTGACCGGTTCCGATATCGGGGAGGTATTCTTTACCGATCGCATCTTAGAGGACCTCAAGATAAAATGTGTGGAGCGTTTCGATCCGCAGAATATTCCGGCCGCTACCCAAGCAATCATCTATTCGACCGCCTATTCTCAGGAGGCGAATCCCGAGCTAGCGGCAGCGCTTGCGAGCGGTCTGCCGGTATGGAGCTATCCTGAGGCGCTCGGGATGCTGACGCGCGAGAAGCTGACACTCGCCGTGTGCGGAACGCACGGCAAGACGACCACGAGCGCGCTCCTCGCGGAGACGCTCAAGTTCACCGGTCTCGACCCGTCGGCGATCGTGGGGAGCCGCATCATGAATTGGGACGGCAATGCGCTCTCCGGCAGCGGCGAGTATCTCGTCTTGGAAGCGGACGAATATCAGAACAAGCTGGCCGCCTACGCCCCGTTCGCCGTCATCCTGACGAGCGTCGATTGGGATCACCCGGATTTTTTCCCTGACAAAGAAAGCTATGAGCGGGCATTCGCCGATTTCGTGGAGCGCATCCCGCGTCACGGCGTGCTCGTCTACTGCAGCGATTCGGCGCGCGTTGCCAGGATAGCGGAGCAGGCTATGTGCCGGAAGATTTCCTACGGATTGCTTGCGGGTGCGGATTTCCATATCCATGATTATGTTCCCGTGAAAATGGGTTTCGTCGGCGAGGCAGATATCATCAAACAGAGCTTCGCTGTCACGCATGACGGACAGGAACTCGGCACGTTTAAACTGAAACTTGCAGGGGAACACAACGCCGCGAACGCTACGGCTGTCTTGGCGCTCGCTCTGTATCTGAAGCAGGATCTCGCGCGCATCCGTACGGCGTTCGAGAAGTTCTCCGGCACCGAACGGCGTTTCGAGTACATCGGCGAACGCTACGGAGCGCTTTTCTATGACGATTATGCGCATCATCCGGAGGAGATCCGCGTGACGCTCAAGGCCTTCCGCGAGCTCTATCCCGACCGGCGCCTGCGCGTCATTTTCCATCCGCATACGTTCACGCGCACCAAGGCACTGCTCACCGATTTCGCGCAGAGTTTCGAGACGGCTGATGAGGTGGCTGTCCTCGATATCTACGGCAGCGCCCGCGAAGTTCAGGGCGGCGTATCATCGGAGGACCTGGTCCAGCTCATCAACCGTTTTTTCCCAGGGAAAGCCGAATATGCGCCGTCCCAAGAGGAGCTTATCGGCCGTCTGGAAGAGACAATGGGGCGTCAAGATGTTATCATTACGCTCGGAGCCGGCAATGTCTGGGAGATCGCTCATCGTCTGGCGAAGAGATGAAGCGAATCAGGAGTAGCGGATCCCTGCCCGGCAGGCGGGAGGAATTATGAATATGTCTTCGACCGTTTGATTGGCGCATCATTTTTTTACTCTTGATTCCGGATTCATAATTCATATATTCCGCTGCGTATTGAGAGAATATTTTTGAGGAACCGGAAGCGTATTTTCAATCGAATCCTAAAATAAAAAATAATGGTGACTGTACGGAAAAATGTCCCTTTGGCGCCGCTCACGACCTTTCATGTCGGCGGGAAAGCGGATTATTTCGCGGAAACGACGGGAGCGCTTGAGCTTGCCGAAGCGATAGAATATGCGGAAAATCATCATCTGCCGCTCTTTATCTTAAGCGGGGGGAGCAATATCCTGTTTTCGGACAAGGGGTTCGCGGGGATGGTCATCCGCATCATAGATAGCGGCATCCATATTTCAGGCGATACGCTCATAGCGGGTGCCGGCGTGCCGCTTTTCGATGTCGTGCGCGCCGCCGGCAAAGCGGGACTGGCCGGCATCGAGCGCTTGGCCGGTATCCCGGGATCGTTCGGCGGAGCGATACGCGGCAATGCCGGGGCGTTCGGCGTGGAGATCGGTGATGCTATCAGTACGGTCAAAGGCTGTATGCGAGTGAGCGGCATTGTGAAGGAATACAATCAGCGCGCCTGCGAATTCGGCTATCGGACGAGCCTTTTCAAGAAAAATCCCACTATCATCATCCTTTCGGCGGAGATCAGGCTGGCACCGGGCGATCGGCGTACTTTGGAAAAGATCGCCGCCGACACGGCCGCGGCGCGCGAAGCCAAACATCCGCAGAACGTGCGCTGCGCCGGATCGTTCTTTATGAATCCGGTCGTGAAAGATGAGCACCTGCGCGAAGAATTCGCCAAAGACACCGGGATGACTCCGAAAGGGGACGCGCTTCCGGCCGGGTGGATTATCGACCACGTCGGCCTGCGGGGCAAGCGCATCGGGGGTGCGATGATAAGCGATCGGCATCCGAATTATCTCATAAACATCGGCGCTGCGACCGCGGAAGACGTCATTACGCTGGCGAGCCTGGTCAAAACGCGCGTCCGCGACGAACTCGGCATCCGCCTCAAAGAAGAGGTGCAATTTGTCGGTTTTTGAATGTTTTTTTTGGCTCTATAGAGCTATTTATAGTCAAAACACTTGACAAAAAACTAGACATATCCTGTTTTTTGTGGTATAATGGAATCAGTAACAAATTGAAAGCTCTGTGGGGAACGAAGGGGAAACTCTTCGTTTTGTGTTTTTTTAACAATCTATCTGCAAGAAAGTGAGGAGAAAGTCATGAATATAGAGCATAATGTGTATGAACAGTTGTGCGAATGTGCAGGATGCCATAAGCTCGGTAATATGGATCAGATGATTGAGGTGAATGGCAAGTGGTACCACGGAGGTCACGTACCGCAAGTGGCACCGATGGCACATGGGAATTTTTTCCACCATTCATATGCGATGGCCGAATAAAATGGCCACTACAGCACAGAATTACGGGAGAAGACAGATACTGTCTCTCCCGTTTACTTTTTCACCCGTTTCTATACCATATACTCACATACTAACTATTCACAGCGGCCGTTGTGAATGGTTAGTATGGTTGGTGCGGCAAGAGTATCGATGTTATGGTATTGTTATATATATATTGTTATATCTGTAATTATCTAACCTCAAGCAGCATGGATGAAACAGTCTTGAAAAAATTGGCGGAGCAGGAGCAGAAGATCGACGCCATCTACGCGTCCGTCGAGAAAACGCGCAAGTATTTCTTGTGGACGCTCATCACATCGCTTGCGTTCTTCGTTCTGCCTCTGATCGGGCTTACGTTCGCGATACCGTTCTTCCTCAACACGCTTGCGGCCTACAGCGGCCTCTAGTTCCTGAGACGATGCCGAGATGGTATACTGAGAGCATATAAACCGTTAAATAGAGAGCATATGAATACGCGCTTTTTGTTCAAGGGAGTGGAGATCGATGGGCGGACACAGGAGTATGTCCTGAAACGGCTGGAGAGAGTGGAAAAGCTGGTTGATCCGGTAAGCGAGTTCGAGGTAGAGGTGGATAGGGATAAAAAGGGAAAGTTTCGCGTCGAGATAATGATAAAAACGCCGCATAACCTCTATCGTGCCGAAGAGACATCGGTCAGCATAGAGGGCTCGACGGATATCGTGATCGACGAATTGGAAGTCCAGATTGCCAAGCAGAAAAACAAGCATCATGATTTGAAGCTGCGTGGCAACCGCTCCATCAAGAAGAATCTCGTAGTGGACGAATCCGCTCGCTTTTAGTCTTCCTCAATGATTTCCGGGTATCACATCCTTGAGAGCAACCTTCCAGAGAGATGTTCCTTTGTCCCAGCGGACAAACTCACTGCGTGAAAGTCTCGCAATCCGCCTCAGAAGGCGGAACCATGCTTGCTCAACTTTCAAGCCTCTCTGGAAGATTCTCTCTGCAGATGTGATATGAAACATCCTCTTTGACGGGTGCTTTTTTGTTTGCTATCCTTAAATGGTTATTGGCTTGAAAAAGGGATGTTTTGTGTTTTCTTTATCTCTTTTGTTTCTGTCAAGATGCTAAATTCAATATTCTAGATTCTATTCCTTATGGCATTTTTGGAAAAACTCTTCGGATCGAATGAACGGGAAATAAACAAATTCCGGCCGCTGGTAGAAACAATCAATGCTTTCGAACCCGCGCTCAAGGCGCTCTCCGATGACGAGCTGAAAGGCAAGGCTGCAAGTTTCAAGGGGCGCTTGGCGGCAGGCGAGACGCTCGATGATATCCTGCCGGAGGCGTATGCGGTGGTGCGCGAGGTGGCAGAGCGCGTGATCGGCGAGCGGCACTATGACGTGCAGCTGTTGGGCGGCATCGCGCTCCACAATGGCAAAATCGCCGAGATGAAGACCGGCGAAGGCAAGACGCTGACCTCGACGCTCCCGATCTATCTGAATGCGTTGACCGGCCGCGGCGTGCACGTGGTGACGGTGAACGACTATCTCGCCAAACGCGACTGCAACTGGATGGGACGGGTGTACGAGGCGCTCGGCTTGACTTCCGCCTGTATCGTGGGCCAGGGCGTGTCGTATCGCTATGAATCGCATATCACGGATGAGTCGGCCGTGACGATCGAGATGGAGAACCTGATTCCGGTGACGCGCCGCGAAGCCTATGCGTCCGACATCACTTATGGCACCAACAACGAATTCGGTTTCGATTATCTGCGCGACAATATGGTGGCGGAGCTTGCCGAGATGACGCAGCGGGAGCTCAATTTCGCCGTCATCGACGAAGTGGACTCCATCCTGATCGACGAAGCGCGGACGCCGCTCATCATCTCCGCGCCGGACAGCGAATCGACCAAGCTCTACGAGCAGTTCGCCCGGATGGTGCCGCGCCTCACAGCCGAGACGGATTATGTCGTGGACGAGAAGATGAAAGTGGTGACGCTCACCGACGAGGGAATGAACCATATGGAGAAGCTTCTCGGAATGGGGAATATCTACGCTTCCGGCAATATCCAGTACGTGCATCATTTGGAACAGTCGCTCAAGGCGCAGATCATCTTCCATCGGGACCGCGATTATGTCGTGAAGGACGACCAGGTGATGATCGTGGATGATTTCACCGGGCGCCTGATGCCGGGACGCCGCTACAGCGAAGGCTTGCACCAGGCATTGGAAGCCAAAGAAGGGGTGACCGTCCAGCGGGAATCCCGGACGCTCGCGACGATCACCTTTCAGAATTATTTCCGTCTCTATGGAAAATTGTCGGGGATGACCGGTACGGCGACGACGTCGGCCGAGGAATTCGCCAAAGTGTACAAGCTCGATGTCATCGAGATTCCGACCAATCGCGTGATGGTGCGCAAGGATCTGCCGGATATCGTGTACAAGACGGAGGAGGCGAAGTTCCGCGCCATCGTCGATCGCGTGAAAGAGATCCACACGGATGGACAGCCGGCACTCATCGGTACGATCGCCATCGAGAAGTCCGAATACCTGAGCGTGCTGCTCGAACGCGAAGGGGTGCCGCATGAGGTCCTGAATGCCAAGAACCATGAACGGGAAGCGGTAATCGTCGCCAATGCCGGACAGAAGGGCGCCGTGACCATCGCGACCAATATGGCCGGGCGCGGTACGGATATCAAGCTCGGCGACGGTGTCCGCGAAGTGGGCGGGCTGTTCATCATCGGTACGGAGCGTCATGAGGCGCGGCGCATCGACAATCAGCTCCGCGGCCGCGCGGGACGGCAGGGCGATCCGGGAGCCTCGCAGTTTTTCGTGTCGCTCGAGGATGAGCTGATGCGGCGTTTCGGCGGCGAAAAAATGAAAAGTATGATGACGACGCTCGGACTGCCGGAAGACGAACCGATCCAGAACGGTCTTATTTCCAAAACGATCGAGAGCGCGCAGTCGAAGATCGAGGGTTTCAATTTCGATATCCGGAAGCACGTGCTCGAGTACGATGACGTGATGAACAAGCAGCGCGAAGTCGTCTATCGCAAAAGGAAGAGCGTGCTCGCACAGACGACTTTCCGCGATGAGACGCTCGCTCTTTTATCCGAGGAATTGGATCATGCGATCGGTTTCCACACGGCGAGCGAAGAGGCTCTGTGGAATATGCCGGAGATCGTCGCTGAGGCGAACGGCCTGTTTCCGACACTCGATGAGAAGGAGGCTCTGAAGCGGCTCGAGATGATCCGCGACGACCGTTCCAAGGATGAGATGGAAAAGAAGGGTTTGATTCTCGAGTATCTGATGGGCGAGGCGAAAAAAGCCTATAGCGGCCAAGAAGCGGCTTTCAGCAAGGATATCTGGAACAATATCCAGAAAGCGCTCTACTTGCGTTCGCTCGATACGCTCTGGATGAATCACCTCGACGAGATCGATTATCTGCGCCAAGGCATCGGACTGCGCGGCTATGGCCAGCGCGATCCGCTCATCGAATACAAGCGCGAGGCGTATGATCTCTTCCTCGGGCTGATGGATGCCGTGCGCAAGACGTACCTGATGACGATTCTCAAAGTCGGACCGGCGACGAGCGTACCGGAGCAGGCGGCTCCGCGCGAGATACAGCTCCGCGGCGCAAGCGAGGATATCGAGCAGTTCAGCGCCCCCCAGGGGGGTGAAGTGGCCGCATCGGGTGCCGAGCAGGGCGAAGCGCCGAAGCAAGAGCCTCTCGTGAACACCGATACCGTCGGCCGCAATGATCCCTGTCCGTGCGGATCAGGGAAGAAGTATAAAAAGTGCCATGGGAAGTGATATGCTCAAATTAGGAAAATACAGGCATTACAAGGGGAAAGAATACGAGGTGATCGGTGTAGCTAAGCACAGCGAAACACTGGAAGATCTGGTCGTGTATCGGGCGCTATACGATTCGGAGGAGTTCGGTGATAAAGCGCTGTGGGTGCGTCCGCAAGCGATGTTTCTCGAGGAGATAGAAATCGATGGCAAAAAGGCTTTGAGATTTGAATACATCGGAGGGTAATTTTTTGGGAGGCGATATGGAACAGGAAAAGTTCTATGCAGGCGGGTTTTTGTATAATCCAGAGACCAGAGCAGTGCTGCTTCACTTGAGGGATGGACACACAGAGGTGAACCCTCACAAGTGGGGATTTTTTGGAGGGGAAAGTGAGGGAAAAGAAACGCCAGAAGAATGTTGCATACGCGAATGGAAAGAAGAACTCGCTATTGATGTCGATGCACAGGAATTGATTCCGCTCTGTGATTATTTGAATACTGATCGCGGCGTATAGCGCTTTGTGTTTTATAAAAAAAGCAACCTGGAAAAATCACAGATGACTCTTGGTGAAGGAGCGGATTTTGAGTGGATTGCTCTTGAAAAGGTTTTCAGATATGATTTGACTGAAAAAACGAGGATGGATTTGGAGAAGTTTATTGAAAATTAAAAACCTCCGAGTCATAGTGACTGGAGGCGGTGTGTGGGCTTCCGCTCATTGGCGGAAGAAGGGAGGCGAGGAGAGGAGTGATGGGAGGAGAAAGACGTTGTCTTTTTGTTGCGGTGTCTAAGCAGACACAAATTGTTTCCCATACTCCCCATTCCTCGCACTTGGAGTATACTACGGGAAGGGGATTGTGGCAAGGCTTATTTTTTCGGATAGGTTCTTCCGAGGTTGAACACCATAGTGAGGAGGTATTCGAGCCTATCCGGTCCTTCTCGTTCACGCAATGCGTCGATGTAATTCTCTATTTCCTCCGGAAAATCCAGGACTTCGTGCGCGACGACTATATCTGGGGACTCGCCAGCCTCTCCCCAATACTGACGATCTTTCTCCAAAGAATCGCAGCGACTGTCAGTGAGGACTGGAGCAAATTCGAAGATGATGTAGTGCGGCGGATAGAGAAGGTTCTCTCCCGGCCTGAGTAGGGTAAAGTGGATAGGCATTGGAAAGCTCCTTTCGGTTGAGATGAACTGTTGTCAGCTAATCATGGATCAGCTAATCATGGATTAGAGGAAAAGTCAATATTTCTCTTCGGCGCGGGAGATGTCATTTTTGGAAAAGAGATTTTAGCAGCGGAGAGCCTTACCTCGATTGATTGACTTTACCTTTAGATATGCTAAAATTCGTGTGTTTTGGGATCTCGTCTTGCTCGCTTTTCTCGCTCGCCAAAGCTTTTGAGATGGAGAGATTCACGATTCTTGATTCCGAATGAAGGGGGCCTGTAGTCTAGTGGTAAAACAGTGCATTCGCATTGCACAGCCGGCGGTTCGATTCCGCCCAGGTCCACCAGAGAGAACTTTTGCGCAAAGTTGAGAATACCCTATGGAGAAGATGTTTCCCAATCGAGTTCTGCGATGTCTGCGTGAATTTCCAGTCGTGCTTTTTCTCGTGTTTTCCGCACTCTGGGTATATCTCGCTATCAATCCTCTGTATCGGGAAGCGTGGATGTTTGAGAATATCGTGATCGCGCTCTTCGCGCCGATGGTTGTTTGGAGTTACTTCGCATTCCGGCTCTCGAATATTTCGTACCTCCTCATTTTCATCTTCGCTTCGCTCCATATCCTGGCAGCGCACTATACCTATGCCGACACGCCGTGGGGACGCTTTATTTCCGAGTTGTGGGGTCTTGAGCGGAACCACTTCGACCGGGTAGCACATTTCCTCTACGGACTATTTATGGTGGCGGTTTTTTCCGATCTCCTCAAGAAATATCTCCCGAAGGAGAAATGGGCGGTCGGGCTGTTTCTCTTCGCCATCTCGTTCTCTGTCGGCGCGCTCTATGAAGTAGGAGAGTTCGTCGTCGGCGTCGTGGGCGACCCCGAGGCGGGACTCGCGTTCCTCGGGTTCCAGGGAGATATCTGGGACACGCAGAAAGATATGGTGCTCCAGGGTATCGGTGCGATATGCGGCATCCTTTCCCTGTTTTTCTTTGCGAAAATATCTCCCGAAAAGAAAGCGTAAGCATTCGCTATCGCCACAATGACCATTGATACGGTTTTTTCAATATGGATTCGCGTTACCCGGATACTCATTCTGGTCTATTTTGGATTCGGGGCGTACCTCTTTTTTAACCAGCGGAACCTCCTCTACTTTCCGGCACTCGGCGATCCGGAAGCGTGCGAAGCGTTCGCAAAGACAGGAGCGGAGAAAATCGTCCAGAACGGAACGATGCTTTATTACAAGAAGAATGGCGGGACGATCGTCGTGTTCTACCATGGGAATGGCGGAACGGCATGCGATCGGAAATTTCTCGCCGATGAGTTCGACCGCGACAGTCTCTCGTATCTTTTTGTGGAGTATGCGGGGTATGCGGATGATCGCGAGACGACGAAAGAAAATGTTCTTCAGGATGTGCGAAACGCTGATGACTTCCTCCGGACGATTTCATATGAGAAGCTTGTGTTTGTAAGCGAGAGCCTCGGGGCGGGGCCGCTCGCGTACCATACGACACGTCGGCTGCCGGAGAAAATAGCGCTCATCGCGCCATACACGAGGATAAGCGATATCGCGAAGGCGCATTTCCCGTACTCGCTCTATCCGGCAACGCTTCTCGTGAGAGACGATTTCAATACCGTTTTGCTCGATGCATTCCGCGGAGAGACGCTTGTCATTCACGGAACGGCCGATGAAATCATTCCATTCGAGCTTGGAAAAAGGTTGTATGAAATGATTCCTTCAGAGAGAAAAGAATCTCTTTTTGTGTCGGGCGCGACGCACAATATGGTGCTTAATGTTCCGGGCGTGATGGAAAGTCTCCTCCGGTTTCTCCGGTCAGAGTGATCTCGCTTGCGGATTGTCAAAAAGAGGCGCGCGATTCGAGAATGGGATGCTTAGATAGAGTTCCAATTGAGTAGGATATAGTATAATCCACATTTAAAAAATAACACCCCCGTACGCGGTTGCGTATCGGGGGGATACAGGCGGCTGAGGCTAAAAAGCTCAGGAGTAGGTCTGTCCGTAGTGGCGGACAGGTGAACGGAGCAGGGTTTTTTCAGGCTCATCCCGCATGCTGTCGCCAGGGGCGTATGTTATCGTGTCGACAAATGCCACCATCGTGTGTTTCAGAAAATTCAGCATATTGCGCAGTTTGCGTTTGATGCTTGTGAATTTGTTAGCGGAGCGGTACAGGGCGCGACAGATATCTCTCACGCGCTTTTTCGAATCGTGAAATACTTCCGTATTGAGATGTGCCTTTTTGGCAAGACAATACAGGTATATCCGGCAGATATAGCTGATGATGCTTTGCGCCGTATCGCGATCGCGGCAGCCATGGAGGATATCTCGGCTTATGCTGCGAACTTCATCGAAATTGGGAACCCGTGCTTCCGGCATCATCCAGTGGCGTATGCGCTGTTGCAGTATCGGCAGCATATGGTCAGGGATGGGATGTCCCATCATCGGGGTTCTCAGTGTTGCGCATATCGTGTTATGTCGCATGGCAATATTACCTTTCGTCATTGTATTGTTAAGGAAAGAAGCTCTTTAAACTGGCTAGCCGGTCTTTTGGCTGCCAAGAGCTTAGCTATAGGAAAGCATTTCTACGGACGCTTGTCAAAAGGCTCTGGATAGGGTAGACTGGGGCGAGTAAATAGTTTTGATGAATCCTGATATGAAAGTCATTCTTTTGGAGGACGTGGCGAAATTGGGCAAGGCCGGAGAGGTCAAAGAAGTGCGTAACGGATACGGATTCAATTTTCTGCTGCCGGCCGGTCTGGCGGAATTCGCGACGCCTGCAGGCATCAAGCAATCGGAGAGGGTGATCGCGAAGCGCCAGAAGGAGCTCGAGACGGTGGCTACGGATGCCAAGACCAAGGCCGTGGCACTCGCGGGCAAGACCGTGACCGTCAAGATGAAAGCGGAAAACGGCAAATTGTTCGGCTCGGTAGGGCGCGAGGAAATCGCAGCCGCAATGAGTGCGATGGGCATAGAGGCTGACGCGGAAAGCATCACGATCGATAAGCCGTTCAAGGAACTCGGCACTTTCCCGGTGGAAGCGAAGCTCGGGCACGGCGTGAAAGCCGCCTTTCAGGTGACGATCGAAGCCGCATAAGACTCATTGAAACAGCATCTTTAACAAGCCCGCCCGTACCGAACGGTACGTTCGGGCGGGAGCCGCTCCCTTCCCTTGCTCGGAACGGCGGTTCTTTCTCTATAAAATATATTTATGGTGAAACAAACGAAGCGGACGAAATTCATTTTTGTGGTGGGCGGCGTGATGAGCGGCGTCGGCAAAGGCGTCACGACGTCTTCGATCGGCAAGATCCTGCAGGCGCGCGGCCTGTCCGTGACAGCGCTCAAGATCGATCCGTATATCAACGTGGATGCGGGTACGATGAACCCGACGGAACACGGCGAGGTCTTCGTACTGAAAGACGGGGCGGAAACCGATCAGGATATGGGCAATTACGAGCGCTTCCTGAATATCGAGCTCGATCGCGACAATTATATGACCACCGGGCTGGTGTACAAGACGGTCATCGAGAAAGAGCGCAATCTCGAGTATGAGGGAAAATGCGTCCAGGTGGTGCCGCATATCCCGCTCGCGGTCATCGCGCGCATTAGGCGGGCGGCGAAAAAGAACAAGGCCGATGTGGCTATCATAGAGATCGGCGGGACCGTCGGGGAATACGAGAACATCCTGTTTCTCGAAGCGGTGCGTATGATGAAGATCGAGCACCCGGAAGATGTCATCACGGTGATGGTGAGCTATATCCCCACGCCGTCGAAAGTGGGCGAGATGAAGACGAAGCCGACCCAGCACGCGGTGCGGACGCTCAACGGCACCGGTATCCAGCCGGATATCATCGTGGCCCGCGCCGATCGCCCTCTGGATGAGAAACGCAAGGAGAAGATCGCCGTGTTCTGCAGCGTGCGCAAGGAAGACGTCATCAGTGCGCCGGATGTGGAGAGCATCTATGATGTGCCGCTCAATTTCGAAAAAGATCATCTGAGCGATATTTTGGGCAAGAAGCTCGGTCTGAAAATGAAAAGAGCGGATGGCGGACTGAAAGAATGGGAGCGCTCTGTCAGGCGCATCCATACCTCCAAGAGCGAAGTGCATATCGGCATCGTCGGAAAATATTTCAAGACCGGGGATTTCGTCTTGAGCGACGCATACATAAGCGTCATCGAAGCGCTCAAGCATGCTGCCGGGCGCGTCGGCAAGAAAGCCGTCCTTACCTGGATCGACAGCGCCGGCTTCGAAGAAAGTCCCAAGAAGCTTGCCGAGCTGAAGCAGTACGATGGTATCCTGATCCCGGGTGGTTTCGGCGCGCGCGGCATCGAGGGGAAAATATCCGCCATCCGCTATTGCCGCGAGAACAAGATCCCGTATTTCGGTCTCTGCTACGGTATGCAGCTGATGGTCATCGAATACGCCCGCCATATACTGGGATGGAAAGGCGCCCATACCACCGAGGTCAGTCCGGATGCGACGTATCCGGTCGTGGATATTATGCCAGCCCAGAAAGAGAATCTGCGTAAGAAAAATTACGGCGCGACGATGCGTCTCGGGCATTATGAAGCGAAGCTCGTGCCGAAAACGATCGCGTACGGAGCCTATGGTACCGGCAGCGTCCTCGAGCGCCATCGCCATCGCTATGAAGTCAATCCGGCCTATGTCGAGGATCTGAAGAATGCCGGGCTGGTATTTTCCGCCACATCGCCCGACGGCGTGCTGATGGAAGTCGCCGAACTGCCGAAAAAGAAACACCCGTTCTTCCTGGCGAGCCAGTTCCATCCGGAATTCCAATCTTCGCTCCTCCGTCCGCATCCGCTCTTCGTCGCATTCCTCAAAGCCGCAAGCAGTTACCGAAAAAAATAGGCATATGCAACCATTTGAAGGAATGCCGAATAATCAAACGGAAGCCCAGGGACTCTTTGCTGAAGATCAGCAGGATCGCGAGAATGGTCTCGACAAATCTGATCCCGCGCTCTTCGCCGAAAGAGAGAAAGCTCGTTATCAAAAAGCGCAAGAAATGTTTGCTCAGTACGAGCAAAATCCTCAATCTTTGTCTGCACAAGATGTGTTTCATCTGGCTTTTTTATTCCAGCATGGGCAGATACCAGAAGATTATAACAAGGCGAATATATTAGCCCTTGATGCAGAGAATCGCGGGGTTGAAGACGCAAAGTGGCTCTCGGCTGCTGCGGAGGATCGCTATCTCGTTTCCCTGGGGAAATCGCAGAAATGGGGAACGCAATTCGTCCGAACTGAAAAGGGATGGCAATATGCTGCTCCTCTCGAGGATGAGGCGGTTTCCGGAATTACTGACGAGATGAGACAAGACAAGAACGTCCCTGCCAGGAATAGCCAGCTCCAAAAGATTGCGGAGATATACCCTGAGCCTTTGAGTGGCTTGGATGATGAAAAGTAAAACACCCTGACAGAACGTGCAGGGTATTTTCTTGAGAATAAAAAGAGGTTTTATCGAAGCCTCCCTACCGCAAGAATCTTCCCGGGAGTCAGTCGTTTGCCCCAGCCGGCAAACTCCTTTATGAACTTTTTTCGATCCGTCGAAACGACGGCACCGTGCTCGAAAAAACTTCAACTCTCCCGGGAAGATTCTTGCGGCAGGAGGTTTTCCTTTTGTGACATCGTGTGAAAAAGGCGAAAACCGCCCTCCATCAAAGGTTCCGGGAACTTGAAATTTTTTTGAGCACGGTTCCTGATTCTGATCAGGATCAAAAAAATTTCATGAGCGAAATCTCGGCTGGGAGATTTCGTGGGTCCCGGAAGCTTTCGGATGGAGGAGCAGTTTTCGGAAATAATAGAGAAAAAACACCCGCACGGGGTGTTTTTTGATTGGGAAGCGGTTATTTCTTGGCTTTGGCGGCTTTTTGCGGGATGACGTGGACGAACATCCGCTGTGCCAGCTTGCCGGTGAAATCCTTGATCTTCTTGGTCTGGAACTCGACGGTGCCTGAGACGAGAGCGAACAGGGTGTCATCCGCGCCGCGCTTGACGTTTCTGCCAGGGTGGAATTTGGTCCCGCGCTGACGGATGATGATATTGCTGACCGCGACCGCTTGCCCGCCGAAAATCTTGACGCCGAGACGCTTGGAAATGGAATCACGGCCGTAGGAAGTTGATCCGCCTGCTTTTCTGGTTGCCATAGTGCTGAAAGCTTACGTATTACCGAAGTTTTATGTATACTGGATGAGTATATCATATCGGCGCGTTTTGTCAATTCCGCCTTATCTATGCACTACATATGCTTGATCTGACCTTGTTATCCAGAGCGAAAGAATGGGGCATCGGCCATCGGAAGGACATCGCGCTTCTGGCGGGTGTTCTGCTTACGGGGACGCTGGCTTTCGAAAGCGGGGTGCTGCGCGGCAGCCTGGAGCAATCAGAGCCGCTCGTCATCTCGCTTCCGGCTCCGACAGAAAGAGATCCGGCCGTGCTCTCTGAAACTGCCGAAACAGGCGCGAAAACAGGAGGGGGTACGGTTGCGGGGGTGGCACAGGCGGTAGCGCTAGCCGGCAAGCCATCAGGCGATGCGGCCTGCCCTTTCGTCGGGAGCCGCAATTCGAACAAATACCACCTTTCTACCTGCGCGGTCGCCAAGAGGATCAAGCCCGAAAACAGGGTCTGTTTCGCTTCACAGGAAGAGGCACAGAAACGCGGCTATGTGGCGAGCTGTATCAAGTAGGGGGAACGAAGGTTATGTGGCATAATGAAGGGGGAAAAACAAAAAAGATGCATAACGAACATTTCAGCAGGAACAAAGTGCGTTTGGTTAGTTTCGTCGCCTTTCTCTTGGGCTTCCTGGACGCTTTTTTGATCTATATCCTTTCGGCTTATTTCTCGCAAGTGACCGGCAATGACAACGTTGGCGTATTCTATTTTGTCGCGTATAGCATCGTACTGGTGTCGCTTTTCTATCTGCAGCCATTGATCCGGACGATCGGCAAGGCGCGGGCGCTCTACCTGTCCCTGGGTATCGCCATACTCGCCTGCGCGCTTCTGACGCGACTCCCGGTCGGGTGGCTGTCTGTCGGTATCGTGCTTGTTTTTATGGTCGCGACGAACGTCCTCTGGGTAACGCTCGATATCCTGCTGGAGAGTTTTTCTCAGGACCGGATGTCGGGGAGGATCCGGGGTTTCTATCTGATGATTATGAACGCGGGTATCCTCGCGGCGCCGTTCTTATCGACTCTGACGCTGGAGCGTTCCAGCTATGAGGGCGTTTTTTTCATCCTGATCATCGGGTATACCCTCGTGTTCCTCATCACGCTTCTCGGTTTCCGCAATGACAACGCGGTGTTTCAGGAGAAGCTCCGCCTGCGCCAGACGATCGCCAAGATGCTGCGCGAGAGAAACCTCCTGCGGATCTATCAGATATCGTTCGCGATGGAATTTTTCTATGCGATGATGATCGTGTATACGCCGCTCTATCTCCGCTCCCTTGATTTCTCCTGGAACGAGATCGGCATGATGTTCACGCTGATGCTCGTGCCGTTCATCATCCTGCAGTACCCGCTCGGCATTTTGGCCGACAAGCGTTTCGGGGAGAAAGAGCTCCTGGTAGGGAGCATTTTCATCGTGCTCGTGTCGACAGCGGCGCTCGGATTTATCGACGGCGCCGGTTTCTGGGTATGGGCCGGAGTATTATTCCTCACGCGCATAGGGGCGGCCGGCATCGAAGTGCTGCGCGACTCGTATTTTTACAAGCAGATCGATGGTGATCGGATGGATGTCATCGCCTTTTTCCGGACTGCGCGACCCATAGCCAATATCGTCGGCGCTTTGTTTTCTATCGTGTTGTTACTCTTTTTCCCTCTCCAGAGCATCTTTGTTATGGTAGCCGTCGTGCTGCTGTTCTCTCTTTTCACCGCTTTTTCGCTCAAAGACACGCGAAGTGAGCTCGAGCTCGGTGTCCGCTGACCTGGCAGAGGGGTTTTGTTTGGCAAATCAGCCAAGAAATGCTATTCTGAAGAGGAAATGGACTCCCATACCTTGGTTTGATTATGGCTTATCATATACGTTTGGAGCAATTCGAAGGACCTCTGGATCTTTTGCTGTCTCTGATCGAGAAAGAGCAGCTCGATATCACCCAAGTCAGCCTCGCCAAGGTGGCCGATCAGTATCTGGCATACTTGCGCGATGAGGAGTCTCTTTCGCTCGACAATCTGGCTTCTTTCCTCACGATCGCGGCGCGTCTGATACTCATCAAATCGAGAGCCCTCCTGCCGATTCTCCAGTTCAGCGACGAAGAGGAGGAATCGATGGCGGATCTGGAGATACGCCTCCGCGAGTACCAGCGCTTCCGCGAGGCGGCAGGCAGGCTCGACACGCTGCTTGGGCGCGGACAGAGCGCGCACACGCGGGAGAGTTTTCTCGGCACGCAGGTGGTGTTCTATCCGCCGAGCGGTCTCTCGGCCACTGATCTGCGGACGCATTTCGCCAATGTCCTGGGAGACATACCGGTCTTCGAAACATTGCCGGAAAAAGAGATCCAGGCCGTCATCACGCTGGAAGAGAAGATCATCCATCTCAAGCAGTCGCTCGCAGAGCGCGCCGAATCTTCTTTCGCCGATCTGACCAGCGTGGCGACCGATCGCATCGAAGTCATCGTTTCTTTTCTCGCGGTACTCGAGATGGTGAAGCAGCGCATCATCTTCGTCGAGCAGGACAGATTTTTCAGCGACATCCGCATCAAACGTTTTATTGCATAGATCATTATGGCGCAAGCACACCTCGCATCAGCTCTGGAATCCTTGCTCTTCATAAGCGGCGAACCGCTGTCTTTCGCGCGTATCGCGAAGACGATCGGTATCACCGAAAAAGAAACAGCGGAGCATATTCAGGTGCTGGCAGAAAAATATGCGAGCGATGGCGAGCGCGGCCTGATGATCATCATCAAAGACCGCAGGGCGGCGCTCGCGACTAAGCCGGAGAACGCTCAGGCAGTGGAAGCCCTGACCAAGAGTTCGCTTCAGGAACACTTGAGCAAGGCGGCGCTGGAGGTGCTCTCCATTGTCGCTTACCGCGCACCGATCACGCGCGCCGAGATCGAATCCATCCGTGGCGTGAATTGCAGCTTCACCCTGCGCAATCTCCTGCTCCGCGATCTGATCGAGCGGCAGGGGAATCCGGATGACAGTCGCGGTTATATCTATCTGCCGACATTCCGTTTCCTCCAGTCGCTCGGCATACGGAGTACCGAGGGATTGCCGGATTACGAGGCATTGTCAGAAGATGAGCGCCTGAAGATGGTCGCCGAAGAGCATAATTCAGAGACTATACATCGATAATGCGTACACTGATTATTTTCATCATCGCGGCTGGCATAGCATATTCTCTCGTAATCGGGGATGGCGCGTATTTTCTGGCGCGCGGCGAGAGCGCATTGGATTTTTTCGATGGCAGAGGAAGCCGTGTGTTGGGGGAACAGAACACCATAGAGCAGCCGACGATGCCATTCGTGACGGAGAATCGCAGTTTGGCGGCGGGATTCGACCCGGAGCTCCGTCCCTATGCGCCGCAGCTCAGTATCGTGACGGCGCATTCCTCGATCATCCTGGATGTGGATTCTGGCAAGGTGCTGTATGAGCGCAATGCCCGCGAAGAGCGTCAGATTGCGTCGCTCACCAAGCTCTTTACGGCGACCATCGTTATCGAGCGGGTGCCGGATCTGGATGAGCTGGTCACGATCGATGAGGAGGCGGTCTATGCCGAAGGGACGCGTGTCGGTTGTCCGCGTTCCGGTTTCTGCAACGGGGAGCGTCTCAAGTCGGGCGAGCAAGTGACCGTCCGCGATCTCCTGAAAGCGGCGCTGATGAATAGTGCCAATGACGCCGCTATCGCGCTTGGCAAGCACATCGGAAAAACGCAAGCCGGCTTTGCCAGGATTATGAATGAGCGCGCCCAGGAGCTTGGTTTGGAAAATTCTCACTTCTGCACGCCTTCCGGATTGGAGCCGGACGGACGGGAACACGAGTGCTATTCTTCGGCGCGCGATGTCGCCTTGATCACGGCACAGGCTCTCAAATATGGCATTCTCTGGGATATGATGCGTACCGAAAAGACGTACATCACTTCATATGACGGAAAATATACCCACGAAATCTTCAATACCGATGAGCTGCTCGGGCAATTGCCCAATCTGATCGGGACCAAGACCGGTTTTACGCCGCTTGCCGGCTATTCGCTCTTGGCGGTGGCATCGGATCAGACAGAGAATCACCGGGTGATAGCCGTGCTGCTCGATGACCCGTACCGCTGGCAGAGTATCCGTTCGATGTTCGACTGGAGTTTCCAGGCTATCGATTGGAGATAAATCATACTCTTTAGCGTAACCGATTCACACTATGGACACTATCCAGATCGCGCAGATACAGCATATCCCGATGGTTATGAACGCTCTCAAGGTGCTCACGACGGGCTTCCTGGCGTTCATACTCGCCTTCGCGCTGACGCCGGTGTGGACGCATATCCTGTATAAGTACAAGATCGGCATCCGGATCAAGAAAACCGACGTGAACGGGGAGCAGCTGACGTTCGTCAATAAGCTGCACGCGAGCAAAGCTGGTACGCCGACGATGGGTGGGGTGATCGTGTGGGTGACGGTGCTGCTTTTGGCGCTGCTCTCGCATTATGCGTTTCCGTTCATTGCGGAGTGGACCGATACCAATTTCATCGCGCGTCTGGATTTCTTCAAGCGTTCCCAGGTCTGGCTGCCGCTTTTCGTACTGGTGACTGCGGGCGCTTTGGGATTGCTCGATGATTATATGAGTGTTCGCGGTACCGGGAGCAACAAGGGTGGCGGTATGCGTTTCGCCTTCCGTTTCTGGTGGCTCTTCATTATTGCCGGCGCGGGAGCGTGGTGGTTCTATTCGAAGCTCGGCTGGGATCAGATCCATGTTCCGGCGATGGGGGATTTCTCGATCGGCTGGTGGTATATCCCGCTTTTCATCTTTGTCATCCTGTTCACGGCGATTTCTTCCAATGAGACCGATGGCTTGGATGGATTGGATGGCGGCGTCCTCCTGACCGCGTTCAGCTCGTTTGCGCTCATCGCATTTCTCCAGAACCGGATGGATTTGGCGGCATTGTGCGCGGCGATTTCCGGGGCTCTGCTTGCTTTTTTGTGGTTCAATATCTATCCCGCCCGGTTTTTTATGGGTGACACCGGCGCTCTGTCGCTCGGGACGACGCTCGGCGTGGTCGCGATGCTCACCAATTCCACGATCGTGCTGTTCGTGATCGTCTTCATCTATATCCTGGAATCGGGGAGTGCCGCTCTCCAGCTCGCGAGCAAGCGTTTTTTCGGACGGAAAGTTTTTCTGGCGGCACCGCTCCATCACCACTTTGAAGCGAAAGGCTGGCCGGAACCGAAAATCGTGATGCGTACGTGGATTTTCACCGCGTTGACCGCTCTGATCGGGCTGATGATCGGGATATTGGGGATGGGGAAGTAACCGGGGCAGGTATCATAAATATTATGCACACATTATGAAATTACGAAGCATCGAAGAAGCGAATTTCGAAAATGCTCGTGTGCTCGTCCGGGTGGATTTCAATGTAGCGCTGAATAACTCCGCGGAAGTCGAGGAACATTTCCGTTTCGATATCGTGAAAAAGACCGTCGATCATATAGCAACGTTTCCCGGCGTCAAGATCGCTCTGTTGACGCATTTCGGCCGCCCTTCTGGCGAGCCTCGCACGACGGGACAGCCGCAAGGCGAGTCTCAGGCAGCGGAATACTCCGTCGCGCAGATCGCTTCTGCTGCGGCACGGTCCTTGGGCCGGAAAATAGTGTGCGTATCCGATTGTATCGGCGCTCCGGTAGAGGAGGCTCTCGGAAAACTTGATTCCGGAGAAGTGCTGCTTCTGGAAAACGTACGTTTGCATCCGGAAGAAGAGGCGAACGATCCTCTGTTCGCGGAGACCCTCGCCCAGCCATTCACGCTGTTCGTGAATGAGGCGTTCAGCGTCTGTCATCGCGCTCATACATCCATCGTCGGTGTGCCGAAAGTGCTGCCGGCCTATGCCGGCTTCCGCGTACTGGAGGAGATCGAAAAGCTGGATCAGGTCAGGCTTTCGCCGGCGCACCCGGCCATCGCCGTGATCGGCGGGGCGAAGATCGAGACGAAGCTGCCGCTCATCCGGGCATTTGAAGAGAATTATGATGCTATCCTCGTCGGCGGCAAGATAGCCAATGAAGCGCTTGATGAGAAAATAGTCTTTTCTGAGAAAGTGCTGCTGCCGCGGGACTTCGATTCTTCGGAGCGCCTCGATATCGGACCGATCACGACCGCTCAGTATATCCAGGTCATCAAAATGGCGAAAACCATCGTGTGGAACGGCCCCTTGGGGAAATTCGAAGAAAAACCGTATGACAGGGGGACGCTGGCGATACTGCAAGCGATGCTCGAGACGGACGCCTTCGTGGTGATCGGCGGCGGAGAGTCGCTCGCGGTCGCGGAAAAAGCCAACGTGATGAACAAGATCGGTTTTGTTTCTTCCGGCGGCGGGGCGATGCTCGAATATCTGAGCGGACATACGCTGCCTGGAATAGAAGCGCTCAAAGAGGAGCGGTCGCTGTGATATACTGGATACATATATAAGCTGCAATACCATGCCGACTATCACATCAGTCAAAGGAAGGGAAATCTTGGATTCGCGCGGCAATCCGACCATCGAGGTGGAAGTGACGCTTGCGGACGGGACGACCGCTAGAGCCGGCGTGCCATCGGGCGCTTCGACCGGCGCCTTCGAGGCGGTAGAGCTTCGTGATGGGGATCCGCATCGGTATGGCGGCTTGGGCGTAGAGAATGCCGTGGCGCATGTGAATGGCGAGATTGCGGAAGCAGTGCTCGGTATGGAAGCGGATGACCAGACAGCGGTGGATGAGAAAATGATCGCCCTCGATGGGACGGAAAACAAGGCCCGCCTCGGGGCCAATGCTATTCTCGGGGTATCGCTGGCTGTCTGCCGTGCGGCAGCGAAATCGTCCGGCAAGCCGCTCTATGAGCATATCGGTACGCTGCTTTCCAAAAAGAAGCAAAAGGCGGAATTCGTCGTGCCGATGTTCAATATCTTGAACGGCGGCAAGCACAGCGATTCGGGTCTGTCAGTACAGGAATTCAAGATCATTCCGTTCGGTATCGTGGGATATGCAGAACAATTGCGTGCCGGCAGCGAGATTTTTCATACATTGAAGAAAGTATTGGAGCACGAGGGGTATGCGGTCGGCGTAGGTGATGAGGGCGGTTTCGCGCCGCGCCTGGAAAGCCACGCGCAGGCATTCGAGATGATCATCCGAGCTGTCCGCGATGCCGGTTATCGTCCGGGCGAAGATATCTGCATCGGTCTCGATGTGGCGGCCAATTCTTTCTATGATGCCGCGGAAGACCAGTATGCGCTCAAGCCCGAAGGCGTATCGCTTTCCCGCGAGAGCATCATCAACGTCTATAGGGAATGGATACAGAAATATTTCGTCGTATCTATCGAAGACGGTCTGCACGAGGAAGATTGGCATGGCTGGAAGCTGATGCAGGAGAAGCTCGGCAAGGAGGCGGTCGCCTGGGGCAAGCCGCTGCTGTTCATCGGAGACGACCTCTTGGTGACCAATGTGAAGCGTCTGGAAAAAGCTATCGCGGAGCATTCCTGCAACGCGGTGCTGATCAAGCCGAATCAGATCGGGACGGTGACAGAAACGCTTCGGTGTATGGAACTTGCGGCAAAGAATCATATGCAGAGAATAGTCTCCCATCGTTCCGGAGAAACCATCGATGATTTCATCGCGGATTTCGCGGTGGGCACCGGAGCGGAATTCATCAAGACCGGATCGCTTTCCCGCGGCGAACGGATCGCCAAATACAATCGCCTGCTCGCTATCAGGGATGAAACCGTTTAATACCACTTCTCTATGTTTTTGACTCCTTCAGCTTACAAAGTCATCTGTGTCGGATCGACCTCCAAAGACATCTTTTTTCCGACAGACGAAGGTATCATCATCCAGACGCCCGACGATATCGTTTCCAAGGAAAAGATCGCTTTCGAATTGGGAGGGAAATATCGCGTCGCGGATCGCTATGAGGCGGTGGGCGGCGTCGCGGCCAATGTCGCGCACGGATTGCATCGGCTCGGGCACGCGGCAGCCTGCTACAGCAAGATAGGCCAAGACGAGATGGGGCGCTGGATACTCGATGCCTTCAAGCAAGAAAAGGTGCCGACCGATCTCTTGTCCGCCGATCCGGTAGCGAAAACGGACCTCTCTGCGATCATCGTGCTGACGCAGAACGGCGAGCGCACCATTTTTCATAATCGCGATGCCAATGAGAAGCTGGAAATCATTGATGAGAAATTCGCCCATACGGAGTGGGTGTTCCTGAGCGCTCTCAATGGGGAGTGGAAAACCAATATGCAGAAGCTGCTCGCGCTCAAAGAGACGTACGGCTTTTTGCTCGCGTTCAATCCCGGTCAGCACAATATCAAAGAAGATGCTTCGTTTATGCTTCAGATGCTAGTCCATGCGGATGTGCTCCTTCTCAACAAAGACGAAGCCATCGAGCTTACGATGCAGACGCATAAAGAGCTTGACGCGGAGCATCTGAATGACGAGATGTTCCTGCTCGAGGCGCTCTCTCGGGCGGGTGCGAAAACCATCGGTATGACGGACGGCAAGCGCGGCGCGTGGAGTTTCGATGGTACGGAATACTGGTATTGCCCGATCCATACCCTGAAGGGAGTGGTGGATACCACGGGAGCGGGAGATGCGTTCGGATCCGGATTTTTCGCGGCGCTGCTCAATGGCAAGCCGATCGAATCCGCACTCCGCTACGGTATGGCGAATAGCGGGAGCGTGGTGGGAGCGTATGGCGCTATCGATGGACTCCTCTCGTCAGGCGACATAGATGGCATCGCAGAAAATATCCTTCCGGAGCGTTTGAATTGAGGCGGGCGTCGCGGATGCTGTATACTGAAGAAACAAATAAATAAGGGCATTTTCGTATGGGACTTTTTTCGCGCTTACCATGGAATCGTGACTCGGATCTGATCCTGGCTCTCGACATAGGCACCGAGGTGGTCAAAGCCCTTATTTTTCGCGTTGATTATGATCAGAAGCATGGCGTGGTCATAGGCGTCGGCCGCGTAGCGCAGAAAATAGGCAATATGCAGAGCGGCGCTGTAGCGGATATAAACGGCGTGATCCAGTCTTCCCGCGAGGCGATTATGCTTGCCAAGGAAAAAGCCGGCGTGAAACGCGTGGAAAAAAGCATTATCGGCATCGCCGGCGAGCTGGTCAAGGGCACGACGACGACGGTGCACTACGAGCGCGTCAATCCGGAAATGCATATCGGCATCCCCGAACTCAAGATGATCATCCAGAAAGTTCAGGAAAAAGCCTATCAGCGCATCAAGCGCCAGCTGGCCTGGGAAACCGGTCAGGATGATATCGATGTGAAGCTCATCAATGCGGCTATCGTTGATGTGCGCATCGACGGCTATCACGTCCTGAACCCGGTGAACTTCCAGGGGCGCGATGTGTCGATGAGCGTGTTCAATGCGTATGCGCCGATGATCCATCTGGGTGCTTTGCAGACGATCGCCGATGAGCTGGACCTTGATCTGCTGTCTATCGCGGCCGAGCCGTATGCGGTAGCGCGTTCCATCGAGGTGGAAGATATGCTGGATTTCAGCGCCATCTTCATCGATGTGGGCGGCGGGACGACCGACATCGCCGTCGTGAGGAACGGCGGACTCGAAGGGACAAAAATGTTCGCGCTCGGCGGTCGCGCTTTCACCAAGCGTTTGGCGCAGGAGTTCCACCTGAGTTTCGATGTGGCGGAACAGATGAAAATCGATTATGCCAATGGCCGTCTCAAAAACGAGGATGCGGCGCGTATCGCCGCGCTGTATGCCGATGACTGCCGCGTGTGGCTGGGCGGCGTCGAACTCTCCCTCTTGGAATTCGCCGAAACCGATCTCTTGCCATCGCGTATTTTCCTCTGCGGAGGCGGTTCGGCTCTGCCAGGCATCAAGCAGGCGCTTCTCTCGCAGGAATGGGTGCAGACCCTGCCTTTTGCCAAATCTCCCCAAGTCGGGTTTCTGCAGCCGCGCGATATCGTCCGCATTACCGATACGACAGGAGAATTGAACAATCCGCAAGACATTACGCCGATCGGGTTGGCCAATCTCGCGCTCTTGGATCGCATCGAAGAGGAAAAAATGCTCTCGAGTATCTTGCGCCGCAGTATGGAATCTGTAGAAAAGAATTGAGAGTGCGCACCCGGAGCTTTCATTGAAATAAAATATTTTCACCAAATATCCTATGCCGCAAACTTTCTATATCGAAGCCGACGAAGAGATCATTTCCGTGATCGGCCGCTTGCGCAAATCATCTGCGGAAGAGAATATTTTCGTTTTTCCGAAACGCGCCTTGGTACTGCAGAGCATCGTCAATCTGCGGCTTTTGCAGCGCGAGGCGCAGAAGGTGGGGAAGAAGATAGTGATCGTCAGCCAAGACGAGGTGGGGAGAATGCTGGCAGAAAAGGCCGGTATCGCCATCGAGAACTATTCCGAGGATTTTTCCCAGAAAGCGGCTCATCTGGAGCTCATCTCCGCGGCAGGCGCTGTGCCGGCATCGGCATCTCCGAAACAAGGATCTCGGGAACAGAGCGTGCCGCACTCCGAAGCCATCGGCAGCAGCGATTTTTATGCGCTGCAGAGCGCTCCGCAGGCTCCTGCCGCTCCTCTGACGAGAGAAGCCTCGCCTGCCACGACGCTCCGCATACGGAATGCGACCCCTCCGAAATTGACCAGCTTGAATTCCGCACGTTTGGCAGAGGCGACGACACCCGTTCAAAGAGAGCCTGTTTCTCGGCTGGGACAGTACCCGGCCTCGCCGTCCTTGTCTCCTTTGCCTCCCGTATCTCCCGTCTCTTCCGTGCCTCTTGCCCCGATTCCATCGTCATTTACCGCGAGTTCGCCGAGCACGCCGCAGCTGGAACGGGGAGATCGTTTGAAGAACTTCTACAGCGGAACGAGATCGTTGCCTCCGGCTGCTGCCGCTCCGAATAAAGCGCCGAAGCAGCAATCTGTTCCGGTTCTTGGCAAGAAAGCGCATACCATATTTTTCGTGTTGGGAGGCATATCGATCCTGTCGCTCGCCGGAGTGCTGATTTTCTTTTTTATGCCGAAAGCTGAGGTGCACGTAGTGCCCTACAAGATCATACAGCCGACCGATGTCGAGCTTATGGGACGCGCCGATGTTTCCGTACCGGATGATCAGGCTATTCCCGTGCGTATCTTGGAAAAAGATGTCGCAGTCACTCTGACAACCGCGACCACCGGGAAATCCGATGGTACGAATCAGAAAGCCCGCGGTACGGTCGTAATCCGGAACGCTTATAGCGCCGATCCGCAGCCGCTCGTTGCCACGACGCGTTTGGAAACCGCTGATGGCAAGCTCTTCCGCCTGGTAAGCGGCGTGACCGTGCCGGGGATGACGACCAAGGATGGCGCCAAAGAACCGGGGGTGATCGAGGCGAATGTGGTGGCTGATCAATCGGGCGCGGAGTACAATATCGATGCGGCGGCATTCACTATTCCCGGATTCAAAGGCGGTCCGAAGTACGGCGCTTTCTCGGCTCAATCGACGAAACCGATGACGGGCGGCGGTAGCGGCGGTACGTCGGATATCGCTGTGGTCGCCAAAGTCGATCTCGATACGGCCGAACGGGATGCCAAGACGAAAGCCAAGGAGGACTTCATGACTGCCGTGCGCGATGAACTGGCTCCGGATGAAAGGGTATTGGAAGAGCAGATGGATATCGTTTTGCCTGCGCCGATCACATTGCCGCAAGTCGGTACGGCAGCCAATGCTATCGAGTACAGCGCGACTTTCAAGGTGCGCGCCTTCGTTTTTTCGGAAAAATCCGTGCAGGAGAAAGTCGATGCCAGGAGCAGGAAAGACGTCCAGGGTGTCGCGTTCAAGCCGGTCGCTTCGAGCATCACGTACAGCGATTCCGTGCCAAATTTTTCTGACGGGACGCTCAGTCTGCGGGCGCACGCGCTTGTGACGATGGAATCGGATATCGATCGCGACAAGCTGCGGGACAAGATTCTCGGACAGAACGAAGACGGCATCCAGCAAGCGCTTGGCGACTTCCCGGAAGTGAAAAAGATCTCGGTCACATTCCGTCCGCAGTGGTTCATCCATAGTATTCCGACGTCTCAGGACCGCGTTTTCATTCTCGTCGAACCGGGCGAGGAAGGGGAATAAGCCGCTTGTCCCCGATCCTTATTTTTGTTACCCTTTCTTTTCAGCGATACGCCTATGAGAAACGATATGACCCCGGAAGAACAAGCGCACCGCCAGACCGGCATCAGAAGCTCCCAAGCGCTGCTGTTTTCGCTGCAGTCCGACAAGAGCCGTTTGGAGCGTAAGCAAAACGACATCCTGAATGATATCCGCCGGATGAAGACGGAACTCGGCCATCTCAAGGCGAGCCTGGAAGAACAAGAGGCTGCCGCCCGCTCGTTGAAACGCGAGATCGAGCTGGTGGACGAGGAACTGGCGCGGACGAAAAAACATATGGATACCCTGTGATATGACCGAAAGCACGTTCATCAAGATTATCCGTGAAGTCGTCGAACCCAAAGGGGTGCGGATTTTCGGTTCTCAAGAAACGAAATTGCATGCTCTCGCGCGTCAGTACAGCTCCGGATCCGTCGATATCAATTCGGCTCTCGAGACGCTCCAATCCATTTTCGCTGATGACTTCGTTCTCGAGCGGCATAGCTATGCTGAAATCGAAAAACGTCTGAAACGCTCTTAACGTATCCTGTCTATGCAATCAAGCGACATCCGTTCCCATTTTCTCGAATTTTTCCGCAAACGCGAGCATACCATTATCCCCTCCGCACCGCTGGTTCCCGAGAACGATCCTTCGGTACTGTTCAATACCGCCGGGATGCAGCCTCTGGTGCCGTATCTGCTCGGCGAGCCGCATCCGGAAGGGTCGCGCCTCGTGAATGCGCAGAAATGCGTCCGCACGACGGATATAGAGGAAATCGGCGACAAGACGCACGCCACTTTTTTCGAGATGCTCGGCAACTGGTCTCTCGGGGCGTATTTCAAGCAAGAAGCAATCGAGTGGAGCTACGAGTTCCTCACTTCGGCGGAAGAGGGATTGGGACTGGATCCGACCCGTCTGTATGTCACGGTGTTCGGCGGCAATGCCGATGCGCCGCGCGATGACGAATCATACGCGATCTGGAAGAAGATTTTCGATAGTGCCGGTGTCGCTGGCGAGCGCATCTACTATATGACCACCACGCCCCTAGGCAAAGAGCCGAACTGGTGGAGCGCGGGAGAGAACGGTCCCTGCGGACCCGACACGGAGATGTTCTATGATGTCACCGGCACGCTGACGGCGGGGATGACCCAGGCAGAGTATATGGCAGCCGATGAGCGTCAGGATGTCGTCGAGATCTGGAACGACGTCTTTATGGAGTATGAGAAGAAAGACGGTCAAGTCATCGGCAAGCTCAAGCAGAGGAATGTGGACACCGGCGCCGGTCTCGAGCGCGTGACGATGGTGATCCAGGGCAAGGATACTATTTTCGATACGGATCTGTTCGCTCATCTGATGGATGTCCTGAGAGCGGGGAGCTCTTCTCCGGATATTCGTTTGCAGCGTATTGTCGCGGATCATCTCCGCACTGCTATTTTCCTGATTGGTGATGGCGTAGAGCCCTCGAATACCGACCAGGGGTACATATTGCGCCGCCTGATCCGGCGAGCTGTGCGCTTCGCCGATGTCCTCGGCATCCAAGAGGGGACGCTGGATAATTTCATCTCCTCGGCGCTTGTTCCCTATCAAGGAGTATATGCGAATATCTGCGATCGGCAGTCGGAGATAGAGGCAGTCATCCGGAGCGAAGAAGAGAAATTCCGCCAAACGCTGAAAAGGGGACTGGGAGAGCTGGAAAAACGTCTGACAGATGGGAGCATATCCGGGGACGACGCGTTCGTTCTCTTCTCCACGTATGGGTTTCCGCTAGAAATGACGATCGAGATAGCGAAAGAGAGAAATGTTCCGGTAGACGAAAGCGCTTTCCGGGAAGCGTTCAAGCGGCATCAGGATCTGTCCCGCACGGCGAGCACCGGCAAATTCAAAGGCGGGCTGGCGGATCATAGCCCCAAAGTGACGGCTTTTCATACCGCGACGCATCTTTTGCTCGCGGGGCTCCGCAAAGAGCTCGGCGACGGGGTGCATCAGGCGGGATCGAATATCACCGAGGAGCGCACCCGTTTCGACTTCACCTATCCGGAAAAAGTCCCGCGCGAGACGCTCGATCGCGTGGAAGCCTATGTCAATGAGGCGATCGCGGCGCAGGCCGCTGTCGGTACGGTAGTGATGGAGAAAGAGGCTGCCAGAGCTGCCGGCGTCGAGGGGAGTTTCTGGGAGAAATACCCGGAGAAAGTGACCGTGTATCAGGTAGAAGCCCCGGATGGCACCGTCTACTCCCGCGAGCTCTGCGGCGGCCCCCATGTCGCGAATACGAGCGCTATCGCGCCTTTCGGCCGCTTCAGGATCATCAAGGAAGAAGCCTCTTCTGCCGGCGTGCGCCGTATCAAGGCTATTTTTGAGTAACGCACGAGTCATTTGACAGCAGCGGCAAAAAAAGATAGACTATTTGGGTATATAAATGACTAGTTTTTGGCATATGCTCGCGATTATCAGGACTGGCGGAAAGCAGTACAAGGTTTCCGAACATCAGACAGTGAAGATCGAGAAGCTCGATCAGGAAATCGGCGCCACCGTGAAATTCGAGGTGCTGTTCTTGGGCGATGAGAAAGAAGTGCATATCGGTACGCCGGTTCTGGAGAAGGCCGTCGTCGAGGGCAAGGTGATCGCTCAGGAGCGCCACAAGAAAGTGACCGGCATCAAGCACAAGCCGAAGAAGCGCTATCTCGTCCGTTATGGACATCGCCAAGCCTACACCGCCGTGGAAATCACCAAGATCTCAGTGAAGTAATCGAAACGGCCTGCAATGAGCAGACCGTTTTTTCATCATTGCCGATACAAATAAAATAGCTCCCGTACGATTGTACAGAGAGCCGTTTTTTAGGTTTTCCTTATTTGTGTCCAGAGATTGCGGCACAAGCGGAGACACTTGTTAGGAAAAGAATGAAGCCGCTTCATTTGCCGATCGTACTCGGCTTCTTTCTGCCGGATGACAGCTGCTATCTGGCGTATTTCTTCTGCACTGGCTGGCTGAAAGCCTTGGCCACTTTCGGTAAGCACTGGCCGCATGACCCTTCTCCTTTCGAAAAGAACTTGTTTGTTATTATACCAGTTCTTTGCGGTTTGTCAAGGATGAGACAAGGGTCAGCTCGTCGGCATATTCGATGTCGCCGCCGGTCGCCATACCGCGGGCGATGCGGGTGACCTTGATATGCATCGGCTCAAGTTTTTTCTTGAGATAGAGAGCAGTCAGATCGCCTTCCGTGGTCGGGTTGGTCGCCAGGATGACTTCTTGGATGCCATCGTTCTCCACCCGATTCAGGAGTTCGCTTACGCGCAGATTGCCGCTGTTGTCATTCTTGCCGCTTTCCAAGAGGCCGCCCAAGACGTGATACAGCCCCTGGTAGGTCCCGGTGCGTTCGATGGCGATGACATCGAGCGGCTCTTCGACGAGACAGAGCGTGTCGGTCTGGCGCTTCGGATCGGCGCAGATAGCGCAGAGCTCGCCTTCCGCGATATGGAAGCAGCGGACGCAGCTTTTCAGATGATGCAGCTCCTCGAGGCTCTCGGCGAAGCTCTGCAGTTTCTCCTCGTCCTGCTTGAAGAGGTAGAGCACGATGCGCTCGGCCATTTTCGGACCGACGGAGGGGAGGGCGGAAAAGTGTGCGATCAGGGATTGGAAGACTTTGGGGTAATGCATATTGGTTTTTTTGATGAGTTTTACAGCCAATAATCTTTCCGAGAGACACTCGCTCGTCCAGCGACGAACTCACTTCTGAAACTTTCGTGATCCGTCGAAACGACGGAACCATGCTCACGAAAGTTTCAAGCCTCTCTGAAAGATTTTGGCTGTAAATACTCTTGCGATAAAGATATTTCAGCCGTGGATTTTTTCGAGGGATTTGAAGGTGGTGGAGTTTTCGTCGAAGTACAGGGAGATCTTGCCGACCGGACCGTTACGGTGCTTGGCAACGATGATGTCGGCGATATTCTTGTTGGGGGTGTCCGGCCGTACGCGGTCTTCGCGGTAGAGGAACATCACGACGTCGGCATCCTGCTCAATGGAACCGGATTCGCGCAGGTCGGAGAGTTTCGGCACCTGATCCGGTCGGGATTCCACGGCGCGCGACAATTGCGAGAGGGCGATGACCGGGATATTCAACTCGCGGGCGAGCTGCTTCAGTCCGCGGGAGATCTCGGAGATTTCCTGGACGCGGTTGTCTCCCTTGCTGCTACGGCCTTCCATCAGTTGCAGGTAGTCGACGATGATGAGGCCGAGATTGTGCTCGGCCTGCAGGCGGCGCGCCATCGTGCGCATCTCCATTATATTCAGCGACCCTGAGTCATCGATGAAGATCGGGGCCTCGGAGAGCACTCCCATAGCGTCAGAAATGCGCTCAAAGTCGTTATTCGGCCCCTCACTCGAGAGTTTTCCGGTACGGAGCTTCCAGAGGTCGACTCCGGCCTGGGCGGCGATCATACGGTCGACGAGCTGGTCAGAGGACATTTCCAGGGAGAAGACGCCGACCGGGACTTTGGAGTGGATGCCGACCTGGCGGGCGATATCGAGGGCGAACGTCGTCTTGCCGATAGACGGGCGCGCGGCGAGGATCAGGAGATCGGATTTCTGCAAGCCGGCCAAGAGCGCATCGAGATCCGGAAAATGCGTCTGGACGCCGCGGAAGGCGTGATCGCTTTTGTGCAGCTCATCGATACGGTTGAAGGCGATCTCCAGGATGGATTTGATCGGTACGAAATCTTGCTTGATGTATTTCTGCGACACCGCGAAGACTTTCTGTTCCGCTTCGTCGAGCAGTTTCTGGACGTCTTCGGATTCGTCGTAGCCCATCTCGATGATATCGCTTGCGGCCGAGATGAGGCGGCGCAGGAGGACTTTCTTCTGGACGACTTTCGCGTAGTGGGCGACATTGGTTGCGGAGGGGACGGAGTTTACGAGCGAGGCCAGGTAGCTTGATCCGCCGACGCGTTCCAGTTGGCCTTTTTCTTCGAGCTTGTTGGCGAGCGATAGGACGTCGATTGGTTCGCGATCCTCATAGAGGGCGAGCATCGTCTCATAGATCAGGTTGTGGTCGTCCTTGTAGAAATCACCGATCTTCAAGAGGTCAGCCACCTTGATGATCGCGTCCTTGTCCAGCATCAAAGAGCCGAGTACGGACGTTTCGGCTTCGAGGTTGTGCGGAGGAACGCGGAGATGTTCGGTCTTGGATGTAGCCATAGCGGATTCTATTCTAGCACTGTTTTTCCGATACGGGAACTGGACAAAATACCGGAAATAGGGTATACTGTTCGGATACGTTCTTTACCAACCAACCATGCTTACTTGAAAGGGGCAAATCCATGAAAAAGCGGAAAAAACCAGTTTCTAGTCCACCACAACCACCCATTGATAACCCGCAGCACCGGGCAATCGCGGAGAAGATCATCACTAAGCTGAAAGAGCCACCCGATGGAGTAGATGTGCTTTTTTGTCGTCCGGAAGACGGGTTTTCTCTGGATGTGCTGACGGAGACGGAAGAGCAATGTTTCCGAGCAGCGCTCGCGGCGACATCCATTCAGGTCGTGTCATTTCCGATAAGCGATCCGAAGGGGCACTTCGCTGATTTATTCGGTAACGGAAAAAAAATCATTACTTGCTTCGAGCGTGATCATATCCGCAGAGACATGCGCACTTTTATACCAACGTCGCTCAGTGGGCCATGGCTCAAGGATGATAAAGATAAAAAGGATAAGCATAAAAAAGATAAGAATGTTCTGGTTATCTGAATCAGGTGACAACAAAAAGCCGAGTACTGAAAAGTACCCGGCTTTTAAATTTGTCTAGGATTTCTTGAGGCGATAGCTGCCGGGGACATCCTCGATCACGTAGCCATGTGTGGCGATCTCATCGCGCAATCGATCCGAGAGGGCGAAGTCTTTGGCATTGCGGGCAGCCTCGCGATCTGCGGCGAGATCAAGCACTGCTTGCGGGGCGGTTGCGGTTTCCTGCACGAGGCCGAAAAGGAAGAATATCTTTTCCCAGACGAGTGTCAGCGCTTCGCGGTCGATCGGTTCATCCGCATCGAGGAGCGTGTTGATTTTTTTCGCGAGCTCGAGCGCGATGGCGAGCGCCTCGGGCGTATTCAGGTCATCTTGCATCGCAGTCCGGAAGCGCTCCAGGAAGTCCGCTCCATTGAACGCCCCAGCTTTCGCCTGGTCATTGGTCAGCTGATCGAGGCGGGTCGTGAGACCAAACAATGTTTCCTTGTTCTTTTTTCCTTGTTCGAGGGCTTCCCAGGTGAAATTCATCTGACTACGATAATGCGCGCCGAGGAGCGCCATCCGGAAGTCCATCGGGGCGTATCCGTGCTCGATGATGTCGTCGAGGGTATAGAAATTGCCTTTGGATTTGGACATCTTCTCGCCGTTCACCAGGATATGGCGCATATGGAGGAAGTAGCGGACGAACGGCTTGCCGGTGACGCCTTCGGACTGCACGATTTCCGCCTCGTGGTGGGGGAAGATGTTGTCTTCGCCGCCGGTATGGATGTCGAGCGTGTCGCCGAGATATTCCATACTCATCGCGGAGCACTCGATATGCCAGCCGGGATAGCCTTCGCTCCAGGGCGACGGCCAATGCATCAGGTGTTCCTTGGGCGCTTTCAGCCACATCGTGAAATCCCACGGATGTTTCTTGTCAGGGTGCTCTTCGAGACGCGCGCCGACTTTGAGGTTCTCCAGCGTATTGCCGGAGAGCTTGCCGTATTCCGGGAAGGTCGTCACATCGAGGAAGACGTTGCCGTTCTTCTCATAGGCGTGGCCTGCGGCGATGAGCGCTTCGATGAGCTTGATCATCTGCGGAATATGTGCCGTGGCCCGGGGGAAATAATGCGCCGGGAGGATATTCATCTCTGCTTCCGTCTGATGGAAATAATTTTCGAAAAATTCCGCTATCTCTTGCGGGGTCTTGTGTTCGGCCCTGGCCTGTTTCTCGATCTTGTCTTCGCCGCTATCGCCCTGGGCGACATCGTCATCTGTGAGGTGCCCGACGTCGGTGATGTTCTTGATCATCCGCACTTCATAGCCGCCATCCTCGAGGACGCGGCGCAGGGTATCGGCGAACACAGAGGCGCGCAGATTGCCGATATGGGCATAGCTGTATACCGTCGGACCGCAAACATACATCCCGACCTTTCCTTTCGTCAACGATTCAAAAATTTCCTTCTGTTTCGTGAGGGTATTGTAGAGTTTGATCATATCGAGAGCGGATGCAAAATGTAAAAATAAAAATGAAAAATGACAATGTAAAATGTAAAAATAAAAAGAATTTTTTTTAAGATTCGCTCATTTTGAGCTTCTATCTGTTACTTTGCATTTTGATATTTGATTTTTCCATTTTCTAGAGCCATTTCTTGCGCCTGAAAATCGTGATGGTGACGATAGAGAGCAGGACCATCAGTCCGGCGTGGATCCAGAAAGCGTTGGGACTCTGGCCGAACGGGATCTGGGCGCTCATCGCGAGCATATTGGAGTATACCGTCATCGGGAGCAGGACCGCCGAGAAGATCGTGAGCACTTTCATCGTGAGATCGAGCTTGTTGGAGAGGAGGGAATTGTTTGTCGCTTCGAGCGCTTCGATAGTTTCCTTCTGGCTTTCGAGGAGGTTCCAGAGGCGGATGTTGGTGCCGATCAGATCCTGGAAATAGATCTTGGTTTCGAGCGGGATGAACGGGTGATCCTTCTGGATGATGGACTCGAGGATCGAGCGCTGGGGCTTCAGCGTGCGGCGGAAATTGAGGATGTCGCGCTTCAGGACCGATATCTCGAACACCATCTCCTTCTCTTTCTCCGCGAAGACCTGGGTCTCGATATAATCCAGCTTCTGATTGATGTGATTCAGGCGCGGAAAACAGGAATTGAGGAGTATCTCGATGAGGCTGTAGAGGAGGTGCGCCGGTGTGGTCTCGAGAGAGAGCCGGCGCTTGCCCTCGCTTTTTTCCAGATCCTCGAGAAACTTGGTGAGCTGATAGATGCTCTGCCGATGGCTCGTGATGAGGTGGTTGCTCGTCAGGATGATATCGAGTTCGCCCGGATACGTCGTCCGGTGTTCCACGTCGAAGAGGGGAATATGGATGGAAAGGAACAGGCAGTTGTCATACTGCACGACCTTGGGCTGATAGGTGGGCGTGACGAGCTCCTCTATCGCGAGCGGATGGATATTGAAATTCTCCTGCAGATAGGTGATATCATCGCTCCCAGGATTCTCAAAATCGATCCACGTTATCTGTTTGTGTTTGATTATTTTCATTTTTCTGCAAGCGTGAAAAACAGCTTTGGGCTGAACGCCGCCTTTTTTGTTTACTCTTCTCAGATTATAACATAAAAACATTGACAAAAACAGCAGAAAATGGACAATAGTCATATGCTTAAGCGGTTCATACTTGGCAGCATACGCCTTTACCAGAAAACCCTCTCCTTCGAGCACGGGTTCATCGGTATGCTGTTCGGAGAGCGTTTCTGCCGGTTTCATCCAACCTGCAGTATGTATACCTACGCTGCCATAGAGAAGTACGGCGTCGTGCGGGGCGGCATCCTCGGGATGAAGAGGATACTCCGCTGCCATCCGTGGAATGACGGAGGCTACGATCCCGTACCATAATGGTTTTTTGACAATTTTTTCGAGAAAGGAGAATTCGCGTGAATCGGAAAATGATGCTAGGAAGGTCTTTCGGTGGTGCTCTCGCCCTCGCGCTGAGCCGCTGTTCTTCTCTACATTTGGTTGCGGCACCTATGGATGTATCTCCGAATATACCGATGCATGTATTGGAAATTTGTGACGTGCGATCCGCATCCGATATACCCGCTGACAAAGGACGTGGGCGGAATCAAAAAAATAGATGGCAACCTCGTTTGATACGCGGCTACCTGACCCGTAGGAATGGTTTTCGCGGCAAGTGATGCACACCCGCACCTCCATTTGACAAGAACCCCAGAGAATCGCATTTCTCTCTGGTTTTTATTTTGTTTAAGCCATTTTCCCATATCTTTAGCACTCCTATTGACAGAGTGCCAATTCATTTTTATAATGCTTATATATCACTTTATGCGTGCAGTCATTGCCTATGAATAATCGCCAGAAACAAGTCCTCTCCACTATCGTCAAGCTTTACACCGAGACGGCGCTGCCGGTCGGTTCGCAGGCGCTCCTCAAATACTCCGATTTCGGCGTGAGCGCGGCGACGCTGCGGAGCGATATGGTGACGCTTGAAGAAGAGGGCTATCTCTATCAGCCGCACGTGAGCGCCGGGCGCATCCCGACGGATGCCGGGTACCGCATCTATGTGCAGGAGATGATGGGCGAAGAGACCCTCTCGCGCCGTGATCAGGAACATCTCCAGAAAGAACTCCTGATGCTTCGCGCCAAACACACGCGCCTCGGCCGAACCACTGCCAAACTCCTCTCGGCGCTCTCCGGCAATCTCGTCGTGTCCGGCCTCATCGACAAGGATGAATTCTATGACTTCGGGATGAAAGAGCTGATCGAACAGCCGGAGTTTCAGGAAATCGATGAATTGTGCCGCCTCGTGGAAACCCTCGATTCGCTGGATGAGAAGCTGGAAGGCGTGATGCTCCAGCTGAAAGACGGGGAGACGCGCATCTTCATCGGCAAGGAAAACCCCATCTCAGGCATTGACAACTGCTCGATGATCGTCGCGCCCTATCAGACGAGCGAAGGTCGGGGAGTGCTCGCCATCATCGGTCCCAAGCGGATGGAGTATGCCAAGAACAAATCCCTCATCGAGTATATGCGCAAGCTCCTCAATTCCTCTCTGATACTCCTCGTGACGGGCAACGTAATCTATCTGATCAAATAAAAATATGAAAGATATGAAAGAAA
>Ga0155168_134_pt3 | contig 37484 bp, 35 predicted proteins | sample RifCSPhighO2_01_FD_106136 | JGI IMG/M metagenome (GOLD analysis project Ga0155168, IMG submission 106136) | Candidatus Moranbacteria bacterium RIFCSPHIGHO2_01_FULL_54_31
TCTCCCGGATAAGTATTTTTCCTATCGCCGCGAGAAGCCGGAATACATCGAGGCGCAGGTAGCCTATATCGTCCAGTTCCCCCATCGGAAGTTCTGAAAGAATAATTTAGGAAAAGAAAAAAAGGATCTTGGTTGAGATCCTTTTTGAGTATGCCCGGAAAGATTTCCGGGGCGGGGGATTATGTTGCTGATTGTGGTCGCACAGCAAACGTTGAGAGCCAACTCTTTATTTTCTGAAACATCGTCTTGCCGCGTGGCAGATTGGTGCAGGCTCTGAAATAAACACTTGCCAGAATGCCAATGTTGCCGATAAGACACCCCCATGAGAGTAACGAAATTTCTGGGTAGTTCATACCTATCAGAAACGATGGTAGGGCGATAATAAATGCTACAAGATTGATTTTCCTGGGTTGAGAAAATCGTACCCTTGTCGAATCAAGTGCCGATTCTCTTTGAGAAGCATTTTTTTTCTGGTGTATTTCCTCACGAATGAGCGAGTAGGCATACTGGGCATTGACCAAAATGAAGATGCATAGTATCGAAGCGAAAAGCATCAGTACCCAATACTTGGAGAAAAGCATCCAGGAAACCAGCGGCGTGATACCGATAATCATAGCGATGACAGATATCGCTATAGGGACACGCTTTGACCACCCGAAGTTTTTCTGCAACCAGTTACAGAAAGGTTGGCACGCCCGATCGATGAGAAAGTCATCGATAGCTGTCAGTAGTTCTTCGAACATTTTCAATCCTCCTTTGTTAACGAACTTGTAATTTATGGTGGCATAAAATCATCATAAAGTCAAGTCGCCAAGCTTCCGAAGGCCCCATCTTCCTCCATCGGCTTTCAAACCAAGGAATGAAAACTCCACAATAAAAATGTAACATAATTCCACGGCCGTGGAATTATGTTACATTTTGGAAAAGAAAAAAACGGGTCCATATGGCTATGGGCTCCCGTTTTGATGTCCGGAAAGATTTCCGGGGCGGGGGAATGGTTATATGGTCATCGAGGTATTCATCGTAGCGATGAACTTCGGATGACCGACTAACGGCACATTCGAAGCGAGGGGATATGACGTGCCGCACTTTTCGCAGCAGGGAGTATCTCCGAAGAACTGCCCCTGATAGAGGCCGATCACTTCACTGATGATGCGTCCGCCGCAGGTGACGTCGGTACAATGCCCATTGTCACCTGTCAGTTCTCGTAAGGATGCCCGCATCTCATCCAGCACGTGTTCCGGTATAATCAGTCCCGGCTTTTCAACCTCGCCCTTCCGTGTCTTGGCAGCCATAGCTATCTCCTTGCTTCATAGGTTGTTAAAGATACTTCTTTATAGCTACCGGCACTTCTATTGTCAATGCTTCTGGTACCGGATATACAAACCGGGGGAATAAAAGAAAGGAACCAGTGGAGGGTTCCTTTTTAGGTTGTTGAGTGCTGCTCATTGGTCGCGGCGAGGGCACGTTGCGAGGTCCTTGTCGATTTCAGAGAAGTCAGGTTCGAGGATGTCGCTAGTGCACCACTCCGCCAGGGAAGTGAGTCCGAAAACATCGCAGAAATTGCGCCACGTATCTTCGTCGGAGAAGAACATAAAGCCATTGTCGAGCTCGAGCCATCCGCAGGTTTTCCCGTAAGTCCGCGCCTCTGCGCTGCCAGTTTTCCAGTGCCGAGCGCAGAAAACGGATTCTCCCAGGCGAGTAGGTTTCCTGAGGTCTATCTCATCACCGAGTGCGATTCTGAGGAGCGTGTCTTCCACGTGGGGACGGATGAAATGCGGCGCAAGCACAAATACGGTCGTCTTCAGCATATGGCGCGTGCGGATCGCTTCCAGCTCATCGCTTTGGTAGGCATCGAATCTTTCGTTCGATGGAAACTCAGGATGGCCGCTGATATCGAGAGTGTAGGCTGCCAGCGATCTGTGTGCCAGTGCCATTCTCTGGAATGTTTCAGGAACTGCGCCGAATTCGAATTCGGGCGCGTCCATATATTCGAGAAAACCGAATTGCTTCAGGATGTTCCAGAGTTCGTCGGAAAATCCGCCACTATGGATGTCGCCAGGAAAATCCGCGGCAGCGCAGTCTTCGTGAGGCAGTCTGAGCCGCTGGATGAGATAGGTGCGGTGGCAGCCTGGGATGTAGTCGGGATTGGGGATAGCCATAGTGCCTTGCGGCGAGCTGCCCCAGAGATGTTCGTCAAAATAGTTTTTCGGCATTTTGAAGTCTCCTCGTTATGTACAATCAATATGAAAGTTTCCGATAGCGAGCCTCGGGAGAGTTGTTAAAGAATCATATTAGAATACGTATTTTACGCTGTTTTGTCAAGGTTTGGCGCCGGAATACTCCAGGGGTTGACGGATAAGATAAAAGGTGGTAGAGTGTTCAGGCACTAACGAGTGCTTTTTTTAGTTCCATTTTTTCGAGGGGAAAGAAATTGAGTCAAGAGAATAAGAGCCCGCACCAAGGACCGAACGAGTCAGCGGTTCCTATTGAGGAACCAGGTGATGGGGAGTCAGTCGCAGAAAATGATGGTTTGGCAGCATTCATCAAAGGCTTGCCCCTTATCCAGGGGTTTGTCGATGATCGATGATCGGCCAATTGAGAAGCATTTGAGGCGGTAGCCTTGAACAAAAGCAGCAACCCACAAGCCCTGCCGGTAATTCTATCGGTTGGGCTTGAATTTTTTTTCAGCTGACCTTCGAGGCTGTTTCGATGCGTTATCGAGAGAGCTCATTGACAGGGTATACCGAGAGTGCGAAAATGAACTCAGTTCTTACCTTTTTTCTTTCACAATTCACATAGAAGGAGTACATAATTATGTGCGTCCAAGACCGTGCGTTACAACGCACATCACAAGCAGCATCAGAGATACATACTGCGGCTATACGCATGGCCACAATACTGACCGAGAAGGATTATTTTCAGATGGCGCAAGACAAGTGGGATCAATGCTCCATCGTAGAACGGTTGGAAATTTTGCACAGGGTGCGCATACAACGGGCATTCAGCCTGAGGCGTCGTGGCAGGAAGATCGTTGCGAACGAATTACTGTGCCAATGGAGCACCAAAAAATGCGCTCAACTGTCGAGAACCGTGCGTCGATTTATCGCACTGGCATTCGATGGACAAGATTTTTCTACGGAAACTCTCCCATGGTTATCGTGGGAACGATGAATTTTTTGAACAAATCGGCGGCTGTAGTAAACCTATAGCCGCCCCTTATTTTTTTTACAACATTGCCGTTTTTATTTGAAGTAGGGTAGTATTGATCTATGGGTATGAATGAGGAAAATCTGTCAAATCTCACGCTGAAAGATAAGCGGGCCACGGTGAAAGTGTGCCTGCATACCAAATGCTGCCAAAAGGGAGCGGAGCAGATCTATCAGAATCTGAAAGAGGGTCTCACCAAAGAAGAGGCTATCGTTCTGCCTGTGAAAGAGTGCTTCGGGTTCTGCAAAGAAGGGCCGAATATCGCTATCAACGACAATATCGTCAAGGGCGTGCGGCCGTTCTTGGCTGTCGAAATAGTGCGTCAGGAATTGCGCAATCCATCCTGCAAGGCGGACGGTCTCGGCTCCAAAAGTCTCGATGATCTGGACCAGGTGCTCGACGATGCGCTGAAGCTCTGATTGGGGCTTGTACAAAAATCCCTCCTATGATAGGGTGTTTTGATGCCTTTTAAGCTGTTTTCTCAGCGGACACGAAAAATACCTATGAAATTCAAAGCTGATTTTTTCAAGACAGCTGCCGACACTGCCAAAACGCTCCGGGACAAACTCGTTAGCCTGCTGCGTACGGCGCAGCACAGCGTAGCATCCGGTATGGCGGATGCGCCGAAAATTGCTGACGCGCGGCTGTGGTTTCGTTCGAACAGCGCGAAATATCTCGGGCGTATCGGTAGTATCATTTCTGGGATCTACGCGCGGCTGGTGACGCGCGGCGAGTATACGAAGCGCGACCTGATTATTCTTTTCATACTGGCGATACTGCTCGGTATCGCGCTCAAGTCAGCCGCCGTCCAGACGATCACTATCGGATACGACGACTATACCCTCCGACACCAAGGGACGCTCTACGATCTCAATGCCATCCAGCGCAAGCTCACCGATGAGGGAGGGGCATTCGTATCGGGGAGCGCCGGAGCGGGAAACGTCTGCACGCAATAATTATTTTTTAACGGGGCTACCGATATGCAGACTTTCTTTTCAGGGAAAACAGGGGAAGCGGACAAGCAGATGCTGAAGAATCTGATGGCGCTGATCATCGTATTGTCAGGCTTGTTTATCGGCAGCCTGTTCGTGGATTTCGTGCAACTGGCTACCGGCAAAGGATTCTCCGGCAATGCGGTACATACCTACGACCTGCTCACGGCCGGCGGCAAAACGTGGGTCGCCTATCAGGAACCCAAAGTGAGCGTCCAAGTGATCACGGAAAAGGGCTGCAGCGAGTGCGATCCGAGCGAGGCTCTCGTGTGGCTCCGCCGCGTCATCCCGACCATCGAAGCCGCGCCGATCGAGAGCGATTCGGAGCTGGGGCAGAATCTGATCGAGCGTTTCCAGATCGCGTCGTTGCCGGCATTCATCTTTTCTCCTAGCGTCGCCGATACCGATTTCTATACTCAGGCATCGAGCCTGTTCGATATCGAGGGAAACGGATATTTCTTCGATATGGGCAAGATCGGATTGCCGGTCGGCAAGTACCTGCATCTGCCGACAATCAGCGACAACGATATAACGATGGGGCCCAAGGACGCTCCGGTGAAGATCGTCGAATTCTCCGATTTCCAGTGCCCGTACTGCAAGGCCTTCCAGGCTGATCTGAACAAAGCGCTCAAGGATTATCCGGGGAAGATTTTGTTCGTGTACAAGCACCTCCCGCTCTCATTCCATCCGCAGGCGGAGAATGCCGCTCTGGCTGCCTCGTGCGCGAATGAGCAGGGGAAGTTCCAGGCGTATGCCGATAACCTGTTCGCCAAGCAGGATGAGTGGAGCAAGAGCGTCGGCACGCAGAAATTCAAGGACTACTCCTGGCGCTTCGGACTGAACGGACGCGAGTTCGCCAAATGTCTGGACACCAAGAAATATCAGGACAAAGTCGATGCCGACAAGGCGGAAGCGGAAAGCTTCTCAATAAGCGGTACGCCGGGAACATTCGTGAACGGCACATTCCTGCCGGGCGCCGTCGGCATCGATGCGCTGAAGCAGGCGATCGACGCGGAACTGGTCAAGTGAGACAATGATGACAATAAAAAACAGCCTGATTTCAACCAGGCTGTTTTCTTCTTTCTGAGCCACCTTCCAGGATCCCTTCCAGAGGCGGGCAGGGAACTGGAGAATAATTGTGGAGCCGATGACCAGAATCGAACTGGTGACCTACGCGTTACGAGTGCGTCGCTCTGCCAACTGAGCTACATCGGCATATTTTCAACTATGGCTCTGCGCGCGGAGTTTATCCGCCTTGGGCGGAAGTGCGCCGCTCTGCCAACTGAGCTAAGGTGGCTTTTGAAAACTTTTCCTATTGTAGGCGAGAAAGCGAAAAAACTCAAGCCTTCGGTCTTCGCTACTATTGGCCGAGCAAGAATTATGCTATAATAGGCACTATGAATGTGACGCAAGATAACATCGCTGTTCTTCGAAAAAAACTCCTGCAGTTGCAGGACTATCTTTGACTTCGGTCGCAAGAAAAGCCGCGTTGCAGAGCTCCGTACGCAAAGCGAACACCCGGGATTCTGGGATGACCCGCAGGCCGCGGGGCGCGTGATGCAGGAACTGGAAGCGCTCAAGAGCGAACAGGCTTCCTTCGAGGCTCTGGAGAAAACGTTGGCTGACCTGGAGCATTTCACGGCGCTCGAGGATTTGAAACCGGAAGATCTGGCCGCTCTCGAGACAGAGTATCTGGCGGCGGAAAAAGCTCTCGGCGAATGGGAGTTCAAGACGCTCCTCGGCGGCGAATACGATGCCAAAAGCGCTCTCCTGACGATCAGAAGCGGCGCAGGCGGCGTCGATGCCCAGGACTGGGCAGAGATGCTGCTCCGGATGTATCTCCGGTATGCCGAGAAGCAGGGCTTCAAGACCCATGTGCTCGATGAAGCGCGCGGCGGCGAAGCCGGGATCAAGAGCGCGACGGTCGAGATAGCCGGCGTCTACGCCTACGGGTATCTGCGGGGCGAAGCGGGCATCCACCGATTGGTGCGCCAGTCTCCGTTCAATGCCAACAGCCTGCGCCAGACATCGTTCGCTTCGGTGGAAGTGATGCCGGTCATCGATGATACGACGACGATCGTGCTGAAGCCGGACGAACTGCGCGTCGATACCTATCGGGCATCGGGAGCGGGCGGACAGAATGTCAACAAGACCGAGAGTGCCGTGCGCGTGACGCACATCCCGACCGGTCTTGTCGCTGCCTGCCAGAGCGAACGCTCGCAGCTTCAGAACAAGGAAGAAGCGATGAAGATGCTCCGCTCCAAGCTCGTGGCAGAGCAGATCGAGGAACAGGCGGCTGCCAAGAGGAAGCTCCGCGGCGAAGTCAAAAGCGCCGAATGGGGCAACCAGATCCGCTCGTACGTCCTCCATCCCTACACGTTGGTCAAGGATCACCGCACCGCTACCGAAACGAGCGATACGGGCAGCGTCCTCGATGGGGATCTGGAAGCCTTTATCGAAAGCGAACTCCGTTATTTCCAATCCCATTAAAAATACAAATTTTCAAATCTATGCCAGAAGATATCCAGCCCATCATCCGTTTTGAAAAGGTCGCGAAAACTTTCCCGCCGGATATCGCCGTGCTCGAGGATGTGAATCTGACTATCCTGCCGGGGGAATTCCTGTCGATCGTCGGATCGAGCGGAGCTGGCAAATCGACCCTGCTCAAGCTGATCTATGCCGAAGAAGACGCGACCTCAGGAGAAGTCTATTTCGATGAGCGTCCCTTGAGCCATATCAATCGCAAACACTTGCCGTTTTTCCGCCGCCAGATCGGGACGGTATTCCAGGATTTCAAGCTTTTGCCGCAGAGAACTGCCTTCGAAAACGTCGCGTATGCGCTCGAGGTCGACGGCAAGAGTACGGCGGAAATCAATGAGGAAGTGCCGGAAATCCTCGAAATCGTGGGCTTGGGCGACAAGATGCACAAATTCCCGAAACAATTGTCGGGAGGGGAGCAGCAGCGCGTGTCGCTCGCCCGCGCCCTCATCCATCGTCCCAAAGTGATCATTGCCGATGAGCCGACTGGCAACCTTGACCCTGTTTCGGCCAATGAGATCATCCAGCTCCTGCTCGAGATAAACTCTTTCGGTACGACGGTATTGCTTGCGACGCACAACAAGGGTATTGTCGATACGCTCGGCAAGCGCGTCGTCGTCATCAGCCAAGGAAAAATAGTCCATGATCAGAACAAAGGGAAATATATCTTAAACTAAAAGTACATAGCTTATTTTTATGCAAACACTCAAGCTCTGGCGTACATTCAAAGAAGGCAAAGAAAATTTTCGCCGCAACGGCTGGCTGACGTTCGCGACGGTCAGTATCCTGACGCTATCGCTCTTCATTGTGAGCCTTTCATTCCTGCTCGGGCTGACGACGCATCTGATACTGGAGAACCTGCGCGACAAGGTGAGTGTGAGCGTGTCGTTCAATCCCGATGTGACGGAAGGTAGGATCTTCGAGATCCGAGACGAGCTGTCGAAATACAAGAAAGAAATCGCTTCGGTGGACTATATCTCCCGCGACGATGCCCTGAAGCAATTCCTCGCCGAGAGCGGCAATGATCCGGTAATCGCCAAGGCCATCGAGGAAATCGGGGAGAATCCGCTCCTCGCATCGCTCGTCATCAAGGCGGTGACGCCTGAGGACTATCCGCTCATCGTGGAGCAGATCGAAGGATCGACATTCCAGAACGATATCAGTCGCATCAACTATGCCAAGAACAAGAAGATTTTCGAGCGGCTTGATTATATCAACAAGACGACTGAGAAAACCGGTATCGCGCTCGGGACTATCTTCATCTTCATCGCTATCCTCATCACCTTCAACACGATCCGCATCACGATCTATTCCCATCGCCAGGAGTTCGAGATTATGCGCCTGGTGGGAGCGTCCAATATCTATGTGCGGATGCCGTTCGTCTTCGAAGGGGCGCTCTATGGCCTGGTCGCGGCGGTTGTGACGGCGATATCGCTTTTCGGCATCGCCTACTATATCGCTCCGCTGACCCAAGGGGCTCTGCCTCAGGGCAACTTTATGAATCTGTATATCGCCTATTTCTGGCCGGTGTTCGGAGGATTGATCCTACTCGGCATCACGCTCGGCGTGCTGAGCAGCGCCATCGCCATCCGCCGCTATCTCAAGGTCTAGAGCCATTTTTCTTGACCAGAAGCCTCTTTTTCGCTAGGATAGGGGAGTGCTTTTTGAGTTGAAGTATGAATCAAGAATGGCGAATTATGACTTTAAATCATGATTCCTGATTCAAAATTCATGATTCTTGCATTTTGGGGAGTAGCCAAGCGGTAAGGCAGTGGGTTCTGGTCCCACCATGCGAAGGTTCGATCCCTTCCTCCCCAGCCATCTCTTTCGCCAAGGCTTCAGGATGGCTTTGCTATTTTTGAGTCTTGGCGGAAATATTAAGTGAGTATCAGGTATTCCATAGCTTCTATGACTTCAGATACTCTCATTCTCGTTGATGAACATGACCGGCCGATCGGAGAGGAAGAGAAACTGCGGGCTCACGAGCTCGGCCTCCTGCATCGGGCTTTTTCCATCCTCGTTTTCAACTCCCGAGGCGAATTGATGCTGCAGCAAAGAGCGCTCGGAAAATACCATTGCGGCGGGCTGTGGACCAATACCTGCTGCAGCCATCCTCGTCCAGGCGAAACGACGCTTGCCGCGGCTCTCAGGCGCCTTCAGGAAGAAATGGGCTTCGACTGCGAACTCGAAGAAGCGCTCGAATTCATCTACAAGGTGGATTTCCCGAACGGTCTCACCGAACACGAATACCTTCATATCTTCATCGGTCATTATGACAAGGATCCGGTCATCAATCCCGAAGAGGCGGCTGATTTCCGCTGGATATCTATCGAGGCACTCAGAAAAGATATCGCGGATGACCCGGAAAAATACACCTATTGGTTCCGCTTGGCGCTGGATAAGCTCATAAGCAGAGGCCTGCTCCCGAAGCGATAGGGAAGGCGCCGCGTGTCTGATAACGCTTGCTTCACGGATATGATTGATGTACTTTAGAAGCATCTATCACTCATCCGTATGCCATCACCATTGTTGAAAGAAAAATCGCGGAAGCTGCTCTCGGCTGCCGGTATCACCATAAATGGCGACCAGCCGTATGACATCGTCATTCACGACGAGCGTCTGTATCGGCAAGTCTTTCTGGGCGGGTCGCTGGCTTTGGGTGAGGCCTATATGGACGGCTGGTGGGACGTGGAACGCTTGGACAAATTTTTCACGAAAGTGCTCGCAGCTGGTCTGCGTACGAAGGTCGGCCGGTTCCGCAGTGTGCTTCAGAGCGCTGCTCATATCCTGTTCAACCGGCAGTCTATAAGGAGAGCTTTCGAAGTAGGGGAGCGCCACTATGATATCGGCAATGATCTGTACGTCGCGATGCTCGACAAGCGGATGACGTATACCTGCGGATATTGGGATAAGGCGAATACGCTCGATGAAGCGCAAGAACACAAGCTCGATCTGATCTGCCGGAAATTGGGATTGCGTCCCGGCCAGAACATTCTCGATATCGGCTGCGGCTGGGGGAGTTTCGCCAAGTTCGCGGCTGAAAAATACGGGGTGTCGGTAACGGGCGTGACGATTTCCAAAGAGCAGGCTGCCCTGGCGCGGAAGCTCTGCGAGGGTTTGCCGGTGGAGATCATCCTGACGGATTATAGGAACATCGAGGGGATGTTCGACCATATCGTGTCTGTCGGAATGTTCGAGCATGTCGGCTACAAGAATTACCGGACCTATATGGAAGTAGCGGAGAGGCACCTGAAAGACGGCGGACTATTTCTTCTGCATACGATAGGCGGCAACACATCGATAGTCGCCACCGACCCCTGGATAGACAGATATATCTTCCCCAACGGGATGCTCCCGTCGATCAGGCAGATAGGCGGCGCTATCGAAGGGCTGTTCGTGATGGAGGATTGGCACAACTTCGGTCCGGACTATGACAAGACCCTGATGGCGTGGCATCGCAATTTCAATGAGCATTGGCCGGAGCTGCAAGCCGCCTACGACGAGCGTTTCTTTAGGATGTGGAATTATTATCTCCTCCTCTGTGCAGCTTCTTTCCGGGCGCGGCAGAACCAGCTGTGGCAGATCGTCCTATCGAAAAAAGGCGTGCCCGGCGGCTATACAACGGTGCGCTAGCCGAGAGCGGTATGATCAGAAAGATAGTTCGCTGTCCGCTTCAATCTTATTCTTCTTGACGGAGAGGCTGACGCTTTCTTTGTCGAGTATTTTCGCCTCCTCCGCTTCTTTGCGTGCCGGAGAGGGGAGAACGGCGAGGATATTTCTGAGCGCGATGCCATCGACCTTGAGGACGGATTCCCATTTGTCGAGCGGCTCGAGAATGGCTTTCAATTTCTCCGCATCGTATGTGTAGGTTTTGCGGAGCGATTTGCCGATGATGCCTTGGTCATCGAACACGCGATCCACGCCTTCCTGTTCCATATACTGGAGGATGAGCGCCTGCAGCTTCACGAGGCGCAGTTTTTCTTCGCCCAGTTTTCCTTTCAGGTCGAGGTACTCGCCGATCGCCTGCTTCACTTCCTCGGTTTCCACTTTGTGCGTCTCGGCGAATTTGTGTTTCCAGAGCGGACAGATCTTCTGATAGCCGCACCAGTCGCAGAGCGGGGAGAGAATAGGATCGAATTTTTCTTCCTCGATTGATCTGATGACATCGAGAAAAGTCTTTTCCAGGCTTTCGAGCTGCTCCTTTGTGCGCGCGGAGGAGAGCTTCACGCCGTGCTTCAGGTAGTAGAGGCTGACGGTGATCTTGTCGAGGCGGTCGATTTCTTTGGGATAGCGGGCAAGGAAGGCCTTGAGATAGATGGAAAGTTGGATGTCATTGTCGACTTTGTCCTGCGACGGCATCTTGCGAGTCGTCTTGTAATCGATGATCTCGTAGCCGTCCGCGGTCTTGTCGATGCGATCGATGATGCCGGAGACGATGTGTTTACCCGTCTCCTCGTTTCCGATTTCGATGGCGAAGCGGCTCTCCAGATCGACGATAGTGTAATCGGCCATCTTGTTGTGGGCGTAGTAATTCTGGAGGATGGTCACGCCCTGGGTGAAGGCCGAGCGCTCCTCCATCTCGTTTTCGTAGACCTCGCTATTCCAGCCTTTGGCGAAGTAGTCGAGCGCCTGCTCCAGGCTGGGAGCGAGAAGCGCCGGCGTATGGACGTATTTCAGCACGGAGTGGATGAGCGTACCGAAGACCGCCTCTTTGGATTTGGGCTCTTTGATCTTGTCTATTTCCCGGAATTTGTATTTCAGGTGGCAGTTCTGGTAGGTATCGAGGGTGGAATAGGATATGCGCATAGGTGAAAAGAGGGGAATATATCCTGTATTGTAGCAGAGAAGTTTGCCTGCGCCCATCTTGCCGATCCGGGCAATGGGATTGACAAAATTGCTGTTTTGTGCTAAAATGGTAATTGTACCTTCACAACTTTTGCTTTCTATTGTCGTTCCACCAAACCACATTTTTTTCTGAGTAGAGGAGAATTACCATGTCAGCAATGACTGTATTACCCTGGCTTGTCGTTATCGCTGTGATGATAGTTGGCTGGATGATGTTTCGCAGTGCAGAGAAAAAAATCGTCTCACTCATAAGCGAAGCGGATATCACTGCTAAGAAAAATGAGCAATTGGACCAAGACAACAAGTTTCGCGTGGCTCAAGTCATCAAACAAGAAGCAGAACTCAAGGCGTTGAAAGCAGAGTTTAAAGCGAAGCAAGCGGAACTCGAAGCGATGGAGCAGATAGCAACGGTAGATTCGTTGACCGGCCTGCAAAATCGTCACGGTTTGGAAACATTCTTAAACCGAACGGCCGACATCATTCGACGCGACTCGCATGACCTGGGAACCGATCGGAGAAAAGCTATCCATAATGCTGTAGTGCTCTTCATCGATCTGGATGAGTTCAAGGCAGTCAATGATACCCACGGTCATGATGTTGGTGATGAGCTGCTCTGCGCCTTCGCGTGTCTTCTGCTTGAAACATTCAAGCGACCTTCCGATCTTGTGTGTCGTTGGGGCGGAGATGAGTTCTGTATCATTCTTAACAAAATGACCCTGGATGAAGCGTATAAGCTCGTCGCAATACTTGGGGAGAACATCGATAAACTCAACGAGGCGCGTACCCGCAAAGGTCTTTGTGTGATAAAGGCCAGCACCGGACTTGGCGGAGCATTCGAACTTCGATCCGAGATGCCGATTGAGAAGATCGTAGACTCTTTCCGAGCAGCGATAAAACAGGCTGATGGAACTATGTATGAAGTCAAATCGGCTTTGAGGGGAGGATGAGCAGACAATAAAAAGCTCGATTGAATAGCCGGAATATATTTTGCAATATCAATATATTCCGGCTTTTTTATACCTTTTTATTTTTTTCGGAGACGGCTGCTGCGGGCAGGCCAGGGGGTAGTTATCATATACTGAAATAGTCCACATTTTTTATCGTTCTCTAGGTACTCTCTTTCCATATGTAACGTCGTCTTATGTAACTTATGCGACATTACTCTCATATAACAAGGCTGGCAATGCGGATGCCTGATACTGCCCCGCATATCCTCCGCAATGACCGCGTATATTCGCGTCTGCGGCGTTTGAAATAATTGCGGGTACATCTATGTATCTGGGAAACGGATCATCTGCCCCGCTCTCGTCTGGCTCGACAGATTCTCAGGAGCCGCTGATTTTTCAGACCTCTTTATAAACAGCGACGCCCAATAAGAATGACTCCCCTGATTTTCCGCTTCGGCATCAGGGGAGTCTGGAGTCTATTTTTTCCTATCAGATATGTCAGTATATCTGCAGGATTTTTTCACGCACCGGAGCGATCAGCCGGAGCACCGAGTCTATCAATTTCCAGGACAGCGCGATCTCTTTGGCATTGAGGAAAATCCCCTGGTCGCGATGGAAAAAATCATGCAAGGCATTCTCATACGGATCTTTGAAGAGGCGCGCATTATCCAAGAACCCGAAACGCAGATCTGTCGGATGCACGGATTTTTTTTGGGAATCGAATTCCGAATTCAGGCGCAGGCGGATGTCATTGTCCGGCTGGATATTGATATGGAATGAATTCTGCGCGAGCTGATGATTCATCTCGTCCCAGAGCGAGTATTCCTTTTTTCTGAAGAGGATAGTGATGTCCGTCGAACGGCTTCCCATTTTCTTGCCGGATGCAACGGTGATCGGCACCCCGCGCCATCTCGGCGTATCTATTTCCAGGCAGAGCGCAGCCGATGTCTCTGTCAGCGACTGCGGGTCGACGAACGCTTCCTCGTGGTAGCCGCGATACTGCCCTATCCGTATATTCTCGATCCCCTGGCCTCCGAAGAGGCGCAGGCGGCGGAACACTTGTATCTTTTCCTGGTGGATCGAGGCGGCTTGCAGGCTCTCCGGCTGATCCATAGCGGTAAAGGCGAGCAATTGGAGCGCGTGATTCTGCAGCATATCGCGGATCGCTCCGGACTGCTCATAATACTGGCCGCGCTTGCGGATACCGGCGGTCTCATTGATCGCGATATCGATGCGCTCGATGTGGCGCGCATTCCAGACCGGCTCGAATATGGGATTGGCGAAGCGGAGCGCCAAGAGGTCCTGCACCATCCCTTTGGCCAGATAATGATCGAGGCGATAGATCTGCTCTTCGTTGAAGGAGCGCGCGAGTACCCGGTTGATCTTCTGTGCTGATGGGCCGTCGAAACCGAACGGTTTTTCTAGCGCGATGGCGCATTCACTATCGATCAGATCATTTTTCATCAGTCCGCCGACGATGTTCCGGATCAAAGTATGATCCATAGGCGTAGCGAGATAGAACGAGAGTCTGCCGGCGTGCTCTGTCGCGGTGAGCTGCGTGAGATGCTTCTTCAGATGAGCGATGCTTGCCTGGTCATACGCGCCGCTGACGTAGGAGCAATGTTTCAGAAACTTCTCCACGTCATCTGCTGCAGCATTCTTTTTCTGCCCTCTGATCGCATTATGGATCAGCGTGCGGAAGGCTTTCTCATCGAGCGGTGTGCGGGCGAATCCGATGCAGCGGAGCTTTTCTCCGGCCTGGAACAGGTCGAACAGAGCCGGATAGAGCTTTTCTTTCGCCAAGTCCCCTGATGCGCCGAACAGGATGAGTGTGTGCATAGAAACAATATGAAGTATGAGGGCTACGGCAGGTAGTTATTCGGATTGACGGTCGCACCGATCGGGATCCAGAGATTTTTGACGACTTTGGATTGGACGAGTTCGAATGACTTGGATGAGAATACCGAGAAATGTACATGCGGCCCGGTCGAATAGCCCGTGCTCCCGACAGCGCCGATCTTCTCGCCCGCATCGACCTTCTCCCCCTTGCTGACGGATTGCGAACTCATATGGCCATAGAGGGTGATGATACCGTTGCCGTGATCGATCGCCACCCATTTGCCATAGGCATAGCGGCCATTGTTGCCGACGCCGACGACCTTGCCGCCGAGAGACGCGTAAATCGCTGTGCCGCTCGGAGCGCTGAAGTCGATGCCATTATGTTTGCCGGATTTGTAGGCCGATTTGGAGAACTTCGTCTTGCCGTATCCCTGGCTCACCGTGAATTTTTTGAGCGGATACGCGAGGAGGCCGCTCTTGAACGCCGGCATATCTTTCAGGTTCAGCCCGTCGAGTTTGCCGGCTTCCAATTCCTCGATTTCGCTCTCGATCTCATCGCGCTGTTTCTGCAGCTCATCGACGAGGTTATCATATTTGTTCACTTCGGCTTGCGTCTTGGCCAAGAGATTCGCTTTGTTGTCCTTGGCGCTTTCAAGATAATCGTTGCGTTCGGTGAGCTGCGTGTGAAGAGTATCCACTTCTTTCTTTTTCTCTTCCAGCGCGACACGCTCCCCGATCAGGCTGTCGCGGAGCGTCTTGATCGAATCGAGCAGATCGCTGATCCGGTCGTTCACTTCCGTGTTCCAGCCTTCCTGGTTGAAATACGCGAGCGCCTCATCGGAAGAGAAGATGAGCGTTGCGGCGCTGCCGGAATAATCGCTCTGGTAAGCGCGCATCAGTTCCGAGAGCATCTGCTTCTGCCGATTGACGGTAGATTCTTTTTCTGCGATGCGCGCGGACAGGCTCGTGATATCTCCCGCCAGATCATCAATTTTCTGTTTGTTGAGATTGATCTCGAGCTCGAGCTTGTTGGCTTGCGCCTCGAGGGACTGGATCTGATCGGAGAGCGCCGATCCCTGGTGCTGTTTCAGGGCGAGGATCTGTTTGGCGGCTTTTATCTGGGCAGTGAGCAGCGCGTACTTATCCTCGAGCTTCTTTTTGCTCAGAGTGGCGATGCTGTCGCTCGCCGCTTGGGAAAAAGCGATATATAAAGCGCCGGCGCACAGAAGCGCCACCAGAAAAAGGCTTGTTTTGAGGTTTTTGTTTTGCTGCAGCATAATGGTCCTTCCATTATACCACAGCCGAAATAGGGCTTTAAGAAAGCCGTTTTATGGAATTCTCGAGCCGTTTCAGGCTTTCTTCCTTGCCCAAGACCCAGGCGATTTCAAAGGGCGAGGGCGAGCGTTCGGCGCCGGTGAGCGCCACGCGGAGCGGCCAGAGCAGATCGCCCTTCCTCTCCCCTGCCGCTTCGAGCAGTATCTTTTCCAAGATTTCTTTCTTGGACCACTCGAGATCGTTCAGATCAGAGAGGATTTTTTCAGATTTTGTAAGCGCCTCCCTGGTCATATCCGGCGCATTCCCCTTCCAGTGGAGCAGCCCGGTGTCGTATGAGAGCTCGGCAGCGAAGAAAAACGGATTGTTCTCGCCGATGTCGGAGAGTTTCGCCAGACGCTCGCGCTCGATCGAGAGCACTCTTTTCAGATATTCCTCCGAGCGCATCGCTTCCGGCGCGGCGGCGATGAGCGTTTTCTCCAGGAACCCTCCTGTAGAAATTTTCTCGTACAATTCGTCAACGGGAAGTCTCTTGATATATTCCGCGTTCATCCAATCGAGTTTCTGCAGATCGAAGACAGCGCCCGCCTTGTGCACATGGCCGAGGTCGAACGCCTGCACAAGCTCATCGAGCGAGAAAATTTCCTGCACGCTGCCCTGCCCCGGATTCCAGCCGAGGAGCGCGATGAAGTTAATGAGGGCCTCTTTGAGGTAGCCTTTCTTCAGATATTCCTCGACGGAGACATCGCCCTGGCGCTTGGAGAGCTTGCTCTTGTCCGGATTGAGGAGGAGCGGGATATGTGCGAACTGCGGCATCTCCCAGCCGAAGGCCTCATAGAGGAGAATATGCTTGGGCGTCGATGGCAGCCATTCTTCGGCGCGGATGACGTGGCTGATGCGCATCAGATGATCATCGACGACATTGGCGAGATGATACGTCGGAAATCCGTCCGATTTCACGAGCACCTGGTCATCGATATCCTGCGTGCGGATCCTCACCTCGCCGCGCACGAGATCGGCGAAGACGACATCGCCGTGCTCCTCCAAAACGTTCAGACGGATCACGCAGGGTACGCCGCTGGTCACTTTCTGTTTTCTCTCATCGGCCGCCAGAGACAAACAATACTTATCATATTTCGGCGCCTGCTTATTCTTCGCCTGAGCTTCGCGTACTTCTGTCAGACGCTCCGCCGAACAGAAACAGTGATAGGCTTTGCCGCTAGCGATCAATTCATCGGCGTATTGTTTGTAGATATCCAGGCGTTCGGATTGGATATACGGCCCAAAATCACCACTTTCAATGATACCCGGATAACTTTTTGATTCTTTAGTTTCCTGATCCCTGATTCCTGATCCATGATTCTTCTTCAAGAACACGCCTTCATCGGGGGTCAGCCCCGTCTCGTCTAGGCTTTGGATAAGGCTCTCGATCGCCCCCGGCACGAAGCGGCTCTGGTCGGTGTCTTCGATGCGCAGGATGAATGTCCCGCCGTGCTTTTTGGCGAAGAGATAGTTGTAGAGGGCGGTGCGCAGGCCGCCGATATGGAGATAGCCAGTCGGCGATGGCGCGAAACGGACGCGGATTTTTGAGGTATTGGTCATAGCGGTTATTGGGATTTCAGAGCGGTTACTTACCTATTGTATCGAAAATCACGCGAAAAGGGAAAACGCACACCGCATTCCATATCCGTTTCCATCGCTTCGGCTGTCGGATCAGGCGCCACAGCCATTCGAGACCGATCGCGCGCACCCACTCTGGAGCACGTTTTTGTCTGCCGGTGAGGTAATCGAAACTTCCTCCGACTCCCATCGCTAGCCGCGGCGCCTCGGACATATCGCGCAGATGCGAGAGAAATATTTCTTGTTCCGGGGCTCCGAAATTGCAGAGGATGATTGAATCGTGAATCCCCGCTCGTCCGGCCCGCTTCGCCCAAGCTTCAGCGAGGCGAGCAGGCGGGATGAATCTGGAATCATGAATCTGCGGATCAATATCTGCGCCGCTGATTTTCAAATACGGATATTTTTTCAGGATTGCGGAACGGATTTCCTCGTAGGTGCTCAGACCATCCGCCCGGACGGCGAGGAAAATCGAGAGTTGTTTCACATTTGCGACCTTCAAAATTTCTTCCATCAGATCCGCGCCGGGCACGCGCCGCACCCGCTCTCCCTGCAGCCAGCCGGCGAGCACGATGCCGAAACCGTCCGCGATACGGAGATCCGCCGCGAGCAAGGCTTCCCGGAACGATGCGTTTTTCTTCGCTTCCAGGAGAAATTCCGGATTGACAGTCGCGATCCGATGGAATCGCGGCTCATCGAGAAAAAAATCCACGCGCTCCAGGATCGCTTCCCGTGAAAGATTGTCTATGGGAATCCCGAAGATGCGCATAGTTATTGCAAGGGAAACGTATCGATCTGCTCATAGCGGCGCTTGCCCTCGAGCGAGAGGCTTTCGAAGACCGCGATGGTTTCCACCGGTTCGACGATGGAGAGCGTCTCTTTGAGCTTGGGTTTCTCGGCGAGCTTCAGCCATTTGGATTTCTTGATTTTGGCAAGCGTCACGTGCGGACGATAGACTTTCTTTTCGGCGACAAAGGCCGAGAATGCCTTCTCGATCGTTTCGAGGAGGTGTTTCAGCGCATCATTCGCTTCGCCGGCGAGCCAGATCATTTTCGGCGCCTCGGCATCATCGACATCATAGCGCATCCCGTTGAATATGAGTTCGAAAGACTCGGTATCCCGGCACGCTTCCCCTACTTTGGCGCATACTTCCGGTACCTGCTCTTCCTGGACGAAGCCCAAGAAAAATAGCGTCACGTGCAGGTTTTCTTGGGCAGTCCGAAACACGGCGTCTTTGGGCCACTCTTCCATTTCCTGGGTCAGGCGCCTGCGTAAAGGCGCGGACAGCGGGATACCGACGAATAGTCTGCGGGTCTTGTTCATAGGGTCAGCCTAGCCTAAAAACTTCAAAAAAACAACTTATCACGCCCTTTCCCTGAAACTTTTCATTTTCTTTCTCCGGCCGACACCGGTCACATAGGCGACGGAAGTGCCGCTAGGAAATGCGCGTGACGCGTGGCTGAGTTAGCTGGACAGCGCTTTCCTCGGCGACTTCCGTCGGATATGTTCGGCGGAGGGGAAGGGAAAGAAAATGAAAAGTTTCGGGGAAAGATACGGAAAAAACCAGCCAGACTTTTGTGTTAGAATAAGCACATGAAACCATCAGCCCTCTATCGACTGGAAATCGCTCCCCTCGTCATCCTGCCGCTCGGACGATCGCCTCTGTTCAGCTACCTCTCGGCTGCGCCTGTCGCAACGGGTTCATACGTATCCGTATCGTTCGGTACGCGCACCGTACCAGGCGTCGTGTTCGCTTGCGCTCCCCTGCCCGGACCGGCGCCCACGTGGATGAAATCGGCCGGCGAGACGATCGAGAAGGCCTTCCTGACCCCAGAGCAATTGGAGCTCGCGGAATATATAAGCGAGGAATATTTCACGCCGCTCGGCAAGACGCTCAAGCATTTCCTCCCCAAGCGCACGCTTGCCAGGAAGAAGAAACCGGAGAAGGCGCAGGCCATCCAGACCCTGCGTTCATCCAAGGAGGAATCAGCCATTCTCAAGGTTTTTCTGGCACTTCCGGAGGAAACTCCCGGATATATGGACACCTCCGCTGTTCCGGATCCGTACCGTCTGTTCGCGCACTTCGCGAAACAGCTTTCCTCCGAGAAACGGCAATCCCTCTTCCTGGTTCCGGAAATCACCCTGCTACCGGAATTGGAAGCAGCGTTCCGCAGGTATTTTCCAGCCAAAAAGATCGCGGTCCTGCACAGCAAGCTCGCCGATGGGCCGTATTTCGCCGCGTGGGAAAGCATCCGCTCCGGTGAAGCCGCTGTCATCCTCGCGACCCGCCAGGGATTATTCGCGCCATTCAAGCACCTCGGTCTCGTGACGCTCATCGAAGAGCAGGACGAGAGCTACAAACAGTGGGATATGAGCCCGCGCTACGACGGCCGGCGGGTCGCCAAACATCTGGCAGCCTCGCATAACGCGACCTTGCTCCTGACGGGAGCGACAGAGAGCGTCGAGAGCTATCATCATCTGAGAGAGAAGCACTCTATTCCGCTTACCAAAACTGCATCTGCGCCAGCGCTTGGCAACGCGCTCGAGATCGTCAATCTGCGCTTGGAGCGCTTCAGGAAAAATTATTCGCCGCTCTCCCAGGCCCTCATCGATGCCCTGCAAACCGCGCTCGGGCGGAAGGCACAGGCGCTCCTCTATATCCACCGCCAAGGGATGCAGGCCTTTTCCGTGTGCGAGCACTGCAAGAATATCTTCCGCTGCCCGGATTCCGGGCATGCGCTCTCGAACAACAAGGACGGGACATTCCGCTGTCTCGCCTGCAGCTACAAGACGAGAGCGTTCCCGAGCTGTCCCTCCTGCGGACACCTCTCTTTCCGCCATATAGGCTTCGGCACCGAACGCGTCGAACGCGAGGTAGCGCGGCTCTTTCCTGGGGCCCGCGTGGCCCGCGTCGACGGATCGACGATGCGCACGCCTGGCAGCGCCCAAGCGCTCTATGAAAAGGCGTCCCGGAACGGCATCGATATCCTGATCGGAACCCAGATGATCCTGAAGGGTCCTGCCTTGCCGAAACTCGCTTTGATTGGTATGATTGACGCGGATAGTTTGCTTTCCTTCGCTGATTTCCGGGCCGATGAAAAACTCTTCCATATTCTCGCCCGTGCCGCCAAACAGGTCGGCCATGCGGGTCAGGGAGGGAAAGTCATCGTCCAGACATTTCATCCGGAAAGCGCCTTTTTTCAAAGAATAGCGGCTCTTGATGCAGAGGCATTCTTGCAGCAAACATTGACGGAGCGCGAAGACCTCTGGTATCCACCTTTTTCCAGGCTGATCGCCATAGCCTGCACGGGAAAAACCGAAAAGGAAGCAGATGCCGCGGCAGAAAAACTGGCTGCGTCTCTCCGAGAACTCTTGCCGCAAGGCGACCGTGCCTATCGCCTGAGCGCTCCCCAGCCGGCCAAAAAACAGATGACCAGAAAAACATTCGAGAGTTCGCTTCTGCTGCGCATTCCGGCTGATACGCCTCTGCCTGCTGCTCTCCGCTCATTATTCCAGAAAACGAACGCTTCCATTATCATCGATGTCGACCCGCTCTCTTTTTTCTAAACTATGCTGCCACTTATCACCGGCGCCACAACCGATATACTGCTCAAACAGACCGAGCGCGTGAAGGATCCTCTTGCCAAAGAGATCCAGACGCTCTTGCCTGAAATGATCGAGACGATGCACAAGGAAAAAGGCGTCGGCCTGGCTGCTCCGCAGATCAATCTTTCTCTCCGTCTGGCGGTCGCCGAAGTGGATGGCGAAGCCCTCTATCTCATCAATCCGGAAATCACCTCCTATTCTCAGGAAAAGATACTCTTCGAAGAAGGCTGCCTGAGCCTGCCGGGAGAATTCTTCCCCATCATCCGCTCCGAAGAAGTCACCGTCCGCTACCAGAACGAGAAAGGCTTGCCCAAGAAACTCCGCGCCACCGGCTTGCTCGCGATCGTCATCCAGCACGAAGTGGACCATCTCGACGGCATTCTCATCGCGAACCGCTACCAGAAGCAGCAGAAACAGAAACATAAGCCGTTGAATAAAAAATATGACCGCCTTGCTTGATCTCGCGAAGAAGATGTTCTCCAAGAAGCCGTCTGCGCAAGACACGCCTGTCCGATCGGCCCAGAACACCCTGCCGACTGACGCGCCCAAAGTGCGCGCGGTCTTTATGGGGACGCCTGAATTGGCCGCCGTTATCCTGACGGGCCTCATAGAAAAAAAGTATACTATCGTCGGCGTCGTTACCAAGCCGGATAAGCCTGCCGGCCGCGACCAAGAAGCGGTGGCGAGCGCTGTCAAACAAAAGGCCATCGAATACGATCTCCCGATCGAGCAGCCCGTAAGGCTGGATCAGGCAGCCGTAGAGAAAATAAAAAGCTGGAAACCGGATATCATCATCGTGGCCGCTTACGGCAAAATCCTGCCTCCAGAGCTTCTCTCTTTGCCTGGTTTCGGGTGCATCAATGTGCATACTTCGCTCTTGCCGAAATGGCGCGGGGCATCCCCTATCCAGAACGCGCTGCTTGCCGGCGCTCAGGAAACCGGCGTCACGCTTATGCTGATGGACGAAGGTATGGATACGGGCGATATCCTGGCACAGAAGAAAATCGAGATCATGCCCGAGGATACCAGGGAGTCGCTCAGCGCGCGGATGACGGATGTCGGCCGCGATGCTCTCCTGGAAACGCTGCCGCTCTGGATCAAGCGTACCATCACTCCGGTACCGCAAGACGATACGCAGGCGACGCTCTGTCAGCTGATCGAGCGCGAGGATGGGCATATCCTGTGGACCGAGAGCGCTGAAGACATCTACAATCGCTACCGGGCACTCTGCCCGTGGCCAGGAGTATTCGCTTTTTGGAAAAAAGATAGCGAACTCTTGCGCCTGAAACTGCATCGCATCTCATATCAGAAACAATCCCCGCAGATTTCCCATCCCATCGGTCAAGTCTTCGAGGTAGGCGAGCGCATCGGCGTACAGGCGAGCGCAGGTATCATTTTTCTGGAAGAGGTGCAGCTGGAAGGCAAAACGAGATTGCCTATCGCCGAGTTCCTGCTCGGCAACAAGGAAATCATCAATTCTTTTCTGCAATAACACACAACCTATGGCTTCTCAGTCACATGCGAGCACTGAACGCGACAAACGCGCACTCCTTATCGGCGGCGTACTGATCCTGTGCGTCGGTATTTATTTCATCGGGAAGAATGTTTTTTTCGGCCAAGGCGATGCTGACCGATCGTCTGCGCCGGAAGCGGCCGATACGCAAACAGGTGTGCCGCTGCTCGCTCCGGACGTACTACTGAAAAAAATCCAGAATGGCGATCCGGTAGCGCTTCTGGATGTCCGCGCCGAACCCGCCTTCCAGCAAGGGCACATCCCGCAGGCCCGCGCGGTGCCGATCGGATCGCTCGGCAATTTTTCTCCGGCCAAAGACGAGACGGTGGTGATCATCTTCTCCGAGAGCGACGCGGCGGTGTTCGAGACGGCGAAAAACATCATGAGCCAGCAATCCTTCGCCTATTTTTTCCTGAAAGGCGGTTTCGAAGGCTGGCAAGCGACGTATGCCCCGGTTGTCTCTCCTGGCGACCCCAATTCTTTCATTGATCAGTCCAAGGTGACGTATATCGGGGTAGAAGCGTATAAGAAACTCGTTGCAGAGAATACTCCCCCGCTTTTCATTCTCGATGTGCAGGCCGAAGAGAATTTCAAGAACAAACACCTGCGCAATGCCGTCAATATCCCATTGGAAACGCTTGAGAATCGCATCGGGGAAGTCCCGGCCGGAAGACAGATTGTCGTGTATGGGGAGAACGACCTGGTGTCGTTCCAAGGCGGCGTGCGTCTCTCTGATCTCGGTATTTTCTCAGCTCAAACTCTGAGCGGTAACCGATATCTCTCTGCCGAATCAGGACTCCCTCTCGAGCCGTAAAAGATGTAAAAATCATAGAAAACACCTGCGCATAGCAGGTGTTTTCTTATATTGCTTCTGAGAATCTAGCCGACGATAGCGAGAATGTCTTTGTAGCTCGTGATGAGGTATTCTTCGCCTTCGATCTTGATCTCTTCGCCTCCATAACGCCGGAAGATGACCTTCTGGCCGGCTTTGACCTTGGTCTTATCGCTTTCCCCTACCGCCATCACTTTTCCGAGCTGGGAGCGTTCCTGGCTGGCGGTATCGGGCAGGTAGATCCCGGCCGCCGTCTTTTGCTCCGGTTTTTCCGGATGGATCAGCACATTTTCGCCCAGCGGCTTGACGTTCGTTTTTTTCATAGGTGTTGCAGATTGACTGATTAGTGTACATCTATTGTAACGGGGCTTACCTCGATAGGCAAGCCCTCGTTCTTACCGGCACTGCGCTCGGCAACGAAAGTGAACTTTCGTTTCGCTCGCTTCGTTTGATAATAAAAAATATAAGCACTCCCGTCAAATGAGTGCTAACTCAATAAATGTTTGTCAGGAAAGCCTCCTGCCGCAAGAATCTTCCCGGGAGAGTTGAAGTTTTTTCGAGCACGGTGCCGTCGTTTCGACGGATCGAAAAAAGTTCATAAAGGAGTTTGCCGGCTGGGGCAAACGACTGACTCCCGGGAAGGTTGCTTGCGGTCGGGAGGCTCGTAGAGAAAAAAATCAAAGCTTCCCCTGCAATATTTCCAGCGCTTTGTCGAGTTGAGGGTCGCGGTTATTCTCCCTATCATCGCGCGAAAGGGCTATCTCTATGTCCGGCGTAATACCGACATTGTTGATCTGATGGCCGGCAGGCGTCAGCCAGCGCGCTACGGTGATTTTCACCGACGTGTCGCGGCTGACGGAAATCAGCTCTTGCACCGAGCCTTTGCCGAAGGATTTCTTGCCGACCAGCGTCACGTTGTCGCGATTGTCTTTCAGGGCTCCGGCCAGGATCTCGGAGGCGCTGGCGCTGCCTTCATTGATGAGGACGACCGTCGGTATCCCGGAGAGTACATCGCCGCCGCGCGCCTTGATCTCTTTGCGCGTCCCTGCTCCGTCTTCTTCCATTACGACGATCTTGCCTCTCGGCAGCATCTGGCTGCCCACTACGACCGATGTCTCGAGGAATCCTCCGGGATTGTTGCGCATATCGATGATGAGCCCGGCCGCTTTGGCGGCGAGCGTCTGCTTGACGGCTGCCTGGAACGCTTGTTCCGTGTCTTCACCGAAGCGGCTGATGCGGATATAGGCTATGCCGCCCTCCTTCATCTCGAAACGCACGCTTTTGACCAGGATGATATCGCGCTTGACGGTGACATCGCGCGTCTCCTCGTCCCCGTTGTGAAAGATGGTGAGCTTCACTTCCGTGCCTTTCGCTCCGCGGATCTTGCTCACCGCTTCCTCGAGCGACATAGTGACGGTCGGCTGATCATCGATTTTGATGATCTTGTCACCGGCCATCAAGCCAGCCTTTTCAGCCGGCATGCCTTCCAGCGGAGCGATGACCGTCAGCATCTCGTTTTTGATGCCCATTTCAGCGCCGATACCCTCGAAGGTTCCAGATATATCTTCTTGGAATTCCTTATTCTCTTTCGGATCGAAAAAGGTCGTGTATGGATCGCCGGTAGCAGAAAGCATCCCATCAATAGCGCCGTAGAAAAGCGTATGCGCATCCAAGTTTCCACTATCGACATATTTATCCTTCAAAATCCCCCACACCTTCCAAAAAAGCGCGAAGTCGATAGTTTTGTCTTGGGGTTGCTTGTTGATGATGATCGCCTGTTCTGGCGGCAGGATACTGTCAGTCTGAGCGGTATCAGATACGCTGCCCTTGCCACGTTCATGGCCTGACCAGAAAGCCGCGCCGATCAGGAAAAGCACCGAGAAAAACACGAAGACCTGCTTGAAAAGCCGATGTCCGCGCTCGTGCGCCTCTATATTTTCCGTTTTCTCGCCCGGTGCGGAGAGCGGCGGTGTGATTTCAGCCATATATGCGATAGGGTTTATTTTTTGACGTGATCTGATTTTAGCGGGTACTTGGCAGCGGTTTCCCGCGATATTTCCAGAAATACCAGAGGGCGCTCTCGATATGATACCAGGTCAGGCGATTGAAGAGAAGGGAACCGAAAAAGCCGCCGCGCGCGCTTCCTTTGCCGTGATAATGATAGACGGAAGCGAGCGGATAATAGACGACCCTGTATCCGTATTCCCAGAAGCGTCGGCACCAATCCACATCCTCCATATACATATGAAAATGCCTGTCCATCGGTCCTACGCGCTTGGCGGTTTCTCGCGATGTGAGCATCGCTGAGCCCATCACCCAGTCGACGCTTCTCGGCGTCCGCTTGTCATAGTCTGCCAGCGTGAACCAATCCAGATGGCGCTTCGCGAATGGGAGATTCCGGAGCCACGTGCGCCGGTAGAGGATCGTGATCGGTCGATAGAAGCGGAAGCAGCTCGGCTGCAGCGTTTCATTGAAATTCAGCTGTTTCGGGCTCAGGATGCCGATATTCGGATGCTCCTTCAGGTAGCCGAGCATCGTGGGCACCGCCTCGGCGGTCAGGATGATATCGCTATTGATGAGAAAGATATAGGTGCCGCGCGCTTCCTCGAGCGATTTGTTCACCAGCGTCTTGAAGCCGACGTTTTCTACGAACGGGAAAAAACGCACATCGGGAAATTCTTCCCGCATCAGCATCTCGGTATCTTCCTCTGTCGCGCTGTCGGTGACGAGCACTTCATAAGCGATGCCAGCCCCCTCCATATGCTCGCGAATCGACTGCAAACAGAGCCGCAGCAATTCCGGACTCTTGTATCCGTTGATAGCGATAGTCAGTTCTGTGGTGTCCATTCCTCCCGCTTTTACGGATTGAGCGAGTTTCTGAAAAGGGCGCGGATCTGGTCGTAGTTATCGCCGCGTGGCAAAAGGATATAGCCGACTTCAGGCGCGGTATTCGACGGATTATAGAGCAGGCCTTCATCGGTCGTATCGAGCACTTTCTGCACGAGTTTCGATTCAGTGCCGATTTTCTGGTAGAGCTCGAAAAGCCGCTTCATCTCCCACGCTTCGAAATTCGTACGGACATTGTCGCCGAGACTATCCAGCACACCGTTGATGGTGTCAAAATTTGAAAGCGTGCCAACCGATAGGGCCTTGGTCTTCATAGACTGGATGACCTGCTGCTGGCGTTTGGCGCGTTCGAAATCGTTGGATGTGACGCGCGACCGGGCATAACAGAGCGCCTTGTCGCCATCGAGCGTATTTTCGCCGGCTTCCAGCTTGAACGCGCCGCCGCATTCGAGATTCGGGTTGTAGCAGAGCGGATAGCTCTTGGCGATATAGCGCGTACCTTCCGTGCGGGTGTAATATTTGTGCTCATATTGCGGCGGATTGGTCGGGATCGTAAAGATATACGAGTCGCAGACATGCGGTTCGCGGAACTGGAGGGCTTCTTCGAAGGGCTGCTCAAGCGTCACCTGAATGCCGCCCAAAGCGTTCACCAAATCCTTGAAGCCCTGGAAATTGATCGTGATCGCATAAGGGATATCGAGTCCGGTGATGTCCCCGACTATCGTTCGCATATCATCGATGCCGCCCTTATGCGGCGTGCGTTTTTCCCCTTCCGCATAGACAGCGTTGATTTTCGCCTGCCATTCCTGTCCGGGAACCTTCACATAGAGATCCCGCGGGATAGAGATAAGCGACGCGCGCGTCGTATCTTGGTCATCCTGTTTCGGATGGATGGACAGTACCATAATAGTATCCGCGAGCAGTCCGCCACCCTCGACGCCTTCCCCTCTCATCCCGAGCAGCAGGATATTGATGCGTCCCTCTTTCTCGCCAGAGAGCGTTTTGTCCACGCCTGGCAGGGATTTGATGAGGCTTTTGAAAATATTCGCATTGCCCGAAGAGATCTTGTTCAAGACGAAGCCTGTTTTCCACGCGAACACCCCGCCCGCAACGAGCAAGAGAATCGCGAAAAAAAGCGCGAGGCGTCTGAAACGCCGCTTTTCGGGCAAGCTGTTTTCAGGAGTCGTATTTGGTGCGGTATTGAAATTCATATTTTTCAGAGTTTGTTATATTCATTATGCAAAAGAACGGCGCTGGCTTGCCAGGAAAATGAGCGGACACGCTCTTGTCCGCGCCGTACCAGGGTCTCTTTCTGTTTTTGATCAATAAAAAGAGTATACAACATTTCTGCGCAAGCATCAAGGCTCTGCGGATCGAAATAGGCCGCCGCATCCCCGCCGACTTCCCGGAGACATGGAATATCCGAGGCAGCAACCGCCACCCCCTGGCTCATGGCTTCCAGAAGCGGGATGCCGAACCCCTCATAGAGCGACGGGAAGGCGAATATCTCCGCCAGCCGTACGATATGCGGCAGATCCGCCTGATCGACGAATCCGGGGAAAATCACTTCGCCCTCCATCTGAGTACGGGCGATCACCTCATCCAGGCGCCTATCGGCATTGTGCGCTGTGCGATTGCCGACGAGTACGAGTTTCATTTCCGGTACCTGCCGTTTCAGCCGGGAAAACGCTTCGATAAGAAACGGGATGTTCTTGCGCGGCTGCAGCGTCCCGACATACAGGACGAAACGTTCCGGCAGATGATATTTTTCTCTTAAGCCTCGGTCGCGCGCCGCATCTTCTGGAACGTCCGCCAGAAAGTCCTCCCCGACAGCATTGGGAATCACGATTATTTTCTCTGCACGGGTGCCGTAGTATCTGACGATCTCGTCTTTGGTGAACTGCGACGGCGTAATGATGATCGCTGCCTGCCGGAGCGAGCGCGGGATAAGGAGCGCCAGGAACAGGCGATCGGACCAGCCGATGAATGCCGGGTAGGCGCGGAAGGAAACGTCGTGGATATGGACGGCGATCTTGGTACGCTTCGGTATGCAGAGCGGCAGGATATACTGCGTATGCAAAACATCGATCCGGTTTCGGAACAGGTACCGAGGCAGCGTCCACAGATTCCAGATAAAACGATTTTGCGCCGACAGCGGGACGATGGCTACATTCTTCTGTCCTGCGCACTCGAGGCGCGCGGCAAGCGCCTGTATCTTGGTAGGATCGGGCTCATCGGTCAGCAAGCGGTACTGACTGGCGGTGTCCAGCTTCAAGATTGCTTTCGTCAGATGGAAAAATACCGTCTCATCGCCGGTGCGCTTCTTGCCGAGCAAGCGGATATCGATAGCGATGGTTTTTTCAGGAGTCCTACTTTGAGTCATACGTATTGTCAGGAGCTATCATCAGAAAAGCCAGCAAAACGAAGAACCAGCCGAGAAACAGGCCTGAATTGAAAAGATTGAACGTCGTGACTGAAATGAAGAGCGCTAGCAGTATGAGTCCGAGCGGCGCACGGTCTTTGAAGGAGGAAAGCAGTGAACGCCATCCCCGTCCGAACCAGAACACGACGAAGGCGATGAGTCCGATGATGCCTGAACCGAGCCAGACTTCCAAGAAAATATTGCTCGCATTCAGTCCAGCTCCCCGCCCGTCTGTTCCCAGGTATTCCGAAATGACGCCGAAACCGATGCCGGCGAACCAGCGCTCCTTGAGAATGGAGATGACTTTGCCATAGATATCCTGCCGGATGCTCACATTCGGATCATCGCGGAATATTTCCGTCACGTAGGCTCCCGCCGCCTCCTGCGCCGCCCTGTCTTCCAAAGCGATATGTTCACAGCCATACTGCATTAGCATCTCCAGCGAGGCGATTTTTTCCGGTAGCTCTTGTTTCGTCTGGCACGCGATGGCGATTTTCTGCTCGCCGGACGAAACGCTCTTGGTGCGATCCAGGAGATCGAACGGACTCAGATCAAAAAGAGCAACAGCGGACACTGCGAGCAGCAATGGGACAAGGATGAAAAGTTTCGTCTCCGCGACCGCTCGCAGAGCATATCGCTCCCGTCGTTTCAGCATCTTCCATACGTCCGTTTGCCAAGCGAAAGTGAAGAGCACGATCGCGATCCCGGCGAATGCCGCCAGCCAGGCGCTCCGGCTCACCGTGATGATGAGCGCGACGAAACCGACAAACAGCAGTCCGGAAAAAATCAGGCGGGTCGGCCTGAACGCGGCATATCGCTCGACAAGCCGCGGCGCTGCGATCAAGGCGGCGAGCAGCGTCACCATCACCGCCAGATATCCTCCCAGCCAATCCGCCTCGGAGAAAACGGCATTGGGCCTGCCAGCCATCACCGCGAAACTCTCCCTGCCATTCATAAAGAGGATGTTCTGGACGATGGCATAGCCGGCGATGACCAGCAAAGAAGAAAAAAGAAACGGCACAAGCATCCGCGCGTCATCGGCCGAACGCACGAAGATACGCGTAATGAAATAGAGCAGGATGAAAGACGCGAGGATGACGCTCATCTTCATAGCCGTCGCCTGATCGCCGCTCGCCAAGGCGGAGAGGAAGGCGCTTGCTCCGAAAACGAGCAGCGCGATATCCCAGACATTCGGAGCGAACTTCTCTACTGGGAAACGTTTGAGCGCGAGACGGACCGCCAGGGCGAGGGTTACCAGAACCAAGACCCACTGGTATGGCCTGATGCTCACGCCGAAACTGCTCGGCGCGAGCGTGACAATTTCATATGGCAGCATACCGACGAGGAAGAGAAAGGCCCAGCCGGGACGATAGAGCGCGCACAAGAAACCCACGAAAGAAAAAAAGAGAAAATTGACCGGGTCGAGCGGCAAGACGTTCGTATGCGAGAGGATGATGAGAGCGCTTCCGGCAAGGATATTGCCGATGACGAGCAAGAATTTGTTTACGCTCCATCCGAAAGGCATCGTCAGCATACTTGCTTGATTGTCCATAATGAAAAATTTTATCGCGCGAGAGCCTCGAGGACTTTTCCTGTGAAATGTTCCCAGCTGAATTGTAGCGCGTGTCGCGCGCCTTTGGAAATAAGCGTCGTCCGCAGCGATGCATCCGAGAGCAGCCGCTCCATCTGCGAAGAGAGCGCCTTGGTATCGGAAGGATCGGCATAGAGCACGGCGTCTCCGCCGACTTCTGGAAGCGACGAAGTGCCTGATGTCAGTACCGGAACGCTCATCCGGAGCGCTTCGAGCACCGGCAGACCGAAACCTTCGTAGAGCGACGGGTACGCGAAAAAGAGCGCTCCCCGGTAGAGGGCGGGCAGATCGGCATCCGGCACGAAACCGAGCAGTTTCACTTTTTCTTCCAGGTGCAATTTCTCTATCAAGCCGTGCACATCTGTCGCCAGACGATTGGTGTGCGGGAAAATCTTGCCGGAAATGACGAGCGGCGGCACGGCCGCTTGCAATGTGCCGCTTTTTTCTTTCTCGATCAAAAGCGCATATGCCCGGAGCAGCGTCTCGGCATTCTTCCTCACTTCCAATCCCCCGCCGTGATAGATATATCCGGGCGCCAGGTCGTATTTCTTCAGAACATTCGTGACGGCTTCTGGGGAAGGAACGGTACGGAAATGCGCCCCTGTATCGGGCAGCGCGACAACTACCTTGTCTTCCGCGATCCCGAAATGCCGTATGAGATCGGATTTGGTCGATTGCGAAACGGCGATGATCCTGTCCGCCCGGCATATGCCGGATTTCACTGAAGCGGCATATATGGTGCGGCTGAGAGTCTGCAGGTACTCCGGGAAGAGCCATGGGATGATGTCGTGCACGACCATCGTATGACGGATATGCTTCAAGACGGTCGCCGATTGGTACAGGCTGAGGAAGGCGTCGCACCGGTCGGACGCTATCTGGCGCGGGAGACTGAAACCCTCCCACAGCCATCTGCGCGGCACATCATCGCGTTTCCAGAGCGGCAAGAACACCCGCTTCTGGAAATTGCCCGGTAGAAACGATATATCCGCATCTTCTTCGAGATACAGCACGAAAGTATGTTTCCTCCCCGATTCGCTCTGTGCCAATTCCTTGAGAAACGAAAGAGTCACCTGGCCGATTCCGGTACCAGGTTTGCGCAAGAATGAGGCGTTGATTCCGATTTTCATAGTTCTTCCATTATACCCAAGGAATGAAAAAACCGCGAATCCGAATCAGGATATCGGGTACGCGGTTCTTCGTCATGGAAGAAAAAATCTATTTTAAGCATTTCTTATATTATAGCATATTTTTACGATATTTGCAAGAGGCGTAACGGCACGAGGAAAATACGGCTTTCGGTTGCCAAATGCGGCTATTTTTCGTACAATGCTACTGACCCGTCCGGTTATTATTTTGTAAGGTTTCACTATGGCTCAATCGAAAGGAAAGAAAGCGAAGACAGTGGCGGTCATCGGTCTGGGATACGTCGGATTGCCGCTCGCGGTACGCGCCAAAGAACGCGGCTATGCGGTCATCGGGTTCGATACCAATCAGGAAAAAATCGCCCTCCTGCAAAAAGGCAAGAGTCCGATCAAGGACGACTTCCTGGAAGAAAATCTGCCGCAGCACCGCTTCGAGGCGACCAGCGATCCGAAAAAACTGCGCGCAGCGGATATCATCCTTATCTGCGTGCCGACGCCGGTCGACGAGATGTTCTACCCCGATCTGACCCCGGTCATCTCTGCCGCCACCATCGCCGCCACCTATGCCAAGAAAGGCGCACTCGTCGTTTTGGAATCCACGGTCAATCCCGGCGTGAGCGAAGAAGTCGTGAAACCGATCTTCGAAAAAGCGGGCTTCACCGTCGGCAAAGATATCTACCTCGCGCACTGTCCGGAGCGCATCAATCCGGGCGACAAGAAATGGAACGTCACCAATATCCCGCGCGTTGTCGGATCATTCGATGCGGCCGGATTGGAACTGGCGCATGACTTCTATGCTTCCATCGTCGATGGCGAGATCCGCAAGATGAAATCCATCCGCGAAGCCGAAGCGGTGAAAATCGTGGAAAATTCCTTCCGCGATATCAACATCGCGTTCGTCAATGAGCTCGCCCGTTCTTTCGACGTCCTCGGCATCGATGTGAAAGACGTGATCCAGGGAGCCGCCACGAAACCCTTCGCCTTTATGGCGCATTATCCGGCGTGCGGCGTCGGCGGCCACTGCATCCCGGTCGACCCCTACTATCTCATCGAGCGCGCCAAGCAGTCGGGCTTCGACCACAAGTTCCTGAAAATCGCCCGCGAAATCAACAACAGTATGCCCGTCTACACGGTGGAATTGCTGCAAGACGCCCTGAATACGGTGAAGTTGCCGCTCAACGGCACGCATGTCGGCGTTTTGGGGTTGGCCTACAAGGCGAATATCGATGATGTGCGAGAATCCCCCGCTTTCAAGGTGATAGAGCAGCTAGAGAAGCATCATGCCGCTGTCGCGACGTTCGACCCCTATATCAAAAGCCGCTCGACCGCGAAATCGCTCGATGCGCTCCTCAAAAAATCGCAAGCGCTCGTCCTGGTCACCGACCACCAGGCATTCAAAGAGACGCTCACCCCGGCACTTCTCAAGAAACACGGCATCAAAGTCATCATCGATGGCAAGAACTGTCTCGACAAGCAGGCATTCATCAAAGCGGGCATCATCTATAAAGGCATCGGCCGCTAACCTATGTTTTCGATCATCAGGCTCATCATCTGGCTGGCTGGCGTCGCTGTACTCGCATATTTCTTGCTGCCGTACTTCGGCTATGAAGTGAACGCGAACTATTGGAGCGAACGCAAAACGGTCTGCCAGGACAGGCTCACGCAGTGCCGCAAAGACCTCATCCAGAGCGGGCTCCAGGGCGCCAAGGAAAACTGCAACTTCCAGTGCGTCGATCCGAAAATACTCATCAAGAAAAAATAACTTTTGAATTTCTAACATATGCGGCTCATCGTCAATCTCCCGGCGTACAATGAAGAAGAGAAACTCGGGTCTACCATCAAGCGGATCCCTCGCGCCATCACGGGCGTCGACGAGATATTCGTGCAGGTCATCGACGATGGATCGCGAGACCGGACGATAGCGGTCGCCCGAGAAGCCGGTGCAGACTTCGTCTATTCCAATGGCGCCAATCGCGGCATCGGCAAAACGTTCCGCCACGCCGTTGAACGAGCGCTCGAAAACGGCGCCGACATAATGGTGAATATCGATGCCGACGGCCAATTCGACCCTCTCGATATCGAGAAACTGGTCCGCCCGATTCTCGACGGTCAGGCCGATATGGTGAGCGCGGATCGTTTTTCCTTGCGCACGGCGAAGAATATCCCCTGGATCAAGGACGTGCTCAACCGGTTCGCAGCACGCATCATCGGCAATTTTATGAACACGACCATATCCGATTTGACCTGTGGTTTCCGCGCCTATAATCGCGAGACGCTGCTCCGTCTCAATCTGCCGGGCGACTATACCTATACCCAGGAAGTGATCATCGATGCGCTCGGCAAAAATCTGAAAGTGCTCTGGGTGCCGGTCAATGTCACGTACTTCGAAGGCCGTCAGTCGCGCGTCGTCAAAAGTATCGTGAACTACGTCAGCAACAGTTCGCGGATCATCCTGAAAGCGGTGCGCGATGTCCGTCCGATGAAATTTTTCGGCGTCCCGGGATTATTCCTGATAACGCTTTCCATAATCGTGTTCGTCGGTTTCCTGTACTTCTATCTGCAGGACTTCAAGATCTCGCCGTATCGCAATTATCTGCTTTTCTCGATCGCGACACTGCTCATCGGCTTGCAATTCTTCGTCTTCGCGCTCATCGCCGATATGATCAAATCCAACCGCAAGCTCACCGAAGACCTGATGTATCTGATGAAGAAAGAGAAATACAAGAAATAAATCTCTAAGTTCTAATATCTAATATCTAATATCTAAAATGACTCCCTAGCTTTTTAACTTTCGTTAGAAATTGGGAATTAGATATTAGGAATTACAAAATTCGCTATGCGAATTTTATTCATCTCCCGCGCCTATCCCCCGGTGACCGGCGGGATCGAGAACCAGAATTACGCGCTCTCCGTCTGGCTGGCGCGCTTCGCTTCCGTCACGACGCTCGCCAACCATCACGGCAAGAAAGCGCTGCCGTTTTTTCTCCCCTATGTCGCTGTGAGAACGCTCCTGACCGCCTCTCGCTATGATGCGATACTTCTCGGCGACGGAGTCTTGGCGATCGTCGGATACCTCGTGAAACTGGTATACCCGCAGAAAAAAGTCGCCTCAATCGCGCACGGACTCGATCTGACATATCCCAATGCTCTCTATCAGACGCTCTGGGTCAGGCACTTTCTCCCGGCGCTCGACAAACTGATCGCGGTCAGCCAAGAGACTCGCGCTGCGGCTATCGCGAAACATATTCCCGGCGATCAGGTCATCGTGATCCCGAACGGCGTCGAGCCGGAAGCACTGCAAGGCGAATATACGCGGCAAGACCTGGAAAAATTGCTCGGAGACAACCTCTCAGAGAAGCAGGTGCTGCTCACCACCGGACGGCTTGCCAAACGCAAAGGAGCGGCGTGGTTCATCCGCGAGGTGCTGCCGCGCCTGCCGAAAACGGTACTCTATGTGCTCGCAGGTGCCGGACCGGAACAAGAAAATATCGAAGCCGCTATCCGAGACACAGGGGCGACAGGACAAGTCAGAATGCTCGGCCGCGTTTCTGACAATGATCGCAATCTCCTGCTCAATACGGCGGACATCTTCATCCAGCCGAATATCCCCGTCGCAGGCGATATGGAAGGATTCGGTATCGCGGTCATCGAAGCGACAGCCTGCAAACGGCCGGTCGTCGCTTCCGATCTGGAAGGATTGAAGGATGCCATCTGCCATAATGAAAGCGGGCTGCTCGTGGAGCCGGAGAATGCCCAGGCTTTCGAGGAGGCTATCATGCCGCTCGTCGAAAATGAGGCGAAACGGCGAGATTTGGGAGAACGCGCTTTCCGTTATACCGAAACGCATTATCATTGGAATATCGTCGCACGCCTCTACATCGAAGCGCTCAGCGCCCTGACCAAAAAAACACCTTAGCCTATGCATGCTTTTGCGGATATATTCTTCTTTATCGCCGCTACTGGAACGCTGTTTTTCCTGCCGGGATGGATACTGGTGCGCTTATTTTTCGGCAGAAGCAACCTCTTCCTTTCTTTCGAAACGCTCTTGTTCTCTTTCGGGTTGAGTGTCGGACTCATCGATTTCCTGATGATTCTCCTCGGAACATCAGGCTTTCTGCTCAGTGCGGTATCGCTGTCTGTCGGTATCATTACGAGCGTGGGCGTACTGGGAGCGATAACGCTCATCATCAAGCGGCGCCGAATGGAAACCCCGAAGAGAGCGAGCGAACCAGGCGGACACAGCCTGTCTTTCAATAAGCGCCAAGGCATCCTCTTCATCACGCTCATCACGCTCACGCTCCTCATCAAGGTCATCTACCTCTCGCACGCCGTCCTCCCCACCGCTACCGATCTCGGCCATCATATGTACTGGTCCAAGCTCATTGCCGTGACCGGAGAGCTGCCGGTATATGCCAAGCAGGAAATCATCGCGGATGCGAGCGATACCTACAGATTGACGGATCCGGAACCGATTCCTGATTTCATCATCGGCGAACATTTGCCGTTCGCGGCGCTCCAGATGTTTACGGGCCTGGATTTCCTTTCCGCTTTCCCGGTGATTTTTCTCCTGCTGATCAATCTCCTGAGCGTCATTGCTCTCTTCACCCTGACGCTCCGTCTGGCGTCCGATATACGGATCAGGGCGCTGGCAGGACCTGTTTTCACGCCGCAGAATATCGCCCTCGCCGCACTCTTCCTCTTCGGGCCGCTCTACACGCTCGCCTCGCCCCAGGCGAAATTCGTCTCAGGCGGCGTCGTCGGCAACACCTTCGGCAATCTTTTCATCCCGCTCATCATTCTCGCTTACTACCGCGCCTTCAAAGAAAAACATTCCGGTTTTCTGGCGCTCGGATTCTTCCTGACATTCGTCCTCGCATATATCCATCACTTGAGTACGCTCATACTGCTCTTCATCCTCATACTCTCGGCACTGGCGTATCTTATCTTGGCGTCTGAGACTCTGGGAGACACGCTGCGCTCTTGGTGGAAGCTTTTCTATTCACCTTTGCCGCTTCTCATCGCGCTCGGCGCCTGCCTGTTCTTTTTTACCGTGGCGATGCCCACCTATATCGAGACCAATGCGGTCGGAACGGCGCTCGGCACGCCGACCAAGACTACCCGCACCGGGCTTTCCTTTTTCCAGATCGTCTCTTCGATCGGAGATGCGCGCGTCGCGCTCGGTCTTGCCGGGCTCCTCGTCCTGATAGCGTTCCGCGGCTACGCGCGCTACGGAGGAGCGCTGCTCATCGGTTGGTGCGTCATTCTCCTTATGATGACACATCAGCCGGGATGGCTGTTCATCGATATTCCTTCCAATCGTATCGTGACCTACTTGTCTTTCCCTATCGGCATACTGGCGGCTCTGGCAGCGGTCGCTTGGTTCGGCAGCCTGAAGACAGCCTCGGCGAAATTCTCTGTACCGGGGCTCTGGATACTCCTTGCCAGCCTCGCGCTTTTCGCCTTCGCCACGGGTTCCGGCTCATCGGATAACAATCAGACGCTCCTTTCCGGCAGCAAAGCGCTCGGAGCGCTCCAGACATTCGCCGCATCCGAGTATCTCGCCCGTCACAATACGGACAGCACCGTGATTCTCAAGGATCACAATTATATCGTCGCGGATTCCTGGATGAAGCTGTTTTTCCTGCGCGACTATGCCTATCCGCTTTCGCGCGGCTTCTTCAAGCGCTACGAAGACAATCCGCATCGCGAACAATGCACCCTCCTGATGATTGCCGTGCCCAATACCGCGCGCGGCGAGAAGTGCTATGATGAACTCGGCGTCGGTCTTGTCGTCGTCAATCCGCATTTCGATACCGCCCAATTCGAGAAGTCCCAGACATTCTCCCGCATCTACGCATCGGAGGATATCCACATCTACGCACGAAAGAAATAATACAGAACCCCTATGCCAGAACGAACGCTCATCATCGCTGTCTCCATACTCTTCGCGCTTTCGGCGCTCTTCTTATTCTGGCAGAATGAGCGCGAACTGGATCCTGATCAGGGAAAGAATTGGTGGATCCTATCCTTTGCCGCACCGGAACAGGCGGGCAGCCTATCGTTCACAGTCGAGAACCACAGCGATCAGGAGGCTTTCAGCTACGCTATCGCCAGAGACAAGGATATTCTGCTTGAGGACGCTTTCTCCGTGGAGCGCGGCGAGACGATCACCATCGATTCGCCGTTTGCCGCCGCCACTGATGTCCGGACGAAAATCACCGTCAGTACGGGCAAAGAAAAGAAAGATATCTATCGGTGAAAAAGCACCAAT
>Ga0155168_118_pt1 | contig 35701 bp, 35 predicted proteins | sample RifCSPhighO2_01_FD_106136 | JGI IMG/M metagenome (GOLD analysis project Ga0155168, IMG submission 106136) | Candidatus Moranbacteria bacterium RIFCSPHIGHO2_01_FULL_54_31
ATCTCAGCGTACTAGCATAATAATTTCTTAAAAGAAACGCTTATGAATCTCTGGCATGAAATTTCAGCGGGCGACGATGTGCCCAATATCATCAATGTCATCATCGAGTGCCCCAAGGGCTCGAAGAACAAGTATGAGATCGACAAGGAAACCGGCCTCATCAAGCTGGACCGCGCGATGAAGACGTCGCAGGACTACCCATTCGACTACGGTTTCGTACCGCAGAGCCTGTGGGAAGACGGCGACGCGCTCGACGTGGTCTTGCTTGCGACCTACCCGCTCGCTCCCGGCATCCTCGTGGAAGCCCGGCCGGTCGGCCTGATGACGATGATCGACTGCGGCGACAGCGATGACAAGATCATCGCGGTGCCGAAGAGCGATCCGCGCTTCGACGAGGTCCTGAACCTGAGCGATGTCAACAAGCATCTGCTCAAGGAGATGCGGCATTTTTTCGAGACGTACAAGTCGATCGATGGCAAGAAAGTCGTCGTGAAGGGCTTCAAGCAGAAGGCCGGCGCGATCGTCGCTATCAAGAAGGGACTCAAGATGTACCAGGAGAAGTATGGCAAGCGCGCCAGCGCCTGATCATTCGCAATTCGTTTAAACTGATTCTTACTATGGATGTCACTGTCACAAAACTGCCTCAGTCGAAAATGGAGCTCCGTATCACGCTGTCGTGGGAGGAATGGAAGGGGGAGATGGAACACGCCGCCGAGCACCTGTCCAAGGATGTGAAGGTGGCGGGTTTTCGCCCGGGCAAAGCGCCGCGCAACGTCATCGAGCAGCGTTTCGGCAAAGAAGCGCTCTTGGCGGAGGCGGCCGAACACACCGTCTCGCACTCGTATCCGAAAGCGCTCGCGAAGGAGAAGATAGAGGCGATCGGCCGGCCGGAGGTGACTCTGGGGAAATTCGCCGAGGGCGAAGCGCTCGAGTACAGCGTCGTGACGGCGGTGATGCCGGAAGTGAAGCTCGCTTCCTGGAAAGATGCGGTGAAGAAAATCAATGCCGCATTCGCCAAACAATCCGAAAACATCGACGAGCAGGAAATCGATGCGGAACTCGCGAAGCTCGCCGAGATGCGCGCCAAGCTCGTGACGGTGAATCGCGAGGCCAAGATCGGCGACAACGTGCTGGTGGATTTCTCGGTGCTGCAGGACGGCGTCCTGATCGAGAACGGCAAGAGCGAGAAGCATCCGCTCGTCTTGGGCAAGGGAGTCTTCATTCCCGGTTTCGAAGAACAATTGATCGGGATGAAAGAAGGCGAGGAGCAGTCATTCGAACTGACTTTTCCGGCGGAGTACCACGCGAAGCATCTGGCCGGCAAGCCGGCGACCTTCCAAGTGAAGATGGGAGTGGTGCAGGAGCGCGAGATTCCGGCTATCGATGATGCGTTCGCCGCAAGCGTGGGAAATTTCGAGTCGCTTGCCAAACTGCGAGACACTATGCGGACCGGGATGCTTGAGGAGAAGCAGCAGAAGAGCAAGGACGATCGCCGCACAGAGATCCTCGACGCTCTTGTGGAAAAAGCGACCATCGAGTATCCTGAGATTCTCGTCCAGGAAGAGCTGGTGCGGATGATGCGCGAATTCGAGGCGCAGATCCAGTCGCTCGGCCTTGATTTCGCAGCGTATCTCGTGCAGATGAAGAAAACGGAGGACGAGGTGAAGCAAGAGTGGGAGCCGCAGGCGAAAAAGCGCATCGCCGCTCAGCTGATCCTCGGATCGCTTGCGCAAGAAGAGGATATCGATGTCGATAGTCCGGACGTCGAAGCGGAGATGAACAAGGCGCTCCAGAGCTACAAAGACATCAAGGATATCGAGAAGAATCTCGATATGGAACGCCTCTACAGCGCCGTGCACGGACAGCTCCGCAATGCCAAAGTGTTCGCATTCCTAGAATCTTTATAAGCACTCCTATGAAAAATCAATATCTCATTCCGATGGTGGTCGAGAAGACCAGTTTCGGCGAACGGGCGTACGATATCTATTCGCGCCTGCTCAAGGACCGCATCATCTTCATCGGTTCGCCGATCGATGACAATGTGGCCAATGCGGTGATCGCCCAGCTGCTCTTCCTTGAATCGCAGAATGCCAAGGAAGACATCAAGATGTATATCAATTCTCCCGGCGGCGTCGTGACGTCGGCGCTCGCCATCTACGACACGATGCAGTACGTGAAGCCTGCCGTGCAGACGATCTGCATCGGGATGACGGCGTCGGCTGCGGCGCTCCTCCTGGCTGCTGGAAAAAAGGGCAAGCGGATGATCCTGCCGAACGGCGAAGTGATGATCCACCAAGTCCTGGGCGGCGCCCAGGGGCAGGCGACGGACGTGGATATCCACGCCAAGCATATCCTGAAGACGCGCGACCGCCTGAACAAGATCCTTGCCAAGCATACCGGACAGAAGCTCTCGAAGATCGAGAAGGACACCGAGCGCGACTATTTCATGAGCGCCGAAGAGGCGCTGAAATACGGCATCGTCGACAAGGTGATACAGTAGACCATTAACAGCCGGCAGAGAACAAACGAATAAGCAGCGCATTGAAAAACGAGCTCGGGAACGAGCTCGTTTTCTGTTAACCGTTGTCTGTCATGTGTTAACCGCCTTCATTTCAGTATAGGCACGAGGCTGGAACCGTTCATTTCCGGCGGTTTCTGGATATTCATAATCTCGAGCACGGTCGGAGCGACATCGGACAGGAGCCCGTTGATCTCATTCTGTTCGCGCATCATCTGCTCCGCATCTTTCTCACGATAATTGTCCGGCGCGACATACCAGAATGGTATCGGATTGATGGAATGTTCCGTATCGATCTCTCCCGTCGAGGCTTTTTTCAGCTCTTCGACGTTGCCGTGATCAGAGGTAATGAGCATAGCGCCGCCTGCTTTCAGAACAGCCGGGATGACTATCGACAGGCTTTTGTCGGTCGCCTCGACCGCTTGGATGGAGGCTTCTTCGTTGCCGGTGTGCCCGACCATATCCGGGTTGGCGTAATTGACGAGGATGAAGTCATAGTCATTTTTTTTCTCGAGCGTCGCGAGGAGCGCTTCGGTGATCTGAGGCGAGCTCATCTCAGGGACTTCATCGAAATGCGAGACCGCCGGAGAGGGGATGAGGAGGCGGTCTTCTCCCGGGAACGGCTTTTCTTTGCCGCCGTTGAAAAAGTATGTGACATGGGCGTATTTTTCCGTTTCGGCGATGCGCAGCTGTTTTTTGCCGTTCAGACTGAGTGTTTCGCCGAGGCTGTGCTCGATGTCTTCCGGTGGGAAAGCGATCTGCACCGGCAGGCCGCGCTCATATTCCGTAAAAGTGACGAAATGGAGATCGAGAAGTTTTCTGGAGAAGCCGTCGAAATCGGGCATGACGAATGCTTTGGCCAGCTCGCGGGAGCGATCTTCGCGGAAATTGAAGAAAATGACGGCATCCTTCTCTTCGATGAGGGCGGTCGGCTTATCCGCTTCGACGATAACGGTCGGTTCGATGTATTCATCCATGATGTTCTGGGTGTAGGAAAGCTCGAGCGCTTCGAGCGGATCGGTAGCGGTATTGCCCTGGCCTGCAGTCAGCATCGCGTATGTTTTTTCGATGCGATCCCAGTTGTTGTTGCGATCCATAGCAAAATTGCGCCCGGACAGGCTGGCGATTTTGCCGATGCCGACGAGGCGCATCTCGCGCAAGAGCTCCTTGATCTGCTGTGTCCCGGCTGTCGGCGCCGAATCGCGGCCGTCAGTGAACACGTGGAGGTAGACCTCATCCATTCCTTCGTTTTTGGCGAGGCGGAGCAGGGCGAGAATATGATCACGATGCGAGTGGACGGCACCGGAGCTGACGAGCCCCATTATATGGAGCTTGCTTTTGTTCGCTTTGGCGGCATTGATGGCTCCCAGGAGGACTTCATTCTTGAAAAAGCTGCCGTCTTGGATCGCCAGGGAAATGCGGGGCATATTCTGATAGAGCACGCGGCCGGCGCCCATTGTCATATGTCCCACCTCGCTGTTGCCAGCCGTATTCCAGGGCAAGCCGACCGAAATACCCGAGGCCTGGAGCGTGGTCATCGGGTAGAAACGATTCAATTTTTCGAAAGTCGGGAGCGTGGCCTCTCTGATGGGATTGCCTTGGACAGTATTGCTGATACCCCAGCCATCAAGAACGATCAATACGACAGGTTTGTACATTTTTGTATCTCTAGAGCCCATTTACAGTCTTCCTCTCCTCTGCATCATAGCATCCTTCTTCTTTTGACAAAAGCCTTTCCGGGCGGTACAATGGATTATGCAGCATTAATAGTTGATTTTTTGCTTCAGTCTGATAGAGTGGCTCGTTCAGGGCTTCACGGACACCGACACGCTATGCCAAAAAAGTTTTTGACAAGTCGCGCATCTCAGGATAATACCGCTCTCCCGGGAGAGAGAGGTGTTTTTGCGCTGTTCCCGATCTATCAGGCGGACGCATCCCACACATATGACATTTGGTCTTACTTATTTTCTTATTTCAGCCGGACTGCTGGCGGCCGGCGCGGTTGCGGGGTATCTTGTTAGACAAAATCTCGCCAAGCGGCAACTCTCGACGGCGGAAGGCCAGGCGGCCAAAATGCTCGAGGAGGCCGAGGTAGCGGTGAAAGAAATCACTCTCGAGGCCAAGAACAAGGCCGTCGAGATTCTTGAAGAAGCGAAGAAGAACGAGCAGTCACGGGAGGAGAAACTTTTGCTGCAGGAACAGCGCATCGAGAAGCGCGAAACGCAGGCCGAGCAAGGGGCTCAGGCGATCGACGCGGAAAAGCAGCGTCTGATGCAGAAGGCGGAAGAAATCAAGGCTATCCGCGAAGAAACCGAAAAACTGCACCAGGAAGAGCTGGGGCGTCTCGAGAAGCTCTCGCAGCTTTCCAAAGAAGAGGCGCAAAAGCAGATTTTCCAGCTGGTGGAGGAGGAAAGCAAGGATGCTTTGGTGAAGCGGATGTCGAAGCTGGAAAACGAAAGCGCGGAAGAATTGGAAAAACGCTCGCTCGATATTATGGCGACGGTGATCCAGAAATATTCCCGCTCCCACGTCTCTGAGTTCACGACGACGACCGTCGCTATTCCTTCCGATGAGGTGAAAGGCAAGATTATCGGCAAGGAAGGGCGCAATATCCGGGCGCTCGAAAAAGAAACTGGTGTCGAATTCATCGTGGATGATACCCCGGAGACTGTCATCATTTCCGGTTTTGATCCGGTACGCCGCGAGATCGCCCGGATCGCTTTGGAGAAACTGGTCTCCGATGGGCGTATCCATCCGGCCCGTATCGAAGAAGCGGTCGAGGAAGGGAAAAAGGAGATCGATACGAAGATCAAAGAAGCCGGTGAGGCGGCGGCGTACGATGCCGGCATCGCAGGCCTGCATCCGAAACTTCTCTATATTCTGGGTCGTTTGCGCTATCGCTACAGCTACAAGCAGAACGTCTTGCTGCACTCTTTGGAGGTGTCCTATGTGGCCGGCGCTCTGGCGGCCGAACTCGGCGCGGATGTGATGTGCGCCAAGAAAGCGGGACTGCTCCATGATATCGGCAAAGCGGTAGACCACGAGATCGAAGGCACGCACGTGAAGATCGGTATGCGCATCCTCGAGAAATTCGGCATCGGGCAGAATGTCATCGATGCGATGAAGTGTCATCATGACGAGTACCCGCATCAGACGGTCGAATCATTCATCGTTACGGCAGCCGATGCCATCTCTGCGGCCCGGCCCGGCGCGCGCAAAGAGACCGCGGAGAAGTATATCAAGCGCCTCGAAGAGCTGGAAGCGCTCATCAATTCCTTTCCGGAAGTGGAGAAGTCCTATGCCATCCAGGCAGGGCGCGAAGTGCGCATTTTCGTCAATCCTGAGGCGACCGATGATCTGGGCGCTATGAAATTGGCGCGGGATATCGCCAAGCGCATCGAGGAAGAGCTGAAGTATCCGGGCGAAATCAAGGTGAATGTCTTCCGCGAGACGAGAGCGGTCGAGTATGCCCGCTAAGGGAAATCGTCCCCGTGGAAACGGCAGGGGCCTGCCCCGCCTCATTCCTTGGAAAAGACTCGCTTTCAGAAAACAATGAGAGGCGCAGCCGCATCCGGGGAAGAGGCCGATTACTCTGTCAATCTGTATCGGAAATGGGGCGGGGTTGCATTCCTAGAAAAAAAGGCTTAGAATAAAGGACAGGAGGATAAAAGTCTAAATATAAACTAGAAAGGCAGGTGAAAAGTATGAAAAATGTAAACAAAGATACGCTCGTGCATTCGATCGTTGACAAGACCGAGCTCGCGAAGAAAGACGTAGAAGCTGTGATCGAAGCTATGATCGACACGGTTACTCGGGAACTCAGCCAGGGCAACAAAGTGACTCTCACTGGTTTTGGTACTTTCAAAGTTTCAGACCGCAAGGCTCGCGAGGGAATAAACCCCCAGACGAAGGCCAAGATCATGATTCCGGCTATGACTGTTCCAAAATTTACCGCTGGTAAGACCTTGAAAGAGGCTGTGAAATAATTTTTTTCACTATTGGAAACCAAAAGATGGAGCTACAACCCGCCCACGAGGCGGGTTGTAGCTATCGGGGTGTCGTATACCGGTAGTACGCATGCTTTGGGAGCATGTTGACAGGGTTCAATTCCCTGCACCCCGACCAGCAAGCGCGATAGGATGTCTCGGTTCCCTGCCCGCCGAACTTCGTCCGCGAAGGCAGGCGGGGATTCCGAGTACCCCGACAGATTGTTCCTTTGTTGAGCCAAAAGAGCTTTGACAAAAAAAGAGCGGATACGTACAATAAAGCGGTACCTATTATTTTTCTGTCTATGCAGGGATACCAGGTGATTCTCAAAGAAACGCGCGATGTAGCCGAAGGCACTCGTCTTTTTGTGTTTGAGAAACCGGCAGAGTACGTGTTCACAGCTGGGCAGTATGTCGCTTTTGCCGTTCCGAATACCAGCGGCATCGAGGTGGATCCGAGGGGGCTGACCCGTTCGCTCTCTATCGCCTCCGCGCCGTGCGAGCCGGATCTGTATTTCGCGATGCGTCAGGGAGAGAGTTCGTTCAAGCAGATGTGCTGGCAGCTCAAGGCAGGCGATACGGCGACGATTACCAAGGCAGTGGGTTTTTTTCTCTTGCCCTCTGATAGTGATATGCGCCCGGTCGTCTTTTTGGCAGGCGGCATCGGCATCACGCCGGTTCGGAGCATCTTGAAACAAGCCGAGCACGATGGCAGCAAGCGGAGTTTTACGCTCCTCTATTCGAATCGTTTCGCCAAGGATATCACTTTCGGTGAAGAAATAAACGCTTTGGATCTGGAGCGCTTCCGCGCTATCACCGTGCTGAGCAAGTCCACGGATGCCTGCGCCCCGCTCAATGACGAGCGCGGTTATATCTGCCAGCCGATGCTGGAAAAATATGTGGAGGATATTCTGGGACATCTGTATTATATTGTCGGGTCACCGGAGTTCAGCGACGCGATGGAGCAGATGCTGATCGGTCTCGGTATTCCCAAGGAACAACGCCATATGGATCCGTTCACCGGGTTACGCACGCAGGCAGCGAAATAAAAAAAACAGGATACTCCGCGGGCGTCGCCCGCCCATACCACCTAATGGCGGATGTGTCGGGTAAATATAATGGTTATTATTCTCTAGTGAAGAGAGCAAAGCTCTTTATATCAGCCCCGCCAGAGGCGGACAGGCTTCCAAGCGAGAGTATGCGAGAGTAGTACAATGGTAGTACGCTAGCCTTCCAAGCTAGACACGCGGGTTCGATTCCCGTCTCTCGCTCTATGAATATAGCCGGTTCCTTGCCCGCCTTTGGAGGGGATTCCGTTTACCCGCTCATAAAACACAAAAGACCCCCGATCGGGGGTCTTTTGTGTTTGGTATCGCAGGTGTATAATATGGGGTACCTTACGAATATTTCTATGTTGCCGCTGTATATCTCGGAACGCCGGAAAACGTTCCGCAAAAAGCATCTTATCGTTTCGACTTCCGCGGCGTTTCTGCTTGCCGGCAGCCTGTATTTCTTCACATCTGTGCGCGAACAGACTCGCGAAGAAACGCCTGTACCGCATCTGGAAACGGCCACTTCGACGCTTTCTGATTGGGTGGATGAGCACCCGCTGCTGGGTGCGGAGGATATTCCGCAACCTGAAGGAGAAAAAGCGCTGCCGATACTGCCGCCACCTCTGCCGCCATCAATGGAACGGATGAAAAAGCAGGGCTGCGTGGCAGACGGGTTCCTTTCCGGATATGGCGGAGATATCAATAGCTCGATCGCGATGATCAACCGCTCAAAGTGCTATTATCTGCATCGGGCGCTTGAGACATGGCTGCGGCCGCCTGATTTTCGGCTTGCGCGGAAAATCCAGTCCAAAGTGACGAAACCGAATACCGTCTATGGGATGTTCATCGCCGAAGCCATCGATACCAAAGCGAATTATTTTTATCCGGCCGAACAGCGCGATTTTGAATTCGGAGCGATGTGCCGTGCGGGCAGCAAGAATTATTGGGGGGAACATACCTGCAAGCCGTCTCTGGAACGGGAGGAATACCGGAAATACGTCCAATATATCGCAGAGCAAGCGATGGATATGGGCATTCAGAGCTTTCTCTTCGGACAGGTATTCTATCAGGACGCGAGCGATCTTTCTCAGACAGTGATGCCGGAAGTGATCCGCGATATGCGGGAATATGCGACCTTCCGTGGGATGACCGTCGTGATCGGAGCGCAGACCAATGACATTACCGATGAAAAATATCTGCGCCTTTTCGATTATATCGAGGGCGGCGTGGGATTGCAGCAAGACGGCAGCATCGAGGACGGACCCTGTTTTTCGCGCTGGTGGCAGAGCCCCGGGGATTGGTGCTGGGCGCTTCTGTGGGACAGCCGTTTCGCTGACAAGGCCAACAACGTTTTCCTGCATTTCGATTGGAGCGGGAAATTGGGCGATGATATGGATGTGTTTACGCGTATGGACAAGGGCGCGCGCGCTGCGGCGCTGCGGCGCTTGCATACGTACTTCACGGGGCGCGGCTTCGGTTTCCTGATGCCGCTCCAGGCGACGCTCCACAAAGACGATGTCGGCTGCGGCGGACCGAAAAAACGCTTCTATTCCGCGAGCCGGAAATATTCCTGCCAGGATGAAGAGGCGATCAGTGAGATCCTTTCCGGGAAGCAGTGATATTTTTCCCTGTCAAAAGAAGTGTGCGTTTGGTATAATACGGAGACAGCCTATCTCTTGTTGTGTTTTGTAATGACTCAATCTCACGATAAACTCTTCAAGCGCCGCAGAGAAGATTTCTGGTGTGAGCAGTGCGGCGCGCAGGTTGCCGGGGATGGGTATACGAACCATTGCCCGCAGTGTCTGTGGAGCAAACACGTGGATGTCCGGCCTGGCGACCGGGCGGCGGAGTGCGGCGGGCTGATGGAACCGGTCGCGCTTGTGAAAGAGCGATTGACGCATCGCTGCGTACGCTGCGGTTATGAGAAGAACAACAAAACGGCGGCGGACGACGATTTCGATGCGCTGCTCCGGCTTGCGAACAGAATAGCGGATGGCAGATAAGGCTTTCCTTGAGCCTCTCAGAATTTTTTCTTGAGAAGAGGGAAGCAAGAAAAACAAAGATAATATTTGGAGTATGGTGTGGAAAAAGTTCGCTTCACAGGATAGCCTTGATGCCTTGGCAGAACTGGAGAGTTCGGAGAAAGGTTTGCTGCCAGAGGTCGCTCGGGAGCGTTTGCGTATAGAGGGGAACAACACGCTGGGAGAAAAACCCTTCTCCATTGTCGCGATGCTCAAGCGGCGCGCCCGTTCGTCTTTTTTGTATCTCCTGTTGGCTGCCGCCGCTCTCTCCTATGTTCTCGGCGAGCGTCTGGATGCGGCGCTTATTTTCATCTTTATCGCGATCAATGTCGGGTTGGAGACCTATCAGGAATACCATTCCGAGAAAGCGGCGCAATTGCTCAAGCGGTATCTCGTGATATATACGCATGTGCGCCGCGGCGGAAAGACCCTGACTATCGAAAGCAAGGAAGTGGTTCTGGGGGACATCGTATTGGTCGAGGCTGGCGATCGTCTGCCGGCAGACATACGCTTTACCGCTGCCAATGGGCTGGAACTCGATGAAAGCTTGATGACCGGAGAATCAGCGGCGGTGCACAAGACCGTGGCGACGCTCACGGTACCTCCGACTGAAATGTACGAAGCGCAGAATATCGGTTTTGCCGGGACGGTAGTGACAGCTGGGCGCGGGGAGGGCGTCGTTTTCGCAACCGGCAAGGATACGGCACTTGGCGATATCGCTGCTTTGGCCGAGGAAAGCGAACATCCGACGGCTTTCGAAAAGGACATTGCCCAATTCAGCCATTTCATCTTGAAACTCGTTCTCCTGACACTCTCATTGGTTTTTGCCGCGAATATATTTCTCAAGGGAGACAGTGTGAATACGGTGGAGCTGCTCGTTTTTTCTCTGGCATTGGCGGTGTCGGTCATACCCGAAGCCTTGCCGGTCATTGTTACGGTGGCATTGTCCCGCGGGGCGCTGCGTCTAGCGCAGAAAAAGGTGATCGTGAAGCGCCTCTCGGCTATTGAAGACCTCGGCAGCATCGAGATTCTCTGTACGGACAAGACGGGGACGCTTACAGAAAATACGCTCTCCGTGACTCATATCAATGCACAGGATGAGCTGCTTTGTCTCAGACTCGCTCTCGCCGCTTCCTTGGAAGAACCGCTGCATCGCGGAAAATTACATGATGCTTTTGATCTGGCGCTGTGGCAGAAAGTTGGTCAGCAAGACAATGGCGATATGCGACGCATCGACACTATTCCGTTCGATCCGGAACGCCGGCGCAACAGCGTGCTTGTGGAGATGGCTGACGGAACGAGAGAGATCATAGTACGGGGGGCTCCCGAAGAAATCATCCGGCTATCGAGCAATGTGGATACATATGCCGCGAAGAATCTGCTGCAATGGATGAAAGAAAAAGGGTATCAGGGCGAGCGCGTGCTGGCGATCGCCCGCAAACCGTTTCCTGCGGATCGCAAATATACGCTGTACGCAGAGCAGCACCTGGAATTCATCGGGCTGATAGCGTTCGCTGATCAATTGAAGAAAACGGCCAAAGACACTATCAGAAAAGCGGAGGCGCTCTCTGTGCGGGTCAAGGTTCTGACGGGCGACAGTCCGGAAGTTGCGGGTGCTGTCGGGTATGCTGCGGGGCTGCTCAAGCGTCCAGAGGATGTTGTCACAGGGAAGGCGCTCGCAGCAATGGGGTATGAAGAACGCAGGCAGACGATAGTATCTCACGCGGTATTTGCTCGGATTTCTCCGCGCGAGAAGTACGAGATCATCAAGGTATTGCAAGAGAAGCACGATGTCGGATTTTTGGGCGAAGGGATCAATGATGCTCCGGCGCTCAAGATTGCCGATGTCGGGCTCGTTGTCGAGGGGGCTTCCGACATAGCGCGGGAAGCGTCCGATGTCGTGCTGTTGCAGAAAAATCTCGATACCGTCATCGATGGCATTACGGAGGGTCGGATGATCTTCGCCAATATCCTCAAGTATCTGAAAATCACGCTCACGTCGAATTTCGGCAACTTCTATTCGGTGGCGCTCGCTTCATTGTTTCTGCCGTTCGTGCCGCTGCTGCCGATTCAGATCCTCCTGCTCAATCTATTATCTGATTTTCCGATGATCGCTATCGCGACTGATACGGTGGATGCCGAAGAGCTGGACAAGCCGAAAAATTACCAGGTCCATACCGTCGTGCTCGCCGCCATCCTGCTCGGCGGAGTGAGCTCGCTCTTCGACTTTATGCTCTTCGGCGCTTTCGCAAAGGTGTCGCCTGGGGCGCTCCAGACCGCCTGGTTCATTCTGAGCGTCATTACCGAAGTCATCATCATTTTCTCTTTGCGGACGCGCTTCGTCTTTTTTCGGACTCGCCGTCCGTCGGTGATGCTGACCATCCTCTCATTCGCGGCGCTGGCCGTGGCCATGCTGATTCCGCTCCTCCCGTTCGGATCAAGCGTCTTCCACTTCATAAGACCGGATGCTTCTTTCGTGATGATCATTGCGAGTTTGGCCGTCGGCTATTTCATCGCGACGGAGACGGTGAAATATCTGTATTATCGCCACCTGCCGCGCGGAGGGAACAAGCATGGCATACCGATGCGCGCATAAAGTGTCGCAGAAAATGAAAAACCCGGCTCTCCTGTGGGGAAGGGTCGGGTTTCAGTTTGGCGATGTTACGCCCAGTAGTCGTGAACGGAGAAGTGCCCCCTGGTGACCGGGTGAACTTTCCCTAGATTAGATGCGGCCAGGGCGGCCATATTGGCAGAACAGTGATAAGCGTTTGCCTGTGGATATTGGCCCGTATCTTCATCAAGAGAGAAGAATGGGTCGGCAGTCTTGGGGATGAGAGCGAAAGTCTTGTCATCAAGACGATGCGGGCTTCGCCGGTCTTCTGGAAATGTTTCAGCATTTTCGCAAGCAATGAGGATCCCCAGCGGGTCAGCGGCTGGATCGCAGTCCGGCGAGATTACGCCGGTGTGATTCTTACGCCGTAAATGCAAGTCGTCCGGGTCAGTGTTGATCATACTGGAAAAGGGGGTCCATCTTTTTATTGTGCTTTGTAAATTTTTCGGCATCACAATTCTCCATCATTCAATTGTTAAGTGACTGTTCCTTCGGAATACTATCCGAAGCCGTGGAAACAAAAAAACGGTAACCCGTTTTCTGTTATCATTTTTATACCACAAAAGAGGAGGTATCGTCAAGCTATTCTTTGGCAGCGATAGCCTTTCTCAGGATTTCCAGGCATTCATCGAGCGTTTTGACACCGAGCGAATCCTCGCTCCGGTGTTCCAGAGAAACGCTCCGCGCGGCCACTTCTTTGTCCCCGATGACGAGCAGGTAGGGGATTTTCTGTATTTTGGCGAGGCGCACGCGCTTGCCGAGCGATTCATCGCTTTGATCGAGTTCGACGCGGATGTCGTTTGTGCGGAGCAGCGCGGCCACTTCTTCGGCGAATGCCCGGTGGCCTTCTCCGATCGGGAGGACGACCGCCTGGACCGGCGCGAGCCACACGGGGAAAGCGCCGGCATAGTGCTCGATCATAATGCCCATAAATCTTTCGAGGGATCCTGAAATAGCACGATGGATGACGACTGGGCGTTCTTTCTCGCCCCGTTCATTGACGAAAGAGAGATCGAAGCGTTCCGGGAGGTTGAAGTCGCACTGGATGGTAGCGAGCTGCCATTCGCGCCCGATAGCGTCTTTGAAAATGAAGTCGAGTTTCGGCCCGTAAAATGCCGCCTCGCCCTCGACTCGGCGATAATTGAGACCGTTTTTTTTCGCTGCCTGTTCGAGAGCGTTTTCTGCGATCTCCCAGATCTCGTCGCTGCCGAGAGACTTGCTCTTGTCTTCGCCGCGTACCGAGAGCGAGACCCAGTAGCCGTCCATCATTCCGAATGCCGTGTAGAATTCCTTGATGATGCCGATGATAGTCGAAATTTCCTGTTCGATCTCCGCGGTGCGACAGAAGAGATGTCCGTCATCCTGGGTGATAGCGCGTACGCGAGTGAGGCCGCTCAATTGGCCGGACTTCTCATCGCGGTAGACGGTTGCCGGTTCGAAGTAGCGTACCGGCATATCGCGATACGAGAATTGGTTGTCTGCGAAGAGCTGCATATGATGCGGGCAGTTCATCGGTTTTATGATGAATTTCTCTTCCTTGCCCTGCACGCGGAAGAGCTCATCGCCGAATTTTTCGCTATGTCCGGAAGTGATATACAATTCTTCTTTGGCGATATGCGGAGTCCAGACCTGGGAGTAGCCTTTGTTCTTGTGAAGTTCCCAGAGAAAATCCGCCAGCGCCCTGCGGATGATCATTCCTTTGGGCTGGAGCAGTGGCAAGCCGACGCCGACGAGCGGGGAGAGGGTGAAAAGATTGAGCTCTTTGCCGAGTTTGCGGTGGTCGCGTTTGCGCGCCTCTTCTTGCTGTGCGAGATATGCTTTGAGCTCTGCTTCGGTAGCAAAGGCAAGGCCGTACACGCGGGTCAGCATCGGGTTCTTCTCGTCTCCGCGGAAATATGCGCCAGCGAGATGGGTGAGCGTGAAAGCGCCGGCATCGATGGCGCCGGTATTCTCTACGTGGCCTCCCTCGCACAGATCGATAAAGCCGCCCGTTTCGTAGAGGCTGAGCGTCTCACCTGATGTTTCTATGTCGGCGATGATAGCGAGTTTGTAGGGGTTGTCTTTGAAGCGTTCGCGCGCTTCGGCGATCGTAGCTTCCGTGCGGACGAAGGGCAGCTTCTTGTTTACGAGTTTCCGCATGCTTTTCTCGAGGGTCTTGAGGTCGTCTGGCGACAGCGTCTTGTCAGGGGAGAAATCGATATCATAATAGAAGCCGTTGTCGGTGACAGGTCCGACCGACAGCTTGGCTTGCGGATCATATTCCAAAACGGCGCTGGCGAGCAAATGCGCCAAAGAATGCCGAATGTTGTAGAGCGCGTCCTCCATACCAGTCTTTGCGTAGCGTATAAATATCCCTTATGTCCAGTATACCCCTTACTTTTTCAAGTGCAAAACGGAGCTATTTCTTCTCATCCACCGTCTGGATGGAGAAGTTGAGGTCCTTCAGGAGCTCGGCGGTCTGGGTGTATTCCTGGGATTTGGTCTTCAGGTGTACGGTCACGGGCAGGGTGCCGACGCCGGACTGCTTCTGGATCAGGAGACGGTAATTGTCAGGCGTGATGGTGTCCGGGAGCTCATAGGTGAGCGTGGTCTGCACATCGCTCTGCCCGATCTCCACGTCGACGAATCCGCCGAAATAGGTTTTATTGAGATCTTCGTTGGTGATGACGGCGTTGATCCACTTGCGCTCGAGCAGCCTGGATCCTTGCGGTACGAAGGCGCGGAGATAGGTGTGGTAGTCGCTGGTGCGCCAGTTTCCGAAGGGAGCCGTGTTGGAGTAGGTATAGACGATGGTGCCCGTCGGTTTTTCACCGGTGAAATCCACGGTATAGTCGAGGGTGCGCTTGACGTAGTAGTCGGTTTTGAGCGCACCCATATTGGCATCGACCAGCATCAGGTAGTCGCCACCCCAATCTTTGACGACGCCTCCGTCCCAGTGGACGCTTTCGACGAGCGTCTGGAGCGCCGGATCCTTGAAATAGAGCATCACATCCTTGTTACGGAGCTCTGTCTGGGCGAATTCTGCCAGCCGAGGGATATTGGAAACCGTCGCGACGCGCTTCATGATCTCGGCGGCGATTTTTTTCATTATCAGCTTGCGGTTCTGCTTCAATTCGGCCGGCACGTCTTCGCCGAGATAGGCTTTTTCTACGCGCTCCTCGAGCTTCTGGGCGCCATCCGTGCTGGTGTAGACATTGGAATCGCCCGGTACCTGGATCGGCCCGGTCAATTCGAGGATACGGTTGAAGGTGAGCGAGTTCACCGCGATGACGCCGTCGAATTTCTCATATCCGCCAGCGAGGCGATAGAAATACTGCGCCTTGTCGGCATTGATCGGGAAATCGGGGGAGAAATTGGAATCCCGGAATCCCCAGCGCTTGAGCTGGAGCTTGCGGAGGAACGGATACGGGGGAGTGATTTTGACATTAGCAGCCTTGAGGCGCTGATCGAGGAGGTTGGCATCTTCGACGAATGTCGAGAGCACTTCGCCGTTTTTCACCTTGACGATGGCGTATTGCCCCAGGAAGCCGCCGCCTGGACGGAGCTCGTCGCTATTCTGCAGAAGTATCAGGAAAGAATGCACGGTATTGTCCTGCTTCGTGAGCGCTGCCACGAGAGCGTTCACCACCTCGATCTCCTTTTTGGTGTCAGGCGCCAGAGGGAGTAGCGCGGAGACTTTCTGGAACAGATTCAGGGAGCTGGCTGCGAATTCCGTTTTATGATCTTTGATATAAAAAAACAGATAGGCGCCTCCGATAACAATCAGAACAGCGAGGGCGATGGTGATGATTCGTCCCTTGGTAAGAAATGGATGCATGAGAGGGGAAACAAAAAATTATTAAGCCTTTCCAGTGTATCAGGAGTGAGCGGGTTTGAAAAGTATAGTACTATGGGTTACAATGGCGCTGATAAAGAGCTGCGAGAGTAGCATCTGCCAGCTGGCGGAGTAGTACGCTAGCCTCGCCAGAGGCGGGTAAACTTCCCGACAGAGTATGGATTGCGGGTGTAGTACAATGGTAGTACACGACCTTCCCAAGGTTGAGACGAGGGTCCGATTCCCTTCACCCGCTCATAGAGTAAGGAATTCGATTTTTACCCGCCTGTGGCGGGCCCGTATCTCGCTCAGAATGTAATTAACCTGAAAAATCTATGGAATCTTTTCGCATAGGAGAGGCGATCAAGTATGGATGGGAGAAGTTCAAGGCGCACTTCCTGTTTATGTGGATGCTGTTGGGAACGGCGTGGGGTATCGCCATCCTGTTCGATCTGCTCCAGAAAGGCGCCGGGAAAGAAACCTGGCTCGGTGGGCTGATCGGTCTGGCAGCTATCGTGGCCGGCTTCATTCTCGAGCTCGGCCTGATCCGGGCGTATCTGGATCTGGACAAGGGCACCGAAGACAAGATAGCGGTGCTATTTTCGGAGTATCGCCTGGTGTGGCGCTATTTCGGCGCCGCGCTTCTTTATGGCATTATGGTGGTGTTCGGATTGATCCTGCTCATTGTTCCGGGTGTTTACTTGGCTTTGAAATACCAATTTTTTGCCTATCTCATCGTGGATCAGAACCTCGGTATCCTGGATGCTTTGAAACAAAGCAGCGAGATGACCCGGGATATCAAATGGAAATTCTTCGGTTTCGTGTTGGCCGTATGCGGGCTCAATATTCTTGGTGCGCTCGCGCTCGGTATCGGACTCCTCGTGACGATTCCGGTGAGCATTATGGCGTATGTGTATGTCTATCGGACGCTTGTGAATCGCGGCTTGCCGGCGGTTGTTCCTGCGGCACCGGCTGTCTGAGCATGACCTTATTCGGCAGCATCGAGAAGTCTATTGATGGAGGCGTTGATGTCTGAAAGCAATGCTCCTGTGAATGTTATGGTATACGGCGTCGGTTCCGGCAGGTCGGCTGTTTTCTGAGCGGGTGTCGGTGTGAGGGCGATAGTATCCGGAAGACGGATGTGCGTACCGTATGAAAGCAGATCTCGCAGATCAGGACGGTCGGGATCGAAAGATTGTCGGTTGCGCATACTTCCTACCGCTTCGGGTTCTATTGTTTCCGTTGTCGCGGTCAGAATGTTTTCTTGCACTCTATCTGTTGTCGCCCCCAGTACGAGAGGGGCTGCATTTTCCGTGTCGCCACTCTCTGCTTCGGGTACGGCGGCGGCTTGTTCTCCTGCTTCCTCCCATTGCCATCGACTCCCTTTTTCTTTGCGATAGACGGCCTCTTCTGCGGCTGATTGCTCGAGCTTGTATTTTATTTTCTGCAATACCGATCCATCCGGTGCGCGGAGCTCGATCTTGCCTTTCTAGTTGGGGAGCGTGAAGAGAGAATCGGTACGGGTGAGTTTCGCCGCTTTTTTCCCACCGATGACGAAGTCTTCGCGGATCGGATGATTGACGAGGTTTTTCCAGCCGGTAGCGATGCCGAAACCTTTCAGATTGACGGATTTCTTCTCGCGATTCTCGAGGATGAGCCACTCATTGTCAGTGTCGCTGCCTGCCGGATTGGGTACGAGCGCCGTGATGCGGACTGCCGGATGATCATAGGACACTATCTTGATCGAGAATGTTTCCAGCACGTCGTCTCGGGCGTCGCTTGTTTTGAGCGTGACGGCGTACGTCCCGTTTTCCTCGTAGATATGCGAGGTCTTCGCCTTGTAGCTTTTGTGGCCATCGCCGAAATCCCAAGTATGCTTGAGCGTATCGCGGTCAGCGTCTGAACCGCGGGCATCGAAATCGACCGCTACCCCGCGGTAGCCGCGCTTCGGAACCTTTTCTTTCGTGTTAGGGAGGGTATTCGGCTGATTTGCCGCGCCGGGTGTCGGGGCGCCTCCGCGCCAACCGGCCGGAGTATAGTTGAGGGAAACATCCTCTTTGGTTTTCTCATAATGCACGGAATCGATGAGCGCATCTTTGTCATCAAAAAGCGAAAGAGTCTCACTGGAATTATTGAGGGACAACTTGAAAGACTGGTCGGTGACTGCAAGGTAGGCAGCTTCCGCTATGATCGAGCCGGGAGGGAAGACATATTTTCCTGTCTTGGTCGCGTCGCGGAGAGTCCAGCCGGAGATATCGGCCGGCTCCGTCCCGAAATTATAGAGTTCGATGAATTCCCCGGCATCGCTTTTGGCTTTGGGATTGGGGAAGATTTCATTGATGCGGATAGCAGATGGCGCAGTCGGCTGAGGAGTCGGATCAGGGGTTGGATCGGGTGCCGGAGCAGGGCAGGATGTGCCCGTACTTTTCGTCGGCGTCGGAGCTGTAGAAAAACTTGGCAACCAGCTGTCATCAGCCACGTCCCGCACTATGGACTCATTAGCTCCGGGGTTTGCGGAAAAACTGAAAACGGCCGGGTCGAACGGATGTGTGCCCCCGCCCCACGAAACGGAATCGATGATCGTATCGCCCGCGCTCTCTGGGACGAAGAGAGCCAAGCTGTAGTTCGCAGAAAGGGTAGCGCCAGTTTTCGTATCGGCACTCTCTGCGAAAACCCCGTCTTTGTTGGCCCACAGGTAGTATCCCAGAGCCGCGATACAGGTACCTGGAGCTATCTCGTTCACTGATTTTTCGCTGCCGCTGCTGTTTTTGGAGCGGAGGCGATAGCGGGAAATATCGACGGATACGGACTGGGGGTTGTAGAGCTCGATGAAGTCATCATCGGTATGATTCGTGCCGCCGGTTATCTGGACTTCGCTGATGAGGATTTTCGGTGTTTCGGCGAAAGCTGGGGAAATATGAAAAAATGCGCACACAAAAACGGCGACGCCGATAAAGTTGATTTTGATTTGCATATTGGTATTTCTTTTTTCATACCATAAAAATACAGCGGTAGCAATTTTCGCGTTTGTCTCAAGGTCGTTGTTTACCACTTGACACATACCAGCTGGATAGGTCGCGGGGTTTGCGAATCGCTGGGTAAGTGGTACAATAAAAATGTCATAATACTATATCTAAAAACTAACAAAAAAGCTATGCAGCTTTCATTCCTCCGCAACTTCACCTACTGGCTCCGCGTGGTCTCACTCGGTCTGATCGTCGGTCTCTCTATCCAATTTGTCCAAGCCTGGACCGCGCCGACCGGGACGCCGCCAGCGGGCAATGTCGGTGGACCGCTCACGACAGGGAGTGTCAATCAGGTGAAAAGCGCGAGCCTCGGACTGACAGGCAATTTGGTGGTAGGAGGCCAAGTACAGACCAGCACGCTCCAGGTCACTTCAGGTGCCGGTGCCGGCAATGTACTTACTTCAGACGCGACTGGGAATGCGACGTGGCAGACAAATGCAGGAGCTGTGCTCCCCGGGACGCCCTGCGGTGCAGTGAGTACTTACGGTCCTGGGTATCCGACATTCGCATGTCAAGGCAAGATTCCGAATCAGGGTTGTCCCGGCGGATATACGTATCGTGCGCTGTCTGGCAGCAACAGCGATAACTGGGTGTATTCATGCATAAAAAATTAGATAAAAACCGATAGCTAATACAAAAATATGTTCACAGAATTTTCTCATCCGGATACCCTCAAGCGCCCGATGCTCAAGCGGCTTCTTTTGGCGCTGCTCGTTCTTCTGGTCATCGTGGCAGCGGTGAGTTTTCGCCAGTATCAGAAACAAGAGCAGATAAACAAAGCTTTGCAAGAATCGGTAGTGAATGAGAATGGCGGAAGCAAGGAATCTTCGGCGGACCAGATTCGCAAGCAACTGGAAGGGCTTTCCGTGTCATCCAAAGACATTCCTGCGCCCAGCGAAGAAGAGATTGCCAAACAATTGGAAGAGTTGGCTAAAGCATCCGAAGATACTCCCGCACCGACTCAGGAAGAAATCCGCGCGCAATTGGACGAGCTTTCCCAAACCGAAACAAATAATTAAACATCAGCGTATGAACCGCGTTTTTTTGAAAAGCAAAGCATCGCTCAGTACGGCCTTTTTCATCCTGGCAGTCGCGGTAGCGGTCAATCTCAGTTTTGCTGCGGCACCGGTTTCCGCCGGAATCAACGAGAATGCCGCCGGTTTCGCTTGGGGTGGCGGAGCCGCGACGAATGGGGCGGGGTACGATGGCATCGGTTGGGTGAGTTTCAACAATCTCTCAGACGGATCGGCAGTCGGTTATGGCGTGAATATTCCGATGACCAACGGGGCGCTTTCCGGCTATGCCTGGAGCGAGCACTACGGCTGGCTCAGTTTCAATGGAGCTGACCTTGCGGGATGCACGCCAGCACTGAGTGCCGCTACTCGGACGGGCAACGCTATCACCGGCGGGGCGAGAATCCTCTCGATTCGCGATGCCGGTGTCAATTCCGGCGGTTGGAGCGGGTGCGTGAGCTTGGCTGGCAATGCGCAGGATGGCTCACCGTATGGCGTCAGTGTCAGTCCTGGCAATCCGTCGTCTTCGCTGTCCGGCTACGCGTGGTCCGACGAACTCGGCTGGATCAGTCTTTCAGGAGTCACTTTTACGGCGCCGATCACTCTCAAGGTTTGCGAGGGCAGTTTCCTCAGAGGTATCAATACTACGCCAAGCACGGCATTCTCTATGCCGCAGGGAACCGCCAAGGACCTGACTGCCTACTATGGATCAGAGGCCAATTGTTCGGGTACGGACGTGACTACCAATGCGGGAACCAGCTGGAACGAGAACACGGGCAGCTCAGTCATCTCCCTTTCCACGGTAGCGGGTAAAAAACGCCTCCAGGCGACTACTCCCGGCAATGAGAACTTCTCCGCATCTTACAATGGGCTGACAGCCACTATGGCCGCTACAGTCGTCTGTGTCGCAAGCAATACCTGTGCCATAGATCCGAACGGTGTCCAGGTGTGCCAGAGCGAAACGTATACGATAGCGGATGGCTGCGGCAATACTGTTACCTGCAATGGCCGTCGTAATTGTGACTACAATTGGAAAGAAATAGCGCCGTAGCCGCTCGAAGAGAAGGATGAACAGCCGAAGCGCGGCGCCGTAAAAAACAGCCCCCTTCAAAGCGGGGCTGTTTTTCTGAAATGCTTTGTTTCAGGTTCGTATTTTTTCAGGTATAATGACGCTATGTCATCCGTGTATTGATTCCGGCTATGCTGTGGATACCAGTGGCGCTTGCGGGATATTTTCTCAATGCCGTCACGGCTCTTTTCGATAAGTATCTGCTCGCGGGGCGCATCAAAGCGCCCGCAGTCTACGCCTTTTTTGTTTCTTTGTTCAGTCTGTTCGGGCTGGTGTTCATTCCTTTCGGATTCCAGTTTTTGAGTTGGCAGACGACCGGGCTGTTCTTGCTCTCAGGGACGTTTTTTCTCTATGGACTCGTTGCTTTTTATGCGGCGATGAAGCACAACGAAGTATCACGCATCGCTCCTTTGGTCGGTACGACGCTGTCAGTAGCAGCCCTTCTCTTCGGGTATGTCTTGCCGGATGTGTTGGGGGAGTTTACATTCACTCTCGAGCGTTTTTTCGCCCTGACCTTGCTTATCGGCGGGGGGCTGCTTATCTCCTTTGACCTGCCGATCCGGCGCGGCGAGCGTCTGCCGAAGCTCGTCTTGATTGCCGGCGTATCGTTGGCTATTTCGATCGTCCTTCTCAAATACGGTTATCGTGACGCGAATTTTGTGAGCGGACTGGTATGGTCGCGCCTCGGTATGTTCGGTGCGGGCCTGAGTTTGCTCCTGTACCCGGTGTTTCGTCGGGAGATTCTGCTCGAGTGCGCGCATTTTTCATTGCGGCGGCGCTCCTCGGTAGGGACGGGAGCGATCTTCGTTCTCAATAAGACATTGGCTGGCATAGCGAGTTTTCTTTTGACATACGCGACCTTTCTCGGGCCGGTTTCTTTCGTGCAGGCGCTGTCCGGTATGCAATACGTCTTTTTGCTGGCGATGGCCATTCCTCTTTCCGTGCGGTATCAGAATATTTTCGGCGAAAGGCTGTATTTCTGGGATTGGTTTCAGAAAGGCTGCGCGATCATAATCATCGGACTGGGACTCTGGATCGCTTCCTCGAGCGGGGTTACCTTATTCACCTTATGATACCTTCTCACCCTCACTGGAAACATTTTTTCAAGACGCTGACCGCTGTCGGTACTGGCGTCCTGACAGTCCTGTTGTTTCTTTTCATTTATTTCAACCTGCCCGGGCCGGATCCTCGCGCAGATGTGAGTCTGGGTATGACGTTCTCGCTCCGCTACGCGGCAGACCTCGGGCTGGATTGGCGGGAGACGTACCTTGCCTTGCTCGATGATGTCGGGGTGAAAAAACTGCGTCTGCCGGTCTATTGGGATCTCATAGAAAAAACCCCTGGGCACTATGACTGGAGCGATCTTGATTGGCAGCTTGCGGAAGCGGACAAGCGCGGAGCAAGCGTCATCCTGACCATCGGTCAGCGCGTACCACGCTGGCCGGAGTGCCATATCCCGGCTTGGACGGACGGGGATGATCAGAAGAGGAAGCTCGCTCTGCTCCATTTTATGGGCAAGACAGTCGAGCGGTACAAGGATTATCGGACTGTAGTGATGTGGCAAGTCGAGAACGAGCCGTTCTTGGTGCTTTTCGGCAAGTGCCCTCCGTTTGAGAGCGAGTTCTTGGATCAGGAGATTGCCTTTGTGAAAAGCCTGGATACTACTCGTCCGATACTGCTGACGGATAGCGGGGAATTGTCGTTCTGGTTGAGCGCCGCCAAGCGAGGGGATGTTTTCGGTACCACGATGTATCGCCATATCTGGAGCAGGTATGTGGGCGGCTATTTCACCTACCCGATCGGACCGAATTTTTTCTTGGCTAAAGAACGGCTGGTCCGGACATTCACGCAGCAGCGGAATTTCATCGTCATCGAGCTGCAGGCGGAACCCTGGGCTTCCAATTGGCTCCCGAACGTCCCTCTCGAAGAGCAGTTTAGGACGATGGATGAATCGAAACTGCGCGAGAATGTGGACTACGCCAAGCGCGTCGGTTTTTCCGAAGCCTATCTCTGGGGCGGGGAGTGGTGGTATTGGCTGAAGGAGAAAAAAGGCTACAGTGCAGTTTGGGACGAAGGAAAAAAACTCTTTAGCGAACAGCAGTAAAGTGAGTATCTGAGAATCAAAATTCAAAATCCCAATTTCCAAATAAATTACAAACCCACATATTTAAAGTTTTAGGATTTGATATTTTAGATTTATTTAGAGCTTGTAGTTTTGGATTTGATACTTGCACATTATGCAAAAAAAGAAGGAGCTCATCCTTATCATTCACAATGTCCGCAGCGCGCATAATGTCGGTTCATTGTTCCGCACGGCGGATGGTGCCGGAGTCGCTGAGATCATTTTGACCGGGTATACTGCCAAGCCGCCGAAAAAGGACGCGCTCCACCTGACGGCAGCCGAAAAAGCATTCCAAAAGACTGCCTTGTGGGCAGAAGGGCATATATCCTGGAGAAAGGCGGGCGCTCTCGGGACAGTCCTTACTTCTTTGAGAAAAGACGGATGGGAGATCATAGCGCTTGAGCAGCACACAAGAAGCGTCGGGTATCTGACGTACAAGCCGAAAAGGCTGGTAGCGCTGTTGGTCGGTAATGAAGTGCGCGGAGTGGACGCGAAAATATTGAAGCGGTGCGATCGGATCATAGACATCCCGATGCGCGGGCACAAGCATTCGCTCAATGTGTCCGTGGCTGCCGGCATTGCTCTCTACCATATAACGAGTACAATAGAAAAGTGACGCCGAAAAAAATATACTATGACCGCAAAAAAGAGTACGAAAAAAAATAAGATAGCGATATTCGATATCGATGGGACGATTTTCCGCAAGAATCTTCATTTCGAGCTGATTAACGAGCTTTCCTGGATGAAGACTTTTCCTGCCGAGGCGCGCAATGCGCTCGTGGAGATCTATACCGATTGGCTCGAGCACGAGGGCACATATGAGGAGTATCGCAAGGCGCTTATTACGCTGTATGCCGAGCATATCAAGGGGTGTACGAAAGAAGATGTGATCAAAGCGAGCAAAATACTCATCCCTTTCCATGCCAAGCGTACCTATATCTTCGCTGAGCGGCTGATCAAAAAACTGCGCGCGGAGAATTACCATCTGATGGTCATTTCCGGGTCTCCTACCGAAGTAGTCGAGGAGTACAATCGGCAGTACCTCAAGTTCGATAGCGCTTTCGGGAGCATCTATACCCTAGACAGTGCCGGACGGTATACGGGCGAAGCGGAATTCGAGCCTTCCAAAAATAAGGGGCATGTGGTAGAACAGTATATGTATGAGCACAAGCTCACATTCGAAGGCTCATACGGAGTGGGGGATACGGAATCGGATATCAGCTTTTTGAAACTCGTGGAGAATCCGATCGCTTTCAACCCGAACCAGAACCTGAAAGCCGTCGCCGAGAAAGAGAACTGGAAGATAGTCGTAGAGAAAAAAGACGTCGTCTATGAGGTGGCGCCGGGATGCTTCCGCAGCCCGAATATTATGAACCTATGAACATCAACTCATCCATCGACAATTTCCTGAAGAGTCTGCTGTGGCTGTGGCTGCCATTCTATGCTTTCTTCGAACTGATCCATGCCCTCGGAGAGCGGGCAAACAAGAAATGACGCCTATGCAGACCAAGGCGTCATTTCCTCCACTGCTTGCGCGCGGGCTATCGCTCCTGCTTTGGATGGGAGTGATTTTCTTGTTTTCGGCGTTGCCCGGCAGCGAATATCCGTATACGCCGACTCTGTCATACTTTTTGGAGCGTAAAGGAGCGCATGTGGTGGAATATGCCGCGCTTATGTTTCTCGCGGTACGTTTCGTTGCAGCACTTTTTCCTCGTGAGGCAGTCCGGAACATTCTCTTGCTCAGCACTTGCTTCGCGCTTGCCTACGCCGTGTCGGATGAGCTGCACCAGTTTTTCGTACCCTATCGCGGGGCGAAAATGAGTGATGTCCTGATAGACGGACTCGGCATTGCTTTGATGGGGACGCTCTTGTGGTTGGCGGCGGATAGGCATAAACGGCGCCGATAATCCGAAGCGGCATCGCGGCAACAAAAAACTCCTCCCTGATCGGGGAGGAGTTTTGTTTCGACGAGAGGTATGTACTTCGCCTGCTCTACGAATGCTTTGAAGATTTCCGGATTCCCTGCCCGAAACGCTTCGCGCAGTGATGCGGCGGGTCGACGGCCGAGGTTACTTTGCGGATTCAACAAACTTCTTGAAGACATCTGGATTTTCCACGGCCATCTGCGAAAGGACTTTGCGATCGAGAGCGATATTCTTGGTCTTCTCGAGAGCGATGAATTCGCGGTACTTGATGCCGGAGAGGCGGAGAGCGGTATTCAGTCTCGTGATCCAGAGGCGGCGGAAGCTGCGCTTCTTGGAGCGGCGGTCGCGCCGGGCATAGGTGCCGGCCTTGATGACCGCTTCCTTGGCCTTGGTGAAGAGGTTTTTGCGTCCCCAGCGATAGCCTTTGGCGGCTTCCAGGACGTTCTTGTGGCGCTTCTTGGTCATGACGCCGCGTTTTACTCTGGTCATAGGAGAAAATCGAATAATGAGTTAGGAATTATGAATCATGGACGGAATGGAGAGAAAAATTCTTGATTCCTTATTCCTGATTCTTGATTCATCGGTTACAGGGCGTACGGGATAGCCTTTTTTATATTCCGTTCGACGGCCGGATAGACGGAGTTGTCGCTTCGTTTGTCGCGGTTCTGGCTGCCGGTAGCGCGGGAATTATAATGGTTCTGTCCGGTGGCACGGGTCTTCAGCTTGCCGTTTCCGGTAATCCTGATTTTCTTGATGAGGGATTTCCTGGTTTTGAGTTTTGGCATACCTTTGAAGATGAATAATGAATTATGAATTACGAATCATGAATAGGAATCCAAAAACCACAATTTCTCATCCACTATCCCTAATTCTAGGGCTACTCCGGAACGATGAGAGCGTTGAAGCCCGTCGGACCGCGCTTGATCTCTTCTTCGAAACGGTGGGGGATGGTGATGCCTTTGAGGAACTGCTCCAGGTTTCCTCTGGCTTTGTCATGCATCGCCTTTTCGCGTCCCCGGAGCACGATCTCGACGCGCACCTTGCTGCCTTTGCCTAGGAACTTCTCCGCCTGCATCCTCTTGAACAGGAGGTCGTGAGTGTCGGTACGGAAGCCGAGGCGGATGCCCTTGGTCTCGATTTTTTTCTGTTTGGCCTTTTGCTGCTGGTCCTGTTTGGACTGGCGGTACTGGAGCTTGCCGAAATCGGTCACCTTGCATACCGGAGGCACCGCGAGCGGCGAGACTTCCACCAGATCCGCTTCCTGCTCTTTGGCGAGCGTCAAAGCGGCTGCGATGTCCATCGTACCGCGATTCTCGCCATGGATGTCAATGACGACTACCTGAGGAGCGAGGATCTGCTCATTCAGCCGCGAACGTATCTTGACCTGCGCCTTCGGCTTCGGTCTATTGTGGCGTCTTCGTCTCACTCTGATTTTTTTCAAAAATTGTGTGGAGTTGATGGGAATTGCACCCATGTCCAGAAACGTTTTTCCAAAATATTCTACAAGCTTAGAGTGCTTTGTGTAAATGTCAGAGGTAGAAAGCAGACAAAAAACTCTGGCATTTTTTTCTTTTGCAATACGGCTTGAGGCGGAAAGAAAAAGAAATATCCTCGCGTCGTCTCGATTATATGACACCGGAGGTTCCCTACCGAGAATCGGGATTCCGATGGCTACGCGCTAAAAATTAGGCGAGAGCAAGAGCGAAAGAAGGGGCAAACGCTTGCGCGAATGCGTTCTTTGCCTTTGTGATGAAGTTTGCATTTATCATCGTGATGGCGAGTTTTACGATCATACCATCGAGATCGGCTTGCATATTTTGAAAGTACGCCCTGTCGAGTCTAAACAACCCCATTTGACCTGCTAACAAAGTAAGGCTAATGGGAATGTCTAAGTGATTCTAGAAAAAGATTCAGATGTACTGCGATTTTTGAATCATGAATCTGGAATCACGAATCAAGAAAGATTTTTGATTCTTTTCCTAATTCTTTATTCGTAATTCTTAATTCTGTCTTAGTGCTTTTTCCATCCGGCGTTTCGCTTCGCGTTTGCCGATATCGGATCGCTTATCGTAGGTCTTTTTGCCTTTTCCAATAGCAAACTCCAACTTGACAAGTTGTTTCCTAGTATACAGGCGAATAGGCACCAATGTCAAGCCTTCCGTGCGGTATTTTCCGATGAGGGAGCGGATTTCCTGCTTGCGGAGGAGCAGCTTCCTGGGGCGGGAATCTTCGTGCTTGGTATCGCGGTGGGCGTGGGCGTAGCGGGGGATGAGGGCATTGGTGAGGTAGAGTTCGCTTCCCTTGACCGTGACGAAGGCTCCCTTGAGGCTTGCGTGCCCGGTTTTCACTGATTTTACCTCCGAGCCGGTCAATACCAAACCAGCCTCGTAGCGTCCCCCGAGGGTATAATCGAAACTGGCTCGTTTGTTGCGGGCTATGATTGTCATATCGGTACCTCTACTGTAGCGAAAGAAGGGCAGAATAGCAATTATCCAAGCCTTTCCTACCCTTCCCTTTTCAGCTTTTCTGCGCTAGGATAGGGAGTGAACTTATGAAAAACAGCCTGCATACATTACGCAACCTCTCTTGCAAGGAAGACGCTCTGAAGCGCCTTAAACAGGAACTTTTTGTCCGCCGGGTGATTTCTTTCTATCGCTACGTCATCGTGGAGGATCCTCAGGCGCTCCGCAATGAGCTCTTCGCCGAGTGGGCGGAGCTCGGGTGCCTCGGGCGGATCTATGTGGCGGCTGAGGGCATCAATGCGCAGATGAGCGTTCCGGAGCCGGCCTTCGAGAGATTCCGAGAGCTCTTGTATGCCCGGCCGCTCTTCGAAGGCGTACCGTTCAAAGTGGGCGTCGAGCAGAAAAACGATGCTTTCTGGAAATTGACCGTCAAAGTGCGTAAGCAGATCGTGGCGGACGGTCTGCAGCCCGAGGATTATGATGTGACGGATGTCGGGACGCATCTGTCCGCGCGCGAGTGGAATGAGCTCAGTGAAAAACCCGAGGCGCTGATCGTCGATATGCGCAACAATTATGAATCAGCGATCGGGCGTTTTGAAAAAGCTCTCTGTACCGACGCCTACACTTTCAAAGAAGAGCTGCCGAAAGTGAAAGAGACGCTCGCTGGGAAAGAAGAGCAGCCGGTTTTGCTCTATTGCACGGGCGGCATCCGCTGCGAGAAGGCGAGCGCGTATCTGAAACATCACGGTTTCCAGAATGTCTACCAGCTCCACGGCGGCATCATCGACTATAAGCATCAGATAGAGCGCGAAGGGCTTGTATCGAAATTCAAGGGAAAGAATTTTGTGTTCGATGAGCGTCTGGGCGAGCGCATCACGGATGATGTGCTCGGGCGGTGCTATCAGTGCGGGCGGGCCTGTGATGACTATACGAACTGCCTGAACGAGCAGTGCAATACGCTCTTCATCCAGTGCGCGGAATGCCGGGAAAAGTTCGCGGGCTGCTGCGACACCGAGTGCCAGGCTATCGCCGCGCTTCCGGAAGAGGAACGTATGGAGTTACGTAAGGGGAGAGAGTTTCCGAAAAGCGCCGTGACGTTCCGCGCCCGTATCGCCGTCGTCCGTACTTAGCGGTGAAACCGCTAAGTAGAAGAACTTTCTTGTTTGTCTTTTTTGAGCTACGATAGGGAGTATGAAAGCGATATTGGAGAACAAAATCCGTGAGGCTTTGGCCGGATTGCAAGGGGCGGGGACGCTGCCTGCTTTTGATATGCCGGACATCCGCGTCGAGCGTCCGAAAGACGAGCAATTCGGCGAATATACCGCAAGCATCGCTCTGGCGATAGCCAAGCAAGCGCAGAAAAGCCCGATGGAAGTCGCTGAGCTCCTGAAAGAGAAGCTTGCTTCTCTAGATTTTGAAAAGGTGGAAGTCGTCCAGCCGGGGCATATCAATTTTTATCTTCCATCCGGCTATTTCCAAAAAGTCCTTGCATCTGTATTGCAAGAAAAATACCCTGCATTTCCTGTATCTCTGAAAAATGAGAAAGTGATGGTCGAGTATTCTCAGCCGAATACTCATAAGGAATTCCATATCGGGCATCTGCGCAACGTGTTTATTGGGAGTACGCTTGTAAATGTGCTTCGTAAGACTGGTGATGTGGTGATTGCCGCGAATTATATCGGAGATACCGGTACGCACATCGCGAAATGCTTGTGGGGACTGGTGACTTTTCATAGCGGCGAGAACCTGGAGGTCATCTCCGATAAAGCGGAGTTTCTAGGAAAAGTGTATTCGGAGGCGACGCAGAAGATCGAGGAGAATCCGGAATACGAAGAGGCATTCAAGGCGCTTCAGCAGAAATTCGAGGCGGGAGATCCGGAACTTGCGATGCTGTGGGAAAAAACCAAAGGCTGGTCTATGGATGAGTTCCAGAAGATCTACACTGAGCTCGGAGTCTCTTTCGACGAATACTTTTTCGAGAGCATCGAGGAAGAGGCTGGCAAGAAGCTTCTTCCAGAGCTCCTGGAGAAAGGAGTGGTAGAGAAGAGCGACGGAGCGATCATAGCGAATCTCGAGAAGTACGATCTGGGGGTGCTGGTTCTGGTGCGGCAAGACGGGAGCGCGCTCTACGGGTTGAAAGACATCCCGCTTGCGAAGAAGAAGTTTGAGCAATTCGGCATTGATCGGAGCATCTATGTAGTCGATATCCGGCAGAACCTGTACCTCAAGCAATTGTTCAAGATACTCGAGCTGTACGGGTTTCACGAGAAGATGATCCATTGCGGGTATGAGTTCGTGGCGCTCAAGGGCGGCGAGAGCATGTCTTCGCGGAAAGGAAACGTGATTCCTGCGCGCGTGCTCATTGATGAGACGATAACGAAAGTGACCAGCCAGTTTCCTGAGTCGCCCGATCCCGAGAAGATCGCCCTGGGTGCTATACGGTTCGCTATGCTCAAGCATGGGGCGGGGAGCAGGATCGAATTCGATATCGAAGAGTCCGTGCGTCTGGACGGGGCGACGGGACCGTACGTCCAGTATGCCTACGCGCGCATCGCGAGTATTCTAGCCAAAGCGGCAGAAAAAAACATTTCTTTTTCTGGCCAGCCTGTCCAGGACAGGGTCTTGGAAGAGAAGGAGAAAGACCTCATTCGCGAGATAGCCAAGTTCTCGGAGCTTCTGCTTGAGATACGCGAGACCTATGAAGTGCACAAACTCGCTCATTATGCTTTGCGTCTCGCCGATCGCTTCCATTCTTTCTATAATGAGTGCAAGGTAGTCGACGAGGAGAACAGGGAAGTATCCGGTGAACGCCTGAAGCTCGTCTTTGCGGCGCAGAAAGTGCTCGGAGAAGCGCTCGGGCTGATGGGGATCGCGGCGCCGGAGAAGATGTGATGTGTTAGGCGCGCCATCGGATCGGGGGTGTCCATACTATAAATACAAAAACTGAAAGCTATGAAAAAAGAATACCGGGAAAAATATAAAAGGGAGCTCGGTTGGGATGAAGAGCTGGTTCATTTCGCGATGAAAGTGATCGGTTCCGCAACACTATTCTTCGTTCTGGCGATCGGCGTGGATGCTTATCATTTCTTTTACTAAAGTATGGTCGTTTCCATCACATTCTATCTCGTCCGGCACGGGGAGGCGGAAAACAATGTCCGCTTTATCCTCAATTCTACTCCGGAAATCAAGACCTATCCTCTGACGGAGCGTGGCAGGGAGCAAGCCGCTGCCGTTGCGGCGTTTCTTGCGAAGGCTGATGCCGATGTTATTTTCAGTTCGCCGATAGAGCGCACCAAAGAAACGGCGGGGATCATCGCGGAGGCGACTGGTCTCCCGATCGAGTTCGATGAGCGTTTGCGGGAAATCGGGATGGGCGTGTTCAACGGGAAAACCCAAGCAGAGCTTCTGGCAAAATATACCGATCCGCAGATGCGCATCAGTCCGGATCCGGAGGACGGATTGGAGAGCTTCATCGATATCCGGGGACGCTTGCAGAAGTTTCTCGATGATGTGAAGGAGAACTATGCCGGGGAAAAAGTGATCATCGTTTCGCACGGGGACACGCTCGAGCAGCTCCACGGCATCCTCACGGAAGAAGCGCCTGGCCGTTCAGCTACCGGCTGGTACCCAAAAAAAGGCTCCTGCACGGAAGTCGTGTGGAGAGTCTAAGGAAGCAAAAATTAGGTTTAAGCATCAGAAAGCTTTCGGAGTCAATCCAACCAAAATGGCTCCCAGGGGTCATTTTGGTTGGATGTTAATTGACAAAATTAAATTACGCCGGTATGGTGTGCTTACCTTGGATATATTTTTGAGAGAGAGGAGGTTGACATGCAAGAACAGGCTGTGATTGATGTTCAATTAGAGTTCTTTAAAAAAGGTGGTGCTGGATGTTTATTCGCTGCTTATGCCGCAAGAGACCCAGTGAAATTTGGATGGAGACTCTCGGTGAGTGAGATAGAAAAAACACAGATAGAGAATTTGGTGCAATCAGCAGTTTCTCTCGAAGATGTTTCTACGCAGAGTTTGATTTTTCCATCAGTTATAAAATGGGACGATTTAGAAAATCTACTCTCGGTTTTGAAAGAAACAAGCATCTTTTCTCTTGAACAAAAGGAGGAATTCTGTGGTACGATGTGCTTAGGTTATCGAGTGCAGGTCGGTGTATGGAAGTCCTGGGTAACTGGGTTTGGTAGTTTTGATTTTTTACCAAAAACACGTCAGGCAGTTTTTACAGAGATCACTTTTCGTGTTAAACTGAAACCAGAGTACGTGAAAGTAATGAAAGAAGCACCGCTAGGAATCCTTCACCTCGCAGATATGGATATGCAAGGAATGGGTGAGAATAAGTTTAAATCCTTATGGTATGGTTCGCTCGATGCTGCTGAAAAAATAATCGGCCATAAACCAGACCTCAGGAGTGCAGCTAAAACGACTTTTGCAGTACCTCTAGATTTATGGAAGGAATAATTCAAGCCTTCTTTTAAAAAAGCGGTACGTCACTTGTACCGCTTGTTTTTTGATATTGATAAGAATGATATAATGGAGGACGATGTCTGAGCTTTACCCGATATTTTAAAAAATATATCTAATAAATATAGCGATAGGGTGATTTATCAAAAAGATATATAAATGTAGATGTGAATTTTATTGATAACAAGTAAGTCGTCCAAAAATTTAATCGGGTAATGTATTATGAAAAATCTCGAAAAAGACGTTTTGGAATATCTGAAAGAACGAGGGTGGGATAATCTCCGACCTTCGGATCTGGCTAAGTCTATCAGCATAGAGGCTGCAGAACTCCTTGAAATTTTTCAGTGGAGCAGTATAAGCATAGAGGAAACAAAGCAGGACGCCAATCGGATAGAAAAAATAAAGCGAGAGCTGGCCGACATTCTCATTTATGTGCTGGATATGAGTGTTCTCCTTGACTTGGATACTGAAAAAATTATTCGAGAAAAGCTTGAATATGTAAAAAAGAAATTTCCTGCGGAGTTGATGAAAAAAGATGGCCAGGAGGAAAATAAGCACTATATTGAAATTAAAGAAAAATACAGACGAGATGGTCTTTCTTGAAAAAAGAGGGCTGGTAGTACCCAGAAAAAGGCTCCTGCACGGAAGTCGTGTGGCAATGGAATAGTTGATTTTCATGGTGAAAAGTGATAATATGAGCATACAATTCTGAAAGGCGATGAAGGGATCCCTCCTAGAGAGCGGGCGGGTATCATCCCTGAGCTGTGAGAAGAAAGCGCTGTCAGCGCGAGTAGACCTCGCCGGGTAGGCCCGTAATAGCTCCAATGAAGTCCGTACTTGATGAAGTAACGGAAAAGCAAGGTGGTACCACGATATTTATCGTCCTTGACACGTAGTTTGTGTTGAGGATTTTTTATTTAAAGATTTTTTTGTTAAAACTATGTCATTCAAAAAAGTCGATGCCCAGGTGAGCTTTCCGAAGATGGAAGAGGACATCCTCGCGTTTTGGGATGAACACAGGATTTTCGAGAAATCGGTGAGCCAGCGGGCGGGGAAACCGCGCTACAGCTTCAAGGACGGCCCGCCATTCGCGACCGGGACGCCGCACTACGGTCATATCGTTGCAAGCGCTATCAAAGACACGGTGCCGCGCTATTTCACGATGAAAGGATTCCAGGTGGAGCGCAAGTGGGGCTGGGATTGTCATGGTTTGCCGATCGAGAACATCGCCGAAAAAGAACTCGGCATCACCCACAAGAAAGAAATCGAAGAGCTCGGCGTGGAAAAATTCAACGAAATCTGCCGTTCCAAAGTGCTGGAATATGTCACCGAATGGAAAAAGGTCATCCGGCGTTTCGGACGTTTCGTCGATATGGACAATGCCTACAAGACGATGGATCTCGATTATATGGAATCCGTCTGGTGGGCGTTCAAGGAGCTCTGGGACAAGGGTCTGATCTATGAGAGCTATCGCACGATGCACATCTGTCCGCGCTGCGAGACGACACTCTCGCAGTCAGAAGTGGCAGAAGGGTATACCGATGTGAAGGACTTGTCGGTCGTGGCGAAGTTCGAGCTTGTTGATGAACCCGGGACATTCGTACTAGCGTGGACGACGACACCATGGACCTTGCCGGGCAACGTGGCGCTTGCAGTCGGAAAGGCTGTTGAGTATGTGAAAGTGAAAGATCTGTGGATTCCTGTAAAAAAACCAGTTGAACCGCTTGGATTGGTAACGCCCGAACCATCAAAGAGACAGGAGGAATATATGATTTTGTCAAAAGAATCATTTGAGAAATATAGAAAGGACTTTAATAATCAGGAGCCAAAAATTATTGAAGAATTTTCTGGCGAGAAACTGATTGGTAAATCCTACAAACCGCTCTTCGATTATTATGCCAAAGATGAAAAACTGGAGCATCGCGAGAATGGCTGGAAGATCTATGCGGCAGATTTCGTGACGACAGACGAGGGAACGGGCGTGGTGCATATCGCGCCGGCGTTCGGCGAGGACGATATGGCACTCGGGAAGGAAAAGAATCTTCCGTTCATCCAGCACGTGAAGATGGACGGGACGATGAAGGACGAAGCGACTGATTTTGCCGGAAAACAGGTGAAGCCCAAAGAGAATCCGCAGGAGATGGATGTGGAGATCATCAGGCATCTCGCGCATAAGGGAATGCTTTTCTCGAAAGAGAAATACGAGCACAGCTATCCGCATTGCTGGCGCTGCGATACGCCGCTTCTCAATTACGCGACTTCTTCGTGGTTCGTGAACGTGACGAAGATAAAAGACCGGGCACTGGAACTGGCGAAGAACATCAATTGGTCGCCGGCGCATATCAAAGAGGGGCGTTTCGGCAAGTGGCTGGAAGGCGCGCGCGATTGGTCTATCAGCCGCCAGCGTTATTGGGCTTCGGTCATACCGCTTTGGAAGTGCGAGTGCGGCGAGATGCGGGTATTCGGTGCGGTGGCGGAGCTCGAAGCTGCGAGCGGTGAGAAAATCACCGATCTGCACAAACACAGCGTAGACAAGATCGCCGTGCTGTGCGCGCAATGCGGTGGCACGATGCGGCGCATCCCGGACGTGCTCGATACCTGGTTCGATAGCGGATCGATGCCGTATGCGGAGCTGCACTATCCTTTCGAGAATCAGGAGCGATTCGCAGAGGATTTCCCGGCTGATTTCGTCGCCGAGGGCGTCGATCAGACGCGCGCCTGGTTCTATTACCAGCACATCATCGGTACGGGCATCAAAGACAGCCATGCGTTCGAAAACGTCATCGTGAACGGCATCATCGTCGGGGAAGATGGCAAGAAAATGTCCAAGAAACTCAAGAACTATCCTGATCCGATGGATATCATCGAGCAGTACGGGGCGGATGTCTTGCGGTACTATCTCCTGTCCTCGCCGGTCGTGGCCGCAGAAAACCTCGCTTTCTCCGAACGCGATCTGTCGGATGTCAGCCGCAACGTGTTCCGTATGCTGTGGAATTCGTATTCGTTCTTCACGACGTATGCCTCGATAGACAAGTGGGGACCCAAGAAAGATGCGTCCGCTTCAGAAAATATTCTAGACAGATGGATCCTTTCTGAGCTCCAGCTGCTGATTCAAGATGTGACCGGATCTATGGATCACTATGAACTCTCCAAGGCGACGCGCGTCCTGGCACCATTCATCGATCATCTCTCGAATTGGTATATCCGCCGCAGCCGCAAGCGTTTTTGGAAGAGCGAGGATGATAGCGACAAAGAGAGTGCGTATCAGACCTTGTATACGGTGCTCGTGACGCTTGCCAAAGTGATGGCGCCATTCACGCCGTTTCTCGCTGAGGAAATCTATCGTAATCTGACCGGCGAAGAATCGGTGCATCTCGCCGATTGGCCGGAAGCAGATGAGACGTTGGTTGATGAGAAGTTGAATGAGGAGATGCAGTCCGTACGCAACTTGGTTACAGAAGGACTGAAGCTCCGTGCCGATGCAAAAATCAAAGTGAGACAGCCGCTTTTAGAATCAAGAATCAAGAATCAAGAATTAAGCGAAACAATGCATGAAATTTTGAAAGAAGAGCTGAATGTGAAGAATATTATTCCAGATACTTCGCTTGAAAG
>Ga0155168_123_pt1 | contig 28578 bp, 25 predicted proteins | sample RifCSPhighO2_01_FD_106136 | JGI IMG/M metagenome (GOLD analysis project Ga0155168, IMG submission 106136) | Candidatus Moranbacteria bacterium RIFCSPHIGHO2_01_FULL_54_31
GATGCCATTACTCTCGTGAATGTTCCGGCGCAAGCGCGGCAGGGTATCGAACGCGGGATGATCGTGGGCGTTGAGGTGAATCGTTCCCGTCACATCGCGACGATGCCGGGCGGAGAGATGACGCCGGAAATTTTGGCGGCTCACGCCAAGCAGGCCGTGAAAGGTTTGCCGGTGAAAGTCACCGTACTGGGTGAGGCGCAGATGAAGCGCCTCAAAATGGGCGGCGTCTTGGGCGTCGGGCAGGGTTCCGATGCCAAGTCTTGCTTCATCATTCTGGAATATTTCGGTGCCGATAAGAAAAAGAAGCCTGCCTCGCCGTCAGGCGGGCCGGTCGTATTGATCGGCAAAGGCGTGACCTTCGATACCGGCGGCATCAATCTGAAGCCCGGCGATGCCGCTCTCGGGATGAATATGGATATGTCAGGCGGTGCGGCCGTGATCCATACGCTGGCCGCTGCGGCGCGCCTGAAACTCAAGAAAAATATCATCGCGCTGGTTCCGGCGGTCGAGAATATGCCGTCGGGCTCGAGCTATCGTCCCGGCGACGTACTCCGCTCGATGTCCGGCAAGACGATCGAAGTTCTCAACACCGATGCGGAGGGGCGGATCATTCTCGCCGATGCGCTGACATACGCGCTCCGGTATAAGCCGGCATTGGTTGTGGATGTGGCGACCTTGACCGGTGCCGCTATGGTTGCGCTCGGAGAACGGGCGACCGCGATTTTCACGCAGGATGAAACGCTGGAGCAGACATTCCGCCACCTCGGCGAAGAAAGCGGGGATTATGTCTGGCCGCTGCCGCTCTGGGATGAATATGACGCAGAGATAAAAGGCACTTTCGGCGATGTTGCAAATGTCGGCAAGACGCGCTGGGGCGGAGCGATTACGGCCGCAGTGTTTCTCAAGCAATTCGTAGCGGGCGCCTATCCGTGGGTGCACCTCGATATCGCGCCGCGTATGACGACGCTCCCGGATGAATTCCTCGCCAAAGGTTCCGCTGGTGCTCCGGTGCGGCTGTTGGTGAAACTGCTGGAGAAGTTCTAGATTGTTGTCAACCAGATTTTGAAAAAATGGCTCTTACGAGCCATTTTTTTGGTGTATAACTTTTGTGTTGACGCTTTCCCTTGTGGTGGCATATAATGTGGAGTAGTTAATCAAAGTGGGTGAAAGTGGGGAAATCAACGCAGTCGTCCCAAACTTGATGTGGGATCTGGAAAATAAATCATAGATACTGAATCAAGTTCAGTATGACATACGAATGTCATGTTCATCGGAGAATATTCGCATACGATCGATCCCAAAAAGCGCTTGGCGCTTCCTTCGAAGTTCCGCGGCGAATTGGGGAACAAGGTCGTGGTGACGCGGGGACTCGACAATTGTCTCTTCGTGTATCCGATAAAGGTGTGGGATGAGCTTGCGACGAAATTAGGGACGCTTCCTGTCGGCGAAGCAGGCACGCGGAGCTTCATCCGTATTATGCTGGCGGGGGCGACTGATGTGGAGCTCGACAGCCAGGGCCGCATCCTGGTGCCGGAATATCTGAAAGCCGACGGCGGGCTGAAAAAAGATGTCACGATCGTGGGGCTGTTCAATCGTCTGGAAATCTGGGATACGGGCCGGTGGCGCAAGTACAAGACGCAGGCAGAGAAGAATACTGGCAAGATCGCCGATGAGCTCGGGAAGCTCGGCGTGTACTAGAGGGAATCCCTCCGCCGCCAAGGCTCTGGCGGGCAAGCAGGAATCAGGAATTATGAATCAGGAATGAGGAGACATAGCGCGGGTAGAGCGACAGAAACATTTGAAAACCAAAATATTGATAGAAGAATCGTTTGCATCAATATTTTGGAGGTTGAATGAAATATATGGAAGGGACGAGACATATACCGGTTCTTTTGCAAGAGGCAGTCGATCTGCTTCGCGTGTCACCCGGCGCTACGGTCGTCGATGCGACGCTCGGCGGCGGCGGACATACGCGGGAGCTGCTGCGTCGCGTGCTGCCGGGAGGCAGAGTGATCGCGTTCGATGCTGATCGCGATGCCATCGAACGTTTCCGGGAGCGCGCGCAGTCCGATACCATGCTCAAGCAAGCGCTGGCAGACGGATCGCTCATGCTCGAGCATAAGAATTATGCTTCGGTAGGAGAGGCGCTCGAACAGTTGGGAATCGGCTCCGTCGATGCGATGCTCGCGGATCTCGGATTTTCTTCCGATCAGATCGAAGCGGGCGAGCGGGGGTTCAGCTTTCTCCAGAGCGGACCGCTTGATATGCGCCTCGATCAGGAGACGGAACTCACGGCCGAGAAGATCGTGAATACGTTTTCTCCCGAAGATATCGAACGCATCTTGCGCGAGTACGGAGATGAACGCGAGAGCCGGCGCATCGCGCGAGCGATCGGCGCGGCGCGGGAAGAGCAGCCGATCACGACGACCGATGCGCTCCGGACGATCATCGAGCACGCTTATCCCAAGAGCAAGCGCTATCGGATGAAGATCCACCCCGCTACGAAAACGTTTCAGGCTCTGCGTATCGCGGTCAATCAGGAGTTCGAGCGTCTGGACGCATTTCTCGCGGCGGCGATCGAGCGGCTGAAGCAGGGCGGGCGGCTCGCGGTGATTACCTTCCATTCAGGCGAAGACGGTCTGGTGAAGCGGCGTTTCAAAGAGCAGGCCCGAGGCTGCGTCTGTCCTCCGGAATTCCCTCTTTGCCGCTGCGGACGGACGCCTCGCATCAGGATACTGACCAAAAAACCGCTGCTGCCGAGCGAGCAGGAGATACGGGATAACCCGCGCTCCAGGAGCGCCAAACTGCGCGGCATAGAAAAACTCTGAGTGAGTCCGCGCAGTCCCGAGACACATACAAACAAAAAATACAATTTATGTCATCAGTCTACCGCCGTCACGCGCCCCTGGTTTCGTCTCGGGCAGAGAGAACCAGGTTCGATATGAAGCTTTCCGGTGCCACGCACATCTGGATGCTCGGTATCCTGCTTATCGTATTCGCATCTGGCGGCGGGTATCTGTACTCGGTCAACCAGAGCGCCGTCCAGGGCTACCATATGCGTACCTTGGAAAAGGAAATAGACAGACTGAAGCAGGAAAATGCGGAACTCAAGATTTCCGAGGCTGATCTGCGTTCGCTCTATCGTATCGAGGCAGCAGGGGAGGCGCTCAATATGCAGAAGCTTGATGCGGTCATTTACCTCGAAGAACACGGACCGGTCGCTCTGAGATAGGCAGGCGCGGGATGAGATGATTCGTTGGTGCAAAGATACGCGTATGCGAAACGGAGGACACGTCCGATCCAGGGCAGACACGCAAGAAGGCGTTTTTTCAAGCGGCGAAGGCCGCATGCGAAGCCTCGTGGCGATCATTTTTCTGGTCGGCGCGTTTTTGATTTTCCGCCTGTATTTCATCCAAGTCCTGAGCCATGACAAGTGGCTCGCTATCGCGGCTGATCAGCATAGCGCCTTTCAGGAACTTGCGGCCGATCGGGGGGAGATATATATGCGCGACGGCGACGGTCGGTATCCGCTGGCGGTCAATCGCGAATACCAGATGGCCTATGCCGTACCGAAAGATATTACTGATACAGACCATACCGCACTTGAACTCGCGCGCATCCTGCAGATAGACGCCACCCTGATTCGAGAGAGGCTCGGTATGCCGAATGATCCTTTCGAAATCATCAAGAAACGCCTGACGGATGATGAGGTGAGGCAGATCAGGGAGGCGCGTTTGAAGGGAGTGGCGCTGTTGCCGGAAAAATATAGGTATTATCCTGCCGGAGAACTGGCTGCCCAAGTCGTCGGTTTCGCCAGCCTAGGAGAGCAGGGCGGAGCGGGCGGGTACGGCATAGAGTCATCGCAGAATAGCCGCCTGAACGGGGAGGCCGGCACGGTCACACAGGAGAAAGATGCCGGCGGCCGCTGGATCCCGCTTTCCGATCGCGATCTGGTATCCCCGAAAAACGGAGACAGCCTGGTCTTGACGCTTGATCGGGTGATCCAGTACGAGACAGAGAAGGTACTGAAGGAATCCGTGGAAGCCTATCAGGCTGATCGTGCGACGGCTATCGTGATGGACCCGAAAACAGGAGATATCCTGGCGATGGCATCCGTGCCGCAATTCGACCCGAACAATTATTCCCAGGTGGAAGATTATTCCGTGTTTCTCAATCCGGCGGTCAGCGTGACATATGAGCCGGGATCAATCATGAAGCCGATCACCATGGCGATGGGCATCGAAGAGGGGAAGGTTTCTCCGAACACGGAATACACGGATACGGGCGTGGTGCAGGAAGCCGGGTACGCGATACGCAATGCCGAGAACAAGGTGTATGGCAGGAGTACGATGACGAAAGTTTTGGAGGAGTCGATCAACACGGGAGTGATCCATGTCGAAAAGCTCATCGGGAACAAGGCTTTCGGCGAGTACTTCACGCGTTTCGGTTTCGGCGAGCGGACCGAAATAGCGCTGCCGGCGGAACTGGCTGGCAGTACCAGGAATTTGGAAAATCTCCGCTCGACCATCAGCTTTTTCACCGCCTCTTTCGGGCAAGGCGTGACGATGACGCCGCTGCAGATGATCAACGCGTATGCCGCGCTCGCGAACGGCGGAGTGCTGCTGCGGCCGCACATCATCGCTCGGACGATCTATGCGGATGGGCGCGAAGAGAAGGTGCAGCCGGAAATAGTGCGGCAAGTCGTAAGCGCGGAGACGAGCCGGACCATCGGACAGATGCTCCGGAGCGTCGTGACGAATGGGCACGGCAAACGGGCCGATGTCCCGGGATATCTGGTGGGCGGCAAAACAGGTACGGCGCAAGTCGCCAAGAATAATGCCAAGGGGTATGAGGATGGCTTGAGTATCGGCTCGTTCGTCGGGTATGCCCCGCTGGATAATCCGCGTTTCGTGGTGCTGGTCAAGCTGGATAATCCGAAGAATGTCGAATGGGCAGAATCGAGCGCCGCCCCGACGTTTGGCAAGATCATGAGATTCCTGTTAGAGTACGCCAAGATCAAGCCGACAGAAGAGACGCCGCCAACGAAATAATACCGTTATGATCTCGAATAAGAGAAAACTGCTTGAAACCGTCTTGCGCTTTATGGCGCGTGCGGTGCTCCGAAAATACCATCCACTGATCGTCGGCATCACCGGTTCGGTGGGAAAAAGCTCGACCAAAGAGGCAGTGGCTTTGGTCCTGTCTCGGGCGTATGCTGTCCGCAAAGCGGAAGGCAACTACAACAATGAGATCGGCATACCGCTCACCATCATCGGCGCCAGAAGCGGTGGCGCATCGCTTGTGCGCTGGTTCGGAGTATTCTGCAAGTGGCTCTGGATCATGGCGGTTCCGGTGCGCTATCCGGAGGTGCTGGTGCTCGAGATGGGCATCGATCGTCCCGGCGATATGGAGTATCTGCTCCGTTTCGTGCTGGTAGATATCGGCGTCGTGACAGAGCTGTCCTCGAGCCATATGGCATTTTTCGGTTCGCTAGGCAATATCGCCAAAGAGAAAGGGAAGCTGACGCAGGCGCTCCCGGACAGCGGCTTCGCGATCCTCAATGCGGATGATGCGCGCGTGCAGAAGATGGGAGAGAAAACGAGCGCGAAAGTCATCACGTACGGATTCGGGCAGGATGCGATGCTTCGGGTAGACAATCTCTTGTTCCATCGCGAGGCGAAACGCGTGGAAGGGTTCAGTCTCAAGCTGAATTATGACGGCAAGACGATCCCGGTACGTTTGCCGAAAATCGTCGCCCGGCATCATATCGCCGCCGCTCTGGCAGCTGCTGCTGTCGGTGTCGCGCTCAAGATGAATCTCGTGGAGATCGCCTCGGCGCTCGAAGATTTCGAGCCGCTGCCGGGACGGCTCCGCCTCCTGCCAGGGAGGGACGGGATGATCCTGCTGGATGATACGTACAACGCCTCGCCTTCTTCTACCCAGGCAGCCTTGGCAGCGGTCGGGGAGTTTATGGCGCCGCGCAAGGTGGTCATCTTGGGCGATATGCTGGAGCTTGGCGCAGGCACCGAGGAGGCGCACCGGATGCTTGCGGAGCCTATCGGCGCTTCGGGAGCCCAGATCATCATCGCTGTCGGTCATCATATGCGCTCTCTCGCTGAGGCGCTGATGGCGGCCGGGTTTTCACGCAAGCAGGTATTTTCTCTGCCTGATCCGATCGCGGCTATCGATATTGTATTTTCGCTCGTCCGTCCAGAAGACCTGATTCTCATCAAGGGATCGCGCGGTATGCGGATGGAGAAAATAACCGAGCGCCTGCTGGCTGACCCGGAGGAAGCGGAAACTCTGCTCTGCTGCCAGTCTGCCGAGTGGCGGAACAGGCCGTTCCTACCGCCTGCCGAATGGATGATATAAAAGGAATAACGAATGAAGCATCAGGAGAGAAGATGCGGAAGTGAGAAAATAAAATAGGGTATCGATGGAATTATCATAATTTCTAGTGGGGGGGGGTTGCGCTGGAGCCCCGATTTGTTTATGCTTGATTCATAATTCCTGATTCCCGATTCTTCTTCAGATATGGATTTTTTTTCAATGCTGCTGATCGTACTCGGGCTCATGCTGTTCGAAACGGTGTCGAGCATCGACAATGCGGTCATCAATGCCGAAGTGCTGTCGACGATGGGAAAGAAGGCGCAGCGTTTCTTCCTCACCTGGGGGATTTTTTTCGCGGTTTTTCTGGTACGCGGCTTGCTGCCATGGCTGATCGTGTTCGTCACCGTACCGACGCTCGGCTTCCTTGGTTCGTTTACCGCCACGTTTTCCAATGATCCGAACGTGGCGCAGGCGATCCAGTCGTCGGCGCCTATCCTTCTCTTGGGCGGCGGCATCTTTCTCCTATTCCTTTTTCTGCATTGGCTGTTCCTCGAGCCGAAGCACTTCGGTCTGCGCGGAGAATCTTTTTTCCTGAGACAGGGTGCCTGGTTTTATGCTGCCGTGTCGATGCTCCTGATGCTCGTCGTGTGGTTCGCGATGAAACTGGATCCGCTGCTCGCATTCGGAGCCGTGGTCGGATCGACGGCCTTTTTCATCACCCACGGATTCCGCCAGCATGCCGAGGAGACCGAGCGCAGGATGATGGGGAATACCGCGATGTCGGACGTGAGCAAGATCATGTTTCTCGAGGTGATCGATATGAGTTTCTCCATCGACGGTGTGCTCGGGGCGTTCGCGTTCACGCTGTCGGTGCCTCTTATCCTGCTCGGCAACGGTATCGGAGCTGTGATGGTGCGTCAGTTGACGATGGCCAATATCGAACGGGTGAAGAAATACGTGTTTCTCAAGAACGGAGCTATGTACTCAGTCTTTTTTCTCGGTCTGGTGATGGTCTCGGATGCCTTCGGGGTGCATGTGCCGGAGTGGTTCGCGCCTGCCATAACCTTCTTCATCATCGGCTACTTCTTTCATCTTTCGCGGCAGCATCTGATGCTTGACAATGGCTTGCGCGCCGTATGAAAAAAGGATATCATAGCGGTGGAAGGAATCGGCGCGATTTTTTCCGGTGAGCCAGCTAATCCGTACTATGCAAGTCTTATGACAGACAATGTGAAGGACAGGGATTTCATCGAGTATGCCGTCAAGATGCTCGTGGATAATCCGGACGATGTGAAGGTGGAACGAAAGATCGATGAGATGGGAGTGCTCATTACCCTTGATGTGAATCCCAACGATATGGGGATGGTCATCGGACGCGAAGGGATGACGGCCAAAGCGCTGCGCACGTTGCTCCGCGTGATCGGCGCGCGCAACAATGCCCGTGTCAATCTGAAAATCAACGAACCGGAAGGCTCGGAACGCCCGACCCGCGAGTCACGCGAAGCGCGTGAGGTGCGCGAAGAACGCCCGGCGGCTCCTGAAGAAAAGAAGACTCTGGACGATGTGATGAACGATATCCAAATCTAGTTTTTTCGAAAAACGGCCGCTCCGCAGGGAGCGGCTTTTGCTTTTATAGTCAGGGTATTTTAGAATGAGAGCATACTTCGGTTGGGAAGAAACGTTTCTCAGAATTCCAGAATCAATGAAAGAGATATATGAACGTCGAAAAAACAATTTTGGATGGAGTGGTGATCATCGAGCCGGACGTTCTTGCGGATGAGCGCGGGTTTTTCATGGAAACATTCCAGGAGAAACGCTATCAGGAACTGCTCGGAGCGGATGTGCGTTTCGTGCAGGATAATCTTTCTTCTTCCAAAAAAGGCGTGCTGCGCGGACTGCATTATCAAGCGCCGCCGTTCGGCCAGGGAAAGCTCGTCTCAGTGCTTATGGGTACTGTGCTGGATGTGGCAGTGGATATACGTTTCGGCTCTCCGACATTCGGGCAGCATATAGCGGTGGAGTTGTCCGATACGAATCATCGCCAGCTTTTTATCCCGGTCGGATTCGCGCACGGATTCGCCGTTTTGAGCGACACGGCGCTTTTCGCCTACAAGTGCACCGCCCTGTATTCCAAAGAGCATGACCGCGGCGTGCGGTGGAATGACAGCGTCTTGGGTATCGAGTGGGGCGTAGCTGACCCGATTGTTTCGGAAAAAGATCAGCAGCATCCGTTGCTTGCAGATATCTCGAAAGAGTATATTTTCGAACCATAACGTATGAAATTATTAGTGACTGGCGGAGCGGGATTCATCGGTGCGAATTTCATCCATCATATCCTGAGGAAATATCCCGATTACCGCGTGGTCAATCTGGATGCTTTGACGTATGCCGGCAACCTGGAAAACCTCAAAATGTGGGAGAACGACGCGCGCTATCGTTTCGTGAAAGGCGACATCGCGGATCCAGGCGTGATCGAGCCGCTCGTTGCCGCATGCGATATCGTGGTGCATTTCGCGGCGGAGTCGCACGTCGACCGCTCTATCCTGGACCCGGGTGCCTTCATCAGGACCAATGTGCAGGGGACGCAGGTGCTCCTCGAAGCCGCCAAGCAGCATAACAAGCGCTTCCATCACGTCTCGACCGACGAAGTGTTCGGCGCGCTCGGACCGGACGATGCGCCGTTCGATGAGCGGACCCCGTATGATCCGCGCAGTCCCTACAGCGCGTCGAAGGCGGCCTCCGATCATCTCGTACGCGCGTATTTCCATACCTACGGCCTGCCGATCACGATTTCCAACTGTTCCAATAATTACGGGCCATACCATTTTCCGGAAAAATTGATTCCGCTCGCCATCACCAACCTGCTCGCAGGCAAGAATGTCCCGGTCTACGGCGACGGGCGGCAGGTGCGCGACTGGCTGTATGTCGCGGATCACTGCCAGGCGATCGACCTCATCATCCATCAGGGCACGATCGGCGAGACCTACTGCGTCGGCGGGAACAGCGAACGGGAGAATATCTGGATCGTGAAACAGCTGCTCACCTTGCTCGGCAAGGACGAGAGCGCCATCGAGTACGTGCAAGACCGCGCGGGACACGACCGCCGCTATGCCATCGACTTTTCAAAAATAAAGGATGAACTCGGCTGGCAGCCGGAAGTCACTCTGGAGGAAGGATTGCAAAAAACCGTCGATTGGTTCAAAGAGAACGAACCCTGGTGGAAAAATGTGAAGTCGGGAGACTATCAGGAATATTATGCCAGGCAATACGATAAGCGCTGATCTCTCTATGGAACAGAAGAACGTCATCATTTTAGGCGGTCTCGGGATGCTCGGACAAGCATTGTCCCGGGCGTTTTCTTCAGAGAACGCGTATGCAGTGGCGGCCTGGGACAAGGATGACATCGATCTCACGGATTTTGCGATGGCGGAAAAAAAGATTCGGGAATATGCGCCGGAAATAATCGTCAATGCTGTCGCATACAATGCGGTAGATCAGTGCGAAGCAGACGATGCGGAATACGCGAAGGCGCTCCGCCTCAATGCCGAAGTGCCGGAATTCCTCGCGCGTCTGGCGAAAGATATGAATGCGACGTTTGTGCATTATTCTTCGGATTATGTCTTCGATGGAGCTTTGGAGGAAAACAAGATGAAAACCGGATGCTGCGGCGGCGGATGCTGCGGGGCCGGTTCATCCGGGCTCGGGTATGATGAGGCATCGGTGCCCAATCCTCTCTCGCGTTATGGCGAGAGCAAGTTGCAGGGGGAAAGAGCGGTACGGGCGGCCGGAGGAAAATTCTATCTCATCCGTCTCTCGAAACTCTTCGGCCAGCCGGCAGTGTCGGCTGCCGGGAAGAAGAGTTTTTTCGAGGCGATGCTGGAAAAAGGAAAAATGGAAAGCGAAATAAGCGTCGTGGACGATGAGCTGAGCTGTTTCACCTACGCGCCCGATCTGGCGCAGGCGACGAAAGCGCTGATCGAGGAAGATGCTCCGTATGGAATATACCATCTAGCCAATGCGGGTGCTGCGACATGGTATGCAGCGGCTCGGGAATTATTCCGGGCGGCCGAAATGGACATCTTCGTGAAGCCGGTTGCTGCGGACGCGTTTCCTCGCGCCGCGCGTAGGCCGAAATGTTCCGCCCTGCTGAATACCAAGCGGCCGCCGCTCCGTCCCTATACGGAAGCATTGGAAGCATTCCTGAGAGGAAACAAATAATACAAAAACCATCCTCAAAAAGATGGTTTTTCGGTTTCTCATATCAATATAATTATACACCTTTTCATCGTTTTTGTCAATGGTGCGGAAAGGGTGTTTATTTGGTACGATGAAGATGTTTTAACGCTGTCGAGCTGCGATGTGACTTCCGTCATTTCGTATTGAATCATTTTGATACTCTGCGCAAACATATGATGAACTATCCGGCGGTGAAGAAGCGGGACAAGGCGGTACACGCTACGATTCTCGGCGAGGGGAAGCGCCAGGAGGAAGGATTGGAAATGATCGCGTCTGAGAACTATGTCTCGGAACCTATCTTGGAAGCGCTCGGCACGGTCTTCACGAACAAATACTCCGAAGGCTATCCCGGCCATCGCTATTACGGCGGGCAGGAATGGACGGATGCCGTGGAAACCATCGCGATCGAGCGGGCGAAGAAATTGTTCGGCGCGGAGCACGTGAACGTGCAGCCGCTCTCCGGAGCGTCGGCCAATATGGCAGCCTATGCGGCGATTCTCGAGCCCGGCGATACGGTCCTCGGGATGGATCTCTCGCACGGCGGACACCTGACGCACGGGCATCCGGTGACGCTCTCGGCGAAAGTGTATCATTTCGTCCGCTACAAGACGGAACCGGACGGCACCATCGATTATAAGAAGCTGGCGGCCTTGGCGAAAAAAGAAAAGCCGAAATTGATTCTGGCCGGATTCTCTTCGTATACGCGGCAGCTGGATTATGCCAAGTTCGCGTCTATCGCGAAAAAAGTGAAAGCCTACTCGATGATGGATATGGCTCACATAGCGGGACTGGTCGCCGGGAAAGCGCTTCCGAATCCGGTGCCGTATTTCGACATCGTGACGACTACGACGCACAAGACGCTCCGCGGTCCGCGCGGCGGGATGATCCTGTGCAAGCAGGCCTTGGCGCAGGCGATAAATAAGGCCGTGTTTCCGGGGCTGCAGGGCGGACCGCATATGAATATCATCGCGGCCAAAGCCGTCGCCTTCGGAGAAGCCTTGCAACCGGAGTTCAAGCGGTACGCGAAGCAGACCATAAAGAACGCGAAAACGCTGGAGAAGGAATTCACGAAACGGCACTACCGGGTCTTGTTCGGAGGCACGGAGAATCATATGATTCTCGTCGACGTGTTCGCGTCGCTCGGGATTTCCGGCAAAGAGGCGGAGCAGACCCTCGATGAGGTGGGGATCACCGTGAACAAGAATATGATTCCCGACGATACGCGTTCGCCGTTCGATCCTTCCGGCATCCGGATCGGCGTGCCGGCGATCACCACGCGCGGGATGCAAGAGCAGGAAGTGCGGATGCTGGCGCGCATTATGGACGAGGCGCTCCGCAACCGCAGCGACAAAAAATTATTGAAACAACTGCACGGAGAAGTGAAGAAACTGTGCAAGAAATTTCCACTCTATACGTGAACGCTATGAAAGGAATCATTCTCGCTGGAGGAACCGGGACGCGGCTCTTGCCGCTGACGGCCGTCACTTCCAAACAATTGCTGCCGGTGTATGACCGGCCGATGATATTCTATCCGCTCAATACCCTCATCCAGGCCGGTATCAAGGATATCCTCATCATCGTGGCGCCCGATCATTCGGGGCATTTCTTGAATCTGCTCGGCTCGATGTTCCAGAAATTCGGCGTGAATATCTCTTTTATGGTGCAGAAGCAGCCGCGCGGCTTGGCTGAGGCGTATGTGCTGGCCGAGGATTTCATTGATGGCGAGGCGACGACGCTCATTCTCGGGGACAATATTTTCGAGAATGATTTCAGCGAAGCTATCCAGACATTCCAGGGCGGTGGACGGATCTTCGCCAAGGAAGTGTCTGACCCGGAGCGCTTCGGAGTGGTAGAGCTCGGGACGGATCGCGAGGTGCTGTCCATCGAGGAAAAACCGGAGCAGCCGAAAAGCCGGCTCGCCATCGTGGGTATCTATATCTTCGATGCCGCAGTCGTCGAGGCGGCCAAGGGGCTGACGCCTTCCGCACGCGGCGAATTGGAAATCACCGATCTGCAGAAGCATTATTTGGATCAAGGAAAGCTTGATGTACGCACTGTCGAGGGCGCATGGTTCGACACTGGGACATATGAATCGCTGTTTGAAGCGAGCGCCTATGCGCGCGAGCATCGTTTCAGCGAACGTTTCCATCCGATGGTCAATGACGCGCTCGGGGAGTTCAATGCCGAATTCAAGAAAATAGTTTCCCTTAAGAAATAATCAGAGCGTATGCATACCGATCAGCCGAGAAAAATAAAAAAAGCCATCCTGCCGGTCGCCGGTTTCGGGACGCGCTTCTTGCCGGCCACCAAAGCGCAGCCCAAGGAGATGTTGCCGGTAGTGGATAAGCCGGTCGTGCAGTACCTCGTGGAGGAGGCGGTGGCTTCTGGCATCGAAGAGATCATTTTTGTCACTGGTCGCGGCAAGCGGGCCATCGAGGATCATTTCGATGTCTCATACGAGCTCGAAGATACGCTCGTGGAAAAGAATAAGCACGATCTTTTGGAAACCGTACAGAAAATTTCCGGTTTGGCGCGTTTCTCGTATGTGCGTCAGCCGGTGCCGCTCGGCGATGGGCACGCGCTGCTTCAGGCGGCGCACCTCGTCGATGATGACGAATCGGTGCTTGTGATTTTCGGCGATTGCATCTATGACAGCGTCGTGCCGGCGTCGCGACAGCTGATCGAGGCATACGAGAAATATCAGGCGCCCATCATCGGGCTTTCGGAGGTGGCGCCGGAAGACGTATCGAAGTTCGGCGTGATCGGCGGCGAGCAGTTGGATGAGCGCGATTGGAAGGTGACGCATATGATAGAGAAGCCGCAGCCGGAAGAGGCGCCGAGCCGGGCGGTGGCCGTCGGAAAATATATCATCACGCGCGAAGTGTTCGAGACGCTTTCTTCTATGAATCAGGGCAAGTCGGGAGAGATCCGGCTCGCGGACGCGTTCGATCTGATGCTTGCGAAGCAAAGACCGATGTACGGCCGGATGCTCGAGGGAGAGTGGCTGGATACCGGAGACAAATTCAATTTTCTGCGCGCGACGATCCACCTCGGACTGAAGCATCCGGAAATAGGGGAGAAGCTGCGTGGCTATCTGAAAGGGCTTCCGCTTTGAGCCGCGTACCATGACAGTAATTTTTTGAGGCGTTCGGGACATACCGTATGTATTGGATATACCTTGCCATTTTCATCCTCATCATCCTTACGCCGAAAATCATCCAGGACGGGATCCTGTTTCTGCGTGAAGAGGATGTAGAGTCGCTCATCATATTCGGTTTCGGCATCCTCGCTTTCATATTGTATCTGGCCAAGGAAAAAGCGCTTCTGCGCGTCTTCAAGGAAAAGCTGCGCCTGCAGAAACGGACCAATATCATCACGCGCGACCTGTCCGATTCGTATTCGTATATCGGGGAGATGAATCGCAAATTCGACATCGTGAAAGACCTTGTTTTCCATCTTCCGCAGGGTACGGCTGATATGCTCGCGAAGAAAGAGCCGGAAACATATCAGCTGATCATCGAGGCAGCCAAGCTTCTGGCGAAAACCGACTCAGTGTCGCTTCGTTTCGTGAATCTGCGGACCAAGAAGATAGAGCATACGGTAGAAAATTCTTCTGCCAAGACATTTGACGTTTTCGATGCGCCGACGCTCTCTGCATCGGAAAAGACATTCTGGGAGGATCACGAGTGCATTGTCGTCAGTTCGCCCGAGCGCGCGAAACATATGATGGCGTATCTTATTTTCCCCAAGACGACCAATCGGGTGGATGACGCGGAAATCTTCAAGATGCTCGCGTCGCAGGCGCTGCTCTTGTTCTGTATCGATCGCTACGGCGCTGCCAGAGGGGAAACGCCGCGGATCAATGAAAAGCGATGAAACATATGCGCATCGGCATCGACGCTCGTTTCTATGGTTCGGTCGGCAAGGGTCTGGGCCGCTATACGGAAAAACTCATCGAGCATCTGGAGGCGCTCGATCAGGACAACGACTACGTTGTTTTTTTGCGGCAGGAAAACTTCGATGAGTACGTGCCGAAAAACGCGCGCTTCCGCAAGGTGCTCGCCCAGTATCCGTGGTATGGGTTTTCCGAACAATTCCTGTTTCCGCTGCTGCTGCTCCACTTTCGTCTGGATGTGGTTCATTTTCCGCATTTCAATGTGCCGTTCTGGTATCCCAAGAAATTCATCGTAACCATTCACGACCTGATCCTGCTGCACCATCCGACGCTCCGCAACACGACGCGCTCGCGGGCGTTCTATCTCCTCAAATTCGCAGCCTATCGCTTCATCATCGCCTGCGCGATTCGCCGTGCGACGCGCATCATCACGGTCTCGCGCTTCACCGAGCAGGACATCCTGGCTCGCTATCCTGCGGCCTGCGGCAAAATAGCGGTGACCTACGAAGCTACCGACCTGGCGTGTCCATGGCTTCCTTCGGCGCGCGAGAAAGCGGTGTTCAGCCGACTCGGGCTGCTTCGGGGCGCGTCGGCGGATGTTTCGAGCAAAAGCATCCGTGATATACTGAAGCCATACCTCCTGTATGTGGGGAACGCCTACCCGCACAAGAATCTCGAAGCTCTGCTCGCGGTTGCTGCCGCGTTTCCGACCTATGCGTTCCTTCTCGTCGGCAAGGAAGATTATTTCTATGCGCGTCTCAGGAAAGTCGCGGAGAAACAAGGACTGCAGAACGTCATTTTCACCGGTTTCATCGATGATCGAGAGCTGAACACGCTCTATCGGTTCGCTCGCTGCTATGTCTTTCCGTCGCTCTATGAGGGATTCGGCCTGCCCCCGCTCGAGGCGATGACGCGCGGCGTACCCGTCCTTTCTTCCGATCAGGGGTCGCTTCCGGAAATTCTCGGTACTGCCGCGCGTTATTTCGATCCGTATGCCGAAGGATCGTTTCGAAGAGAGCTCGCAGCCATTCTCGATTCGGAAACGGTCCGCCAGGAACTGTCCGATAATGGATACCGGCAAGCCGCCCGCTATAGCTGGGAAAAAATGGCCGCTGAAACACTGGCATTATACGATCGCTCCATCGAAAACAAATAGCAAAACAGAGCAGCCTATGTCTTCTCCTTATCGTCAGCAACCTTCACATTTTTCGGATATCAGGCCGCCTGTCCGGCCGAAAAATTCTCTGTGGCCGGAAGCAGAACTCGGGAAAAAAGAAGAATGGTACATCCCGGATGTTCCATCCGCGCCGCAAGCAGGGCCGTCGTTATGGCAGCAGGCTTCTCGCCTGCGACAGAGCGGGGAATTCATGCGATCACGCGCCCGCTTTCGCTCGGTCAAGGTGATGGTGCTTTTGGCAGTACTGCTGCTCGGCGGCATCGTATGGGGGGCGTACCAGGCGTTCGAGACGAAAGCGTCCGTACAGGCAGACGGCGAAGCTGGGTATCGGTATCTGGCATCGGCCGTGGAAAGCATGCGGACCGAGCGTTTCGGAGACTCTCTTGATCAGTTCAGTGCGGCCCACCGAGCATTTTCCCGCGGTGAAGAACGTCTGTCTCTGTGGGGCGGTCCGCTCCTCGATTTCACGCGCTTCATCCCGGGCTTGTCCAAGGCGGCAACGGGCAAATACGCGCTCCAAGCGGGTGAGCATTTCGCGGCTGCGGGCATTCCGCTCGCCCGGGTGGCCGGGGAACTGGCGCTGTCTCAGGAAGCGTCGTCGCCAGGCGAAAAGATTTCGCTGCTTGATTTCATCACGCGGGTCAAAGCGCCGCTTCAGGAAACTCGCGTCGAGCTTGAGGCGGGCAATCAGGCCCTGGCCAAAGTGCAGATCGGAGATATTCCCGCGGAACAGAGAGAAGCTTTTCTTGCGGCTGAGCAGCACCTGCCGACGCTTATCGGACTGATCAAGACCTTCGACCACAATGAAGCGCTTTTGGAAGAGCTTCTGGGCGGCAACGGACCGCGCAAGTATCTTTTTCTGTTCCAGAATAACAACGAGATGCGCGCGACGGGCGGCTTCATCGGCAGCTATGCGCTGATGGATGTGAACAACGGCGTGGTGCGGCGTTTTTTTGTCGACGGTATTTTCAATCCGGATGGACAATTGAAAGAGAATATCGTGCCGCCGCAAGCGATCCAGAAAGTCAGCGCCGCGTGGAGCCTGCATGACAGCAACTGGTTTCCCGACTTTCCTGTTTCGGCGGAAAAGGCGATATTTTTCTACGAGAAGACCGGCGGTCCGACTGTGGACGGCGTCATCGCGCTGACGCCGACGGTGATGCAGAAGCTTCTGGCTGTCACCGGGCCGATCGCGCTGCCCCAGTATGGCCTGGTGGTGGATGCGGACAATTTCATTCCGGTCATCCAGGAACAGGTGGAGACGAAGTATGACAAGGAAGAGAACCAACCCAAGAAAGTGCTGGCCGATCTGACCGCGCTCCTTCTGGAAAAAGTCTTCGCCTCGCAAGACAAGACGACGCTCTACAGGATCGCCGAGGCGTTCACTGAAGGATTGAATGAGAAACAGATGCTCGTCTATATGCGCCACGATGAGACAGAAGCGCTCATCGATGAGGCGGGGTGGTCCGGGAAAGTACTCGAGACGCCGGGAGATTATCTCTCCGTCATCAATACGAATATCAACGGGTATAAGACGGATGGCGTCATCGATGAGACTATCAAACACACTGCGGAGATAGGGGAGGACGGTTCTATCGTCGATACGGTCGCTATCACGCGGACGCATCGCGGCGGTCAGATGCCGTATGATTGGTGGAACCGGGTGAATGCGGACTATATGCGCGTCTACGTGCCGGCCGGCTCCACGCTGCTTTCGGCCAAGGGGGCGACTTGGGAATTCCCGCAAGCGCCGCTCGATTATGAGAAACTCGGTTTCCGGCGGGATGCCGATGTAGAGCGCGAAGAGCGATCCATCGTTGTCGATGAGAAAAGCGGAACGCGCGTGTATCGGGACGCCGGCAAGACCGTTTTCGGGGCGTGGGTGTATGTCAGTCCGCAGGAATCGGTGACCGTCGAATATCGGTATCGCCTGCCGTTCTCCATCGATGTGGACAAGATACGGGCAGGCGGCGTCGATTCGTACGCGGCGCTGTATCAGAAGCAATCGGGATCGATAGGGAGCAAGCTGGTCTCGGTGGTGCTCTTTCCGGAGACGATCGCGCCGACTTGGCAGATGGGCGGGAATCTGATACCGTATGGTCGTGAATCGAAACTTGAAACGACGCTGAAAACCGACGTATTCGCCGGTATGGTTTTCGGTATTGCGAAACAATAGTATGGTCAAACGATGGGCCGACAATTTCGCTCTTTGGAGCAGCTCTCCCAGCAAGACGATCGGGAGCGCGGCTTTGCTTATCGCTCTGGCCGGTGTGGCGAGCCGCATTCTCGGATTTCTTCGGGACCGCATTCTCGCATCCCAGTTCGGTGCCGGCGATGTTTTGGATGCGTATTATGCGGCGTTCCGTATCCCGGATATGATCTACAGTTTTTTGGTTTTGGGGGCGCTCAGCGCGGCATTCATCCCGGTGTTCACCGAGCTGTGGAGCGAGAAGAAGGAAACCGATGCCTGGAAACTCGCTTCCGGCATCCTGCACCTGATCATTTTCTCTCTGGGTCTGCTCGCGCTGTTCGGCATCGTTTTCACGCCATGGCTGATAGAGGCGATCGCGCCCGGCTTCGCTTCCGACAAGCGAGAAATGGTGATCATGCTGACGCGTGTGATGCTGCTTTCCCCGTTGTTTCTCGGGATGAGCGCGGTGTTCGGAGGCGTTCTCGTGTCGTTCAAGCAATTCGCTGCCTATTCGTTCGCGCCGATTTTTTACAATATCGGCATCATCTGCGGAGTGCTGTTTCTCGTGCCACTGTTCGGCCCGATCGGTTTGGCTTGGGGCGTCGTGCTCGGGTCATTGTTCCATATGCTGGTGCAGTACCCGTCTGTGCGCCGTGCGGGATTCCGGTACCGCCTCTCTTTTGCGAGTGTCTGGAAAGATCAGGCAGTCCGGCGCGTGATGAAACTTATGATCCCGCGCTCGCTCGGTATGGGAGTCAGTCAGATCAGTCTGCTCGTGATGACCATCTTCGCCTCGACGCTCGCTTCCGGCAGCTTGGCCGTGTTCACTTTGGCCAACAATATCCAGAGCGTGCCGCTCGGGCTGTTCGGCATCGCATTTTCGCTGGCCGTGTTCCCATCGCTCAGCCTGTTCATCGCGCAGAAGAAAGAAAAAGATTTTTTCATCGCATTGGCCGAGACAGCGCGGCGCATCCTCTTCTTCGTTCTGCCGCTCAGTATCTTCATGATCATATTCCGCGCCCAGTTCGTGCGCGTGATCCTGGGGAGCGGGCAGTTCGACTGGGAAGACACCATTTTGACGTTCGAGGTGCTGAAATTCCTTTCCCTGAGCCTGTTCGCGCAGAGCCTGATACCGCTTTTCGCACGCGCGTTTTTCGCTCTTCAGAATACCAAGACCCCGTTCTACATCGCCCTGGTAAGCGAAGCGCTCCATATCGCGCTCATCCCGATCCTGTTGCCGCAGTATGCCGTCGAAGGGCTGGCGATCGCGTTTTCCGCGAGCAGCATTCTGAATGTGGTACTGCTTTATTTCGCTTTGCGGAAGAAAATATCTTTCTGGGATGATCGCGCGTTCTTGTTTCCGATGCTGAAAATTCTCCTGGCGGCGGCACTGGCCGGAATCATCGCGCAGCTTTCCAAATCGGTGTTCGCGTTGACGACCAATGAATTGGATACGTTCGTCGAGGTGTTCCTGCAGCTCGTGACGGGACTCCTGATCGGCGGAGTTTCATTCGTAATGCTGTGTCATTGGTTCAGGATAGATGAGCTGCAGATGGTGAAGCGTTTCCTCTTGTGTCGGGTGTTGCGCCAGCCGGAGGCAGCGGCGCTCACCGAAGATCATCCGGAACGCGGCGACTGGTAAGTCCCGTGTCTGTCTTTTCTTTTAGCCTCCCGACCGCAAGCAACCTTCCCGGGAGTCAGTCGTGTGCCCCAGCCGGCAAACTCCTTTATGAATTTTTTTCGATCCGTCGAGACGACGGCACCGTGCTCGAAAAAACTTCAACTCTCCCGGTAAGATTCTTGCGGCAGGAGGCTTACGCTGCACAAAGTCTGTGTTTAGTATTTCACAACAATATTCTTTTTTCATTCCCTTTCTCTCCGCCGAACATTTCCGACGGAAGTCGCCGAGAAAATATCTGTCCTGCTCTAAGAGCCGGAACGGCTCCGAGCGTCACGCTCATTTTCTAGCGGCACTTCCGCCACAAATGTGACCGGCGTCGACCGGAGAAAGAAAAAAGAATATTGTTGTGAAATACACGATAATCAAAAAAAGAAATCCTTGCTTTCGGGCAGTTTTTCCTCTACCGTAAATATATGTCTCCACGTCAACACAACATACGCAATTTCTGCATCATCGCGCATATCGATCACGGCAAGAGCACCTTGGCCGACCGCTTGCTTGAGCTGACCAAAACGATCGAAATGCGGAAAATGAAAGAGCAGCTCCTCGATCAGATGGATCTCGAACGCGAGCGTGGCATCACGATCAAGCTCCAGCCGGTGCAGATGCACTACGCCTATCAGGGGACGGAGTATATGCTCAACCTGATCGACACCCCGGGGCACGTCGATTTTCATTATGAGGTATCCCGCTCTCTGGCAGCGGTCGAAGGGGCGATCCTGCTCGTCGATGCCACCAAGGGGGTGCAGGCGCAGACGCTCGCGAACCTGTATCTGGCGATCGATCAGGGGCTGGAAATCATCCCGGTAGTGAACAAGATAGACCTGCCGAACGCTCAAGTAGAAAAGACCAAGAAAGAAATCGTCCATATCCTGGGGTGCAAGGAAGGGGACATCCTCCTGGCTTCCGGGAAAACCGGTGCCGGAGTGCCGGAGGTGCTTGTCCGCGTGATCGAAAGGGTGCCGGCGCCGGGAGGGGATGAGCAGGCGCCGCTCCGCGCCCTGATCTTCGACTCCGTCTACAATACCTACAAAGGCGTCGTGGCGTATGTGAAAGTGGTGGACGGTTCGGTCAAGCGCGACGATGTGCTTCATATGCTCGGGACCGGGCAGGAGGGGGTGACCGTCGAAGTCGGCGTCTTCCGGCCAGGCTTGTCGCCGACCGATATCCTGCAGGCCGGAGATATAGGCTATATCGCGACAGGACTGAAAGAGGTCGGTCACTGTCGGGTAGGCGACACGGTCACCTGGAAGCCGAAGGAGCGGGAAAAGGTGATGGCAGAGCAGCTGCCCGGCTACAAGGAGATCAAGCCGGCTGTCTACGCGAGCTTCTATCCGGTGGATGGCGACGAGTATACGCTGATGCGCGATGCTTTGGATAAGCTGAAATTGAACGATGCCGCCTTCACGTTCGAGCCGGAAAGCAACCAGGCGCTGGGTCGGGGTTTTCGCTGTGGTTTTCTGGGACTCTTGCATCTGGAAATCATCCAGGAGCGCCTGGAGCGTGAGTTCGGGATGGCACCGACCATCACCACGCCGTCCGTCGTCTATGAATTGAAGCTGCGCGAATCGGATGCCCGTATCGCGCTCTACTCGCCCGCCGATCTGCCGGATCCGGCGACCATCGAGGCGATCTATGAGCCCTATGTCACGCTGTCGATAGTCTGTCCTAGCGAGTACCTGGGCAATGTGATGAATCTCACGCAGACCATCCGCGCCGAGTACAAGAATACGGAATACATCGATGAAGAGCGCATCCTTCTCACCTTCGAGGCGCCGCTTATGGATGTGATCATCAATTTCCACGATGAACTGAAGAGCGCCTCGTCGGGATACGCTTCGATGAACTATGAGCCGCTCGGTTACCGCATAAGCGATGTCGTGAAACTGGAGATCATGGTCGCCAATGAGCCCGTCGATGCGTTCGCGCGGATGATACCGAAACGCGACGCCTACGCCGAAGGCAAGCGGGTCGTGGAAAAGCTGAAAGAAGTGATCCCGCGGCAGAATTTCGCCATCGCGCTGCAGGCGGCGATCGGCGGCAAAGTCATCGCGCGCGAGACGATCTCCGCCTATCGCAAAGACGTGACCGGCAAGCTGTATGGCGGGGATTTCTCGCGCAAGAAGAAGCTGCTCGAGAAGCAGAAGAAGGGCAAGAAGAAGATGCGCGATATCGGCAAGGTATCTATTCCCAGTCAGGCTTTTCTGGCGGTACTGAAGAAGTAACGGCGGCGTTTTCCTGTTTTGCCTTTTTATGTTCGAAACGGTATAATGAGAGCGGAGTATATTTTCATAATTTTTTGAGCATAGTCCGGCTGACGCACAGGTCTCTGTGGCGGTGCGGAAAATACCTATGGCGCTGGAATTGACTGAAGCGAATTTCGAGCAAGAAGTGTTGAAGAGCGATACGCCCGTGTTCGTCGATTTCTGGGCGCCGTGGTGCGGTCCGTGCCGGATGATGGAACCGGCGATCGAGGAGCTCTCCCAGGAGATGACCCAGGTGAAAATCGGGAAGCTGAATGTCGATGAGCACCCCGGCATCGCTTCGACCTACGGCATTATGTCGATTCCGACGATGAAGGTCTTCAAGGGCGGGCAGGTCGTCAAGGAATTCATCGGCGTGCAGCAGAAAGACAAGCTCAAAAGCGAACTGGAAAATCTCTAAAGCGCCCGTGCGGATTTTTCCGCGGGACAAAACAAAAAACGTATGAAAATTTACAAAGAAAGGATCGATTTGGAAAGCAAGACTCAGATCGAGTTTCTGGACATCACGGACCGGGTTCAGGAAATCGTCGACCGCTCCGGCGTGCGCGAAGGCCAGGTGCTCATCTACGTGCCGCACACGACTATGGGCGTGGCGATCAACCACAACGAGTCGATGCTGCTCCAGGATTTTATGCGCATCCTCTACAAGATCGTTCCGGTGGACGATCAGTATTCCCACGATCTCTTCGAATTGCGCCGCGAGGCCAATTCCGATGGCCGGAGCAACGGTCATTCGCATTGCAAGGCGATCCTTCTCGGGAACAGCGAGACGATTCCCGTGGAGAAAGGCAAGCTGTTCCTGACGGAGCGGCAGAATATTTTCGCGGTCGAGTTCGACGGTTCCCGCAAGCGCGACGTTGTCATACAGGTCATAGGGCTTTAGATTCCTCTAGCATTTCACGATATGGGCAGCGGCTTGGTAGAACTTCTCATCCGCAATGGGTACTTGAAATCAGAACCGATCATCCGGGCTTTCAACGAGATTACCCGGGCGGATTTCGTGCCGCCGGAATTCGAGCAGCAGGCCGAAGCGGACATTCCTCTGCCTATCGGTTACGGCCAGGCGATATCCCAGCCGACGACGGTGGCGATCATGTTCGAGCTCCTCGATCCGCATCCCGGTCAGAGAATTCTCGACGTCGGCAGCGGTTCTGGATGGACGAGCGCGCTTTTGGGCAACATCGTCGGCAGCGAGGGAAAAGTCGCGGCGATCGAGCTGTTGCCGGAGCTCCACGAGATGACCAAACGGAACGTGGAGAAGTTCGGATTGATGAGTTCCGGTATTGTGGAATGCGTGATCGGCGACGGTCATCAGGGATATGCGCCGCTACAGCCGTATGATCGCATTCTCGTTTCCGCAGCCGCTGATGAGGTGCCGCAGGCGCTCAAAGACCAGCTCGTGGTCGGCGGGAAAATAGTGATCCCGGTGCACAACCATCTGACCTACCTCGAAAAGCGCGGCGAGAAGGATTTTTACAAGGAAGAGTTTCCGGGATTCGTGTTCGTTCCGCTCGTCCAGAAATCGCTTTAATTTCCCTAACCATTTCGCGTGTGCGTCTTTTCCTCATCATCGCGCTGGCATTCTCACTCCTGACATTCGGAGGGTTTTCGTACCTGTCTTTCGTCGCGGAACATTCTCACGGGATCAGCAGGGCGGAGCAGCGTTTCGAAGTACGATCCGGAGAAGATATCTTCAGCCTGGCTCGCCGTTTGAGCGACGCGGAGCTCATCGCTTCCCGTCCGGCGCTGCTGTGGTACCTCGCCCGCGCCGGCAAGACGCATAACCTTGTCGCCGGGACCTACGCTCTGAGCGGCAACCTGACCATAGCGGAAATCGCCTTTATGGTGACGGAGGGAAAAATCGTATCGCGCGATATCCGCATCACGTTTCCGGAAGGGTGGAACAGCAGGAAAATGTCAGAGCGATTGACGACCAATGGCCTGCCCGGAGCGGACTTCCTCAGCCTCGTGAAGGCGCCGAAGGCGGACTGGCGCAAGCAGTTCGATTTTCTTGCCGATATCCCGCCCAATGCCTCTTTGGAAGGTTTTCTGTTTCCTGACACCTATTTCTTCGCTCCGGAAGCATCTGCTGATACTATCATCGAGAAGATGCTGACGAATTTCGGGAGAAAATGGGATCCGACGCTTCGCGGAGCGCTTACGGGGCAGAAGCGCGATCTGTACGCGACGCTGACGCTTGCGAGTATCGTCGAAAACGAGGTGAAGAGCGAGGCAGATCGGAAAATAGTGGCGGACATCTTCTTGCGCCGTCTCGCTGTCGGTCAGGCGCTCCAGAGCTGTGCGACGCTCCAGTATATCCTGGGCGTTGACCGGACGCAGTATTCGTATGAGGAAACGCGCACCGAGTCGCCGTACAACACCTACTTGTATCCGGGGCTGCCGCCAGGACCCATCGGCAATCCGGGACTTGTTTCGCTTCGCGCCACCATCTTTCCGGAGAGCAATCCCTATTTCTATTTCTTGAGCGACCCGGAGACCGGCAAGACCATCTTTTCCGTCACTTACGAAGAGCATCTCAAGAACAAGAATCTCTATGGGCTGTGAGCCGCGCTCTTCGGGTTGCCGTGTACGGAGCACAAGAGGCCGCGAGCCTCTTTTTTAGAGGACGCTCGCAGAAAACGGCGTTTTGCGATAGAGTAACCGTATGATTTATCAGGGCAATGATAGGGTATGAAGATCGCGCTGGTACACGATTATCTGGTGCAGTACGGGGGAGCGGAGCGGGTGCTGGAAGCCTTCACCGAGCTGTTTCCCTATGCGCCGATCTATACGCTGCTCTATGACAAGGAGGCGATGCGCGGCGCGTTCGAAGAGAAGCGCGTCTATACGTCGTTTCTCCAGAAGCTGCCGTTCTCGCGCAAGCGCCACCGCCTCTTCCCGCCGCTCATGCCGCTCGCTATCGAGCAGTTCGATTTCAGCAAATACGACATCGTCCTCTCCGACTCGTCGAGCTATGCCAAGGGCATCATCACGCGCCCGGAAACGCTGCATATCTGCTATATGCACACGCCGATGCGCTATGCCTGGGATGACTGTCAGAAATACACGCAGGATTTCGGTTTTCCCCAGCTGGTGAAGAGGCTGGTGCCGTTTTTTATGAGTCCGATTCGCCTGTGGGACAAGGCGAGCGCTGATCGGGTGGATCAGTTTCTCGCCAATTCGCAGTTCGTGGCGAAACGCATCCGGAAATATTATCGCAAGGAAGCGTACGTGATACACCCGCCGGTCAATGTCGATCGCTTCTCCATCTCTGCCACGCCGGAAAAGTATTTCCTGATGGTCGGGCGTCTCATCGCCTACAAGCGGCACGATATCGCCATCCAGGCATTCAATCGCCTGAAATTGCCGCTCAAGATCATCGGCCGCGGACCGGAGCTCGAGCGTCTGAAGAAAATGGCCGGGCCGACTATCGAATTCCTGGGGCGCGTATCGGAAGAAGCATTGCCGAAGTATTATAGGGAGTGTCAGGGATTCATCTTTCCTCAGGAAGAGGATTTCGGCATCGTCGCCATCGAAGCCCTGGCATCGGGGCGTCCGCTCATCGCGTACCGAGGCGGCGATATCGTCGAGCATCTGGAGGAAGGCAAGCTCGGCGTTTTCTTCGACGAGCAGACTCCGGAGGCCATCATGCGGGCGGTGGAGCATTTCCGCGAGACCGACTATGATGCGGCGTATATCCGGAGCAAAGCCATTCCCTTTGACAAAGAGCGATTTAAGGCTACAATAAAAAACTATGTGGAGAAGGCATTGGCAGCCCATCTGGAGAAATGCAGGGTCCCCGAAGTAAACGCAACTTAGTTGCATATACGCTCAAATCTATGGAACTGAGAGACTACATCGCTATTTTCAAGAAACAGGAGAAGGTATTCTGGGCGATAGTGCTCGCAAGCGCCCTTTTGAGCATCGTCTGGCAGACAAGCCAGCCTGAGAGTCTGCAGGCGACACTCCTCATCAATATCGGCCGCGGCGGGGTGCAGAATACTGCGAACTACACGTATGACAGCTTCTATCGCTTGCAGGCGGATGAGCGGTTCGCGGATACGGTGGTGCGCTGGCTGGCCACCCCGCGCGTCGTGGAAGATATCTATGGCACGGCAGGATTCAATCCGGAGACAGTGAGCACCCGTGATCTGAAGGGCGCGTTTGCGGCGAAGCGGCTGTCTTCGCAGATGATCGAAGTCACCTATGCCGATGCCAGCGAAAAGACGCTCAGGAATATCGGGGCAGCAGCCACTCTGGTGCTCAATCGCTACGCCGAGAGTCTTAACGTGGCAAACAAGGAGCCGAGCTGGTTCGTCGTGATCGGTAGCGACCCGGTCATCCGGGATGCGCGTATCGGATTTACGCTTGCGCTCTCGGTCGGCGTCGCCCTGGGAATCTTCATCGGGTTCTGGGCGGTACTCATCAGGCATTACTTTTTTCGGGAGTAACTGCAATGCGCATAGGGATCGATATACGGTGCCTCGCCGAGGGGAAGCGCACCGGAGTAGAAGAATACACGCTCGCGCTCCTCGGAGGCCTCTTCGAGCATGATCGGGAGAATGAGTATATTCTTTTTTTCAACGCTTGGAAAAAAGACGTCCCTGATTTCGTTTCGGAGTGCGTGGCCAAGTATCCCAACGTGACATTGCGGGCGTTCCGCTTCCCGAACAAGCTCCTGAATCTATCGCTCTGGTATCTGCATGTTCCGAAACTGGATCGGCTGATCGGCGGTACGGATGTCTTCTTTCTGCCGAACTTGAACTTCGCTTCGGTATCTCGCAAAACTAAACTGGCGGTGACGGCGCATGATCTCTCGTTCGAGATGTTCCCCGAGACGTTTTCCTGGAAACGGCGGCTGTGGCATTTCTTCATCAACTTCCGCCGGCTGGCGCTTGCGGCCGATAAGGTCATCGCCGTATCGCAGTCCACCAAAGACGATCTGATCACGCGGTACGGCGTTCCGGCCGACAGGATCACGGTCATCCGAAGCGGTATCGGGACGCAGTTTCGTATGATGAGCCGCAACGATACCGAACTCGTCCGCGTGCAGGAGAAGTATCATCTGCCGTACAAGTTCATCCTGTCTCTCGCCACCCTCGAACCGCGCAAGAATGTCCTCGCGCTCATCCGGAGCTATGAGGCGCTCCAGCGCCTCGGGCATCCTGCCTTGGAAAAATACGCCCTCGTCATCGCCGGCACGCGCGGATGGGAATGCGAGGAAGTCTTCGAGGCGATCGCGTATTCGCCCTACAAGGACAAGCTTCTCCTGCCGGGATTTATCGAGGATGCAGACAAAACGGCGCTCTACAATCTGGCAAGCGTGTTCGTGTATCCGTCGCTCTATGAAGGTTTCGGTTTTCCGCCGCTCGAGGCGATGGCGTGCGGCGTGCCGGTCATCGTGTCCCATTCTTCATCGCTGCCGGAAATAGTCGGGGATGCCGGCGTTCTCATCGACCCGTATCAGCCTGATGAGCTCCTGCAGGCGTTGCGGGCAGTGCTCCTCGACAATGCGCTCGCGGATCTGCTCCGTAAGAAGAGTCTCGAGCGCGCCGCTTCTTTCTCTTGGGACAAGACCGTGCAGCATACCCTCGATCTGTTCCGTGCGCTCGTCTGAGGCCGCATCCCCTCCGGGGGGTGTTGGGGACCGTTTATTCCCTAACGAAGCGAGAGAAACGAAAGCCTGCTTTCGTTTCCGAGCGAGTGACGGGAACACAGGGTAGCATACTCCGCGGCTTGCCGCGGAAGTGAAACAAGCTTTAGCTTGTTTCAGTGTCCAGAGCAAGCTCCTGGGGTACATACCATTTATTTTTCTAAAAACCTATGGTATGCTGGAAATACGGTCAGGCAGTCTCTGGCTGAAGAGTTAGAACTTGTAATAAAAAGAGGCACACCGTGTCTTATGAGAAGCAGGCTTAAGGTCGAAATGTTCGCCTGCGAGGTTTTTTGAATGAGTATTTTTTAATTTTCATAGCAAAAATATGCAAAAAACAAATACAAACAAAATGGGGACAGCCGCGTCGCTTATCATCGTTGTTTTGGCGTTCGGCGCTTTTGCCGGAGCGGCCGCGCTCGTGACCAAGAACCAACTCAGCCTCGCGCCTGTTTCTTCGGCTGATGAAGGGGAAGATGATAATGATGACGACAACAATGATGATAATGATGACGACGACGACGATGACTCTGATTCAAAGTCCGAAAAAGAGAAGGAGAAGAAGGCTGAAGATGCCAAGAAGAAATCTGAGCGTGAGCGCGAGGATGCCAAAAAGCAGCTTGAGCGATCGAACAAGAGTTCCGATGACGATGGCGATGATGACAGCGATGACTCAGAGGATGATGCCAACGAAGTCGAGGGCGATGACGATGGCGATGATGACGGCGATGATGACGGCGATGACAATGGGATGTTCAAGGATCGTACCAAGACTTTGTCAAAATTAGCCAAGGAGATTTCGGAAGCTGAGAAAGAAATTCTCGAGAAGCAGGCCGAAGGCGTGGATGTCACGGCAGCGCTGGCCCGTCTTGCTTTGGCGAAAGCCGCCATCGGTTCGGTGGGAGGCGCTTTTGATGCGAACGATCTCGAAGCGGCGAAGCGTCTGGCGAAAGAAGCGAAGAAGCTGACGCATTTCGCGAGAAACGATGACCTCCATGATGCCAAGGAAATAGCGGAAGACGTCGCCAAGGTGTCCAAGCGCATTGCCCAGGCCTATGGAAAAATCGCTCTCTTGGAGGCTGTCGGCGGCGGGGACGGGAGCTCGTTCAAGAAAGCTCTGGCTTCCTATGAAGCTGATCTGGCGACGCTTC
>Ga0155168_109_pt1 | contig 24490 bp, 21 predicted proteins | sample RifCSPhighO2_01_FD_106136 | JGI IMG/M metagenome (GOLD analysis project Ga0155168, IMG submission 106136) | Candidatus Moranbacteria bacterium RIFCSPHIGHO2_01_FULL_54_31
ACTGAGAAAAATCCTGCGCTTCAGAATAGGATTGTAGCAGATACTACGAAGCGTGGGAACTGAGGTAGGCTTCCGTTTCTGCCAAGACGCGCTGCGCGTTTTCAAATGTCACTTTGGCGAGCGCCTCTTGGTACGGCAGCCAGACGTACTCCGTGTGCTCGTGCGAGAGCCGGATGTCTTTGTTCGCCACTTTGCCGGGATACATAAAGACTTCCTTGAAAATGATCACGCCCTTGCCGTCGCGGATGCGCCGTTCCCGCTCGCCCCCCTTGGCGACGTAGAAAAATTTCGTATGAAACTCCTTATCGAAAAATTGCACCTCTCGGATGCCGGTCTCTTCCCGCACCTCACGCAAAGCCGCTTCTTTTTTCGTCTCGCCGGCCTCCAGGTGTCCGCGTGCATAATCGAAATGCCCGCTCGGATAGCGGATGAGCAGATACTCGCGGCCGCGCTCCGTCTCGCAAAACAAGACTACCCCGGCAGAAATATCCCACGCGACGGGCAGGCCGCAGGCTTTGAGCAGAAAATAAAGCGGCCTCCAGACTGGCAAGCGCATACTGATACGAAAAAGAAAAAGGATTCCCGCTTCTCAGGGTACACCAAAAAAGGCTCATGGCAAAATGTACCATAATTCCACGGCCGTGGAATTATGGTACATTTTCTCTCTGCCTCGATTGCAATGCATTATTCTTTCCTGAGCGCATCCATCGGAGAAAGCTGCGAGGCGCGATACGCGGGAGCGATGCCGAATATCAGCCCGACCGCCATCGAAAACCCCGCCCCCAGCGCAAACGATGCCAATGAAAAAGAAAGTGTCAGTCCGAAACCGAGATAGCCGAACAGTACGGAGAGTCCCCATGACAGGAGCATCCCCAATCCGATGCCGATCAATCCGCCAAGCAGCGTGATGATCAGCGCTTCGATCAGGAATTGTTCCAGGATGCCGCCCGATGTCGCGCCGACGGCTTTGCGCAGCCCGATCTCGCTCGTCCGCTCGGATACCGATACATACATCACGTTCATAATCCCCACGCCGCCGACCACCAAGGAAATCGACGTGAGCGCCAGAAGCAAGATCGTGAGGGAGCCGAGCACGTCGTCCAATGTTTTCTGCGCTTCCTTGGTCGACATAACGGAGAAATCGTCCTTGTTCGGATTGTCGATATCATGGCGCTTGCGCATCAAAGCTATGATATCCGCCACCGTCTCAGCTTCGCGCGTCGCATCCGCCATCTTGACGGAAATCATCTGCACATACCCCACGCCGAGAATCTTTTTCAGGAGCGTCTGCACCGGGACATAGGTAAAGGCATCGAGATTGAAAAAAGCGACGGCTCCGCGCGGAGCGAGCACTCCGATGACCCGGTATTTTTCTCCCTTGAGAGTGATCGATTCTCCCACGGCCTCACTCCCTCCGAAAAACGTCTCTTTGGTTTCCGATCCGAGCACGACGACACGGTCGAGATTGGCGTCTTCCTCTTCAGTGAAGAAGCGCCCGCGCGCCAGTTTCGCATTCTCATCGACACGCACGACGTCCGCTCCGGCACCAAAGAGCAGTATCCGCTTGCCGACAGAGCCATACGTCGCCCGCTCCTGACCGATCGTTCCCGCGTAAACCGCTGCCACGTTCGGCAGTCTTTCAATCGCTTCGCTATCCTTGACTGTCAGGGTCGTGATCTGAGCTCCTTGGGCGCGTGACGCGGCATTCTCGCTCGACAGGTGTCCCGTATTGGGAATCTTGACTTCCACCTGGATCAGGTTCGTGCCGAAACTCTCCACTTGTCCGGTGATGAATCCTTTCACTCCTTCGCCGAGCGACGAGACGACGACCACGGCGAACACGCCGATGACCACGCCGAGCAGTGCCAAGAAGGTCCGCACCTTGTGGGTGGCGATCGTCTTGATCGCGAAACGGAACGGACGGATGTAGCGGGAAAGATAGCGCATAATATTCATAGCTATTCGTAACTCAGCGCTTGCATAGGACTGACTTTGGACGCTTTGAGCGCCGGATACAGGCCGAAGATGATACCGATCAGAAATGACACGACAAAACCGATGACGATCGATGAAGGCGGCACGATGAACTGCCACTCATAGCCGAGTTTGACGATGATGAGAGACGTGATGAATGTGAACAGGATGCCGGCGAGGATGCCGATCAGCCCGCCGATAAGCGTCACGAAAGCCGACTCAATGAGAAACTGCAGGATGATATGATTGCGGCGGGCGCCGACCGCTTTGCGCAGACCGATTTCCCGCACGCGCTGAGAGACGGAAATGAGCATCGAATTCATAATGCCGATACCGCCGACCAGAAGCGAAAGCGACGCGATAGCGATCAGGAAGTATTTCAGCACATCGGTCACGCTCGTCAGAACGCCGAGCGCCGCGGCCGTACTGCGGATCGAAAAATCAGATTCTCCGTTCGCTTCGATATCATGGCGCTTGCGGAGCAGGATATCCACATCCGCGATGGTCCGCTCGATATTGTCCGGCGCATCCACCTTGCCGCGCGCAAAATTGAGATACTCGATCCCCAGCAGCAATGTCTGCGCCGTCACAAGCGGCACATAGACCATCGTGTCCGGATTGGAAAAAGCCGACGATCCGCGCGCTTCCAAGACGCCGATCACCTTGAAAGGGATCTTCTTGAGCGTCACGGTCTCACCGATCGGATCGCGATCAGGGAACAGCTCTCGGGCACGTTCAGCACCCAGCACGATGATGCGAGACAGGTCGCTTTCTTCCTCAAGGAAAAAGAATCTCCCTGAGGCGACGCTCATATTCTCTATATTCACCACTTCCGGCGACACGCCCTGAAAGCTCGTCTCGATGGAATAGCGCGCCGCTTCCGATTCGATAGTGCCCGATCCGGTCACGTACCCGGACACGGCCGCGAGGTGCGGCACATTGCGCCGTTGCCGGAGCGCTTTCAGGTCATCGTTCGTGAAAGTCGTCGTAATGACGCCGAAGGCGGCAGCCGGCGGACCCTCTTCCTCGGATGCTCCCGGCAGTATGCCGATCAGGTTCGATCCGACATTCTCTACCTGCGACAGCACGAGCTGCTGCGCGCTCGCCCCGATCGACATCACCATAATCACGGCGGCGACGCCGATGACCACGCCGAGTACCGTCAAAAAGAAACGGAGCTTGGACGCCGAAAGCGTTCGGTAGGCAATTTTGAGCGGATCTGAAAGCTTCATACCATGATCTCTAACGTGCAATTTCCGAATAAAAATAAATGAGCAGCAAAACGCTCACACTGATGGCTGAGAGAAAATATGAGGCAGGCAGATATTTGGAAGAAGATATCGGTATCCAGCGCTTATGCCACCATATGCTTCCATATGGTCCTTTGAGCAACTCCCGCAAAGAGTGGAAATAGGGATTCAACACGAACCAAGAAAAATCCTCGATAGCCAATATGGCGACATACACAGCGACAAGAAAAAGCGGGTGGGGAATATACAATAAATATTCCAATATCAAAATTGCGGGTATCAGCAAGAAATACATGAAAATGGCATAACCGAAAAAATAGGGCACACCTATACTACGTGCCACATTTTTCATCACAACGCTCTTTTCCCCTATGACAGCGCCGTACCACCTATCCTTCGGAAGTCCCGCCCCCCAACCTTTTTCTTTTTCTATCCAAATCTCAAACAGGGCCACGGGAATAGAGATTATAAGCACATTCAAGAGAAATAGCGGCATAGTTTCAGCATCAGAATATAAGATGAACCTACTTCAGGAAGTTTTCTCCTGCAGCGGTGCGGCGAGTGAGGACGGATTCATCGCTCACGATCCGACCATCTTTCATCAGGAGAGTGCGTTTCGCGTGTTCGGCGGTATAGGTTTCGTGAGTGACCAGCACGATGGTCCGCCCGGCATCGTTCAGTTTCTGCAGGATAGTCATCACCTGCAAGCCGGACTTGGAATCCAGATTGCCGGTCGGCTCATCGGCGAAAATGATTTCCGGGTCATTGACGAGGGCGCGCGCGATAGCGACACGCTGTTTCTCTCCGCCAGAGAGCTGATTCGAGAGGTAGTCTGCGCGATGGAGCATATCCACGGCCGAAAGCGCCTGCGTGACCTGCTTCGCGTTATCCTCTATCGGACGATCGTCGTAGAGGAGCGGCAATTCGACGTTCTCGAACACAGTCGTTTTCGGCAGCAGGTTGAATGCCTGGAAAACGAAGCCGATTTTCTTGTTGCGCAGGCGAGCCAATTCATCGTCCGTGAAATCCTTGATATTTTTCCCGTCCAAGAGATATTCTCCTCCCGTGGGACGATCAAGCAGGCCGAGAACCTGCATCAGAGTCGATTTCCCAGATCCGGACGGTCCCATAATGGATATGAACTCCCCTTTGTCTATGGTAAACGTGGCGTGATGGAGCGCAGTGGTTTTGACGCCTTCGTTGTCATAGATTTTCTCCAGATCGCGGACAGAAATCAGGCTCATTGTTTTTGCGTAGATAAAGTAGTGATGACATCCCCCTCCTTCAATCCCGACGTGATTTCGATGGTTCCGTCATCGCCCTCCAGACCGGTCGTGACCGCCGTCCGGACGAATGTCCCGTCATCCTGCCTGACCTCCGCGTACGTCGTGTCGCCCTCTTTCACAAGCGAACGGAACGGCACCGTCAGGACATTCTCCCGCTTGGCTGTCTCGATGTCGATATTGGCGGTCATCCCGTCTTTCAGACGAGCATCGATATTCTCCAGCCGGAATTTCACGACATACGACACCACATCCTGTACCACGGTCGAGGCCGGATCGATCTCGGTCACAACAGCATCGAAAATCTCATCGGAACGGAACGCATCGAAGGTGATCTCGGCTTGCATACCGAGAGACACTTTGATGATATCCGATTCCGGAACGCGCGCTTCGATGACGAAGTCCCCGGCTTGCGCGACGCGCGCTATGGTCTGCCCGAGCGTAGCGACTTCGCCCTCCCGCGCATCAAGCTTCGATACCATTCCCTCAAACGGCGCCGTTATCGTCCTATCCCCTATCTGCGCGATCACCGTCCGGACATTCTCACGCGCCTGCTCGGAGGCCAGTTTTTTCGCGTTGCGCTCCTCTTGCTTCAGATCATCCCAGCCGTGCCGCGCCAGCTTCTCGCTCTCTTCCGCTATGGCCTGAGCGATGCGCGCCTCATTCAATTGCGACTCGAGTACCGGCGAATCAAGCGTAGCGATCGCCTGTCCTGCCCGTACGCTGTTCCCTTCTTTCACTGCTATGGACGAGATGACGCCCGTGCCAGAAAACGCGAGATCGGCATATGTGGTCGGCACCAGTTCCCCGCTGACGCTGATCATCTCCGAGACATCACCCTTCTTCACGGTTTCTGTCTGGACCGGCTCGCCCGTACTCCGGCTGCGATAATAGAAAAATCCGCCGACGAGCGCGAGCACGATGATGCCGATGATGATGTTTCTTTTGGTAAACGCACGCATAATGTTAAAAAAATATTTCAGAAAAGTCCCTGCCGCTGTGCCGCTCTGTCCATCGCCTGGTTGGCGCAGGCGTCCGCTACGGTATTCAGTTCCCGCCGGACATGGACGAATTTCACGTGCGCAAAATCAAGCGTCAGATTCCATACCTCGAGGAACAATGGCTGCAGCTTCTCATTCTCGATTTTGTACTCGTGATTCAGCTGCTTGCAGGCAAGCTCGCTATCCATCCGGCACTCGACGGCCGCCTGTTTCGCCTTCGCCTTGCCGATGAGCGACTTGATCTTCTTCAATCCGAAAACGATGGCTGCATACTCGGCCTCATTGTTGGTCTTTTCGCCGAGATATTCGCCATAGCTTTTGTCGAGCGTCTCGATATAGACGCCCAAAGCCGCCGGCCCAGGATTGCCCCGCGACCCGCCATCGCTATATATCACGATTTTTTCCATATGCCGAAATACCGAATAGTTCATTTCCCTTATAGGATAGCATATATCATCGTGCCGGTTAAGACAGAAAAGAAAACAAGCTACCAGGATAATGCCTGGATAGCCTGTGTCAAATGTACGGCGGTTTCCGTGAGAAAGCCTCTTCTCCGCAATAGAAATGGAGGAAAGCCGTATACGTCGCTTCACAGAAATCACTTCCTGAAACATCCTCAAGGATTTCTTGTTTGCGCTTCGTATCTTCAGGAAGCTGCGCCCTGATATGAAAGTAACCTCTTCCGTTCCCAAGCCCGCCCCTGAATCTACCAAGCAGAATCGCGGCTGTCGCCAATGGAAATGCAAGAGGATCATCGCTAGACAGTTCTCCAGCAGTAGCAGACAACTTCCAGGTCAGCGGCGTCTCATAGAGAGGCTGGATGTCTGCCACATATGAAAAAGATTTTACTTTCCCTTCTTGATTCCTAGTGGCCTTGCTCTCCAATGCTACGAGCTTGCCGATACCGTACACCTCTTCGCCCTTCTTGGTTATACGACGGAAACACACCTGGTCTCCGCTTGCAAATTTCGGCTCTATTTTTTTTACCTCTTTCGGCGGTTTTGGCTGTTGCCGAGGCTGTGGTAACAATTTCTTTGCTGCTGCCTGAACAAGATTCATTCTATCGCTCTCCTGTTAACGAACTATTGATCTCCGTGGCTTCTCATATCCACGACTTTCAGCTGAATGGCCGTAGAACCATTCCAGGTATTCTCGCTCAATTGGAAGACGACGTCAAGGATTGCGCCCCGCACAAGCCCCGCGAAGGCCTCACCCAAGGAAAAACCGATGGCATCGAAACTCCTCGTGCCGCCCTCGACCGGCATCAGCCGGAGCTTCAGGTGCTTGCTGCCGTTGCCCACGAAGCGCGCTTCCTCGACGCGCATATTCTCGAGCGCGAACACCGGCTCAGGATTGCCTTCGCCGAACGGGGCGAACAGCATCATATCGCGATACAGCTGGGGCGTGATGTGCTCCGGCTTGAGGCGCGCATCGATCCAGAGCTCGGGTTCCGTCACGACGTCCGTCAGACGCTCCGCGACCAGCGCGTTGAACCGCTCATAGAACGCATCCAGATTGTCATTGTGTATCGTCATACCGGCCGCCTGGGAATGGCCGCCGAACTTCACCAACAGATCGCCGCACGCCTCGATGGTTTCGATGATATTGATCTCCGGGATGCTCCGAAACGAGCCCTGGCTGGTTTCCGCGCCCCGGGTCAGCACGCACGTCGGCTTGCGGAATTCGTTCGCGATGCGTCCGGCGATGAGCCCCACGATACCGAACGGGAAATGCTCGCTCACGGCGAAGATGAATTTCTTGTCCGCGTACTCCGTAGCGGCGATGGCCCGGACTTCATCCGCGATGGCGGCACTGACCTTCTGCCGCGCGACATTATGAGCGTCCAGCTCGAGCGCCAGCACCCGCGCCTGTACCTGATCCTGTTCCATCAGGAGGTTATGGGCCAGCATCGCATGCGCCATCCGCGACGCGGCATTGATGCGCGGAGCGATCCGGAAGCCGATCGTACGGGCATCCGGCTTCATCTGCTCATCGATCTTGATGCCGCCCACCGAGAACATCTCCTGCAGCCCCACGCGGCGCGTCTTGGAGAGCACGACCAGTCCGTATTTCACGATGACGCGATTCTCGCCCACGAGCGGCATCACATCGGCTACGGTACCGATCGCGGCAACATCGAGGATCCACTTGAGCTGGTCCGTCTGTTCCGGCAGATACCGCTGATAGAGCGCCTGAGCGACCTTGAAACTCGTCCCGGCACCGCACAATTCCCGAAACGGATAAGTTTCGCCTGGCAGTTTAGGATTGATGATGGCGAAGGCTTCCGGCAAGACCTCCGGCGTGTGGTGGTGATCGACGATGATGATAGCTATCCCGCGCCGCTTCGCTTCGGAAATCTCGCTATGGTTGGTCATCCCGCAATCAAGCGTCAGGGCGAGCCTGATACCGGCCGCCTCGAAGAAATCGATAGCTTTCATATTCAAGCCATGCCCCTCGCTCAATTTTTCCGGGATATAGACGGACACGGGAATCCCGAGCGCTGTCAGCGCCTCGCGCATAATGACGGACGAGGTCACGCCGTCGGCATCGTAGTCGCCGAACACTCCCACGCGCTCACCATCTTTCTGCGCCAAGCCGATACGTTCAACCACTCGCTCCATCTGCTTGAAGAGGAACGGGTCGTGCATATCGCGCTCAAAATTCGGGAACAGGAACGGCTCGCGCGCCTCCTCATCGGAGTAGCCGCGCGCGACAAGGAGCGCCTCGGTGACCGGGTGATATTTCCCCTCTGAAGCACTGTCAGGCAGAGCCGTGATCCTGTATTTCCATTCCGCCATAAATATCTTTTCATCAAGAAAGCGCTTAGCTGCAAGCAACCTTTCCGAGAGACACTCGTCTGTCCAGCGACAGACTCGCTCCTGAAACTTTCGCGATCCGCCGAAGCGGCGGAACCGTGCTCGCGAAAGTTTCAAGCTTCTCTGGAAAGGTTGCTTGCAGCTAAGCGCGAAAATCATCACATACACGTAAGCTCGGCATCGAAGCGCTTGGCATCGCCGTCATGTTGACGGAGCTTGAGCACGACCCGGCCGCCGGACTTTTCTTCGGGGCACACGAAATCCGGATTGATGCCGAAATCGGCTGCGAATTTCGCCGCATCGAAATTGAACGGATCGATGCCGAGGATATATTCTTTGGAAGTGAGGATGTCATTGATCCGCTCGATCATAGCGTTGGGCGTGGTCATATCGCGCACCAAGAAGGCCTTCACTCCGATTTCTTGGGCGCGCTTTTCGTCTTCTTCGCGCCCCAAGTGGGAGATGAAGATGACCGGGATACGGGCAGTCGCGACATTCTTTTTCAGCCCCTCCACGAAACCGAACCCGTCCATCCGCGGCATAATGATACCGCTTATGATGATATCCGGGATAACCCGGCTTGCTACTTCCAATCCCTCGAGTCCGTCCTTGCCCTCCTCCACATCGAAATTCACCGCTCGGAGCGCATCGGCATACAGACTGCGCGTCGCGGCATCATCATCGACGATAAGCAGCTTCATCACCTTTGCCATAGTGCTTGCGTATTAAAAGATTTGTTTCCAGTATATAAGAAAACAGCCCGCTCAGCAAAGAGAGGGCTGTAGAGAAAACGGTGTGAGAGAGCGCCGCTCTCCGCTATCAGCAGCTACATATCCAATTTTCCCAATTTTTCAATCAGTTCCCGTTCTTCGCGGGAAAGCTTCTTGGGGATCTTGAGATGCACAGTCACCAGATGATCGCCGCGACCGAAATGCCCGAGATGGGGTACGCCCTTGCCGCGCACGCGAAACACCTCTCCCGGCTGCGTGCCGGCAGGGATTTTCATCACCACATCTCCGGCGACGGTCTGCACGGTGACCTTGTCTCCGAGCGCCGCCTGGGCGAACGTGATATCCAGAGACGAGACGATATTATCCCCCTGCCGCTTGAGAAAAGTATGCGGACGAATATGGATGTTGATGAAAAGATCTCCGGCTGGCGCCCCGTCCTCACCGGCCGCTCCGCCGCCGCGCATCGACAGCGTCTGTTCGTCATGCACGCCAGCGGGAATCTCGATAGTGATCTGCTCTTCCTGCTCTGTCCGTCCGGCTCCGTGGCAATCCGCGCATTTTTCCTTATATGCCTTGCCGCGGCCATGACAGCGCTCGCACGGCGCCGCCTGCGCGAACGCGCCGAAAATAGTCTGCACCGTGCGCCTGATCTGACCGCTGCCGCCGCAATCCCCGCACGTATCCGCTTGCGAACCAGGCTTCCCGCCGGTACCGTCGCATACGTGGCACCGCGCAAGCTTGCGCAGCCGGAGTTCTTTCTTCACGCCCGCCACCATCTCTTCGAAAGCGATCTCCACATCTACCTGGATGTCCGCTCCGGCACGCACCCGGCCGCCGGAACGCCCGGCACCGCCGAACATTTCGGAAAAGATATCCTCGAAACCCGTACCGGAAAAATCGAAACCGGAAGCCTGACCGCCTTCGAAACCGCCGAAGCCTGACCGCTGTCCGCTTCCATTGCCGCTGAATGTCTGGCCGAACTGATCATACTGATGACGCTTTTCCTTGTTGGAAAGCACCTGGTACGCCTCATTGATTTCCTTGAATTTCTTCTCGTCCCCGCCGCCTTTGTCCGGGTGATGCTTGTGCGCGAGCTTGCGGAACGCTTTCTTGATCTCATCCTCCGAAGCGTCCTTGGAAACGCCTAACATATCATAATAATTTGCCATAATGTTCTCAAATATCCTCTCAATAAATCATCGTGGGTGGTATTTTCAACAAGAATCTTTCCAGAGAGGCTTGAAACTTTCGCGAGCACGGTTCCGCCGCTTCGGCGGATCGCGAAAGTTTCAGGAGCGAGTCTGTCGCTGGACAGACGAGTGTCTCTCGGAAAGGTTGCTTGTTGAAAATATGCACATCATACAACCCTCGTATCTTATCGTAAAATACAAAAATTGGCAATCTCTACAGTCGAGTGCCAAAATAAAGTGTCGTGGCAGAGCCGTTCTTCCCTATGCCGCAAGCTTTTCCTGCTGCACGCTGGCCGTGTCCAATCTGAGCCATCCGAGCCAAAGTGCCAAGCGGAAAATGCCGTGCGCGACCAGGATGCACAGCGGAGCGACCAGAGACACGAACGTCAAAAGCGTCAAAAACAAGAGGAGAGACAAGAAAAACGGTATCGCCTGCGAAGGGATATGCTGCGCTGCCTTGCCCCCGCTCAGAAGCGCGATCAGCTTCGTCTGCAGAGCAAGCGACAGTACGTCGGATATCTTTTCCTCGCCGGCTACCGGGCGCCCGGTAAGCGTCGCTATCTGCTCTCGTCCCGCTTGCAGGAACAATGCCTGCGCGACCTGCTCCTGGCGCGCATCGAAGAGCAAGCCGAGGTCTAGCGCATTCATTCCAGGCGCTGCTTGCGGCAGAGCCTGTTCTGACGCATCCTGCCCCTTGCGTTTTTCGAGACTCAGGAGGAATTCATCCACCGTGACATCACCCTCGGAAAGTGAGGCGAAACTCGGATTCACGACGCTCGCTGCCTTGAAAATCACCACTGTCATCTCCTCGCCGATCCGGAAACGCGGCACCAGCTCTTCCCACGACGCATCCTGCAAGAAAACGAAATAGCCCCCGGACAAAAGAAGCGAGAAGCCGAGCACGAACAGGAACTGCCCCGCCCGCACATTTTTGAAAAAATGGAAGCGGAGACGCTCTTCGCTTTCGCGCGCGATATGCAGGCTGCTCAAAAAAATAAGCCCGGCAGATGCAGCGCCGGCGACCGCATACTCCCACGAATAGAGGAAGAGTAGTCCCGGCAGAAAAACGAGTGCCGCCCCCGCGATACTGAACGAGCGATTCGTCCAGACCACCGCACCGAGGAAGAAACATGCCGCGAGCAGCGCGAACCAAAGCATCGGCTGCCAGATATCGGATATGCCGGGATTCGCCATCGCACCGAAAAACGCCTGCCACGCCCCGAGCGCCAAGAGTCCGATGATCAGCAGAAGAAAAATAGAGAATACTTCCCGCTTCGTGAAGTGCATACGCGTAGACGATTTTGTCTTGGTGTTTCTCCTCCTACTCTAGCGCATCTTCTCAGATAAAGAAAGATGACCGATATGAAAAATCCGGCGATAGTCTGGAAAAAACTATTTTTCGAGAAGCATCTTTTCTGTCTACGCTACTTTGTAGTATTCTTTGTACCACTCGACGAAATATTTCACGCCCTCTTCGATGCGCGTGGTCGGTTCCCAGCCGAGCTTTCTCAACTTGCTGATATCGGCAACGGTTCTCGGCACATCACCCGGCTGCATCGGCATCATTTTTTTCTGGGCCTGCCTGCCGGAATGCTTCTCAACCGCGGCAATATAATCGAGAAGCTCTTCATCGCGATCACCGCCGATATTCATCACATCGCATGGCAGATCGGCATCGAGCACTGTGATCGTACCGGAAACGATATCGTCGATGTAGGTGAAATTACGGCGCATTTTGCCGAAATTATAGATTTCCACCGTCTTGCCTGTGACGATATTCTCGATGAACTTGAATACGCCCATATCCGGCCGGCCCCAGGGGCCATACACCGTAAAGAATCGCAGCCCCGTCGTCGGCAGCTTGTGAATATGACTGTAGACGTGAGCGATCAGCTCATCCGCTTTTTTCGTCGCGGCGTATACCGAGATCGGAGCATCCACACTGTCTTTTTCCGAAAACGGGACCTTTTCGTTGCTGCCATAGACGGACGATGAGGAAGCGTAGACGAAATTCTTCACCTTGTGCTCCGCCGCGAAATCGAGCATATTGGTCGTGCCCATCACATTGACATCGACGTAGAGCGCCGGGTTGTCGAGCGATGCCAGTACGCCAGCCATCGCTGCGAGATGGATGACTTTGTCGGGTTTTTCCTTTTCGAAAACTTCTTTGAGAAACGTGCGGTCGCGGATATCGCCCTCACAGAGAGTGAATCCCCCTCCTCGGCGGGCGGGCTTCTCGTATCCTTTGAGGAATTTCTTGATGCGATCGCGCTTCAATTGCGGATCGTAGTAATCGTTGAAATTGTCGATCAGCACCGCTGTGTCGCCCCGCTCGATCAGCGACTTTGCGATCGCCGAGCCGATGAATCCCGCTCCTCCCGTGATCAATATTTTCATATCCTTATGAGAGCTTACTCCTGAGATAGTCATAATATTCCGTGTCAGCGGCAGTGGCGGTCGCATACTTCTCCAAGACGGTCGCGCGCGCCCGCTCCCCCATCGCTTGCCGGAGCGTCCGGTCCTCGATCAGACGGCCGAGCTTCTCGATCCATTCTTCTGTCGTGCCTGCGACATACCCGTCCACCCCGTCCGCAATAGCTTCCCGGAATGTCCCCGTCGCGGCGGCGACCGTCGGCACGGCCACGAGTCCCGCTTCGAACCATTTGAGTTCCGATTTGGCTTCGCAGAACGGATTGCCGATCTCAAGCGGCGCCAGATTGATATCCGTTCCGGCGACCAGCGCGAAGTATTCAGCGCGCGGAAGAAACGGCACGCGCTCGATGCGCGCTGCGAATGCCTGCAGCCGACTGTCGGTATCCAGCGGTCCGGCCAATACCAGACGCATCTCCGGGTATTTCGCGAGCACCGCGAGCAAGGCGTCGGTAATCATCGCGAAATCCCTGTTGTGGCTCGGGGTGCCAGAGAGATAGGCGACACGGACGATAGACGGATCTTTCGCGACAGTGCGCAGAACCTCATCCGCATGCTTCACGTCCTCTTGCGACACTTTGTTTCGGATGACGAACACGCGCTTCCCCCTTTCCCGCAGCCGCTCGGCGAGGAATGCGGTACTCGTTGTGCAGACCTTCACGTACGGATCGGCGAGGATTTCTCCGCCCACGCCGTTTTCGTAGAGCTTGCGTTCGAGCGCGTTCATATCGGCATACCCGGCCATCGATTGCAGGAACTGCGGGTCATAGACCAGATCATCAGCTTCGAAAATGATCTCTTTCCCGAGCGCCTTGATCCGCTCGATCAGGCGCGCCACTTTTTCCGTATACAGCACCCGATGGAATACGAAGATGGAAAATTGGTCCGCGTACGATACGAGGAACGGATTGTCCTGGATCGTAACTGCGGTTTTAAATCCGTGCTGCTCCAAGGCCTCGGCAGCATACACGGTGCGATAGCGCGCGCTATCTCCGATACCGTTGGAGATGAACAAGACATCGCCCGACCGCACGCGCCGGAACAAAGCGAAAAACGCGCCGATGACACGCTTGCCGCCAGACCACAGGCCATCGCGCTTGAGCACGCTCCATGCTTTCCCGATTTTGATGAGCAGCAGTTTCATAACGTTTTTTCCTGTAAAATACCCCGGTATATCCGTTCGAGCTCCGCTGCTGATTTTTCCCAACTGAACAGTGTAGCACGTTCCCGGCAGATTGTCCCTCTCGTCCGGCGCAGTTCGGCAGAAGAGACCAGCTCCCCGATCGCGTCCGCAAGCGCTTCCGGCGTCGCCTCGCGCGCATACGTGCCGCCGTCTGCCAGATACTCGCGGTTATTCTCCGTATCGAAACAGACGACCGGCAGACCGGCTCCCATATACTGGAGCGCCTTGCCGCTCGCCTGGCGGGTCGTCGCTTCCTTGGAATCGACGCCGATATCGCTCATCTTGAGGATTTTCGGCAGATCGAAATACGGCAGCGGACTGATGATCGTCGCGCGCGTCTGGAAAACCTCCTGCTTCGTATAAGAGGCGATCTGATCCACCGGAAATCCGGCGATGATGAAATGCGCCTCAGGATACCTCGCACAGACGATCGGCATGGCATCGAGGAGGAGCGTGATACCCTTGTTCGCAATCAATGCGCCGGTATAGGTGATCAGGACTTTGTCCTCCGGCACGCCATAGCTTCGGCGGATCTCGAGTGCTTCGGGCAACCCCTGAAACATCGACAGGCGCGTACCGTCAAGCAGCACGCGGGCGGGATCGGTTGTGCGTATCTGGCTGATCTCCTGTGCATTATCCCAGGAGCTTGCTACCGCCGCATCGCCGAGCGTATCGATGAAACGCTCGGCGAGCCCGAACACCCATTGCAGCACGGAGGCCCGCAAGTAGCTGTGCGACACCATTTCCTTGACCAGGCTGCCGTGAAAATCCGCTACCAGCTTCATCCGGCGCCAGAAGAGCAGCTTCTGCACCAGCCAGCCGAAGAGCGCCCCTTCGTGGAGATGGCCGTGGATGATGTCGGGCTTCCAGGTGCGCGCCAGGAAAAAGGTTTTCTTGATCAGGAGCAGATCGAGCAGGATTTTCTGCCAGTCGGCGCCGGCTTCGAGTTTCTTGTACCAGAACAGGAGCCGCCGGATACGGCGCACATCGATCTTCGTCTGCAGATGCTCTGGCAGATCGGATCCGATATGATATGTCGCGATCTTGATCTCGTGCCCGCGCTTCTCGAGCGCCAGCGCCTCCTCAAGGATCCGGATGTGCGTCCCGCGGTCGGAAAAAAACGGCGTCGGCGCGACTATGAGAATCTTCATAATATATACAGCATTACAATTCTTCGCCGGAAATCGTCAGAGACCCGCCAGATACCAGATCGCCCGCAATGATTTTCTTCACGACCGCGTCTTCGATCGAATTCTCGATAAAACGATTCAGGGAACGCACCCCGAATTCGGGTTCGAAGCCTTTCTCCACGATGGTCGATACCACGTCGGAAGCGAAACTGACGGCGATATTTTTCTCTTCTTTGAGCCGGAGGGCGAATTTTTTCAATTTCAGTTCCGCCACCGCTTCCAATTCCTCCTGCTTCAAAGGTTCGAAGAAAATCAGCCCATCGAAACGGCTCAGGAATTCCAAACGGAACAGATTACTCTCGACGATCTGGTCGAGCACCTGTTGGCGGATCTCCGTCATCGGAACATGCTCGCGTACCAGCGATTTGATAAGCGGCGCACCGGCATTGGACGTGGCGATGATGACCGTATTGCGGAAACTCACCTTCTCACCGAAGCCATCCGTCACATAGCCCTCATCGAGAATCTGGAGGAACAGATCGAGCGCTCGCGGGTATGCCTTCTCGATCTCATCGAGCAGCACGATAGAAAACGGCTTCTCGCGTACCGCCGTCACAAGCTCGCCTTGGACTCCGCCGGTGCGCGAACCGATCATCCGATCAATCGACTCAGGCGTCTGGAACTCGCTCATATCGAGACGGATCATCTTGTCATCGCCCCCGAAATAATGCTCGGCGAACGCCTTGGCGGTTTCCGTCTTGCCTACGCCGCTCGGCCCGAAAAAGATGAAGCTCCCGAGCGGACGCAAGGCATCGCCGAAGCCGGCGCGCGCCTTGCGCATCGCTTCCGCTACCTGCTTCACGGCCTCATTCTGTCCGACGACCCGGCGATGGAGCAATTCTTCAAGTTTCAGGAGTTTTTCCTTCTCGTCTTCATTGAGCGCGCCAGTCGGCATACCGGTCTTCAGCTCGATGAAATTTTCCACGGTTTCCGGCACGATGAAGGGATCGTTCGTACGGCGCCAGAACAAGAGCGTCTCCTGTGCCAGATCGAGCGCCCGTTCGGGAAAAGGCGTCTCCCAATTATAGCGGCCGGCTGACTTGATGACCGCTTCCAATCCCTGCATCGTGAAGATGATCCGCTTGCGCTCCAATGTCTCGAAATGCTGGATCAGGATATCGAGCGTCTCATCATCATTCGTCTCGCGCAGATAGATGACATCGAAGAACTTCAGCACCTGTTCCTCTTCTTTGGCGAGTGCGTGATACCGATCGGTCGGCGCCGTCACGATCAGGCGAAAATTCGGCAACTGGAGAAATTCGCTGAACAGCGGCGCCAGATCAGGGCGGGCAGGATCGCCTCCGAAATAGAGCGCAATATTATCGATCGCCAGGATGACATTGCCGGCATACGCCGCCTCGCTGAACAGAAGCCGCAGCGAATGCTCCACATCTTCATCGCGGCTCATCGTATCGCTTATCGCCCGTTCGATGTCGAACAGGAGAACGCGTGCCTCATCCAGGTATTCGAAACCGAACCCGTTCTCGCGGATAAGCCGGGCGAGATAATGCACGAACGTCTTCTTGCCGATACCGGGGTCGCCTACCAGAATGACGCTGTTCTGCGTCGGGCGCTCGAGCACCAGCGTGGCGACGCGCAATTCATCCTGCCGGCCGATGAGTTCCGCGCGACCGTACTCCGTCGGATCATGACGGGAAAGATCCAGACAATACCTATCGAGATGCGGCGTATAGGCATAGTGCCAGCCTTTGGCGAGAGGGATCGCTTTGCGCAGATTTTCCCAGAGCCAGAAACGCTTCTTGTGGCGGCGCTTTTCCGCGGCATAGCGCTCGACGATCACCGCCCGCTCATAGAGCTCCCGCTCAATGCCGCGCGGCCGGAGAAACGCGAGGAATGTCTCGGTGTCCTTGAGCGCTGCCTGATCGAAAGATCCTCTCGCAAGCCCGAGGCGCGCGAGGACACGCGGGAAGAACCTCTCTTTTTCCAGTTCCCGGATATCGAATGTCACGGGTATTTCCCTATTCCTGACAAGAAAGCCGAAAAGCGCAAGACCGAACCCGAGCGTGCCGAACAGCACGCTTGCGATAGCGAGGGTCGGCAAAAACGGCAGCGTCACGATACCGAAAATGATAAAGATTGGCGCGCCCGCATAGCAGACGAACCCGAGAGCTCCTGCCATAAGAACCAGCACCCATATTGCCATTCCGAACGCAAGCATCGCAAGCCGGACGCACATTCCCAAGAAACGCGCGATGAAATTATTGAACAAGGCGCTCAAAAACAGCATCGGATGCAATCCTCTCCAGGTACGAAAAGACACGTCGCGCTTCCAGGGTGCGAACAGGGTGCGGAGCAATCCGCCGATGTAGAAACGATGCGCGACAAAACGCAAAAAATTGCCTATGAGCGCGAGCGCGCTCCGGAGCCCTTCCGTGTAATACCAAAAAATAAAATGCTGGTTCATCGGATGTATCAGAAAGCAACGCTTTTCTTCCATTGTAAACGCATTCAAAATGCTTGGCAAACCGGGATGACATCGAAAAACCAGGATACCCTCAACTATTTTCGGTTCAATGAATAAAAGAATTTTTTGGCGGTTGCTCCACCTTGTCTGAAGAAGCGCTTTCGGTTCGAAAAAAGGAGCTGTGTCCCGCCGTTGAATGGGGGCGACTTTTTCCGGTAACCGAGAGCGACTTCTGAGATGTGGAGCAGAGACAAAAGATTGCTTTTATTTCTTTGAACCACCCACCAAACAACTCATTGAAGAAATACGCCCTTGTAAGGTATAATGCAATCGATATGCCATTCTCTTCCACGACCCTCAAATCCGATACGCTCTTCGTCCTCTTCGGGCTGGCTTTCGTCGTCTTCGGCTGGTTCGCTTTCCTACTGACGCTCGGCAGCTTCTTTCTTTTCCCGCTCATCCTGTGCGGCGCCATCGTAACAGGCGCGCTAGCTCTCTGGAGCGGCGCACTGCTCCTCATCCGTGCGCCGCTTGATGTCCGGATCGCCTTCGTGATCGCGCTCTCGGTCGCCGCGCTTATCGGGTATGTTTCCGAACCCACCGTTTTTTCCGGCAGAGATCAGGGTTCTATCGCCGAAGCCGCTTTCCGCCTCGCGCACAACACGCAGCTCGCGTTTTCAAGCGATGCCAGCGCAAGCTTCTTCAAAATCTACGGCGAAGGCGCCGCGCTCAACTTCCCCGGCTTCGCCTATACGGCAGCTGGCGACCTGATCACGCAGTTTCCACTCGGCTACACCTCATGGCTGGCAAGCTTCATCGCGCTCTTCGGCTTGCTCGGTCCGGCTATCGGCAATGCGCTCCTCCTCTTTCTCTCTTTCCTCACGCTCTACAGCTTGCTCCGCCTTTTCGCCCATTCGTACTACGCTTTCGCCGGTCTCGCTCTCGCCGCGACATCATTTCTCCCGACCTGGTTCGCCAAAATCACCTTGAGCGAGAACTTCGCCGCTTTCCTGTTCCTGTTCCTCGCTTTGAATCTCGTCTTGCTGCTCCAGAGAGAAAATTCGGAGGAACATCCGGAAGAAACGTACCTCCCGTACGCAGGGGTTCTCTTGTCCGCGACGCTGCTTGCCTTCACCCGCATCGAAGGTTTCGCTTTTCTCGCGCTGGCGCTCATTATCCTCTTCTGCAGCCAGTCTGGACGGAATATCTGGAAAACCCATCTGTGGACAAGTCTCATCCTCCCTGGCATCCTCTTCGTTTTCTTTTTCCTGCGCGACTTTTTCATCAATCTCCCCTATTACAAGATAATCGGCAAGGCGCTCATCAAATTCCTCGACCAGCTGGGCGCCGGCAGCGTCACAGGCGATCTCGCGAGCACCGGAAGCTCCTTCACGCTCGGCTCCGTCTTCTTCCTCTACGGGCTGCTCTTCCTCTGCGCCTTCGGCCTCTTCGGTATCCTCCTTGCTCTCAAGGAAAAGCGCTACATCCTGCTCCTGCCGGCCGCCATCGCCCTCCCGACCTTCGTCTACCTCTTCGATCCCAATATCTCTCTCGACCATCCGTGGATGCTCCGCCGCTATCTCTTTTCTCTCTACCCAACCTTGCTTTTTTCCGCTGTCATCGGCATCGCTCTCCTCTTTGCGCGAGACAGCACGCTGCCGATCGCGAAACCGGAGGGCGGACGCCTCTTTGCCGCAAGCGTCATCTTCTTCGTCCTGATCGCTCTCCAGTACCCCTCCTTCGCCCTCGGGCTGCCATTCGCAGAACACCGGATGCTCGCAGGGCAGATCGCCGCCTTCAGCCAGACATTCGCCGCTACGGATCTGGTGCTCGTCGATCGGAACGCGACCGGCAGCGGCTTCGCGATGCTCACCGGTCCGGCGCAATTCCTCTTCGGCAAAAATATGGTCTACTTTTTCAACCCCTACGACCTGGAACGGCTCGACACCACGCTGTTCACGCAAACCTTTCTTCTGGTGCCCGAGGGGGATCAGGCGCGCTATGCCGCTGTCTTCGGCGACCGGCTGACGCTCGCGAAAACCGTCACGTTCTCAGATGAGCAATTCGAAACCCTCTCCCTGGAAGACGGTTCTGCGCTCCGCCTCCCGGAAAAAGTCTCGCGCGAAACCCGCAATCTCTTATTCCGGATACGCTGACCTATGATGAACTTTTCCGAACAGATCATCGCTCTTCCTCCCCGCCTCAAGCGGCGCTACGCTATACTGCGCACGCTCCTATATGCGACCATCATCGCAACGGTCATCGTATTCGGACTGCGCGTACTCTTCCCGACGCTCACCTTTACGTTCAACTTCAAGACGCCGAGCGCGAGCAAGAACAACCTCCTCGACCCGCGTGATCCGCTCGGGTCTCACAGGACGAATGGCAAGATAGAAACCGGAGGTACCCTCATAGCGGATGTCGGCGTCATCGGCAGCTTCGCGCGGGCCTCGTCGGACATCACGCTCGAGAAGGCATCCGCCCTGCCGGAAAGCCTGGAGTTTTCTCTGCGCCGCTCCTATCGCGGCTTTCTGCTCCCGACCGGCGAGCCGATAACCAGCTTCCCGGAAGCAAGCACCTACAAGATAGACGGCACATACTATACCCTGACAGACGGGACGCTCTACCCGTTCGTAAGCGACAATGCCTATCTCTCCCGCTACCCGGATGATGCCGCGCTGCCCGAAACCGGAGAGTTCCTCGCCCGTTATCCCGTCTCCGAGAACTGGCTCGGTTTCCGTATCGGCTCGGTCATCTCTTTCGCGGACGGCGTATTCCTCATCACGAGCGAGACCGAGATGCGTCCGGTCGGCAGCGCCGACATCTTCCTCGCGCTCGGCTATCGTTTCGAAGATGTCCGTCCGGCAAGCGAAGAAGAGATCGGCATCTACAAGCGCGGGAAAATATTCCTCCTCGGAGCGCAGCATCCGGATGGCACACTCTTCCTCGATCAGGACACGGGAACCTACTATCTCCTCTGGCAGGGTACGAAGCGCCCGCTCACCGATGCGCGCTACCGCGATTTCATTATGAAACAACAGACTCCGATCAGCGTGTCTACGCAGGCAAGCGAAGAGAGAGCGCGCTGCACCCTCGAGCCATCGCTCTTCGGACGCTCTTTCTCGTGCGCGCTCACTCTCGCGCTCCGTCCCGGCAACGGCAACGATTATGAGATCCGTATCGACGGGAACAACGCCGATATCGATATCAATACGCTCGACGTATCATTCGAAACAGAGAAGAGCACGCGGAGTATGCTGACCCTCCTCTCGCAGATCAAGCAGCGCTTCCTCTCGCGCTTCGGACTGGGCGACTAACCGCACATCTCTTATGGAAACATTCAAAAACTACTGCCTGACACGGCTCGCAGCACTCAGAGAAAGCGGCGCTCTCTCTTTGGCCTACGCGCTCCTCGCCGAAGCGCTCTTCTTGGGCTACCTCGGTTTCGCAGCACTCTTCACCGTCGAGATGCTCCTCCCGACATTCATCACGGCGCGCCTGTCCCTCGCGAAATTTTTCTTCATCCTCTTCCTGCTCTCCTTCGCGCTCACCGGGCTGGGGCGTTTCCTCGATATGAGCTTCGAATGGAAGATAAACAAAAAAAGCCCGGCGCTCTGGCTCGGACTCTGCTGGATGCTCGGCATTCTCCTCGTCTCCCTCTACAAGTTCCCGCCGCTCACCATTCCCGTCATCATCGCCGGCTTCTTTTTCACCGGATTTCTCTTTTGGAACATTCTCTTCGGCGAGGGAGAATAAGAGCGGACAATCACGATAAAGACTCCAGATCCAATACCTCGTCGATGCGGATCTGAGCGACGAAGTCCGGCACGTGGGAAACAAGAATCATCGCGCCCTTGTATGTGTCGAGCGCTTCGGCGATGACCGGCAGATGGCGGAAATTGATATGGTTGGTCGGCTCGTCAAGGATAAGCAGGTCCGGCTTCTCCGCATACAAACGCGCGAACATAAGCAGCCCCTTCTGCCCCTCGGACAGGCTCTCCACCTTGTTCTGCATCAGTTCCGCCGGAATGAGGAATTTCGCCGCTATCTGATAGGCGAGCTCCTGGCTTTTTTCCGCCATCACGAGGAGAAGCGTGTCCATCACCGTACTCTCGAAATCAAGCGTCGAGAAATCCTGGCGATAGTAGCCGACTTTCACCCCTTCCGTAATATGCGCGCGCTCCGTATCGCCTGACGCAAGCGCCTCGAGGAACGTGCTTTTGCCGATGCCGTTCGGGCCCGACACGAGCAGATGCATATTCTTCTTCAAAACGAGATCCACGCGCTTGATCGCCTGCCCCAGCTCCGTGAGCACCGATACGGTCTTGATAGTGACGATCGGACCGACCGGTTCCGCACAGGGTATCTCAAACGCCGGCAGTGTCCTATCTTCCTGGCGCACGTCGACTTTGTTCTCTTCCAGATCGGCCGCCAGCGTCCGCATCCGTTTGGCGACGCCGCGGAGCTTCCCGCCCTTATTGGCGAAGACGTTCGCCTGATCCTTCTTCTCCTGGATCGTCCGTTCCAAACGTACGTTTTCGCTCTGCGCTTTGGCGATGCGTTTCGCAATCTCCTCCACCACGTCATAATAGTCGCCGGTATACTGCTCGATCTTGTGCGTGAACACATCGAGATAGAGCACGCCATGGGTGAAGGAATTCAAGAATTCCGCGTCGTGCGAGATGACGATGCAGGTCTTCTCATAATCGATGAGGAACTGGGTCAGATGCGCGATGCCCTCATAATCGAGATTGTTCGTCGGTTCGTCGAGGAGCAGGATATCCGGATTCTGGATGAGCGCCGAAGCAAGCAGCAGGCGCGCCTGCTGTCCCCCGGAAAACTCCCCGATCTTCTTCGTAAGCGCCGGCATAGGCAGATGCACCACTTCCAAAACGTCCTTGATCCGCATCGGGAGCTCCCAGTCCTTGCCGGAAAAGAACTGCACGAAGAATGCTTCCACGGTCAGATCCAGCTGATCGCGCGGAATCGTCTGCCGGCCGATAGCCACCGTCGCATCCCGATCGAGCGATACTCTCCCGCTCTGCGGCTTCATTTCTCCGGTAATCAGCTTGAAGAGCGAGCTTTTGCCGGCGCCATTCTGCCCCATCAGGGTGACCTTGGAACCGCCGCGCATGCTGAAACTCACCTCATCGAGAATGGGCTTCTTGTGCCCGTATTCGAAGGACACCTTTTCAAATCTGAGTACGACGTTATCTTTCGCCATATTTTTCATCAAGTCTTCTTTTGTAAACAAAAAAGCCGCTAAACGGCAGAAGTATTGTGACACGAAATCACATTCTATGCAAGCATCCAGCCTGATAACGAATTTTCCACCGCAAGAATCTTCCTGGAGGAGTTGAAGTTTTTTTGAGCACGCCTGCCCGCCCTCTGGAGGGGTGCCGGCGTCTGCGACGGATCAAAAAAAGTTCATAAGAAAAGTTCGCCGCTGGGCGAACGAACGACCTCCAGGAAGATTCTTGCGGTGGAAAATAAAATATCAACTTTTGATATATGCGAGCGTTTCCCGGGCGCACCTATCCCAAGAGAAGTTTTTCAGCTGCTCCGCTCCCCTGGCAGCCAGTTCCGCGCGCAGCTCTTCATCGCTCCACAGGCGTTCCAGTTTTTCCGCCATATCGTGTACGGAGTCAGCATTGCAATACAAGGCCGCCCGGCCGCCCACCTCGCGCAGGCTCGAATTGCCGGCTGTCAGCACAGGCACTCCTGATGCGAAAGCCTCAAGGATCGGCAGACCGAACCCCTCATAGAGCGACGGAAACGCGAACAGCCGCGCACCCTGATACAGCGCCCGCAATTCCTCGAAAGTCATCCGGCCGGTCAGGATGATATCGCCTTTGAAAGGGCTCTTCTCCCGCGCTTCCAAGATACTGTCCGAGAGCCACGCCGGTTCGCCTGCCAGCACGAGCTTCATTTCGAACATACTCTCTTTGGCGATATCGAACGCCTCGATGAGACGCGCCAGATTTTTTCTCGGCTGCAGAGCGCCGACATACAATGCGTATGATCCTCTCTTGAGACCATATTTCGCAAGCGCTTCACCGAGCGCTTCATCCGCAAGGCGTTTTCCGAAAAATGCGTCGTCGAAACCGTGATGAATGACTCTGATCCGTTCTGCCGGAAGCTCCGGAAAAAAGTGGAGCAGATCGTCTTTCGTAGACTGGGAAACGGCGATCAGTTTCTCGGCTCTCCGCACCGCCACAGCGAGCAGAAGATCGAGCTTCAGCCGATGCGCTGTCGGAAAAGTTTCCGGATAGCGCTTGAACGCCAGATCGTGTATAGTCGCGATCACTTCAGTCGCGCGCGGCACGAAGAACGGCGCCGCCTGTATCGGCAGGAATAATTTTTCCGGCTGCGCGCGGAACAGTTCCCAGACAAATCTCGTCTGCATCCACGCCAACGGGAACGGACGTTCTTTCACCTGATAATTCGCGAATGCCGGAGGCGCGAGAGCGGGATTGAACTGATCGCGATGATAGAGTATGAACTCCGCTGCCCGATCGATCATCCCGAACCGCTTCAAAAGTTCTTTCAGATACACCCGCGTCCCATCGATACGCGGATGATCTAAGTCAGCGGCCTGAATAGCTATGTGCATAAGGCGTTCATCGAGATATTATGCTGAACTTTTCTTCAGCTGCATCAGTTCCAGCGGCGCGGCGAATGTCATCGTTTCCGGCTTCACCACGAAGTCCTCGGCCGCCGCTCCCGCTGCCTCGAAATACCGGACCACTTCCTCTACTACATTTTCCGGCGCGCTCGCCCCGGCAGAGAGGCCGACGGTCGCCACGCCCGAGAGCCACGCGGGGTCGAGTTCCGAAATATCATCGATCAGGTAGGCTGCCGTCCCTTCCGCATGCGCGGTTTCCTGGAGCCGCAGAGCATTGGAGGAATTTTTCGATCCGAGGATAAGCACCAGATCAGACGCTTTCGCCAAAGCCTTCACCGCCTCCTGCCTGTTCGTCGTCGCGAAGCAGATATCGGAAAGCGGCGGCGCGACAA
>Ga0155168_133_pt1 | contig 22751 bp, 18 predicted proteins | sample RifCSPhighO2_01_FD_106136 | JGI IMG/M metagenome (GOLD analysis project Ga0155168, IMG submission 106136) | Candidatus Moranbacteria bacterium RIFCSPHIGHO2_01_FULL_54_31
AGGGTTCGAGTCCCTCTTTCGGCACAACGTAAAAATAATTTTTCTGGGCAAGGCTTCGGAGAATTCATCTTTCGTAATAATTCATTTTCTTTCGGCTGGTAAAAAACACCCCGAGAGAAAAATTAATCAATCTTGCGAACACGTTTTCGCTCGCGGTCTTTTCGAAGGCCGGAGCAGTATAAGCGGTTCGCAAAGCAAGTAACAATATGCAAACGAGCAATTCGTTTCAGAAGAACCAAAACCCGAGCGGGCCTCGCGGTGCTTTTGGCAATGGAAACCAGGGTGTTTCCTCTACAGGAGGTCAGAAAAATCCCGCTCGCCCGCCTCGCCGAGACGAGTCGAGGCTGGGTCGGGATGTAGTGAAGCCGATGTCCGATATGGGCAAAGCGGCTGCTGGTGCCTTCGAAGGCATCGTGGCCCATGCGCAGGCGCCTCGCGCCCTGCACAAAAAACCGGGACTCGCGAAAGCGAAACCGGTATCCAAACCTCAGGCCGGAAAAAGCGAGCCTGGTATGAGAGGACAGCGGCCCAAAACTTCCGCCGGGAAAAAAGGCGGGCGCCGCGATAATCGCCGTTTCCAGCAGACGACTCCGAGTCGCCTGGAATCCAAGCATAGCGGCATCAGCGTGCCGCCGGTCGGCGAGAAGCGCTTGCGCATCGTCCCGCTCGGCGGACAGGAAGAAGTCGGCCGCAATATGACCGTCTTCGAATACGGCAATGATATCGTGATCATCGACATCGGACTCCAGTTTCCCGAGGAAGATATGCCGGGCATCGATTATATCGTGCCGAACGTCGATTACCTCAAAGGCAAAGAGAAGAATATCCGCGGTGTGATCTTCACGCACGGCCATCTCGACCATATCGGCGCCGCGCCGATACTCTTGAAGCAGCTCGGGTATCCGCCGGTGATCGCTCGCGATCTGACGCTGGCGCTCATCAAGCACAAAGTCGAAGACCAAGAGCAGGGCGCTGCCAGCCGTCTCAAGATGGTGCGCGTCAAGACGCTCGATGACAAGATGAAACTCGGCATTTTCGAAGCGAGTTTCTTCGAAGTAGAGCACTCCATAATGGATGCCATCGGCATCGTCCTGAAGACGCCGGCTGGTACGGTGATCCATATGGGCGACTGGACGATTTCCAATGAGCCGCTGGAAGAGAAAGAGATTTCCTACAAGCATCTCGCCGATCTGCCGCGCCCGACCATTCTGATGCTGGAAAGCTTGGGAGCGCTCAAGAAAGGCTTGCCTCCTTCAGAGCAGGAAGTGCATCAGAATCTCAAGAACCTGATCAAAATGGTGCCGGGGCGCCTCATCATCGGCACGTTCGCCTCGCAGATCCGCCGTATCAGCTACCTCATCGAATATGCGGAACAGATAGGCAAGAAAGTGGCGCTCGAAGGCTACAGTATGAAGATGAACATCGAGGTCGCCAAGGAGCTCGGCTACATCAAGGTGAAGCCGGACACGCTCATCATGGTCAACGATATCCACAAGTATCCCGATAACAAGATTGTCGTCATCTGTACCGGCGCGCAGGGAGAATTGAATGCCGCGCTCTCGCGCATCGTGACGGACAACCATCGCTTCATCAAGCTGCAGAAGAATGACACAGTCGTCTTTTCTTCCTCGGTCATCCCGGGCAATGAGCGCACGATCCAGCGCCTGAAAGATAATCTCTATCGCAAGTGCGACAACGTGATCCACAGCGACATTATGGAGATCCATATCGGCGGCCATTCGACGGCGCTCGGGATGGAAGAGATGATCCGCCAGGTGAAGCCGACCTATTTCCTGCCGGTCTACGCGAACCACTACTTCCTGAAGGAAGCCGCCAAGATCGCCTTCCGCCTCGGTTTTCCCGAGCAGAACGTCTTCGTGCTCGACAACGGAGGAGTCTTCGAAGTCGATGAGCACGGTATGGCGAAAGTGCTCAAGGAAAAAGCGGATACGAGCTATGTCTTCATCGACGGTCTCGGTATCGGCGATATCGGGCACGTGGTGCTCCGCGATCGCCAGATGCTGGCGACCGAGGGTATGGTGGTGGTTACGGTCATCATCGATTCCAAGTCCAAGGATGTCGTCGGCAATATCCAAGTGACCTCGCGCGGATTCATCCACGTGAAAGAGAACTTCGATCTTGTGAACGAGACGAAGCGCAAGGTGCAGAAAGTCGTGAAGGACAATACCTCCAAAGGATCGTCTATCGACTGGGATCTCGTGCGCAATCAGATTCGCGAAACTGTCGGCCAATTCCTGTTTACCAAAACGGAACGGAGGCCCATGGTCCTACCGGTGGTTATCGAGGTGTAGAGGGAAAGAATCATGAATCAAGAATCCCTGCCCGTCCGACAGGCGGGATGAATCATGAAAAAACTCCTTTGCCGGTTGGCAGAGGAGTTTTTTTATACCTCATCTATCCCTTCTTCTTTACACTATACATCTTAAACGCGGCCGCGTTTATATGTTATAATTATAAAAGATGAACAATAGCGTACTGTTTATGAGAGGATTGGGTCCGAATCAAAAGAAGATACTTATCTTGCTATTAGGCGGAGCTCTTTTGAGCGTTGTCTATTCTCCGAAACAGTATTTTCGTGTTGTGAGAGCGATGCGCAAGGAATGGAAGAAGATACCAAAGTCAACACTTGAATCTTCAGTGCAAAAATTATATAAGTCGCATCTCGTCAAGGCGAAACAACAAAAAGATGGGACGTGGAAGATTATGTTAACAAAGCATGGTCAGAAACTCGCCTCTTTGCATGATTTTGAAACGTTACAGATAAAAAAACTGAAAAAATGGGATCAAAAGTGGAGGGTGGTTATTTTTGATATTCCAGAAAAGAAGAAGGTACTCAGGGATGTTTTTCGCGGGTGGCTTAAGAGACTCGGTTTTTATAAGCTACAGGGCAGCGTATTCGTTTATCCGTATGACTGTCGCAATGAGTTCGATTTTCTTGTTGAATATTATCAGGCGGGCGAATATGCGCACTTTATCGTAGCAGAAGAAATTGATAATGAAGCAGACCTGAAGAAAATATTCTCTTTGAAATAATATCCCTTAAACGCGGCCGCGTTTAAGGGATATTATTGGAAGGTGTGGTACAATACTCATATTAACCGCTAGGATGTTTTGAGTATGAAAAAAAGGCTTTTTTCGGCAGTCCAGCCGTCGGGGAATCTGCACCTGGGGAACTATCTTGGCGCGCTCCAGAACTGGGTGAAACTTCAGGATGACTATGAGGCGATGTTCTGCGTGGTGGACTTGCATGCCATCACCGTGCCGCAGGACCCGGCCGCGCTCCGTCAGAAGACGCTCGAAATCGCCAAGATGTACCTGGCGGCCGGCGTAGACCCTGCGAAGTGCACGCTTTTCGTGCAATCGCACGTGAAGGAGCATACCGAGCTTGCATGGATTTTGAATACGATCGCCAAAGTTTCCGAATTGGAACGGATGACGCAGTTCAAAGACAAGTCGCAGAAAGATAGCAAAGAGGGGATCGGAGCGGGACTCTTGACCTACCCCGTGCTGATGGCCGCAGATATCCTGCTCTATGACACGGTCGTGGTACCGGTAGGCAAGGATCAGATGCAGCATATCGAGCTGGCTCGGACGCTTGCCCGGAGATTCAACGATACGTTCGGCGAGACGTTCGCCGTTCCGGAGTGCAATCTCTCCAAAGAGGGCGCGCTCATTATGGCGCTCGATGACCCGGCCAAGAAAATGTCCAAGTCCGCGGCGTCGGAATATAATTACATCGCGCTGACCGATGATGCGGAAACGGTGCGGAAGAAAATCAAGAAAGCCGTGACGGATAGCGGAACGGAGATCGTGTATTCGGATAGCAAACCGGCTTTGAAAAACCTGCTCAACATCTATGCTTTATTGTCCGACAAGAAACCGGAAGCGGTAGCGGGGGAATACGCCGGCAAAGGATACGCGGATTTCAAAAATGATCTGGCAGAAGTGATAGTGAATTTCCTTGCGCCGTTCCAGGAACGTCTGAAAGCCTTGAGTGACGAAGAAGTACTGAAGATGCTCGCAGCAGGCGCTGAAAAAGCCCGGACGTTTGCGAGTGAAAAGATGGTCCAGGTGCGGACGCGCGTCGGTTTTCTGGCATAAGCGAAGCAGAGAGCGGTTGAATAAAAAAAGAGCCCCGGACAGGTTTGTCGCGGGGTTTTTCTTTGATTTGGATGGCGTCAAGCACATTTGCGGCGGTATTCGGGAGATCTGACTTCTATGTGCACCACCTCTGGATATGCTTTGGCAGCCAGACACTCACCATCACTATGGCACTCGGCATTGTTGTGGCATGCCTTATAAAATGCTTGCGAGCCCACTATTTCGCACTGATTTTGTCGGGGATTTTTGAATTTTGCTGTGTCTACGAGTGGACAGACACGGTGGAGCTCGATGCGGATAATTCTTTTATCAAGCATGATTGCCTCCTTTCATGTTAAAGAACGAGGTTTCGGGTATGAAAAAACCACTCGGGGGAGTGGTCAGGAAAGAAAACAAAGAGAGGAAACGGTCTCAGCTCTTCTCTTGTAGGGTATTCCTGTATTCATACTTTGCTTCCCAGTATACTCGAGGGCGGAATATCTGGCAAGTTTGGCTTGTTTCGGGTGGATTTTCTGGAATGGGTGAGCGTGGTATAATATGATGGCAAGTAGGGAGATAATAAGTAACGAAGAAACGTATGTTTGAGATACCTTCAATTGAAAAAAAGGAAGTGGCTAGGCCGCCGTTTCGCGAGCAGTCAGAAAGGGTTTGGAAAAGTATGTTGAATGAAGGTGTCGAGGCTATGCTTGCGGACGATATCGTCGAGCAAGCCGCTTCATCGGATAACGAGCTTTATTCATATAGTCGGGAGTCCGGGTTCCGCGAGAAGATCCGGATAGCGGCAGCCGAGGCGGTGGATGAGCTTTTGCGGCGCGATCAGAAGAATTTTGCTGACCCGATTGATGAGCAGACGAAGGGGTGGGCTGCCGAGATAGCGCAGAGCGGCAAGGATCCCGATGAGGAGGTCAAGGGATATGGGCGTATTCTGATCGGAAGCCTCAGTACGCTGGCTGGAGGAAAAGAGAATCTGATGAAGAAGGTCGTCGCGCTGATGATCGAGGACAAGAAGCGCCAGGCGGAGCAGGACGGTGAAGCAAGGCAGTAGTATTTTTGGTAAAAAAAGAAGCGTACCGGTACTGGTACGCTTCTTGATTGTTGTGGGAAACCTCTGATTCAGCTGCGGATAATGGCGAGCAATTCTGCCGTTTTCGCTTCCAATAGTCCGGGGGTATCGGCTTCGAGGTTGAGTCGGAGCAATGGCTCGGTATTGGATGGGCGGACATTGAACCACCAGTCCGGGTAGTCGACTTTCAGGCCGTCCAGCTCGTGCTGCTTCCCGTCGGCGTAGGTCTCTCGCAGTTTCGCGAGCACCGCGTCTTTGTCAGTGACCTCGCTATTGATCTCGTCGGAGTGGAAATAGCGCTTGGTCTCTTTCACCAGTTCGGAGATGGTGTTCCCGCTTTCTGCCATCAGGTTGAGGAGGAGGAGTGCGGGGAGCGTGCCGGCCTCGGCATAGGAATTCTCCTCGAAGTAGTAGTGCCCGGACAGTTCGCCGGCGAAGATTGCGCCATCCTCGCGCATCTGCTTCTTGATATTGGCGTGACCGACTTTGCATTCGATGGCGGTGCCGCCGTTTTCTTCGATCACTTCTTTTACCGAGCGGGACGAGCGGAGATCGTAGAGGATCGTAGCACCCGGGTGCTTCTCGAGGATGATTTTCGCGAGGAGGGCGGTGACGAGGTCCATCGGGATGATGCCGCCCGTCTCGTCGACGAAGCCGATGCGATCGGCGTCACCGTCGTAGGCGATACCGAGATTAGCATGGGATTCTTTGACTTTGGCGCGCAGTTCATCGAGCGTTTCGAGCTTGAGCGGGTTGGCCTCGTGGCATTCGAACGGGTGCTCGAGATCGTTATAGAGGTTGATGATGGACAGGTTGTCGGGGAACTGCTCGTAGATGGGGAGTTCCAGCACGCCCATCGCATTGGCGGTATCGATGACCAGGGTGAAATGCTTGCCTTGGAAATCGGCGAATGAAGTGAAATAGCCGTAGTAGGCAGCACGGATATCTTCAGCGGTCATCGTGCCTTTGGTATCGGCATCCTGCCATTGTCCCCGGAGCGCGAGGTCGCGGATCTCCCGGAGACCGGAATTTTCGCCGACAGGGACAGCTCCGCGCAAAGCGATTTTCATACCGTTGTACTGCGGAGGATTGTGCGAGGCGGTGAGCGAGATGGCGGCATCGATATCGAGGCGGCCGGCCGCGAAATACACCATCGGCGTCGTGATGACACCGAGATCGAGCACGTCGCAGCCGCTATCCATCACGCCTCGGGCGAAGCTTGCGAAGAGGCTGGGGCTGGAAGCGCGGATGTCGCGGCCGATGCCGAGACGCTTGGGCTCGAGATGGAGGGCGACCGCGCGGCCGATAGCATAGGCATCGTCCTCATTGATCTCATCAGGATAGATGCCGCGGATATCGTAAGCTTTGAAAATATGCGGTTGCATAGGGGAAAAAATATGAAACAAGGGGGCGCTTCAAGCAAAGTATAGCATATTTTAGCTTATCTTTGACCCCAGTTACAAATAATATTATTGCCGCTGCCGTATGAAGTACAAGCCGTAGGCGCCTACGGCTTGTATCTGTCCATTTTTGACATGATTATCTAGATTTGTAACGGGGTTGACAAAATCCTGCTTTCGGGGCACACTGTCTGCAAGTTCTTCGACAACACACCTCACAGAAAGGGGGGCGCTATGGAACAGATACTCGTAGTGGTTTTCTATATTCAAGAATCGCCGGGTCATCCCAAGCGCATCCTTTTTTTAACTGAGGGTGAGACCTTGGCTCTGCCGATGATAGGTATGGTGCCGGGACGAAACCCAGCAGGGGATTTCCCCAATTTGCTGACGCGTTACCATTTCAGTTTTTCTGCCAAGCCAGAATTTCCTGTGATAGCGATGTATGCCCCGTGGGATTTCGCCGATGGCCGGAAAGCGATATGTGTCTGTGTTCAGCAAGTGGACAAGGAATTCTTTTCCACTCAGGGTGCGGGGCATAGCGACGTGCGCTGGCTGTCTCGGATAGAGCCGGATTGTCTTGATCCGCTTTCTGTGGCCGTTTTTACGCAACGCAGTATGAGCCAGTATCGTCCTTACGTGATAAAGGACGAACCCCAAAGGAGCACTTCGGGGTGAGGGGGATAGCAGTCATAACCGACCGCTATCCTTTTTTTATTGACCAAAAGGATTTTTTCTGGAAGAATGAAGAATACTTTCATTGTTTGAATTCTTATCTATGGCTCTCAAAGTCGGCATCGTCGGATTGCCCAATGTCGGAAAATCGACCCTGTTCAAGGCGCTGACGAAGAAAAGCGTCGATATCAACAACTATCCGTTCTGCACCATCGAGCCCAATGTCGGCATCGTCGAGGTGCCCGATGAGCGGCTGGCGAAGCTGTCCGCGCTGTCCGGAAGCAAGAAGCTCATTCCGGCCATCATCGAGTTCGTCGATATCGCCGGTCTGGTCAAGGGCGCAAGCGAAGGGGAGGGTCTCGGAAATAAATTCCTCTCTCATATCCGCGAAGTGGACGCCATCGTACAGGTAGTCCGGGTTTTCGGCGGCGATCAGATTGTCCATGTGCATGACAGCGTCGATCCTCTCCGCGATATCGAGATCATCGAAACCGAACTCGTGCTTGCCGATATGGACACCGTCGCCAAAGCCGAACATCGTATCGAAAAGGAATCCCGCGGCCAAGACAAGGAAGCTGCGGCCAAGCTGCCGGTTTTGAAAAGTATCAAAACAACCCTCGAAGCGGGGAATCTGGCCGCAAGCGCTCCGATCGATTTTTCAAGCGATGCGGCACGGAAGCTTCTGGTGGAACTCCAGCTGCTCACAGCCAAACCGTTCCTCTATGTCTACAATGTGGCTGATGTCGATGCGCCGCTTGCTCCGGAACTGGAAACCCGGCCGCACGTGAAGCTGGATATCAAGATCGAGGAAGAGCTGATCGAGATGAGCCGGGAAGAAGCGGCTGAGCTTGAAATTCATTCGAACCTGCAAGGGCTTATCGTGAGAGCGTATGCGCTCCTGGGGCTGATGACATATTTCACGACAGGGGTAGAAGAGACGCGTGCCTGGACGATCCCGGTCGGTTCGACTGCGCCCCAGGCCGGGGCCGCGATCCATAGCGATTTCGAAGACAAATTCATCCGCGCCGAGGTGATCCACTGGACGAAATTGCTCGAGGCGGGCTCATGGGCCGCCGCCCGCGATCAAGGCACGCTCCGCCTCGAAGGCAAGACATACATCGTCTCAGCCGGTGACGTCATCGTGTTCAAGATCTAGTATGGAGTGTTTCTTGACACTCTGTTATAATTGAGAGTGCTAAGTTAAAAACGAATGTCTCCCCGCAGCTCTGCCGAGAAAGTCGAGAGACAGCTTTCAGATTTTCCCTTGGAGGCGCCTGCGGCTTTGGTATTCGCACTCAATAACAATTAATTTTTTGCAGTGTGCGGGGCGCTCATATCCGTAGCGTTTCGCAGACTCAAGCGATGAATATGGCGAAACAGATTGCTTATAGCGCTGATGCTCGCAAGCGCATCAAAATCGGTATCGACAAGGTGGCGGATGCCGTGAAAGTGACTCTCGGACCCAAGGGCCGCAATGTCATCTTGGGCAAAAGCTACGGCGGTCCGGCCATCACCAATGACGGCGTGTCTATCGCCAAGGAAATCGAGCTCAAAGACAAGTTCGAGAATCTTGGTGCCGAGCTGATCAAGCAGGTCGCCGAGCAGACCAACGATGTGGCGGGCGACGGTACGACGACCGCGACCGTGATCGCGCAGGCCTTGGTGCGCGAGGGACTGAAATTCGTGGAGACCGGCATCAACCCGGTCGGCATCCGCCGCGGGATGGAAGCCGCCAAAAACGAAGTGATCGAGATTCTCAAGAAGCATTCGAAAAAGATCTCTTCCAAAGAAGAGATCGCCCAGGTGGCGACGATTTCCGCCGAATCCCGCGAGATGGGCGAGATGATCGCCAGCGTGATGGATACGGTGGGGGCGGACGGCGTGGTGACGACCGAACAGTCCCAGACGCTCGGGCTGTCCAAGGAAATCGTTGAGGGGATGAATTTCGACAAGGGGTTCATCTCGCCGTATATGATGACCGATGCCGAACAGCAGACGGCGGAACTTACGAACCCGGCGATCCTCATCACGGACAAGAAAATCTCCGCCATCGCGGAGATCGTGCCGATACTGAACCAGTTGGCTGAGACCGGCAAGAAAGATATCGTCATCATCGCCGAAGATGTGGATGGCGAGGCGCTCGCGACGCTTATCGTGAACAAATTGCGCGGCGTCATCAATGTGCTAGCGGTCAAGGCGCCGGAATTCGGCGAGGGTCGCAAGGCAATCCTCGAAGACATCGCGCTTCTGGTAGGAGCGCAGGTGATCTCGCAGGACAAGGGGATGAAGCTCGACGCTACGCCGCTTACGATGCTCGGGACGGCTCAGAAGGTGATCGCGACCAAGGATGCGACGACGATCGTCGGAGGCAAGGGCAAGAAAAAAGACCTCGAAGCGCGCGTCTCAGAGCTTAGGCTGCTTATCGAGAAGTCCAAGGGCGACTATGATCGGGAGAAGCTCCAGAAACGCATGGCCAAGCTCTCGGGCGGTGTCGCCGTGATTCGGGTCGGCGCTTCGACGGAAACGGAGCTCAAGTATATGAAAGACAAGATGGAGGATGCCGTGAATGCGACCAAGGCGGCTATCGAGGAGGGGATCGTCGCCGGCGGGGGCACGGCACTTGCCAAGGCGGCCCTTCTGGTTTCGGTCAAAGCCAAAGCTGACCTGGCTGACAATGAATTCAAGGCCGGCTATGAGATCGTGCTCAAGGCGCTCAGCGAGCCGCTCCGCCAGATCGCTACGAATGTCGGCGAGCAGGATGCGGCCGTGGTGCTGAACAAGGTGCTCGAAAGCAAGCTTCCGAATTACGGCTACGATGCCAAGAACGATGTTTTCGAGAACGATATGCTCAAAGCGGGCATCATCGATCCGCTCAAAGTGACGCGGACAGCGCTCGAGAATGCCGTGTCGGTCGCGGCGCTCCTGCTCACGACGGAAGCGGCGGTGGTAGACGAGGAAAAGGAAGAGCCTGCAGGCGGTGCGAATCCGATGGCCGGTATGGGAGGAATGGGCGGGATGATGTAGACAACAAAAAACAGTCCCGCCTTGGCGGGACTGTTTTTAAATGTCTAATACCTAATTACTAATACACCTAATGAAGTTCTGGTTTCTCAATTTTAAAATTAAGCCATTAAGACATTGATTAGAAAGTAGATATTAGACATTAGGCATTCAAGACTTTTTGTAATCTCTGCCGTTGAACAAGAGGGAATTATGGTATAATAACGGTACTGAAAAATAAAAAGACTATGCGTATCGAACCCAGCCAGCTGAAAAGCTTTTTGCTTGACTCGAATCTCGTTCCCAAGGAAGCGGTCGAACAGGCGGCGCTAGAGGCACAGAAGGACAACAAGAATCTCGGCGCCTTGCTTCTGGAGAAAAAACTGATCGGGGAGGCTGATCTGCAGAAAGTCTATGCCTATATCCTCGGCATTCCGTTCGTCGATCTCTCCAAGGAAGCCATTCCGATCGAGATACTCCAGATCATTCCGGAACTCATCGCGAAGAAATATAACATCGTCGCCTTCGAGAAGACGGGGACGAATCTGAAGGTCGCGATGCTCAATCCCGAGGATCTGCAGACCATCGACTTCATCAAGAAAAAAACCGGCCTGAAAATAGTGCCGTGTCTCACGACGAGCGAGAGCATCCAAGACATCCTCCGCCAGTATGAGAAAAGTCTGCAGGCGGAATTCGGCGACATCCTGACCGGCGATATCAAGCCGGAAGGCGAAAGCAAGGGCAAGGATGATGACAATCTCGAGCAGGTCGCTGCCGGTCTGCCGATCATCCGCATCGTCGATACGCTCCTGAAACACGCGATTCTCGAGTCGGCGAGCGATATCCATATCGAGCCGGACGAAAAAGAAGTGCATGTGCGCTACCGCATCGACGGCGTGCTCCACGATGCGATGACCCTGCCCAAAGACGTGGCGGCCGGCATCGTGGCGCGTATCAAGGTGCTCTCGAACCTGAAGCTCGATGAGCATCGCTTGCCGCAGGACGGGCGGTTCAAGATCCAGAACAACGAGTACAAGATCTCTTTCCGCGTCAGTATGCTGCCGGTGTTCGACGGCGAGAAGATCGTGATGCGCCTCTTGGACGAGACCTCCAAGGGTCTGACGCTCGAAAAAATGGGGTTCAACAGCCTGGCGCTGGAAGCGGTACACCGCGAAATCAACAAGCCGAACGGGATGATCCTCGTCACCGGTCCGACCGGTTCCGGCAAGACCACCACGCTCTATACCGTGATGGATATCCTGAACACCCCGGAAGTGAATATCAGCACCGTTGAGGATCCTGTAGAATACCGGATGCCGCGCGTCAATCAGACGCAGATCAGCCCGAAAATCGGTATGACATTCGCCGCCGCGCTCCGCTCGCTCCTGCGCCAGGACCCGGACATCATTATGGTCGGCGAAATCCGCGATAAGGAGACGCTCGAGATCGCTATGCATGCGGCGATGACAGGGCATCTCGTGCTCTCGACCCTCCATACCAACAGCGCCGCCGCGACCCTGCCGCGCATGCTCGATATGGGAGCGGAAGCGTTCCTCATCGCCTCCACGGTCAATGTCATCATCGCTCAGCGCCTCATCCGCCGGCTGTGCGTCGAATGCCGCAAGCCCTACACGCTCGATAAGAAAGAGATAGAATCGCTCGGCAAGTCATACGATATCGCGGCCATCCTTGAGTACTTGAGGAACGATCCTATCAGCAAGAAATTCATCGAGCAAGCCAAGGATTGGGAAGGCATCACGATGTACAAGCCGGTCGGCTGCGACCAGTGCGGCGGCGAGGGGTATCACGGCCGGAGCGGCATCTATGAGGTGCTTCCGATGGACACCGAGATCCGCAAGATGGTGACGCAGTCGGCGACCACCGAGGAAATCGAGACTGCCGCCAAGAAAGCCGGTATGGCGACGATGGTGGACGACGGTTTCTGGAAAATCGTCCAGGGCATCACTTCGCTCGAAGAAGTGATGCGCGCGACGAAAGAATAGCCCGCACGCTCAAAAAACAGCCCTGTAAAGAGGGCTGTTTTTTGAGCGTATTCTCTCCTATTGTTTCTCGAATTCGTGATGGCGGAGCTCGCGGCGGATATGGGATTTGGCCGATGAGGTCTTCACGAAGTCCAGCCAGTCGCGGCTCGGTTTCTTTTTTTCTTTGACGGTGAGGATCTCGACTACCTGGCCGTTCTGGATGTGGTAGTGGAGCGGCACCATTTTCCCGTCGGTTTTGGCGCCGACGGCGCGGTTGCCGATCTCGCTGTGGATGGCGTAGGCGAAGTCGATCGGCGTCGCCTCTTCGGGCAGCTCGATGATATCGCCTTTCGGGGTGAAGGCGAAAATATGGTTCTTGAAGAATTCTATCTTCAGCCCTTCCATAAACTCCTTGTCATCCTGGCCGATCTCTTTCTGCCACTCTCTCAGCTGCTTGACCCACAAGAGTTCTTTGGGAGGATGCGCGGGGGCCGTCGCGCGGCGCGAGAAGAGGCGGCGCCAGCCCGGCCGCTCCGTTTCCGTGTACATCCAGTGGGCGGCGATGCCGTACTCGGCTTCGTCATGCATCTTCTGGGTGCGGATCTGGATTTCGAGGATACGGCCATCCGGACCGAAGACGGTCGTATGGAGCGATTGGTAGCCGTTGGGCTTGGGCAATGAGATGTAGTCCTTGATGCGGCCGACCATCGGACGATACTCGCGATGGATGATGCCGAGGGCTTCGTAGCAGTCGGCTATTTCCGGCACGATGATGCGGATAGCGATGAGATCATAGATGCGGCTGACGTCCATATCGTGGCGCTTCAGTTTCTGATAGAGGCGATAGAGATGCTTGGTGCGGCCGCTGATTTCGGTTACTTGGATCTTTTCTTTGTCCAGGACGCTACGGAACAAGCTTACGATGCGTTCCATATAGGTCTGCCCGTTGCGCAGGTAAGTTTCCGCGATTTTCTTGGTTTCCGCGTAATGTTCCGGATCGAGATACTTGAAGCAGAGGTCCTCGAGCTCGCCTTTGATTTCGCCGATGCCGAGACGGTTGGCGATGGGCGCATAGATTTCGACGGTTTCGCGCGCGATGCGCTCCTGTTTTTCCGGAGCGAGGTGCTCGAGCGTGCGCATATTGTGGAGACGGTCGGCGAGCTTGATGATCACGACGCGGATATCCTGCGCCATCGCGAGGAACATCTTGCGCAGGTTTTCGAGATAGAATTCTTCCTTGGAACCGCGCAGCTTGATTTTGCCGAGCTTGGTGATGCCATCGACGAGCAGGGCGACTTCCGCGCCGAAGCGTTTTTCGATTTCCGCGAGCGTGACTTCGGTGTCTTCGGGGACATCGTGGAGGATGCCGGCCGCGAGCGTCTTCGCATCCATCCCTATGTCCGCGAGGATCTTGGTGACGGAGAGGCAGTGGACGATATAGTCTTCGCCGGACTTGCGTTTCTGTCCGTGGTGCGCTTGCTCCGCGAATTGGTAAGCAGCCGCGATGAACTTCTGGTCATCGCTCGAAAGGGGATGAACAGCGGCGGTCAGGATATCGCTCAGGGTGGCGGAAGATGGCATAGGAAGAGGGGAGTTATGTAAACGATACATATAGTATAGGCTAAACCAAGAAGAGAGCAACCCCGCCAGGCTCCGGGCGTGCGCTGCTGCGTCTGCGTGCGTCGCTGATCCGGTATCGCCCCTCCCCTTGACAAATGCAACTAAGTTGCGTTAGTATGGGGGTATGAAATACCGGGAAGAAATCTTCGCCGTTCTCAGGTTCCATAAGCTGCGCCTGACGAAAACCCGCCAGGCCGTGGTCGAGCTTTTTGTCCGAAACGAGACTCCCCTGTCCGTGCCGGATATCCTCCTCGCGCTCCACAAGCGGCAGGCGGGAGTGAACAAGACGACCGTCTATCGGGAGCTGGAGCGCTTGCAGGCGATCGGCGTCCTGGAGCCGGTGCAGCTCGGCGATCGCAAACAGTATTATGAGCTCGCTTCGCGCAAGCATCACCACCATCTCGTCTGCCTGCAGTGCGAACGTGTGGAGGATATCGATATGGATGAAGCGGTCCTCTTTGCAGAGGAGCGGAAGTGGAGCCGTGAGAAGCATTTCATCATCCTGCGCCACTCGTTGGAATTTTTCGGACTCTGCAGGCAGTGCCAGGCGGCATAACATCAGGATCAGCCTATGCGGAATATATATGTTTTCATCTTTGCGGTCATCGCGGCGGTCGCGAGTTTCTTGTTGTGGACCGGCCGCACTTCTGACGTTCCTCTCCCCTCAGAAACGAGCGGGAAGAAGCTTTCCATCGTGGCGACTTTTTATCCTCTGGAAGCCTTCGCTCGGGCGGTCGGCGGGGATGCCGTCACGGTCGCGAGTATCGTGCCAGCGGGCGTGGAACCGCATGACTATGAGCCGACGATCGAGAATATCCTCTCGACCTATCAGGCGGACATCTTCCTCTTGAATGGCGCCGGCGTGGACGCGTGGGCGGAGAAAATCCGTCCGGATCTCGAGAGACGCGGCATTGCCGTGGTGCAGATGTCCGATATCGTCAGCCTGTCAGATGACGCAGAGCCTCTTGCTGACCCGCACTTCTGGCTCGATCCGATCCTGGCCAAACAAGAGGTAGCGTCCATCCGCGATATCCTGGTCTCGCGCGACCCGCAACAGAGGGTGACGTATACGGAGAATGCTGCTCGCTTTTCCCGGGAGCTCGATACCTTGGATGCCGCTTATCGGAGCGGACTCGCGGATTGCCGGCTGCACACTATCGTGACGTCTCATGACGCGTTCGCGTATCTCGCGAAGCGCTACGGTTTCACGGCGCTTGCGGTGAGCGGGATGTCTCCGGAGGCCGAGCCGTCGCCGCGCACACTCGCGGAGATAGCGAACACCGCGCGGACACAGGGCGTGCGCTATATTTTTTTCGAGACATTGGTCAGTCCGAAAGTAGCCCAGACGCTCGCGCAGGCGGTCGGCGCCCAGACGCTCGTATTCAATCCGCTGGAAGGATTGACGGATGAAGACCGTCAGGCCGGCGCGGATTATCTGAGCGTTATGCGGGACAATCTGGATAATGTACGAACAGCGCTGGAATGCCATCTCTAGAACACCCCATCATCGAAACCGAACACATTTCTTTTTTCTACGGGAAAGAGGAGGTGTTGCATGATATCTCCTTCGCGATTCCGCGGGGGGACTATATCGGGCTGGTCGGATCCAATGGGAGCGGCAAGACGACGCTGCTCCGGATACTGCTCGGGCTGACGAAACCTGCGACCGGCAGTGTGCAGCTGTTCGGAACACCGATCGGCAATTTCCGACAGTGGCAGAAGATCGGCTATGTGCCGCAGAATGTTTTTCGCGGCGATATGAACTTTCCCGCGACGGTTCAGGAAGTGGTCGAGAGCGGACATCTCGGCGCGCGCGGCGGGAGTCTCTGTCAATTCGGAAAAGGCGTCTGCGCGGAAGTGCGGAGAGCGCTCGAACGCGCCGATATCGCGCATCTGATAGGCAAGCGCATCGGCGAACTTTCGGGCGGCGAACGGCAGCGCGTGTTCATTGCGCGCGCGCTGGTCTCGGAGCCGGAACTCCTGATCCTCGATGAGCCGACGACCGGTATCGATGCGGCGACAGAGGAGAAGTTCTACGCCTTTCTCGGCGAACTGAATCGCGCCGGACTGACGATCATTCTCGTCTCTCACGACCTCGAAGCGATCACGCGCGAGGTGAAGACGGTGCTCTGCCTCAATCGCCGCCTCGTCTGCTATGGCAAGCCGGAGAGCCTGCGCTCGGCGGAAGTCCTGCATCAGATGTATGGCACGGAAAAACAGGTCCTCCATCATGAACATCCTCATTCGAACCTATGACCTCCATCACACAGCTTTTCCAATTCGATTTCCTCATCAACGCGTTTCAGGCGGGCGTGCTGCTCGCGCTCATCGCTCCGATCATCGGGATGTTTCTCGTGGTGCGCCGGTACTCGCTCCTCGCGGATGCGCTGGCGCACGTCTCGCTCCTCGGCGTGGCGCTGGCGCTCCTGTTCCAGATTCCTGTTTTCATAGGGGCGCTGTGCGCGTCGATCCTGGCGGCCCTGGGGATGGAACGCCTGCGCATCGAAGGGCGGGTGCTCGGCGAGTCGATCATCGCGCTGTTCCTCTCGAGCAGCCTGGCGCTCTCGGTAGTGATCTTAAGCGCGACGACCGGACTGAATGCCAATCTGCTGAGCTATCTGTTCGGCAGCCTGACGACCGTCAGTACGGGCGATGTGACGATCCTGGCCGTGTTGGCGGCGGTGATCGTCGCATTCTTCGGCTTTTTCTATCGGCAGCTGTTCCTCTTCGCTCTCGACGAGGATCTGGCACGCGTGAGCGGCGTGCGGGTGCGGATGGTAAGTAACGGGTTTATCATTCTGGCGGCCGCGACGGTCGCGGCGGCACTGCAGATAGTCGGGACGCTCTTGATCGGGGCGCTGATGGTTGTGCCGGTACTGACAGCGATGCAGTGGCAACGAGGGTTCCGTATGACGCTTTTCCTTTCGGTCATCTTCTCGCTCCTCTCTGTTTTGACTGGTTTTGTCCTGGCCTATGCCTTGGATCTGGCAAGCGGCGGGATGATCGTGATCGTCGCTGTCGCGCTGTTCGTGTGCGCGTATATAGCCAACCGATTCTTCCCGAAATTGGCTGGCTGACACGCCTGACTCTCTTTTGAGTTTTGTGAAAAAAGCGGTATACTAGGCTTGTCTGTTGCCAGCATACTATCCTTCATCTGCGCGCTATGCCCCTGTCACACAAAACGCTGCACATCAAGGGATCGACGCTCGTCTTTTCCCTCATCGTGCTGTCTTTCCTTCTGGTGTCCGCGCTCTCTGTCGCGACCGTCGTGATGACGGAGAAAAAAGCCGCCCTTTCCACCGACAAGTCCAATCGCGCGTTTCAGGTGGCTGATTCGGGAGTCGAGAGTATGCTCCAGAAGATCTACAAGAACGATTTTGCGACGCTCAACGAGCTGGCCGCTTCTCTCGGGACGACGTGCAACGGGAGTACCGGAGAAATCTCCGTTCCGCTCAGTTCGGGCACCTACACGATCTCTTTCTATGACAACGAGAATATCAAATTCGATGGCGGCGATTGCAGCGATGACGAGTGGAGGGATCGGGTGGTCAAGATCAAATCCGAAGGCGTTTCCAACAATACGACCAGAGCGATAGAAGTGTCGGTGCTTGCGCGTGAGGCGGCTTGCAACGGTCCGCAGACATACGGCGGCGGCTATGTTACGGAGTTCACGAATGCATACCTTACAGACAATTCCGGCGCTAACGGCGCCAGCACGGCATCGCTGGCATGCGGTGAATCAGGACCTTCATCTCCGGCGCCCGGTCAATTGAATATCAGGTTTTATATGCACAGTACCAGCGGCTGTCTCGTCGGATTCCGCGCGCCAATCCCTATTGCCGTGCCCTTTTCTGGCAACTCAAACGTGTGGACATGCGGAGGTATGACGACGTACCTTGAAAGCGTCACTTGTACGACGGCTGATTGCAAAATCACTTCAACCGTCAGGATTACCGGACAGCCCGGCGTGTATCAACAATACGAGTCCACCGTTCCTCGACCCAAGAATTTATAGCGAATCGGTGTGGGCGGGTATCATGAGCGAGACTTTGCGAGTTTGTCAGGACGGTGGTTCAAGCAATTTTTGTTCGAACATCTTTCGGGAATAGTCTTCGTACCCTCCATCATCAAGGATCCGCAAAGTGTACATATATTCCCGGTCGGTTTGGATTTGATGGCATTCTTGCAGTCGGGATAATCCGAGCAGCTGTAGAAGATGCCGAAACGGCCGCGCCGCTCGGTCATCTTGCCCTTGCCGCACGAGGGACAGGTGATGTCGGTCGAGGGGGCGGCATTCTCATCTTTCTTGATGAATTTGCATTTCGGAAAGTTGGAGCAGGCGATGAATTTCCCGAACTTGCCGTCGCGTTCGATCAGCTTGCCGTCTTTGCACTTGGGGCACGCCTCGCCGGTTTCCTTGGGCGGCTCGACGACCTTGCCCTCGTCGGTGAGGGCGCCATCGCACTCCGGGAAACGCGAGCAGCTGAAGAATTTGCCGTTGCGGGCGAGCTTGATCACCATCGATGCCCCGCACTTGGGACATACCGTGCCTTCCGGAGCGTCGCCCATATTGGTCACCTTGTCGATTGTGTCCTTGCTCTTCACTTCCTTGGCGAAGGGCGTGTAGAAATCCTTGAGCGTCTTCTCGTAGTCGCGCTCCCCGGCTGCGATCTCGTCGAGCTTGTTTTCCATATCGGCGGTGAACGTCTCGGAAACGATATTCTCGAAATGCAAGAAGAGGAAATCATCGACGACCATCCCGGTGTCGGTCACAGACAGCGCCTTGCCTTCTTTCTCCACATAGCCGCGGTCCTGGATGGTCTTCACGATGCTTGCATAGGTGCTCGGCCGGCCGATGCCGCGCTTCTCGAGCTCTTTGACGAGGCCGGCTTCGGTGTAGCGCTTCGGCGGCTCGGTCTGTTTCGCTTCGGAGCGGATATCGTCGAGCGCGAGCGGATCTCCTGCTTTGACCTGCGGTACTTCCACGTCGTCGCTCCGGGCGGCGGTATCGAGCGCCAGCCAGCCAGCGAACAGGAGGTGGGAGCCATTGGCAGAGAAATTCGGCAGCGTCCGGTCAGTCGTGTTGGCGATGATTTTCGTGCGCAGGATCTTCGCATCCGCCATCTGGGAAGCGAGCGTGCGGGTGCGGATCAGAGCGTAGAGCTTCTTCTCATCATCGGTCGCTCCGGCGGACGGCTTGTGCGGGTCGGTGGGGCGGATGGCTTCGTGCGCTTCCTGGGCGTTCTTGCTTTTCGTCTTGTAGCGGCGCACCGACAGATGCGTTTCTCCGAACTCCTTCGTGACGGCCGCGATGATTTCCGGCAGCGCCGTTTCGGATAGGGAGATGCTGTCGGTACGCATATAGGTGATGAATCCTTTCTCGTACAGCTTCTGCGCGGCGCGCATCGTGCGAGACGGCGACATACCGAGCCGGGAGCTTGCGGCTTGCTGGAGGGTCGAGGTCGTGAAAGGCGCGTACGGGCGGCGCACCGCTTCGGTCGAGACGACGTCGGCTACTTCCCAGGGATGTTTGCGGGCGAGGGCGAGGATTTCTTCAGAACGCTTGGCGTCTTTCGGTTGCTCGACACAGGTGAAGACGATGCTTTCTTTCTTGGCGGTGTCACACTCAGCGGTGATGACGAAATAGGCTTCCGGAATGAACGCGCGGATTTCCTTTTCCCGCAGGGCGAGTATATGGAGCGCCGGCGACTGGACGCGTCCGGCAGAGAGGCCGTAGCGCACTTTCTTCCAGATGAGGCCGGAGAGGTCGTAGCCGACGAGCCGATCGAGCACGCGGCGCGCTTCCTGAGCCTTGCGCAGATTCGTATCGAGTTCGCGCGGATGAGCGACCGCTTCTTTCACGGCACCCTCGGTGATCTCATAGAAGAGCACTCGCTTGGGCGACTTTATGCCGCAGGTCTCGGCGACGTGCCACGAGATAGCCTCGCCTTCGCGGTCGGGGTCGGTAGCGAGGAGGATGGTGTCGCTTTTCTTGACGAGCGCCTTGATCTCGCTCACCACGGATTCTTTGCCGGGAGAGATGATGTAGCGCGGTATGAAGCCGCCCTCGATGTCGATGGCGTCCTTGTTCGATTTCGGGAGGTCGCGGATGTGTCCGATAGAAGCGACGACCTTGTACTCATTATCGAGATATTTTTCGATGGTCTTGGCTTTGGAGGGGGACTCGACGATGAGAAGTTTCATAGGTAATGGAAAATGTAAATATCAAACTGCAAAATTGTAGATTCGGCTTTGCCGAAAAAATAACTGCCGCAAAGCGGCTCTTTAATTTTTCATTTTGATTTTTTCATTTTACATTCTTATATAATGCATCCCGCCGACATCGCGGATGAGCCCTTTGATCTCGAGCAGAGCGAGGATGGAATTCGCAGACGATGTTTCCAGTCTAGCCGCTTTGATAATCTTGTCAACGTGCAGGGGTTCGTGAGACAGCGCGGCGAGGATGCTTTTTTCTTCCGGCGCGAGGGAGAGGGTGCGAGCGGAAGCGGCGTTCTCTCCGCGCGCTAGCGGCTTTTCCGGTAGGGGGAATTCTTCGAGGATATCCTGCACGGAGGTGACTATTTTGGCGCCGGATCTGATGAGCGCGTTGGTGCCGAGCGATGACGGAGAGAAGACCGAGCCGGGGACGGCGAAGACTTCCCGGTTATAATCGAGCGCCAGGCGCGCCGTGATGAGCGCCCCGCTTTTTTCCGGAGCCTCGATGACGACCGTGCCCAGGGTCATCCCGGCGATGATCCGGTCGCGCGCCGGAAATGTTCCTTCATTGGCCTTGGTGCCGGGGCGGTATTCGGAGATGAGGGCGCCTGCCTGCATCACGGCCCTTCCGAGCGGGAGGTGCGACTGCGGGGCGATAGAGGCATCGTCGACGCCGCTCCCGAGGATGGCGAGCGTTTCGGCGCCTGCTTCGAGGGCGGCCTTGTGCGCGATGGAGTCGATGCCGAACGCGAGACCGGACACGACGACGTATCCGGCCGCCGCGAGATCGGTCGCGAAACGGTGGGCGGCCTGCTCGCCATAGCTCGTGAACTTGCGCGAGCCGACGATGGCGATGAGCGGCTTGGGCGACCAGTCATACTGCCCGCGTACGAAGAGGAGTGCCGGGGCATCCGGGATCTCTTTCAGAAGGGATGGGTAGGCGTCGTCGGTATAGGCGAGAATGCCGATGCCTTGGCGCGTGATTGTGTCCCATTCTCGCTCGGGATCGATCGTGGTTCTGCCGGATACGAGCGCGGCGAGCGTCTTCGGTCTCAGCCCCGCTACGGCGAGGAGGGATGGCTCATCAGCTGTCCAGACGGCTTCAGGACTGCCGAAATGCTCCATTAGTGCCCGCAGTGTCTTGTGTCCGATTCCGGGGATGAGGCTGAGCGCGTAGAGGATGGCAGTCGGATGCATACTATATGATATGAATGTTGTGAAGAGAGATACAAGAGAGAATCGCTTGGTATTGTAACGAGGTTTCCTATCGCTCGCAACTATGGCCGTGAGAAAGGATTGAAAATTGACTCTTCAAGCTCTTTTTGATACAATCACCTCGCGTTTTGAATGCATACAAAACGTTTTTTATTTTAGAGCATTTTTTAGCTCTTTCTTGATTCAGGATTCTGTATTCTTGATTCTTCTGCAAAGGGCCCTTAGCTTAGTTGGTAGAGCGCCGCATTTGCAATGCGGAGGTCGCCGGTTCGAATCCGGCAGGGTCCACAAGATTTGGTGCGGGGCAAGTTGCGGGGGTGGCAGGTTCCCTGCCTGCCGGCAGGCAGGGAGTCCTGTACGGTCCACAGAGTCACTCCCTTGAATTTTTGGCGCATCTGTGTTAGCATATACAGTACTCTTTTGCGGGTGACAAGGGGAATATGGGTGATTCGCTTCCTCCGAAGGCGGACAGGTAGTTGGTTAGAGCGCGCCCGCCTAGGCGGGTAATGTCGAGGTCCCAAGTTCGAACCCGCCTAGGCGGGTCACACACAGAGTTATATGTTTACCACGTATGTTCTTGAAAATCCGAAAGGGAAGCGTTACATTGGTAGTACTATAGATTTCCAAGAGCGATTGGCAACACATAATGATACGTCTCCTGCCGTGGCGCGTTTCCATAAAACGACATACAAAAAGGGTCCATGGACGGAGGTGTTCTCAAGGGAATTTGGTACAAGAGGCGAAGCGGCGGCGTTCGAAAGATATCTCAAAACCGGCAAGGGGCGAGAATGGCTACGAAATTTTAGAGCGTCTTATGGCAGCGGGCAGCGTAAAGGGTGATTAGCTCAGTTGGTTAGAGCGCGACACTGATAATGTCGAGGTCCCAAGTTCGAATCTTGGATCACCCACCAGTTTAGCCTAAAACACATCACTAACAACATATAACAGAAAGAGGGTTGCTTTTTCGGATTTTTTGTTGTATGTTGATGGTTGTCGGTTGTCAGTTGAAACATAGCGGGGTAGAGCAGTTCCGCCACAGGCGGACAAGCTGGCAGTTTACCCGCCGTAGGCGGGCTCGTCTGATTCCTATGCTTATATGTACATGGTATATGCATTACAATTCGACAATGGAAGACTGTATATCGGAATGACGAATGATTTGAAGCGCAGAATACATGAGCATAGAAAAGGCAAGACAAGATCGACAAAAGGAAAAAGAATAGTCAGGGTATTGGCAATTGAGGAATGTACTGATAGCCTGGAGGCCAGGGAAAGAGAAAAGTACTGGAAATCAGGCCAGGGCAGAGAGAGGTTGAAACACAGCGGGGTAGAGCAGTCTGGCAGCTCGTCTGGCTCATAACCAGAAGGTCGGTGGTTCGAATCCACCCCCCGCAACAAGCGATAGCGAAGAGAGGAGGGAGCAAGCAAATGGTTTTGCTTGCGATGGATGAGAAGGGAGTT
>Ga0155168_117_pt3 | contig 14535 bp, 15 predicted proteins | sample RifCSPhighO2_01_FD_106136 | JGI IMG/M metagenome (GOLD analysis project Ga0155168, IMG submission 106136) | Candidatus Moranbacteria bacterium RIFCSPHIGHO2_01_FULL_54_31
CGTGTCGGCCAATTGACGCGAGAAAGCTCCACTTTGGCCTCGACGAGAAACGCAACTATCTTGTTCATAGGCTCAAGCAAACTTTCCCTCTTAAAAAAAGCCCCGAGGGCTTTGTGGATTGATAGTATCAAGAGATCGCTTTATTGTCAATTTACCCTGTGTCATTCCGCCAGAGCGGACCAGCACAACCGGATGACACGGGGCGCATCCTAGAAAAGCTCCATTTCATCGAAGAAGGCGCGGTAGGCCTCCAGGCATTTGTGCGCCTCTTCGCGAGCAATGGCGAAGCCGGTCTCGTGAACGATACGATTGCGGATCTGATGGGCTTCAACCAGCAGATGTTTCGTTTCGATCTGACCGTCCGGGATACTGTCGAGCTTCGCTCCCATCGTCGCACCTTTGTACCCGATACCGGTGAGGACTTCATCCGCGAAGGCATCCGCTTCGAGTACGGCCACTTTATACTGCGATGGATTGCCGCTCTCGAGACGAGCGAGACTTTTCTCGAAACGGTTGATAGCCTGGAACTGCGAGAGGAGCGGCCGGTCAGCACCGAAGAGCGCCACCTTGAGATCTCCGGATAATCCGCGCAGCATAAGCAGCATCACGATATCGGCAAGCAGAACCGCAACATAGACGAACAGGAAGAATTTCAGCGCCGCGATGAAGAAAGACGTCGAAAAGAACGTGGCGGCACTTTGCCCGATCCCGTACAGTACGCCGAAAATGTCGATATTCATAGCCTATTTTTTAGCGGTTTGTTTTTCGAAAGCATCTGCCGCGCGAAGCACGGTTTCTTCATCGAACCATCGACCCATCAGTTGTCCGCCGAGCGGCAGTTCCTTGCCATCCTCTGCGATAGTCCCCATCGGAAACGATATGGCTGGCACGCCGGCGAGATTCGCCGTCACCGTATAGATATCCGAGAGATACATCTTGAGCGGGTCATCGCCTTTTTCGCCGAAACGGAAAGCGGGCTCAGGAGTGGTCGGCGAAAAAATCAGATCCACATCCTCGAATGCCGCTTCGAAATCCTGCCTGATGAGCGCTCGAACTTTTTGCGCCTTCTTGTAATACGCATCATAGTATCCTGCCGAGAGCGCATACGTACCCAGCATAACACGCCGCTTCACCTCCGCACCGAAACCGACGCGCCGCGTATCCAGATACGTTTCGAGCAATGTGCTGGTCCCGGCCATAGAATCCTCCGCGTCATTGACGCGCAGACCATACTTGATGCCATCGAAACGCGCCAGGTTGGAACTCACTTCCGAAGGCATCAGGATATAATAGACTGCCAGAGCATAGATGCTGTGAGGCAGAGAGATCTCCTTGATAGTAGCGCCGAGCTCTTTGAACCGCTCGATCGCCTGATCCGCTGCCGCACGCACCCGCGGATCCAGAGTATCCGAAAAATATTCTTTGGGCACACCGATAGAGAGTCCTCGGATATCGCCGGTCAGATAGTCTTCGAACGGCTTGCCATTGCCGCTCTCAGCCGTCGTCGCGTCATGCGCATCGGAACCGGCTATGCGGGAGAAGACGATAGCCACATCCTCGACGCTCGTGCCGAAAGGGCCAATCTGATCCAGGCTCGAGGCCATCGCTATCAGCCCGAAACGCGATACGCGTCCATAGGTTGGTTTCAGGCCAACCAAACCGCAGAATGAGGCTGGCTGGCGGATAGAGCCTCCCGTATCGGAACCGAGCGACCAGACGGCTTCCCCGGCCGCTACCGCTGCCGCTGACCCGCCTGAAGACCCGCCGGGGACGCGCTCCGTATCGACGGGGTTTTTCGTTTTCCGGTACGCGCTCGACTCCGTAGATGAGCCCATCGCGAATTCGTCCATATTGGTTTTGCCCACGATGACCGCGCCGCGCGCTTTCAGTTTTTCGATGACGGTCGCATCATAGGGAGCGATATAGTTATCGAGGATCTTCGATCCGGCGGTCGCGCGCACGCCCGCAACGCAGATATTGTCTTTGATCGCACCGGGAATGCCGGCCAAGAGATCGATACTTTCGCCGCGCGCCAATCGCGCATCGACCAAAGATGCCGCTTCCAGCGCTTGCGTACGAAGCGTAGTCAAATACGCCCCGATGTCGCCATCTTTCTCTTCGATAGCCCGGAGATACTGTTCGGCAAGCTTGGTCGCCGTCACCTCGCCTGCGACGAGTTGGTTATGCAAATCGCGGATCATAAATAATGTAAAATGGAAATATCACAATGAAAAATGACGGATAAAAATTGAAACCGAATAAGTGCCGAAGTTTTTAAGTATTCGGCATTTTTTATTTTGCATTGTCATTTTGATTTTTGATTTTTTCACTTTGATTTTTTAGAATACCGACTTTACTTTTATGAAACCATTCTTCAGTTCCGGCACATTTTTCAGGATATCTCGCACACCCGCGTCCCCGAATGCCACAGTGACATCCGCGCGAGCCGCCCCCGTCGTCCCGGTGATGTGACCGATAGGCTCGACATCATCCGTCGCCACGCTCTCGAGCTCGCAAAAAAAATCCAGTATCGCCGAAAGATCCTTCCGATACCGGTCGATTTCCTTGTCCTTGATCCCGATCCGGGCCAGGAGCGCGATATTTTTTACCTCTTCTTTGGAAAGCATAAGAAAAGAATCAAGAATTGTGAATCGGGAATTATGAATCGGAAAAAATCTTGATTCCTGATTCTTGATTCCTGATTCTTCTTACTATTTTAGCAAATTTATAAATTCATTTTCAGACAATATTTTTACACCGAACTCCCGGGCCTTCGCTAACTTGCTGCCCGGGTTTTTTCCGGCCACGACATAATCCGTCTTCCGGCTCACAGAAGCGGCGACATCCCCGCCTTTTTCCTTAATCATAGCCTTGGCGGCATCTCTTGTAAAGGAAACCATCTCTCCTGTCAGCACGAACGTCAGTCCGCGCAGAGATTGTTCGGCGGGCGCTTTTTGCCGAGGCAGCCGTATCTCCACTCCCTCTGCCGCAAGCGTTCTCAAAAGCTCCTGATTTTTCACGTCGCTAAACCACTCTACCAGGCTTTCCGCTGATTTTTCTCCGATGCCATTAATGCTCATCCAGGCATCTTTCGTCATTTGTGGGAACCATTTGATAATGTCAGGAAGGTTCTGAATTTTAAAATTCTTGCTTTTTGATCTATTTGGAAATTGGAAATTGGAAATTGGAAATTGCCTTGTCATGCTTTGCATGATGAGGTTGGCGGTCTCTTCTCCGACATAGCGGATGCCGAGCGCGAACAGGAATTTATGAAGCGCTACACGTTTGCTCCGCGCGATGGCCTCTGCGAGCTTGGCGGCGGATTTTTCCGCGAACCGCTCCAGCGGTTCGAGATCTCCCGGGGTCAGCGCAAAAATGTCGGCCATATCCTTCACGAGCCCCTCATTCATCAGGAGCTCGACGATTTTCTCCCCCATTCCGACGATATTCAGCCCTTTCTTCGATACCGCGTGGATGATCTTTTCCCGCTCGACAGCGAAACAGCGCGGATTGACGCAGTAGAGCGCCGCGCTCATCTCGCCCGCATCCGCCTTGCCTCCCACCGCGATCCGCCGCACCCCTCCGCCGCAGATAGGGCATTGTTTCGGCTCGCTTACTTTCTTTTCCTTGCCGTCGCGCAGGTTCGCCATCACGGAAACGATTTCCGGGATGACGTCCCCCGCTTTCTGGATGATCACCGTATCGCCGATCCGCACGTCCAACCGCTTGATCTCATCGAAATTATGCAGCGTCGCCCGGCTCACCACCGAGCCGGCCACGCGTACCGGTCGCAGATGCGCCACCGGCGTGAGCGCTCCCGTCCGTCCGATCTGCACCCGCACGTCTTCCACGACAGTCGTCGCCTGCACCGCCGGAAACTTATAGGCGACTCCGAAGCGCGGCGACTTGCCGGTATAGCCGAGCTCGTCCTGCAGTTTTTTCTGGTTCACCTTGATGACGATGCCGTCGAGCGCGTACGGCAGGGTCTGGCGCTTTTTCCCCCATGCCTCATAATACGCCTGTATCTCCTCAACCGTTGTGCACACCCGAAAATGCTCATTCACCTTGAATCCTAGTTTTTTCAGCAATTCCAATTCTTCTTTTTGCGTTTCCGGAAAAGCATGCATTCCTGATTCTATCCGATCGATATCATAAATGAACGAATCGAGCTTGCGACTGGCCGTCACTTTGGAATCCAGCTGGCGGATCGCTCCGGCGGCGGCATTGCGCGGATTGGCGAAGAGCGGCTCATCGTTTTGCTTACGCTCCCTGTTGATGCGCCCGAGCTCCTGCTCGGAAAGCCAGGCTTCTCCGACGACGGTCAGGCTGATCGGCTCGCTCAGACGAAGCGGGATGCTCCGGATCGTGCGCAGGTTCGCCGTCACCTCCTCCCCGATGACTCCGTCGCCGCGCGTCGCCCCCTGCCGGAGCACCTCCTCTTCGTACGACAGGACGATCTTCAGGCCGTCGATCTTCAATTCGCAGATATACTCGACGCTGCCGCGCACGCCCTTCTTGCCGAGCATCCGCTTGATCCGCTCATCCCACGCCCGGAGTTCGGAAACGTCGAACACGTCATCAAACGACCACTGCCGCGTCGCGTGCCGCACCTTGCGGAAAGCTTTCAGCGGTTCTCCGCCGACGCGGAGCGTAGGACTCGTCTCGCTGCGGAGCAGAGGAAATGCGCGTTCCAGATCTTCTAGCTCGCGTATCAGGGAATCGTAAGCTTCATCGGAAATCGTCGGCTGATCCAGGGTATGATAAAGTCGCCGATGCTCATCGATTTCCCGGCTCAACCGCTCTGCTCTTTTTTTGGCCTCTTCCTGTGTCAGCATAGTATCAGTATATCACCTCCCAGACAGCAAAAAAACAGCTTGTTTTCGCATACCAGCTGTTCAAAAAAACCTCTCAAATCTGGATAAATCCGCTTTCCCCATAATCCACGAGCGAAACGGACGATTGGATCCGAGCCCGATGCGCCGCATCTTGGGCGATTTCCAGAGAAATAGTGACCTTGCCTACCAAGAGAGGCGTGGCCGCGGCATCCGATGGAACAACCAAGAATCTCCCGGCGGTGATATCTGTCGCGATGGCGGTGAACGCCGGCAAGCTCTTGGACCGGCAATCACTCACACCGGTCGCAGTCTGCCGCGCTACCTGCAAGTTCCCGCCTGAAACGCGGTACAGGAAACATACGCCCTGGGAATGATCGTAAAATTTCACGAAGGATTGGTTGCCCGCAGCGCTCACCACCGAGCTCGTCCGCAGCTCCTTGGCGAGCGTATTGAGAGCGAATTGCGCCGCCTCCACATCGAGCTGCACCGTTTTCGTATAACGATATCCGCTGAACGCCGAGACGAAGATCTGCGATACGGCTGTCATAATAGTCAGGAACATAAACAAAGAAACCAGCACTTCGATCAGAGTGAATCCTTTATTGCGTTTTCTGCGATGCTGCGATGAGAACATCATAGGCTACTTCCAGTTAGTCAGGGTGATTTCCGTAAAAACACAGCTGTTCTGAGCCGTGCAATTCGTCGTGTTGGTCGGCGACGGCACCGCTGCGCCGCCCCAAAAGACGAAACTGCGCACCAGCGCCTTTTCTTGCCCTGTGGGCGCATCCGTATAGTCTATGTAGACATAGCGCGAAAAACGCTCGGGTCCGGTACCGAAGTGCCCATAAAAACCGCCGACGTATTGGAGAGCATAGCTCGATGCCGGCCTGGAGTTCTGGCAGTCCAGACTGGTCATCGGATCATTATAATCGATCCGGCAATTTTTTCGATTGGTGAAGAAGGCGGCGAAACCATTGCCACCAGAAGCAACATTATTATCGCGTACGTTACGCACGAGCTCCACGCCCTCTTGGGCCAGCTCGACAGCGATGATCGTATCACGGGTGTCCAGAGAATGCCCCAGGCTCCCGGAGATCAGCACAGTCGTCGCCACCAGTCCGATAGTCAGCAAGAACGCCGAAATGAGCACCTCTATGATCAAGAAGCCCTGCAGTTTTTCGGTAAACGGTTGTGTGTTGCGACACGGCATATTTTCTTCTGCTCATTTATGGACACGCGCTCCCGCGCTGATCCGTGATCCTGCCATCGGCATACACGCACACCACGGAAGAAGTCGATTGTTTCGAAAGGATGGCCGCCTTGCTTCCGCCGCTGAAAGACAGCGCAGCGTGTGGCAGAGAGAACGTCAGGACATCTGATGTGATGAATACGACACCATTCTTCAGGGTATACGAGGCGATAGACGATGTCCGATTGCACACCGCTCCGTTTTTATACATATAGTCGGTGCTGTAGATTGCTCCGCTCCAGCTGACGCGAAAACCGCACGGATCGGTGCCGGCTACTATCTGTCTCCCGGTCAATGCATAATTCTGCACTTCGCGTATCGCGCTGGCAACGGCGCGCGCATTCGTTTCCAATTCTCTCTCTGTCCGCCCATTGCCAAGCGATACTATGGAAACCACGGCCATTATACTGACGATAGACAACACTATCAGCACCTCAATGAGCGTAAACCCCGCACTATTTTTACTGAAAGCATTCTTAAACTTAAAGGCTATTGCGGCACAACTTCGTCCAACGCTAGATACCTCCATCTCGTAAACAGAGTGCGGGGCAAACGCCTTGAAGTCATTTTTTCGGTTTGTAAGCATCGGGATTGTAGTTTGATATTTGTTGTCCTGCGCTGCTCTCAAACGAGCGGATACGCTGTATTCTCTATCTCCATTCTATCAGAAAACTGATAAACAGTCTTTATCGGTTCCATCAGACAGCCAGATACTGGAAAAGCCAAGGAAAAGCTTCCGGCAGGAAAATGGTCAGAATCATTCCGGCCACCAGAAACGGCGCGAACGGCAGCTGGCTTTTCAGATTTTTTTGCTGATAGAGTATGGCGAAAACACCGACGAGCGCGCCGAGTCCGAAAGAAAGCGTGAGCATCGGCAATATCAGGTGCAGACCGACTACCGAACCGGCGACGAACCCGAGCCACACATCCCCCCAGCCCATCCAGGTCTCTTTGGACATCCAGACCAGCAGGAAGAAAAAACCGCACACGACCATCCCACCAAGCAACCCATACCACAAGCGTGAACCGAAAAACGGCTCGGATACCAGCAAAAAGTGCGCTCCGAGGAAAAGATACGTCAGAAAAGCGCTTATGATGAGCATACTGATCGGGATCTCCATATGCCGCAGATCATACGCCCCGATGACCACAAGACAGCTCAAGGTAAAGAGGAGCCACCCCGTCGTCAGCCACGATACGCTGTCGAGAACAGAGAAAAAGTACTGTCCCGTCAGCATAAACAGGAGGCCGGTCACAAGCTCCAAGAGCGGATACTGCCACGATATCCGCTTGTCGCAATCCCGGCAGGCGCCCCGGAGCAAGATGAAGCTCAAAAGCGGGATATTGTCATACCAGCGTATCTGATGTTCGCAGTGCCGGCAGAAAGAGCGGCCCAACAGCGTCTCGGCATCTTTCAGCCGATATACCAGGACATTGAGGAAGCTTCCGACAATCAGTCCGGAGGTGAAAAAAACAAGCGAAACGGCCGAGGTATCCATATATTATAAAAAATTATGCAGTCTTATTGAAACGATGCAAAGAGTCTTCCGAAAAATTCGAAAGACTCTCTATCGTTCTAATACGATGAAACTGTCAAAGAAATACTCTAACAACCAGCACCGGCATACGTCGCGCCCGTATTGGTCACGGTCGCTGTACAAACAATCGCCGTGTTCACAGGAACAGCATCGATACTGAACGAACCATTACCAGATGTTCCACAACTCGGCGAAGCGGCGAATGCGGCATCCCAGTTAGTCATTGCTGAATCAACTGGCGGTGTCGGATCAACCGTATCGCACTGGATGAGGAATCCCGCGACTGCCCCCGCTGTTTCAGACTTGAAGGCAGCCAACTGCGCCTTGGTGCGAGCATTGCTCAAGCTCACCAGCACGATGGATGCCAAGATACCGATGATGGCGATAACGATCAAGAGCTCGATCAGCGTAAAGCCTTGTAATGTCTTTTTCATATGCTCACCTCCTCTCTGTTTTTCATATTTATTTTTCTTACTTTTCTATCTCTCTTTTTTATGGGCAATTTGTGAAATCAGCTCCGGTCTGACCCACTGTAGCGCTCGAGCAGCCTGGTATCGTAGCAACTGGCGTGATATTCGTTATCCGGAACATACCGCTCCACTGCGCTCCGCAGTCATTCTGCGCTATCGTGGCGCCGCTCCAGGCCGTCACCGTGGTATTCGCTCCGCCATTCGGCAGATCCGCCATCGTAATCGGACGACTATCGCAGATCGTGATAAGCGGAGCCCGGAGCGCCGACACCTCTTGTTTGAATGCCGCCTTGCGAGCCTTATCGCGCCCACCGCCAACACTTATCAATACGATGGATGCCAAGATACCGATGATGGCGATAACGATCAAGAGCTCGATCAGCGTAAAGCCTTGTAATGTCTTTTTCATATGCTCACCTCCTTTTATAATTTATGTTTTCATCCTTTGTGTTGCGAGACCTACCACCCTAGAAAGGTTAGGAAAGTATGCCTAACAACCAGCACCGGCATATGTGGTACCCGTATTGGTCACCGTCCCCGTGCAGACAATCGCAGTGTTAATAGGAACAGCGGTAATACTGAATGTTCCGCTTCCTGATGCTCCGCAACTTGACGATGTGAACGCGGTATTCCAGTTGGTCGTGGTCGAATCAGCCGGCGGTGTCGGAGCAGCCGTATCGCACTGGATGAGGAATCCCGCAACCGCGCCTGATGTTTCAGCCTTGAAGGCAGCCAACTGCGCCTTGGTGCGAGCATTGCTCAAGCTCACCAGCACGATGGATGCCAAGATACCGATGATGGCGATAACGATCAAGAGCTCGATCAGCGTAAAGCCTTGTAATGTCTTTTTCATATGCTCACCTCCTCTCTGTTTTTCATATTTATTTTTCTTACTTTTCTATCTCTCTTTTTTATGGGCAATTTGTGAAATCAGCTCCGGTCTGACCCACTGTAGCGCTCGAGCAGCCTGGTATCGTAGCAACTGGCGTGATATTCGTTATCCGGAACATACCGCTCCACTGCGCTCCGCAGTCATTCTGCGCTATCGTGGCGCCGCTCCAGGCCGTCACCGTGGTATTCGCTCCGCCATTCGGCAGATCCGCCATCGTAATCGGACGACTATCGCAGATCGTGATAAGCGGAGCCCGGAGCGCCGACACCTCTTGTTTGAATGCCGCCTTGCGAGCCTTATCGCGCCCACCGCCAACACTTATCAATACGATGGATGCCAAGATACCGATGATGGCGATAACGATCAAGAGCTCGATCAGAGTGAAACCCCTTCGAAAAATTGAGGGGATAGTATGCGGTTTTTGTGTCTCTCTTATGCGTATGCTCATCTGGTTGTATTCTACAGCTGTCCGGCGATATTGTAAATCGGCATCAGGATGCCTACGACGAGTATGCCGACTCCGATACCGAGCAAGACGATGAGCAGCGGCTCGATCAGCGTCGTCAGGTTTTTTGTCGTCGCTTCCACCTCCTGATTATAGAAACTTCCCACGCTTTTCAAGACCTGCGAGAGCGATCCTGTTTCCTCGCCGATACGGATCATCTGCGAGACGATCGGCGGCATCTCTTTGGTCCGGAGGAACACCGCACTCATCACGCTGCCTGTCTTCACTTCTTCCGCGGCCTTCACGATGATGCCCTGGAAAACACGATTCCCGATCACCTCGCTCACGATCAAGAGCGCGTGCACGACCGGGATGCCGCCATTGAGAAGCGCGCTCAGGTTTTCGGCGAAACGCGTGATGTAGATATTGCGAGCGAGGGTTCCGATGACGGGAATCTTCAGGAGCACGATTTCCCACTCGCGACGGCCGGCTTCCGTCCGGATATAGTAGACGAAGGCTCCGACACCGGCGATCACCACGAACAGCACCGCCCACCAGTACTGGTTCATAAAGTCTCCGAGCCAGATCAGTATGGCGGTGTACCAAGGAATCGGGACATTCAGATCTTTGATCAGTACCGTGATTTTCGGCAAGATGAACGTCACGATCAGAAAGCCGACGACGAACGCGACTGTCAGGACGAATATCGGGTAATACAGCGCGCCTTTGATCTTGGTAGCGAGCTCGTAGTTCTTCTCGATATTCTCAGCGACGAAGGTCACGGATTTCTGCAGGCTGCCGGAGACCTCGCCGGCGCGGATCATATTGATCGTCAGGGGCGAAAAGATATCCTGGTGCTTCTCGAGCGCCTCAGAAAACGGCATACCGTCTTCGATGTCGTCCGCTATTTCCTGGATGATGAGGCGCAAATACCGGTTGTCCGACTGGTCCCCGATAGTCTTGAGAGAAGAGACGATCGGGACGCGCGCCTCGATAAGCGTCGCCAGCTGGCGGAAAAACACCATCAGCTCCTTCTGACTCACGCCCTCGAAAATCTTCTGAAAACTCCTGATGAGCACCGAGGATTCTTTCTGCGCCTTCACGGTAATCGGCGTCAGGCCGTTTTTTTCGAGAATCTGCGCCGCCGCCTCCCAGCTCATCGCCTCCACCAAGCCCTCGCGCTCTTGGCCGGCATCATTTTTCGCTTTGAATATGAATTTCATAGTGCGCCTTAATGTATATGATTAGAGTATAGCAAATTTATTCCTTGCTCATAAGCATCTGGAGATACTCGCGATTTTTCGCATAGATGAAGGCATCATTGACCGAGATGAGTCCCCGCCGCACCAGATCCGCCAAGGATCGATCCAGAGACATCATCCCCTCTTTCAAGCCTGTCTCGATCACCGAATCCAGCTGATGGATCTTGTTTTCCCGGATGAGGTTCTCGACAGCCTGATTCTTGAACATAATCTCTATCGCCGGGATGCGGCCGCCGCCGACCCGCGGGAGCAAACGCTGCGAAATGACCCCGAGCAGCACGCTCGAGAGCTGCGAGCGGATCTGATTCTGCTGGTGAGCCGGAAAAACGTCGATGATACGATCGATAGTCTGGGCGCTGTCGTTGGTGTGCAGCGTCGCGAAAATCAGGTGACCGGTCTCGGCCGCCGTCATCGCCGTACTGATCGTCTCCAGGTCGCGCAGTTCTCCGAGCAGCACCACATTGGCATCCTCGCGGAAGACCGCGCGCAGCGCATCCGGGAAATTCTTCGCATCGCGGCCTATCTCGCGCTGATTGATGATGCAGCGGTCCTGGTTGTAGACGAATTCGATCGGGTCTTCGATGGTGATGATATGCTTTTCCAGGTTGTGATTGATGTAATCGATGATGGCGGCGAGCGTCGTCGATTTGCCATGCCCGACCGGTCCGGTGATCAATACCAATCCTTGGGAATAATTCGTGAAGCCGTAGAGCGAACTCGGGATGCTGAGTTCCTCCAGGTTGCGCAAACGATCCATAATGAAGCGCATCGTGACGCTCACATAGCCCTTCTGCAGGAAAACGTTGGTACGAAAACGCACCCGATCCTCGAAATTATACGAGAAGTCGGTCTGCCCCATCCCGATAAGCTCCTGCTTTTTCTCTTCGGTCAAAAGCACGTCGGAGAGCGCCTTCGTATCGGCCGGGGTGAGGATCTTTTCCTGGGCGATGGGATGCAGCTTCCCATCGATACGCAGCGTCGGATAACGCCCGACGACGAGATGCAGATCGGAAGCTCCCTGCTGGCCGACCAGCAGGAGGAGATTCTTCAAGCGTTGTTCCGTATGCAATGTTTCCATCAAAAAGGAATTATGAATTATGAATAAAAAAAGCAAAGACGCACTCCCCTTTATTTATGATTCCTGATTCATTTTCTTTTAGTATACCACGAAATGACAGGGATTATTCCGCATCCACCAGAACCTTCCCCTCCGTCACGCGCTCGACTTCCGCAAGCGTCGTGATGCCTTTGAGCGCTTTCAGTATGCCGTCCTGTTTCATGCTGGACATCCCCTGCTTGATCGCCGCAGCATGCACCTCCGTCTCATTGCCTCGCTTATCAGCGATGATCGCGCGCATCTCTTCATCTATTTCCACGACTTCATAGATAGCGACCCGCCCCTTGTAACCGGAATCGCCGCATTGGTCGCAGCCCTTGCCTTGATAGAAAACGATCTTCTGTTTCGCCTCGAGCCCATACGCCTTGACCTCTTCGGGAGCAATCGCGTCAACGACGGCCTGAATGCGTTCTCGCTGAGGTGCGGTGATGACAAATTCCTCGCGGCAATGCTCGCAGATGCAGCGCACCAGACGCTGCGCCGCCACCACCTGAAGCGCCGAAGCCAGAAGAAACGGTTCGACGTTCATATCTATCAGGCGCGGAATGGCTCCGATGGCATTGTTCGTATGGAGCGTCGAGAGCACCAGGTGGCCGGTCAGCGCCGCATGAATCGTCAGTTCCGCCGTCTCGTCATCGCGGATTTCTCCGACCATAATGACATTCGGGTCCTGGCGCAGGATGGATCGCAGTCCGCTCGCGAACGTATAGCCGATCTCAGGCTTGATCTGACTCTGGTTGATGCCTTCGACATAATATTCAACCGGATCTTCCAATGTGATGATGTTGCGCTCTTCTTTGTTCAAAATCTGCAGAAACGCATAGAGCGTCGTCGATTTTCCTGATCCCGTGGGACCGGTCATCAGGATGATGCCGAATGGCTGATGGATGCGCCGCTCGAGCACTTCGCGATTTCTGCCCCACAATCCGAGTTTTTCCAGGTCTGAAAAGTTGGAGCTCTTGTCGAGCACGCGCATCACGATTTTTTCGCCATCGATGACCGGCAGGCTGGAAACGCGCAAGTCGACAGCGACTCCCCCGTCGCTTTCGAAACGGAAGCGCCCGTCCTGCGGCTTGCGCTTCTCATCGATTTTGAGATTCGCCAGGATCTTGATGCGCGAAATCACCGCCCGTCCGACTTCCAGCGGAAAGACGAGTTGGGAGCGCAAGATGCCATCGACGCGAAAACGCACGCGGAAACTGCCTTCGATCGGCTCGATATGGATATCGCTGGCCCGGCCGTCCATCGCGTGCTTGACGATGACTTCTACCAATTTGGTGATCGGCGCATCCTGGAACACTTCGGCATCCTTGGATTTCTGTTTCTCTTCCTTGAATTCCGTAATCGCTTCGGAATCCTTTTTCAAAGAAAAAATAGCCTCCTTCAGGGCCATATCCGTTCCGGTATATTGTTTCGCCAGATCGGTGAACATTTTCTCCGAAGCGAGGGAGATCTCGATATTCACGTGCTCCTTTTCAGCGAGAAAACGGAGCATATTGAGCGCTTCGAAGTCTTGGGGATTGATCATCGCGACGTGGAGCGTCTCCCCATCTTTCTTGAACGGTATGATACCGTATCTTTTCGCCGTGTCTTCAGGAATGAGCGCCAGCAGCGTTTTGTCTATTTCCTGTTTCGGTATTTCCGTCAGCAGCGGCACGCTGGACGTTTTGGCTTGAGCCGAAAGAGCTGATGATGTATCAGCTCCTTTGATCTCATCTGCGGTTTTCTGCGATAATTCGTCCGGCATACGCAACAAAAAATATTAGGCTGTGCGCAGTCTCACCCGCTTATTGAAAAGGGTTGGGTTTTCCGGTCTGACCCTTCTCGAGAAGCGGGACAGGGCTCGTAATCTTGCCAAGCAGCGTGTCTATATCGGAAAAATCGAACTTCGCCTGCAAGAAAGCCGGTACCGAGAGCGCCGATGTCACCGGGCTTGACGGCAGATAGGCGAACTCTGTCTCAAATGTCCCGATGAGACGAGTCGTATCGACAGGAACGACATTCGGGTCGGTCGTTATAGAGAAAGAGCGTATTGTCTGGAAACGTTCTATATGCGACACCTGATCGAAAAAAGTCCTGATATTCTCGTATGACCCCATAACGCTGCCCGTCAGAACAAACGTCTTCAGCGCGTTCGGATCCACGACGGTCGTACCATCTGCATTGACCACGACTTCTTCAGGCGACTTCTTCAGCTCCATATCCGTGATCACGAGTCCCGACTGGCTGGCCAGAAAATTGAACGCATCAATCGCCTGATCCTGAGCCAGCGTCTCAGGCAGATAGCGATAGACGAATGTTTCCGAGTCCATCTGCGTATCAAGCGCGCTGTTCAAGGTACCGACATTAGCCAGGACAGCTTCAGTATTCGCGACGGCAGCGTCCTTCAGAACGATATCAGCTTTTTTCATCTGTATCGTATCGAAATCAGGCTTGATATATCCAATAGCCAGAATGAGCACCATGACTATGAAGAACGGAACGATGAGTACTTTGAGCCGCATAATTATTAAGAAAAAAATTAGAGATTACAACTGAGCCTTGAGAGAGAACGCGATATTTCCCTCTTTGGTCCGGTCAATCGAATCCACTGTGATACCGGAAAATAGGCTCTCGGACTTGAGGCTGATGATCTGTTGCGCGACATATTTGAAGTTGTCGGTCTCGCCCGCCACTTCTACAACCTTCTCCGCATCATTGTATTCGTATCTCGTCAATCGGACATTG
>Ga0155168_120_pt1 | contig 11751 bp, 12 predicted proteins | sample RifCSPhighO2_01_FD_106136 | JGI IMG/M metagenome (GOLD analysis project Ga0155168, IMG submission 106136) | Candidatus Moranbacteria bacterium RIFCSPHIGHO2_01_FULL_54_31
ATTAGGCAATACTGTTATGCAACTTCCTTTTGCTGACAAAGTGCTTTCCGTCCAGGATATTGTTCTGGATGAGAAATCATTGGAAATGATTCCACCGAAGAATCATGAGAAGGCGCGCCAGAATGCCGATGAGATTATGGCGATGGATTTCGAATACATCGTGCGCGGCAAGAAATACAATGGTTTCTACACCCGGCTCAAAAACCTTCCGCAAGAGAAACATCCTGTCGTTATCCTCAATCGCGGAGGATCGGGCTTGTTCGGCCATATCGATGCCAAGCATATTTTTTCCGGTTTTGCTACCTCAGTCATCAGGGCTGGCTATATCGTCATCGGCTCGCAGTGTATGGGTTTCGCCGAAGACGGGGCGCCGGATGAGATGGGAGGGGAGGATTTTCACGCTGTCTTGGCGCTCAAGGAGTTTATCGACGCGGACGAAATGGCGGACGAACAGCGTATCGGATTGTATTGCGCGAGTCGTGGCGCGATCGCAACCTTCCGACTTCTGGCAGAAACCGATTGGGCGAAGGCGGCTGTAGTAATTTCCGGAACAGTCGATCTTTTTGATGATGCATTCCGTCCGGAGATGACAGAACATTATGCCACGATGTTCGGCGGATCACAGGAAGAGCGCGAGAAGCGATCTGTTCTGAGCTGGTCGGAAAAACTTCCGAAAAGCACCCCTATCCTTCTGATGTATGGGACATCCGACTGGCGCGTTGATCCGCGTTCAGCGCTTCATTTTTCTGAAAAACTGCTTGACCTGAAAATCCCGCATCGTTTGGTGATGTTCGAGGGCAGCGATCATATGCTCTCTGAGCGATGGCAAGAATCACGAGCGATGGGCGTTGCCTGGCTGGATCGCTTCGTGCGCAATGACGAAGCGTTGCCGGATATGAAAAAACACGGGAAGTAGAAGTAGGGTACAAGTCCGCTTCATTTCTTCTTCCGCTTCGCGTGGAAGGATTTGTGGATTTCTTTGAGGCGTTCGTTGGTGATGTGGGTGTAGATCTGCGTGGTCGTGATGGAGGCGTGCCCGAGCATCGACTGGACCGAGCGGATATCGGCGCCGTTGACGAGGAGGTCGGTCGCGAAACTATGGCGGAGCGTGTGCGGATGCACGTCTTTCAGGATACCTATTGATGTATAAATAGTAGCGTGCAGAAAAGTCGCCTTAATGGATTATCACGGGCTGCTCTATTTGCTAAAATCGTATAGTGTGATATTGTGACTTGTTTGGTTATTTAACAACCCGTATCTATTCAAACTCAAAGGAGGTATCGTATCATGAATCAAAATGATATTCGCCCGATGGTGCTTGGTGCCCCTATCATCAAAGGGGATAAAACAAGTTTTCATTTGGCTAGTGGATTGATACATGTTCAGGCTCCAGAAAGTCTGATGGCAGATATTTTCGCTTCCTGTAATGGTCAGGCGACTCTGGACAAAGTAATTGAGTCGCTTGCGTCCAAATGGGATAGGGATAATCTGAATAGCTTCCTGCAACACCTTTTTGAAAAAGGAGTGTTGTATGATAGCTCTTCAATCAGTGCTTTTGTCTGGCCTTTTGTTTCCAACCCGACTTATTTTGCTCAGGCTGTTACTGATGCAGAAGTAGCAAGACTGGTTGATCAGGCCTGTTTGAGACATCGAAGTCAGGTGCCGGGAAAGGTTTTTGCGGTGGAGAAGTTTCCGCTACAAGAGCTCCTTTCACAGCGTCGGTCAGTGCGTGTTTTCTCAGGTGAGACCGTAGGCATAGATCGCATCGTTCAGATACTATGGTCAGCCTACGGGATTATTGCCAATCCTCAAAGCGAGACTGGTTTTGATCGGCACACTGTCCCCTCCGCTGGTGCTCTGTATCCATTGAATCTTTCTCTTGCTGTGTTGGGATTTGTTGATAATTTATCAAAAGGTCTGTACAATGTTGTCTTCACTCAGGAAGGTTCTATCGGGTTGACCAAAACATCGAGCAGTCTTACTCATTTTTATCAAGCTTTCGCTGATCCGCTTGTCTTGCGGGATGCGAGCGGGGTAATCGTGGTAAGTGGCTCATTTGCTGTGGCAGAAAGAAAGTACGGTAACCGTGCTCTTCTCTATATACCGCTTGAGGCTGGTCATGTAGCTCAAAATGTCCATATAGCAGCAACTGAATTGAGAATGGCGACGGTAGAAATTGGCGGTTTTCTTGAAGAGGCCATGCAAGACACTCTCGGTCTCTCGAAAGACTACGTCCCCCTTACTACCCTAGTCTTTGGTTGTTCTGGGCTTGAAATTGAAGAGAAACAGCCTTTGTTTGAAGTCGAGTGGGCATTGCCAAAAGGAGGGTCATATCGATTGCCATTCAGTATGGCAATGGCGCGTTTGGCGAAGAACTATCAGGGGAGCGAAGATTGGTCTTGCGGCCGATCGGAGAATCCTTTTTTGGCTCACACCAAAGCCATTGCTGAAGCACGGGAATGGACAGCATGCAGTCTTCCGACGACTTTGGTAAAGACGGATATCAGGTCGCTTCAAAATGCAGTGTTGCCAGAACAAGTCATCGCTTTTCACTCTGAGCAGTATGCGGAAAGAAATTTTCCATTTCATCCTTTTGATCTGAAAATGGTTTATGCGTGGAAAGAAGCTGCTGATGTTGCATCAGGTAAGAAATATTTTGTTCTTGCTGACTGCATCTACTTTCCTTACTATTCAGAGTATCCGTGCTACGCAAGTGCGAACTCTTCTGGTGCGGCTGCTTATCCGACAAGAGCAGGCGCTATAGAAAGGGGGGTATTGGAACTGATTGAGCGAGATGCTTTCATGATTGTCTGGCTGAATCGTTTGGACATGCCTGCCGTCCGTCATGCAAGTTTGCCTGATGGGATTCAACAGCGCCTTCGTAACCTTGAGGAGGTAGGCGTTTCGGTAACTGTAAAAGATCTGACCTTGGATCTCGCTCCCGTACTTCTTGTTTTTGCGCAGAGCGAGGAATTGCATTACACGACATGTGCCGCCTGCTCTTCCTTCGATATCTATGAAGCGCTTGATCGCGCTTTGATGGAGGTTGAATCATCGGTGTATTGTTGTTTCACATTCGGCTCTTCGGAACCGATGCTTCCCGCGGATGTGCGCATGACGCAAGACCATGGGAGGCTTTACGAGCAGGAGGCTTTCTTCCGACAAGCTGATTTCTTAAAGGAGTCTCGACTTCTGAAGGATTTTGGTGACATTGGTAAGAGTGCCTGCACAAGTTGGGAAATGCTATTGGCGCGTCTTTCGGATCAGGGGAGGAATGTTCTGGTGGTCGATCTTGATGGACTGGAGGCGAACAGGGTACAATCGGATCTGTACATAGTGAAAACTTTTGTTACAGGTCTGGTGCCAATGAGTTTCGGCTATCATGAAGAACCGTGCGGAATGCAAAGAATCTACGAAGCCCCCGTGATTTTGGGATTTCGTTCCGAACCGCTTTCTTATGATGAGTTAAATAGATTTCCTCATCCTTACACTTGATGAAGTTTGCAAAGGAGGTGATATATATGGAGCAAGTACAGTGTGCAGGTGCGCAGCCATTCGTTTGGGTCGTCACGGTCGAACCGAGACACCAGAGTGAACGGAACGGTGGGATGGCGAATAAGTCGAAGTCGAGTAGCAGCTCGCCTCAATCTCAGCGTTGCAATAAGTGCAAATCCAGTACGGTTAACGCAAACCGTAACTGATTCAGGCTCAAGCGCTCTGGTTTCACTTGAAAGGGTCTTGATCATTCATAATGATTGAGACCCTCTTTTTTATTACCAAACGAAGTGAGTGAAACGAGGGTGCACTCTCGTTTCCGAACGCAGTGCCGGTAACATCGGGTCGATACCCGTTATTTCCCGAATCCCGACATCCGATGAATTTCCTGCGGAGTCAGACGGACGATATCGTTCCAAGCGAGCTCAGGATGTTTTTTCCGAAAAGCCTCGACGATGCGATAGCCGATAGCATACCCGGCCCAGAGAGGATATTCTTTGCCTTCGAGAAAAACGGGATAATAGAGGTCGGTCGACTTGAAGCGTTTCGCAATCTTCTTGTACCAATTCAACGCTCTTTTCGGAGAGAGCGCCTGAGAAGGCGAGTGAGTCCTCGTTTTGAAAAGAGAACCGACAAAACTTTCCGCGATACCTTCGAAGATAAGATCATCCAGGAGAGTTTTTCGTTCGTAGTGATTGTCCATCGCGGCATGCATGAACTCATGACAAATCGTTTCTGTCAGGGTTCGTTTCCAGCTGCTGGTTTTTTGTGGGCTTATGAAAATAAGCAGCGTGTTCCGGTAGGGAGTATAGCCGGTGACGCCGTCCATCGTCTTTCTGACAAAATTGCTGAACGTAGGGAAAAGGAAAATATGTGAGGGAGGGGCAGAGACCTGGCTGTGGCACAATCCGATGGCTTTTTCAGTCACGGCCAATAACTCCGGGGTTGAAATGTTAAACGATTGCGAACCCGCCACCTCGTTTTGATCAAAAATATTGTACCTCAAGCTTTCCTTCAGGTCTTTTTTCGTGAAAAATCCGGCGTAGCCGATATTTTTCGAATCAGAGATGTTTTTGACGAGAGCAGCCAAAAAAACTTCCCGATCTGAAGTGATAGGGTACTCTGTGAGAAGCTTGAAATGAGCAATGATGCCCTCTTTATTATTCCCTCGTATTTCTTTGATAGTATAGCTTTTCATGGCTCTCTATTAAAGGTGTCATTTTATAGTAAAAAAAGCAATGTTTTATTTCCTTTTCCTCTTGGCGTGGAAGGATTTGTGGATTTCTTTGAGGCGTTCGTTGGTGATGTGGGTGTAGATCTGCGTGGTCGTGATGGAGGCGTGCCCGAGCATCGACTGGACCGAGCGGATATCGGCGCCGTTGACGAGGAGGTCGGTCGCGAAACTGTGGCGGAGCGTGTGCGGGTGCACGTCTTTCAGGATACCGGCTTTCTTGGCATAGCTTTTCACCAGACGCTGGACGCTCCGCGGCGTGAGACGCTTGCTCTCTCTCGCGGCATTGGCCCTGTTGACGAGACCTTTCTTGCCATAGGCGACGAAGAGCGCCGGATCGACATCGGTGCGCTTGTCGAGGTAGGCCTTGAGCGCTGCCTTGGCAGCCGGAGAGATGAATACGATGCGAAGCTTGCTTCCTTTGCCGCGGATGCTGAACTCTTCCTTGTCGAGATTCAGGTGTCCCCGGTCGAGATTCACGAGTTCCGATACGCGGAGCCCCGAAGAGAAGAGCAGCTCGAGCATCGCCTTGTCGCGGAGCGATTTCTGATCAGTCCCATCAGCCGCGGCGATCAGGCGCTCCACTTCTTCGAATTCGAGGAAGTCCACCTGCCGGTCAGGCGCCTTGCCGACCTCGATTTTTTCCGCGGCGAGCGCGGCGACATCCTGTTTGGCGAGGTATTTGAGAAAGGTGCGGAGCACTATAGCCTGGTAGGCCTGGGTATTCTTTTTCAGCGTCCCGCCGCGACCGTTGTCTTTGCGGTTGAGGTAGAGGCGGTATTCGCGCACCTTCTCTGCGGTGATATCGGCCGGGGTCCGGAGGCCGCCCCAGGTGAAAAAGGCACTCAGCGTGCGGTGGTAGCTATCGATCGTTCGGAGGGAGCGGTTCATCTCGATTTCCAGATGCTCGAGGAAGCGCTGTGCGTATTTCTGGAGCGGCGTCTGAGGTTTTGTTTGTTTTTTGTCAGCCATACGGGCGGGAAAATATTATGCGACATTGGAATTGTACCATATGTTTGTTCGTGATAATCGATAAGTGATGCAGGATAAGGGATGGCTGGGGAATGATACGCAGTACGAGATAACTGATCAGGAATAAGCGATAGAGTGGAAAAAATGAAAAAAAGCTTCATTTGAGCGAAAAAGTGATTTTGTCCACTGCAATATTGCTTTTAATAAGCCAAAAAATCAAGAAAAGGACTATTTTTTCATTGACGGGAGCTGTCAGCTGAGCTATACTAAAATTTGTAAAAATTAGGATAAATTCCTGATAGCATTTCTTCCCTGGTTTTCCAGGAAGACTGTCTTAGGGACTTTATCAATCGAAAGGCGAGAGCCCTATTCGTACTCAATCCATAGTTTCGTTTTTCCAGGCCTGTGTCAAAGCAGGCCGAAAGCGTTTGCGGTCTTTGTTCGTGCGCGCCTCTGAAAAGCAGGAAAAAACGGACTTAGCGACCCGTCTGAAGGATCTGCATACGCGCATCCATCATCTCCAGACGCGCTTTCTGCAGTTCATCAAGGAGCTGTCCGGCTATCGCGTCGTGCGTGTTTTCCGCAACTACTCAGCCTTCTCCATCGTCGCCTCGAGCGCCCTCCTGGTGTCGGCGAGCAATTTCGCCCAAGGTCAGAATTCCGACAGTCTCCTGTTCGGTTACGTGAATGGCGATGTGGCGAGCGTGGAATCGCTCTCGGCCAAGCATCGGATCGCCGCTCAGACGAGCAAGAAAGAAAATCTCTCGCTGGTGCCGCTGGCGAGCGCTTCCAAGACGGTCGACCCCGACCAGAAGGACGACACCTCTGTCTTGGATATCCACACGCTCACCCCGCAGAACCAGGTGATGCTTTCTACTCAGACGAGCTCTATCACGCAGGATCCCGAGGAAGACGGCGGTGTGAAAATCTATACCGTAGTATCTGGCGATACGGTGAGCGGCATCGCTGCCAAAAACGACATTACGGTCAATACGATCCTGTGGGCGAACGACTTGGACAACGTGGACCAGATCAAGCCGGGCGATCAGATATTCATCCTGCCGGTCGCCGGACTGTCCTATGCCGTGAAGTCGGGCGATACGATCGACTCTATCGCGGCGGCATTCAAAGCGGAAAGAGACAAGATCATCGCATTCAATGAATTGCCCGCCAATGGCGAGATCGAAGTAGGCGCCGTCATCATCATCCCGGGCGGGCAGAAGGACGTCCCCGCTCCTGCTGCTACGACTCCGGGCGGTCTCGATCGTCGTCAGTACGCGACGCCTGCGGGAGGCACGGCGACTGACATCTCTTCCGGTTTCCGCAAGCTCGATGGCAAGGCAGGCACAGGACACCGATTCCCTTACGGGTATTGCACCTGGTATGTGGCGCAGAAACGCTATGTGCCGTGGCGCGGCAATGCCGGTACCTGGCTCTATCAGGCGAAAGCGCTCGGATACAAGACGGGTCGAACGCCGGCCGTCGGGGCTATCGTCGTGACGACGGAAAATCGTTTCTATGGGCACGTGGCTCTGGTAGAGAAAGTGAGCGGCGGCAACATCACCGTGAGCGAGATGAACTATGTCGGCTGGGGCAAGACCAATCGCCGCGTCCTCTCTGCTTCAAGCCGCGTGATCAAGGGGTTTATCTATTGAGATGCGGGATACAGAACAGCTCCGATACGATATCGGGGCTGTTTTTTCTTGTAAAGAAGCCATATTTTGGTATAATAAAAATAACGAGTATAAACCCGAAGTTACCGTCTGCCAGCTGGCGGACAGTAACAAAAGTAAATTTTCGTTTCACTCACTCCGTTTGGTAATAAGAGTATGGACAAAAACACTATCAAGCAGAAAATTGCTGAAAATATCAGCGCTTTGCCTCATAAAGAGGATGTGAAAAGTCTCTCGCTTTTTGGTTCGCAGCTTCATGGAACAGCGACTGAAGGGAGCGATATCGATATTCTTGTTGAATTTCAGCCGAACGCACATGTCGGGTTTTTCAAGATGTCAGATATTCTCCAGTTTCTTGAGAACAATACCGGCAAGAAAGTCGACCTTGTCCCGAAAGACGGTTTGAGCAAGTATTTTCGTGATGAAGTAATTTCTGAGGCTGAAATGATCTATGAGCGAAGATAAAGAGTTTTTACTCTTTGATGTCTTCACTCGCTCGGAAACGAAAGTAAATTTTCGTTTCGCTCGCTTCGTTTGACAATAAAAAAGATCTTGTCAGAGTCAAGCATATACTTGATGCGATAGCGCTTCTTGACCAGCACCTCGGTAGCGTTTCGGAGGAAGAGTTCTTGCACAATGATCTGCTTATCAATCTGGCCGCACGGCAAATCGCTCTTATCGGAGAAGCGATGGATAGCCTCTCAAGCGAGTTTCGGGAAAAGTATCCTGACTTGCCGTATCAAGAAGCTAAGGATATGCGGAACTTTCTCATTCATGAATATTTCGATGTAAGTGACAAGATCGTGTGGGATACATATAAAGCAGATATTCTTTCCATCAAGCTGAAATTTGAAAAAATCCAGCAACCTCTCGAGGACTGAATTTCCGTGTCCTCTCTGCTTCAAGCCGCGTGATCAAGGGGTTTATCTATTGAGATGCTGGATACAGAGCAGTTCTGATGGATATCGGAGCTGTTTTGTTTTATATAAGCCAAATCAGAGTATTTTAATATGCATAGGTTTGCATAGGTACGAAAATTATGGTATCTTTAGCTAAAGAAAGAGTATGCCCTTTGGGGATGAGCGCAATTGGTAATTGGAATGATAGTTTTGAAGCCTTGTTTCCAAACCGCGATAATTATGAGTATTGAACTATTATCTATCGGGGAAGCCGCAAGGAGGATGCATCTTTCTATCGATACGCTCAGACGATGGGATAAGGCTGGAAAATTTCCAGCCGTTAAAAAAAGCGGAAAACGTTTCTATCGGTTGGAGGATATCGAGAAATATCTCGTAAAACTTGGCATTGCGGAGACTGATATTTTTGAAATCGCAAAAGAATGGGTTTCAATCGACTCTGCATCTGAGCCGAGCGACTCATTCTATTGTCAGAACAGTATTGTCTTTCAATACAGATTGAAAAAACTGGAGAATGAGATCGGTGTCGTTGCCGGACTGGAAGATTCGTTTCCTCTCATAACATCTATTGTCGGAGAAATAGGAAACAACTCCTTTGATCATAACTTGGGGAATTGGCCGGATGTGCCAGGAATATTTTTTGGATACGACATACGGAAAAGAGTCATTGTGCTTGCTGATCGCGGGCAAGGGATTCTCAAGACCTTGAAAAGGGTGAAAAAAGAATTGGCATCAGATGAGGAGGCCCTCAGAGTCGCGTTTTCAGAGGTAATTTCCGGGCGTGCCCCAGAAGCGAGGGGCAATTGGTTGAAATACGTGAAAGGGATAATCGTAGAAAATGATGTGCGCTTGTTTTTCCAAACCGGTACCGCTGTGCTGGAGCTCAAGAAAGGGGATCGGTCCTTGAATATCAGGAAAGAAAGAGAGTCTATTTATGGATGCATTGCGGTAATCAACTTTTAGAAAAAATATGCTCATAGAACTGAAAAAATTCGGAACGACGCTCGTGTCTCGTCAGTCCGGCAAAGAGGCTTTCGCTGCCTTTCAGCCCGTTTTAGAGGCTGTATCTGATGATGAAGGGATAGTGGTTGACTTTGACGGAGTGATCACTTTTTCTCCATCTTGGGGCGATGAGTTCCTCACGCCGCTTGCTGCGAGATATAAGGAAAGAGTATTTTTCAAAAATACTCGCAATTCTTCCGTTCAAGCTACGTTGAAATTATTGAAAACTGTAAGCGGACTGACTTTCGGAGAATCTGCCTAGGCGCGCGTCCTCTCCGCCTCGAGCCGCGTGATCAAGGGGTTTATCTATTGAGATACAGGATGAGGGATACATGATGGGTGATGAGAGATGCGGGGGAAGACAAGTGATAGGTGATGCAGAATAAGGGATATAACAAAACAACTCCGATATCGTATCAGAGCTGTTTTTGCTTGTGTGACCAAAATTTAAAATCATTGACCGAGATGGCTTTGCGTGATATGTTTCTGGCGACTATTTCAAGTCGGAATAGCGTACCTTAACTGAACGAGGCCGAAAAGGAGCCAAAACATGAAAGCGATTGTCATAGGTGGCGGTGTAGTCGGTCTGATGTCGGCGCTTCGTCTAGTCCGCGCTGGCTACGGCGTGACTCTTTTCGAAGCGCAGAAATGTGGTAATGGAGCTTCAACAAGAAATCAAGGAATAATCCATTCCGGTGCAATGTATGCAAGGCTACATCCGGAGATTGTTCCGCTATGCATCGAAGCTCAGGGTATGTTTGTCAGGTTCTTCCCAGAGGCTCATTTGCATCACAAGAGAAGTTTGTATTATGGTGCCTCGCAGCCTATGAAAGAACTCTGTGTGCAATGGGATCATCTCAAGATTTTCTATGACATGGTCTCAGAAATCGATGCATCTGAGTATTTTTTGGAAACTGCCGGAAGAATGTTTGCTGAAGTGATCAATGAAAGCATTTTCTCCGCTAAGCGTATCATTGATATTTTAGTAAAAGAAGCAGTTGAAGCCGGTGTAAAGGTCTATGTGAATGTTCCAATTGCTCAGATTGTTCACTGCAATGGCAGAGTTTCGGGTGTGAGTGATTATACTGGCAGAACATACGAAGCTGATGTTGTCATAAATACATCCGGTCTGGGAGTAAAAAAGTTTTTAAAAGGAATCAACTCCCACTACCAGGATAGCATTCTGAGTCGTTTGGGCAGTGCTGTGGTGATGCGGAACCGTCGGCTGGATCGTGTCATTGTATCTACCGAGTTCAAGGGTTGTAATCTAGCGCCTGCAAATGATGGGTATTTGATCGTTATCATTTATGGTGCCAATCAGCCCTGGATTCATGGTAATCAGCGCTTTTGCGTTATTGGTGAAGAGTATGTTGAAGCCATGGAAAAGCTGAGGCAGACTTTTCGGGGCGACCTGTATGACTCCGCGGTTACACTGCCTTACTCATGTACGAAAACAGAGTTCATCAATAATCTGTATGCGGACGAATGGCAGGTAAATCCAAGCTACAGTGTCATTGATCATAAAGATGATGACATTCAAGGTCTCTTCACTTGCCTGCCTGGCAAGCTGACCCTTGCGTTTCATGCGACGAGATCCATAATGGCTCACATCCTTCATCAAAGTGAGGAGAATGTGGATTTGGCCTTGCCATCGTTTCAGCTCAATTTTCATGAACCAAGCAACCTGGTTGCGATTGAACCATGGAAAATAATGGGTGAAAACGAGCTATAAGCCAGATTGTTACCGCATATACCTTGCGCCCTCGAAACTCGAAGGGCGCATTTTTTACGTTAATTTGTGGTATATTAACGGTAGGGACTAAGGACAATAAGGGATGCTTGTCAGGCTATTTATTTATAATTCGAGAACTGTACCTCTATGATTTTTGACGGAGTAAACCATATCGCGATCATTGCTTCGGATTTGGAGAAGTCATTAGAGTTTTACCGTGGTATTTTGGGTTTGCACGAGCTTCACCGCATAGAACGTCCAGAGAGGCAATCGACGGTCGTTTACCTCGATGCAAGAAATTGCATTATTGAGCTTTTCTCTTTCTCGAATCCTCCTAGCAGATTAACGTATCCTGAAGCAACTGGTTTGCGTCATTTAGCTTTTTCAGTGAGTAAAATTGATGAATTAGCGAATACCCTTACATCCCAAGGTGTCGATTATGAACCTTTCCGTAAAGATCCGCGTACGGGGAAGAGAGTGACTTTTATTTTTGATCCCGATAAACTGCCTATAGAGATTGTTGAAGTATAAGTAGCCCTTTTCTGTAAGTACTTCATGATCGGAGAATGTATGTTCATAATCAAAGACTCTATCTATCTAGGAGGATACTTAATGAGTGATGCGGGATGCCTGCCCGCCTTCGGCGGGAGGGATACAAGACGGGCTCAGGAGAGCCTGTTTTTGTTTTGTTTGAGCCGAAAGTAGCGTTTTCCTCTGGACAAAATCCCG
>Ga0155168_107_pt1 | contig 11378 bp, 13 predicted proteins | sample RifCSPhighO2_01_FD_106136 | JGI IMG/M metagenome (GOLD analysis project Ga0155168, IMG submission 106136) | Candidatus Moranbacteria bacterium RIFCSPHIGHO2_01_FULL_54_31
AGGCCTTTGCCCCTAGGCTCAGAGCCGGGGTCCCGGCAAATCTTATTTGCCTAGGGAAAGCCTTTAATTGGGGTTCGAATCCCTATCCCCCAGCTCGTTTGGACTAACAGCGTAAGAAGGTTCCATTTGCGGCGCAGTGGAGCCTTTTTGCGTTGGTTCGAACGGACTTGGAGTGAGTGCGGACGTCTCTTTGACCTTTTTAATGGCGAAAAGCAAATCGTCGGCTTCAATTATGAGTTTTTTGTCCTTCAACGTGTAGTTCGAACCTAGGTCAGCAAACACCTCCTTGCGCACATGGAGATCATCAGATTTGTCCGCAGCGAAGCGAGCGCGAGCAGTCTCCGCGAAGTTAAAGCCCCGCTCCGCTGTTTCGAGCCAAGTGTCGATGCGTTTATCCGTATTCTCAAGCAATCCTTTGACTCGGGACTTTTCAGCAAGCAGGATAGTTTTCTTCCGGCGAAATTCGTCCTCGTCGATTTCTTTGCCGGCTCTCATCTCGATGAGATTGTCTATTTTCTCCACCACAGCATCGTAGTCCTTGCGCTGTGTTTTAAGAATTGCCTCACGATCAGCGGACTCATTTGTGTTTTGGCGCTTGAGGACCTGTAGTGCCCAGTCTTTGAACTTAGGTGATATCTCAAGCTTGGTCAGCTCTGCGACGAGTTGGCTCTCAATCTCTACTTCGTTGATAGCGCCCTGCGAGCAGTTCGGGCTTGTCTTCTTGGCGCAGTGATACAACACGTAATTTCGGAGCACAGGCTTCTTCATTTCGATGATATCGGTACCGCACTTAGGGCAATCCGTCCGGTGAGTCCGAGAGAACTTATGCTTGCAGTTGGAACAGACGCAGTGTTGCTTTATCTCCGCTGTAACGGAACCATTGCATTCGCCACAGCGAATAGGGCCGCGATAGGTAAACTCTCGCGTCTTGGGCCTAGGTCGCCCCTTGCGCCCTAGTAGTAGTTGCACGCGGTCAAACTCCTCCCGCGTGATTAGGGGGACGTGCGTGCCTTGATAAACGTTGCCGCTTCCAGCCGGAAATTCGAATTCACCATAATAATAAGAGCGCGTAAGAATATAATAGACCAAACTTTTAGTTATTTTCTTGCCGCCGGAGCCGTTCTTGCGTTTTGGCGTGCGTAAGCCGAGGTCATTGCTGGCGATCTCCACTATCTCGGCGACGGAGCGTCCGCCGGTCAGAAACAGATCCCAAATTTGCCTAACGATAGGAAAGCGTTCCGGATCAGGAATGATGCTCTTACGCCCCTTTTCGTCGGTGTAGTTTTTATACCCTAACGGCGCGGGGCCCGAACGTCCTCCTCCGATTGCTTTTTCTTTCAACCCACGCACCACATCGACTCCCTTGCTGTCGTTTTCTTGCTTCCCTTGACCGCAGAACAGCGTCAAAAGGAATTTGTCGTTTGGCGTATTGCGAAACACTTGTGAAGGAGTCCGTACTTCCAAAAGTTTCCCACGGTCCATCAGATCAACAATGTATGCCGCGTCGATTGCGTTGCGCGATATGCGGTTGTGACTCCACACAAGAAGAGCGTTGATCTTGCCACTTTCGATGAGGGCGAGCAGTTGATTGAACACTGGCCGCCCCGGTCGCTTGGCGGAATGGGACTCCGCAAGATTGTACTGCTCAGGCACGACTATTCCTTCGCGTTCGGCGACCTCGTCAAGCTCGCGGTCTTGCGAGTCGAGCGAGGCCACCTGCCGATCATCCGCTTCGGTGGACTTGCGCCGGTACTTGCCCCACTTAAGGATTTGCTGGTTTTTATTCATGGATTCGTTGGTGTGGTAATTATGCGGCACCTCAAACCTTGGTACTGGGGACAGCGGAGACCCTTAGAAAGGGATCTCCGTGTTCTTTTTATCGTCCGTATCGTCCTGATCGTCCTCCGTAACTGTTTCAGGGTCGATAAGGACGCTCTGGACGGTGTTTGTGTCGATCTTGCTGATAATGATGGTTCTTATGCCGTTTTCCTTTCCCGCCGCAACGTCGATACCTATTTTTCGAAGATTTGGCTTTAGCTCGTTTAGACGCCGGGTCAAAACTTGCGGCAACTTAGGCAGTTGTTGAGTGCTCACTCTTTGGTGCTGGCTGTCGCTTCCGACCTGGACGTCGACGAAACTCAGTTCGTTAAGCAATTCGCGAGCCGTGCCTTTCCACACCTCTTTATCTTTCATAAAGGTAAGCAGCGCGGCGGCTTCGACGCTCTCCGCTAACGCCTCCTCGCTTTGCTCGCGAATCTTCGCGCCATATGCGTCCAAGAATTCCTCACGGGTGTGTCCGAGCGCTTCGGCAATGGCAACGCCCCATAGGGCAAAGTCCGCCATGCGGGGTTTTTTGGCAAGTTTGACGCTGGGACGTATAGCAAGAGCCTTCACAACCACGTCGAGGATCGCCCCAATTATTTTTGGGCGGGCGGGTTCGAACTCCTCAAATATTTCCGCTTCGTCCCTGCGGTTGCTATCATCCACCGGCTTGAGCCCAAACAGTAAGCTGCGCTCCAAGAGGTCAGGTTTGACGGCGGAGATATTGATTCCGTTGATTCCAATGTTCAACTGGAAATCGAAGATAAAGTCCTCGCCGTTAGTGAAGTACAAACGCTCGCTGCTACTTCCGCCGGTCACTCCTATGCAGAGTACGGTGGAGATGGCGTTGCTTATGCCGTCCACGTTTTCATAGAAGACTAAGTGATGACGGAAGAGTTGAAGCTTGAGCTCGCGCTCGTCCTTAGGCATGTGCAACACCTCGGTCCTCGAAGGGTCGACGAGTCGTCGCAGTATCCGCGAAAGAGTACTTTTCGCCGAGCCTTGCTGTCCGTGGATGTACAGGAGGGCGTGTGGGAAGTCGGGAATGAAGCACGCCACAAGGTAGACGAGCAATAGAAGCTGTTGGGCTGGACCCGTTACATTGACGAACTTAAACAATTCCTTAATGTCTCCTCCGCTTTGCGGTTCTACTTGTGCGCTCTGATGCGCGTGACGACGGAAGAGGATAGGCACTTCGTCGGCAACCTTCCACCCTGTGGTCGTAATTTGCACGGCCCGATTGCGCTCGTCTGCTAAATCGAGCCAAATAGCATCGTCCACTTTCGCTACGCGGTTGTGGAGCTTGTACTCCTTGCCTTTGAATGTCGCCATACTTTCTATGGCGTGAATCGCGTCGTTGAGGGCTTTGGAGTCGGCTATATCGCCATACTGCTCCAGAAAGGTATGACTGAGCCAGTGTTTGAAGCGCTTGCCTTTACAAACCATGACTTCCTTATGGTCGTCGACAACTACGTGCGCGTGCCCGTTTCCATAGTTGTCGCGGAAGAGCTCGATGTGTGGGTTTGACGTTGCCAGTTCCATCAACTGCATCTTTTGCGGTACCTTTTTATCCTCCTCGGGAGAAGCATCTCGTCTTTCTTGCTCGGCGGCGGAAATTGATTCGTAAACAGTCCTAAGTTCATTCTCGGACATAGGTGGTTTGCAACGCTCCTGATTCCATTTTTGAAGAGTGGGCCATGCTACGGCCTCCCACTTTTCAATGGCGGTAGTACGCAGAAGGCCGCCAGCGATGGAAGCGGCAACTCCGTTGCGCTTGCCCTCGGGGCAATCTTTTTTCATGAGCGCCCGCCAATCTTCTTTTTTGTTTTCCTGCTCTTGGATTTTTTGCAGCAGCCATTCCGGCATTTCGGCGATGCCGTCTTCCGGCGGCACTACCCATTCGTATGCTCCGCCGGCGGGTTTACCCTCCTTATCAATGTATTTGGTGATCGAGGGAGCCGCGACGATGTACCCTCCGTCTCCGCGTACGTCTACACCTTCGCCAAATAATTGACCTTGGGAATTGTGAATAACAACGCCGGGATGTTTGAAGAGATAGTGCTCGCCGCCGTTGCCGGTTCGTGCTGTCGCCGTCGGCGGAATATGGTATCCCAACTCGAGAAGTTTTTTAGCAGACCATCCGTGCTTAATGTCGAGATCGAGCACAACGATACCCGAAAGCGCGCCGGTCATGACGCCAATATTCATTTCAGGATAGGTCTTCTGTGACCACTCTGTGATTTGCGCGGGGGTCGCTCGTTCCGTCTGATGTTTCTTCAAATCGAATTCATAGAAGGGTATTTTGTTTTTCCCGAGCGGTACAACTGACCATCCCATTCCCTGGTATTCGAGGGCGCGTTCAAGAAGCTTTTTATTTATTGTCATGTCTTTCATATATTTCGGTTCTCCGGCTCAACGTAGGGCACGCCTATTAATTTGAAGAGGTCTTTTTCTTCCCGTATTTCGTGCTTCTCTCCGTTCCGGAAGAGATAGCCTCCTTCGCTTTTGAAGCCCTTCTGAACCCAGCCGCGTGCTAGTATCTTGTGGCTGTAGTCGGCTGATCCAGTCCTGATCGCGAAGATTGAGCCCCAGTTTTCTTGCTCCGCGAAGAAGAGATCCAGCTTGATACCTCCCGGCAAGGTCCGTTGGGTGTATTTAACCTTCCCGTACTCCATCGTGCCTTTTACTTTTCCCCATTGATTCACGATGGTTGCGATTCCGCTTTCGGTCGCGCCTGTCGAGTAGGGCTTAGGGATGGCGACTATTTCAATGTCTTTCACCATTGGCTTCTTCCGCCGTATGCTCCCCGCGATTTCAATGCGGATGCAGTGTGGCCGTAATTGTTCCAATACGTCCGACGCTATCGCATATGCTTCGGCGTAGGGATATTTCTTGTCTGTTAATTCTTTGTCAGTCATAAGTGTGATGTTCTAATTTTTAATTCTTTTTGTATCCTCCGAGGACTACTTTGAGCAGGCGCACGAGCCGAAGCCCTTTCTCGAGCGCTTGAGCTTTCGTGAGCTCGACGCCGAACTCGTCCTTAAAAAGCCGCTGATATTCAGCGATCTCTTTGTCGGTTAGCGACGCGCCTTGAGCCTCCTGTTGCGGAGGTCGCGGCAACTCGTTCAGTGCATGTGTCTTATCGACCATGCACGTAGTATTTAGAAACCCACCTGCCGCAAGCACGGCCGGTGGGTAATAAAAAATAGGCGTTCCGTTTTAAGTCTTTATTTACTGGCTTTTTTCTTCATGCTGGTGGGTTTTTTCACTCCAGCAAAACCCACTGTCAGGACCCCTCGGCGGCTCATGCGTAATACAGCATTCCAAAGAACATGACCCCATATAACGCCGACCATGCTTGGCCAATCGCCTATACGCGTGAGCCTCCGGCCGCTACCCTTATGTAAAGTTTCATTGATCTCCTTTAGGTGTTTCCTGATTATCTCGGGCATTTGATCTCCCTTTGTGCGCTGATCTGTAACGCGCTCCTCCAATTTCGCAAGAACATACTCAACACTCTGAAACGTACCCCACCTCTCAGCGAGAATTGCGAATAGCTCTCCATTCAATGAGCCTTGTCTACCAACACGTATGAGTTCACTTTTTCCCGGGAGAGTGATGCACCAGTTCCCATCATGGAGAGTGATCGTCGGTTTCTCACGCGAACGAACTTCATAGGAGAATGTGTCCGGGTTAACTCGCACGGGGTAGTGGTCGCGCTTGATACGAACATTGTTGTCGTTAAGCGGCAGTACCTTTATTTTCCCTTTGTAATCTTTTTCAATATCAAGGAGAATCGACTCAAGATCATTAAGGGTTAACTTTAGAGTCGGCGGAAACTTGTCGAGATACACGCGGATGGTTAAAACGTGCTTCGGCTTACCGCTGTAGAATCGGCTGGCTCGTTTATATTCTTGCCGCATGAGGTCGAGAACAGCCCGTTTTTTCATTACCACTGCCATATGTAAACAGTACACTACAGTATATTCTTTGAGGGCGTAAGCTTCTGTTTTAGCCTCGAAAACAAGGCTTGATTTGATATGTGAAGAGATTGACCATCCCTTTACATGTGGCTTACAATATGGTATTGTCAGATCATCCGTCCTTTGACAACTTAAAAGGAGAACCTCGCTATGTTCAACCTTCGCAAGAAGGTGCTTGGGAAGCTGCCTTGGCTGCAAAACGGCCTGCGGACAATCTTCCTGCGCGACGAGCGAGGGAAGTTTGTGTTTAAGCGGTATTCGCTTGAGCAGAGAGGTTGGATATGGTTGGTGTTCCCCCGAATCGTAATGGTGGAGCAGGAATCTTTCAATCTTCTCGGTGCAGGCACACAGGCTACCAAAGATGCGGAACAAGCACTCGCAAAGCACTCAATCAAGGTGCGTGATGAGATTCGGTCAACGCTAAAGCGCAGTGCATCACTTCGTGCCGGACGGGTTCGCAACTCATTTGAGAGTGACCTCGAAAAGCTCGTTGTGGGTACTGCTCGACTTCCTTCGGCCATTGTTGCAGAAGGAAGAAGCGCAATTCAGACCGTGCATCGTTCAATGGTTGAAGCTGCTGGTCGTGCTGCACAGATACGATTTGAGCAAGGGGTGAAGAACTGCCTCGCTCAGATGATCGTGTATGCTCGAAAAGAAGCTGGTATCGGTTCAGCACCGGATCAGCAACAAAGTGCACTCCCCGTAGGTACGCGCTTCGTGTACTACGGAGATCCGTTCACTGTCTACCTCATTGAGGAAACGCCACGCGTAAGGACTATCAGATGGGATAGAGAGCTTCTACAGCTTTCATTTCCGTATGTGGTTTTTGCACTGACGTTGGAGAAAGGGCGTTACAAAAACTTTCAGGCGTTTTTTAGGAACGAGCCCATGGGCTTGCCCGACGACCGTCTGCATTACCCGCCTCTACCTGACCTCGATGCGGAGTGCAATCTGTGCTTCCCCCCGCCAAAAGTATCGCGTGGGGCACCGGCTGACATTGCTTTCTCTGCCCAACAATCGTTCTGGGCGAGCAGTTTCAGTTCCGGCCACTTGAATGCGAACCAGCGAGCGGCGGCAACAGAAATCAAGGGTTTTTCCACCAAGCGGTGGAAGGAACTCAGTGTGAGTAAGCCGCTCGAAGTGCTCAACATCCCATGGCTACCGACCAGTTTTACGGTCGCAAAGATTGGGAAGATCGCTACCTCGCCCGCTAATACGTTCGACGCGGGTAAGGTAATGTCCCGGCTCGAGAAATTCTCACACGAAGTCGCTAAAGACCTCACGCTTTCCATCAAGGAGGCTGTGGTCGAAGCGATAAGTGATGAGAAAGATGTCGCCTCGGCGCGTCAGGCTTTTGATGAACGGGTTGATAAAGTCCTCCGCGAAGCAGATATTGCCAAGCAGGTGGGCGAACTCATCCGATCTGAAATTGTCGATGCGTGCAGTGAGGAAAAGATCAATGACATCGTTACAAGTGTCGGGAAGAAAGCCTCGGTGAAGGTCGCGGAGATAATATCTGCCGCGATGAACACCGCAGTCTCGTCACTTGCAGTACAACTCGAAGGCGTAACTCAAAAGAGCGAGCCGCAAACAGGAAAGGAGTTGGAAAGATGATCCCCGTTCACATCAAACGAAATGGTGCGGCCGCTCCTGATGCTACCGTGTCTTACATCGTAGCGGAAAACGGCCTGTACTTGCAGATCAAGAACGATTGGGTCGACGCCGTCGTCCCCGTCGATCTTTCCACGCTGGAGAAGGAGGAGGAGAGGGCACGCCTGCTCCTTCCTCTAATTGATGCGGAGGTGTTCGCGAAAGTGTATGCCTTCTTCTATCGCATCTACCAGCTCTATCATTCCGAATCGGCTGTGCTTTTGCATTTCGGTGCTGAACACGGCTGGGCGATTACCATTCCGGTACAAGAGGTAAGTGCCGGAGGCGTTCACTACGACATGACCGAGCGGATAGCAGGCTACCGATGTGTAGGAACTATGCACTCGCACGGCAGCTTGGCCGCAATGCACTCCACTATTGATGACGCCGATGAGGCAGAGTTCGATGGAGTGCATATTATCCTCGGAGATCTCAATCGAGCTCCGCGGTTCTCAATGGAAGCATCGTTGGTCGTCAGGAGTTGTCGGTTTCCCCTCGACGACCATATCGTCGGCATCACGCCTGCGGAAAAGGCTCCACTTTACCACTTACCGCCGCAGCTAATGGCACAACTGCGGTTTGGGTCCCCTCGGTTTTTCACTGCCGATCTCTCTGTCCTCAATGGATGGGAAGTACCGGATGAATGGATCGCCAAGGTGACAAATATCGGTCGGATAAGGTCAATAGTGCCAGCTATACCGACTGACAAATCCGGAGTGAATCAATGAAGACGTCGGACATCAAACGCGTCATTATGATAGGGGCAGGAGGCATAGGCACGTTGCTTGCGCCTCCGCTCGCTCGCTATCTTCGGCAGAAATGCCCAAAAGCAACATTCGTTCTCATCGACGGCGATCAGTTCGAGCCGAAGAATGAAGAACGACAAGAGTTCGATGAGCTCGGCAACAAAGCAGAAGTGACCGCGGCACGATTGCAGCGTTCGCTTCCGGGCCTGGCTATCGAGGCAAAACCGCGGTTCGTTACGGCGGACAACGTGTTTGTTCTCATCCCCGAGAAGTGCTTCGTGTTTTCGTGCGTCGACAACCACGCAACACGCAAGCTCCTATCGGAGCACTGCGCTACTCTCAAGGATGTGGTGCTTATCTCCGGCGGAAACGGTTTTGACGACGGCAATGTGCAAGTGTATATTCGCCGTAGCGGCAAGGACGTTACCCCGCCTCTGACGCACCTCCATCCGGAGATTGCTCGACCGGCTGATCGAAATCCGGACGAGATGAGTTGCGAAGAGCGGGCTGCGGCCGGAACGCCGCAACTCGCCTTTGCGAATCTAACGGTCGCCGCAAACATGGCTAACGCCTTCTATGCGGTAACCGAAGTAGGTGTCGTATACAGTGAGTTGTACTTCGACATCAAAACCGGGCAGCAACGCCCAGTCCTCAGAACCAACGGGAGTTGATCATGAACATACCAGCACGTCGGGACAATCTTTCGGTGGTTCCCGACTCGGTGAATCTGACCCTGTCATACGGCCCCACCTCACAGAAATTCAATGCCACGGGCAAGACCCTCGGCGAGTTTCTCGGGGACGGGGACGTCGGCCAAGTCATGGGCTTCTCGAACGCGTGGGACGGCAATGTGCTCGTCAACGGGCAACCCGCTACACGCGACTACCAACTGCAACCCGGCGATAACGTCGAAGTTATCAAACGGGCTGGCGACAAGGGCTGATCCTTTCGCCCAACATGTACCTTCGTTCACCAACGCGGCCGTCCAGCAAACACTGGGCGGCCTTTTTCTTTATTGCACATGAAGTATCGAGCCAACAAAAAACGGCGGAGCCCATGATAGGGACCGCCGTTTAGTGTTGACAAAGCGTTAGTACCGGAAGCTTTCTATCATTTTTGAAGCCTCTTGCTTGGTAAGCTCACCAAGTTGCGCCTCCATGTTCTCACGCTCCTCCTCTTCGCAGTTGATCTGAATCAACTGTCGCAGGTACTCGACCTGCTTAGGGGTCGCGATGTCTGACGAATCCTGCTCGCTCGCCTTGTATGCACTCGGCGAAGCAGAGTTTGCCTCAGTCCATGGATGCGGTGTAGCGTCGGGACGAAACGAATCTTGTATCTTCGTCGATCTGACTACTGCGTCAACAAGACTCGCGTTAAACGCGAAGCTGATATTTCGGACAATAAATCTATTTACCTGATTTATCGCGGTAGTGCCTCTCCCTTGACCAATCACCTTGTCGCCCATTTTGAGGGTACAGATAAATGCCACGAGGCCAGGCACCTGATTGAAGGTGGTTGCTGTCTGCACATCTTCTTCAAACGTCGCGGTGAATTGATACACGCCGAGTAATTTTTTCATTTCGTCGCGCAGGGTATCTTTCTGCTCCGTCTTCGTAGCTTGGTAAGGCTTGCTTCTATTCACCCGGAAGGGTGAAGGGACGCGGCTTTTGTAGGTTGTATTCATGGTGTTCGTCTAATTTTTTAATGGTGATAATGCCCCGCTGATAGGTAACCTCGATGGGCGTACCTATTTCGAATCCTGCTTTCGTAAGCAGGTTGTTAATCAGCCGGATCATCGGCTTCCCGTTAGTGCTTGGGGCTCGCACCACGGTCATTCGTCTCACGATCATGAGACTTTCTCCGTCTGCAACTTGTGGAAGAGATTCACCACACGGCGAATCTTTCGCACCGTCTTGCCGTCGGGGTCCTTAATCTCCATGATGGTCACGGATTTCAATGCGCGTTCGCCGCGTTTGATTCTGAATCCATACGCCGCCCACGAGACCAGAGGCATTGCATCGGTGTAGGGATCGAATTCATCAGCGTACTCGTCACCGAATCTTTCTCGCACTTGTGCTTTTACGGCCTCATAGGTTGCCTCTGAACCGCGATAGGGCGAGAGGATCGAATCAGCCATTATGGATTTGATGCTTTTCATACTGCGTAGTGCATGCCACAAACACCCTTCGACGAGGGCGGTAAAGAAGCGCGGTGGCGTTAGTTATTTAATTACTTCTTTCATTCATCAATGTCGTAAGCATTTGTGTGGTGCATGAGCGGCAAAGATGCAGCACGTAGAATGGGTGCCCCATAACGAAGGGTGTTGGGGTGGGGAGCGATGGGGGGTATTCTTGCTTTGAGTCCCTGTCCCGAATAAGGATGTGAAGGAGGACCATGAGACAGCCGTTTTACGACTTTTGAAGTCCACCCCCCAACAGACCCCGGGGAGTACCTACCAGCTCAAATCTGCATGGACGCTAAAAATTTTCCGCAATTTTTTCAAAGTCGGAGGTCATTTTTGACCTATCGTATAATTTGTCGATGGCCTGGACCCCGCCCACAAAGCATCTGAAAAGGAAGGAATTATTGAATAGCGACCGCTTCTACCGACTACTGTCAGAACATTCCAATTACATGGATCCCGAAGCAGTGGTTAGGGTCTATTTGGCATTAATTATCGTAATTAATAAGGAATTGCAGAAGAATAAGTTCATACGCCTACCTGCGCTTGGGGATCTGGCCTTGGTGCGACAAAAATCACGACCGGCATGGGTTGGTCGGTCTCATTGCGTAATTGATGGTCGAGAGGTGCTTAAGTTCTATGCAAAGGAAGCCTTTCGCCGCCATTACAATGCGCGGCAACAAATACAGGCGCTTTCCCATATGCCACCACCGCCAATTAAATGACTTCTCTTTTTATCGGGATCGTTTCCCTAAGTTACGTCCGGGAGCGCTTAAAATAATTAATTTCATAGGGGCAGGATATAATTACGCCGTCATTGCAATTCGGCTAAATATCGTATTTCCGGACATCGCAATGGTTCGAATATCGTTCAAGATTCGCAGCAAAATGAGCCAGCGAATTTTGCTGGGGGATAGGGATTCGAAAGGCGCAGTGTTGTTTTGCACTGGCAAAACCGCGAGCCGGGGTCGCGAGCGATTTTGTTGACGAACAAAA
>Ga0155168_122_pt1 | contig 10581 bp, 3 predicted proteins | sample RifCSPhighO2_01_FD_106136 | JGI IMG/M metagenome (GOLD analysis project Ga0155168, IMG submission 106136) | Candidatus Moranbacteria bacterium RIFCSPHIGHO2_01_FULL_54_31
TGCCGGAAGCGTTTTTCTTGGCGACGATGGTGTGGGTAGCTGTGGCGGTATCGCGGTAGAACCAGCCGGAGATGGAAAATTTGCTGCCATCGGTGACATCGAGGACATCGCCCATATCGACATAGTCATTCGAGCCGTCGAAATCGAGGGCTTGGCCGGACTTACCAATGATAGCGGTCGGACTATCGGTAAAGGTGCCGTTGTAGCCAGAGCCGGAACGATCAAGAGCACTATAGAGAGTGGCAGAAGAAATTACTATGCGACCATTGCCACCATCCCCGCTTGAACCACCAACACCTATCCCTGCAGCATAATTTGCATCACCTGTGTTGGGAGGTGTTGTGCCAGAACCCGCAGTATTTGTTCCGTTGGAAGCACCATCAATATAACCGGAACCGCCGCCGCCGCCAGTTTGTTGGCCTTGTCCGCAACTGTCGCCCCCTTCTCCGCCGCCGTAATATCCGCCGCCGCCGCCGCCGCCATATGTTGTAGCATTATACCCGCCTTGAAATTGAGAGCCGCTCTGCCCTGTTCCACAACCAGTATTCCCACCAGCGCCGCCACTCGATTGCGTACCTCCTCCGCCGCCACTCCCTGTTCCAGCGCCGCCAGATGCCCCTCCTCCGACACCACCGTTAGTAGAACCAGCTGCTCCTCCTCCGGCGCCAGCAGTAATCAATTCTGTGCCGGATGCGCGCCTCACAGCACTTCTTCCTCCTCCGCCACCGCTCGCTACGCTGCTTCCGGCTCCAGGCCCGCCGCCGCCATAAGCGCTTGATGTAGCGGCTGTCCAACCATGACCGCCGCCGCCCGCAATAATTGTCAGTTCTTCTCCTGGGGTAACGCTCACAATACCGGATGCATAGCCACCCGCACCTCCCGTTACGCCACTAGGACCATTCCCTCCTCCGGCGCCCCATGATTGTACCGTAACAATCGTTACCCCAGCCGGCACCGTAAATGTCTGGGCAGAACCGGTGTAAGAGAAAGCTGTCGTAGTAAGCGAGCTTGCTGTTTGAGAGACATCCGCCCCGTCAAAAGACCACATCCCCACCAAGCCGTTGGTGAGCGAGCTAGTGGCAGATCTGTTCAGCGTGGCTGCTGCGCGGACTTGGAAATACCAATACACCACGCCGAAGAGCGCGATGATGAGGAGAATGGCGATGTATTGGAGAACGCGGTGCGAGGTGAGAGTCATACAAGAATAATTTCTAAGTTCTAATTCCTAATTTCTAATGAATTTCTAATGCCAAATTTCCAATTGCTAATTTTTTGAACGGGATTTCTTTACGATAGCGATAAAAATCAAATGCAACTCGTTCGTTTCTTTCCATAGTACCTTCAATGCTTCTTTCATCTCTGGTGATGCTTCCGCCATCACTCTAATCCAATATCTTGTTTCCTTAGCTTCTTTTTTACAGATACCTATTTTGTGTTCAAAGTCTTTTCTTGATTCAGCACAATCAGCCTCGCAATAATTGGCTCCAATACTTGTACCGGAACGAATGAGTTGATTAATGATGGGTTTTGTAATGTCATTTTTTGGAATTTTTTTTATGAGCTGTATTATATTTTCGGAAAATTTTGCAGTTCTTTCTTCTAAATCATAGACTTTTTTCTTTACTTCGAGCATTTTATTAGAAATTAGATATTAGGAATCAGACATTCATCACTCTATGGAACGATGCCCTCTTTCTGTTCCACCAAGAGCCAGTCGACTTTCACAGGTTCGGTGACCGCATCCGAGAGGCGGATCTTGAACCCGACGTAGTCGCCATTATCATCCTTGACTTTCTCGATCCAGCTGAAGCCGTTCGGATTGTTCTTGAACGTCGTGAAGATGCGCGAACCATTGACCATCGGGATCATCGCCTTGGTCATCACTTGTACGAATTTCCCATCGCGCGCCACGACACCCGGATCCGTCATCGGCTGATCCGTGTAATCATCATTGCCATCATTGTCCGTATCCGTAGCGACCGGATAGAGCGTGGCGGTGCCGATGGTCGGTGCCTCTGCATCCACCACCTCGATCGTCAGCGCTCCCGTCTCGAGGATCGCGGCTTTCAGCGTGCCGCCCAAGAGATCGACATTGCCCAGACTGTCTTTCACCACCATATTGCCGAGATCGAACGTCGTGAAGAAGTCGGCGAGCGTCGCGACCTGTTCGGTCAGCGTCTGCATCTGGATCTCGAGCAGTGCGGTCTTGGACGCTTGGGCATTGGCATCCAGACCGAGCTTTTCAGCGGTGGCTCGCAAGGCTGTGATACTGGCCAAGTTGTTGGCAAAATAGGTGTCATGCTCCGCGAGTTTGTCTGCTGTGGCCAAGTTTTCATCGGAGAGCGTGTTCAGGGCATCTCCGGCTACCTGAAAGAGTGCATCGATGGACTGTTTGGAAGCGTTGGAGTCGGTAATCAGATCGAGACTCCCCAGCTCGCCGTAGTCAGTCACGGAAGCAATTCGTTTTTTGCTTGGCATCGTAACGACGGAACCGGGTGCCGCATCATCCTGCCACACCCGCGCATAATCGACATCCACATTGGCAGCCGTCGTACCGGTATGGACGACATAGACACCCAGACCGAGAGCGGCTGTCGGGTTGGCGCCTGTTACCGTCCCGCAGAGCGTCGGACTGACACCGTCAGAAGCATCGGTATCCATATAGAACTTGACTGAGGTGCTGGAGATGACTTCGATGCGGCCGACGGCGAATTGTGTGGTGCTCACCGTGCCGCAGGTAGCCGTCCCCACATTGGCACCGCCGCTCCGCACCACGCCGGTCCAGGTGGTCGTGTTGTTATTCCAGAAGAAGATACCATTGGCCGGCAGCGTGTCATCGACCGCGACCGACGTCGCCTGATCCATCAGTCCCCACACCACATCATTGCCCGTCGTCCCGCCATCGGTATTGCGCAACTTCATCTGCACCACCGGCAAATTGGCTTTGGCAAAGACGAGGCTCAGATTGTTCTGCGCGTCCCCGAAGAAAATACCGCCGGCAGTATCCGTGGCTGTCGTAGTGACCGCTACCGTGCCATACCCGTTGATCTGATCGGCTTGGACGTAGGAAGCTGTGGTATCAGTGGTATCGAAGTACCACTTCCCGTCATCCCCCACGACCGTCGCGTCGTCTGCGGTCACGCCCGCTGTCGTATCGGCTCCGAATTCCTGACCATAATAAGCCGTGTTGTCTATAAAGGCGCCTCCGTAGACCGCGGCTCCGAAATTGGTGCTCAGGAGTTTGGCACTGACCGTGCCATTCAGAAGATTGACAGCCTGATTCTGGATACTGCCCGCGCCATCGGATTCGGCATAGATAGTCAGGAGAGAGTTGCCATCAATCTGGGCACTATAGCTCTCGACGGTACCGATAGTGGCACTCGATGTCACCGGCATATCGATCCAGCTGATGATACCAGCGTTCGTATCGAATGTCGTCGCGCCTAAATTGAGGTTGGCGATAGTGGTGACACCGCTCGCATCGATGACGAATTCATCCCCGCTGCCCAGCCCGTCGCCTGAGTAGATCTTGAATTTGTCGCTGTCGGAGTTGTCGACGCCGAGGGAGAACTGGACGGATGGCGATGAGCCGGTGCGGAATTTGAGGATCGGATCGTAGGTGGCATCGGCGGCGGTGATGGTCGAGACCACATCGGCGGCGGAGCCTGAGACTTCGAGGAGGGTCGATGGGGCGGCGGTACCGATGCCGAGTCTGTTGTTCGTATCATCGAAGAAAATGCTGGCATTGTCCTGGCTTAGGATGCCACTGGTGCCGGCAAAGAGAATCGATCCGGCAGTGGGAGCGTAGAAGGTCGGGGATCCGGTGCCGCCTGAGATGAGCGCCTGGCCGGTCGTGCCGACAGCGGAGAAGGCGTAGGCAGTACCGGTGGAATACGGAATGGAGCCGGCTGAGCCGATGCTCGTAGCGTTGGTGCCGCCGTTGGCAATCGGAACGGAGACCGTCGTGCCGAGCACTCCTCCCGAGGTATTGGTCACGATGCCGGCAGTCGAGAGTCCTGAGAACGTGATGGTGCCGGAGGAGGTGATGCTGGTGGCGCCGGTGATGGCGCCGAGGGCGCTTATGTCAAGGGTCGGGGTATTCAAGAAGTTTGTGAAATTGGATCCGCCGGAGTTGGTGATACTGATCGCATCGGTGACGACCGTGGTGCCGGAGGCCGTCGAGTCGGCATTGTCGAGGAGGAGGAGAGCGGCAACCGCATTGTCCGTGGTATTGGCCGTCAGCTGATTCTGGATCTTCACGACGTATTCGGTATTGCCGGCGATGGTCGGGCTGTTGGTGAAGTTCACCGCGAGACCGGTGACGCCGTTGGTGTTGGCGCTGGTCGCTTGGGCATTGGTGAGATTGAATTGGATGGCCGAGAGCGCCGTGTTGGCGGTAGCCGTGTTCGTAGCGGTAGCATTGAGGGCGCTGCCGGTAGTCAGCGCGGTCGCGCTGTAGGTCAGTCCCGTCGCCGAAGTGCCTGTGAAATTCTGTATCCAGGTATTGCTGCCCTGATTCACAGTGAGAGCGGCATCGAGATCGAGCGTGTCTTCAAGATCGATGAAATCGAGCGAATCCGCCGTGATGGAACTGCCGCACGCAGCCCAGGTGGGAGCTCCGGTTCCCCCGCTCTTCAGGCATTCGCCGGAATTGCCGACGGCCGTCAGTTCGAAAGACTCCGTATCGGAATAGAACACCGCCCCAGCCGAAGCAGTCACATTCTTGTTGGTGCCGCCGCGAGCGAGGGCCAGTTGTGCCTCAGTATTGAACGTTCCGGTACCGCCGGATGTGTACACCACACCGTTTGTCGGAAGTCCGGCAAAAATGGGGGCGCCGGCGCCGCTGACCGTCAATGACCCAGAGATAGTGACCGCAGCGGAAGAGCCGCCGATATTCACAGCCGTCACGTCGCTCGTGAGCAGATTGAACGTGGCCACCGAACTGGTTATACCGCTTTCGGTGTAGTAAGTGGTAGCATTCCCCGTCACCACGCCGTCGATGAAATAGCCGCGACCATAGCGGTTGGCAAGCGTCGAGGTAAGATCGGTCGCGCCGATTTCCGGTATATGATATTCGGTCACGGCGTCTAGATTTGCCCAGGTAAGCGCCGGAGAAATCGTCAGCGTATTCGTAGCGATGTTGGTAATCTTGGCATAGGTGGAATTGACCAAGACATAATTGCCGACATTGAAGTTGGTCGCACTCGTGAGAATGAGCGTCGTGGATGCCGTACCGGCACCATTGGCGGTCGTCGAGCCGTCGAGCACCGAGAAGGTCGAGGTGACATCGCCGAACGTATTCACATTGAAGAGATCGCCGCTGCCAACTGTCAGGAGAGAGGCGGGCGTACTGTCGCCGATACCGACATTACCCGAAGCATCAATGAGGAACGGCGTGGAATCAGAGGCGGCATCATTGACGCGGAAGCTCGTACCGCTTCCGGTGTTCTCGATCAGAGCTGCCACTTGGGTAGCCGCCCCGGCAGCGGTCACTTTGAACGGAGTGGAGGTATTGAGGGCGCCGGTATCGGCGAGGAGGAGGAGGCTGCCGGTATTGGCGGCATTCGATCCTGAGAGCGTGATCGTCTGGAGCGCTCCGGTGAACGCAGCAGAGGAAGAGGCGATCGTCAGCGCGCCGCCGGACGTCAGCGCGTTCGCGGTCATCGTCAGGAGCCCGGTCGCCGTGGTAGCAGAGTTCGCTGTCAGCGTCAGGAGATTGCCAGTCGTCGTCATCACGGCGGCATCGGTAATCGAAGCGATGGTGCCGGTCACGGTAGCACTTGAAATCTGGAGCGAGTTGCCGCTGCCAGCCGTGCCGGTGACAGCACCGGTGGTAGAAATCTTCAGGAGAGAGCCGGCGGCCTGGGCAGCCGCACCGGTCGGACCGTCGATATTGATCGCGCCTCCCGATGTCAGGACAGCGGCGCCGTTCACATTGATATCCATCGCGTAGCCGGTGGTAAGGGCGGCAGCATCGAGCGTGGTGAAAGTGCTGCCAGTAAGAGCGGAGCCGGTGAACGTAAAAAGCCCGGCAGAGGTCATTGTGAGAAATGCATTGGTTCCGACAGTCGAGCCGTTGCCGATCATAAAGCTGCCGGTCGATCCGTCAAGTCCGGCGTAGTAGGTCTGCGCAGAATTGCGATATTTGGCAGAAGAATCCTGAGCGCTGCCGGTATCGCCTATCATCAGCACTGCCTCGCCGGTCGCGCTCGTCGTGACATCCAGAGTTCCGGTAGCTGATGCTGACAGCGTGGCATAGTTCGATGCATCGTACGACAGGCGAAGCGCGTTAGAAGTGCCAAAAATACTGAGCATCGCAGCCGGAGACGTCGTCCCCAACCCCAACCGATTAGTGCTGTCATCCCAGAAGAAGTTGGAGTTATCCTGCTGGAGGATGCCGGAAGTGCCGGCGAAGAGGACGGATCCGGCAGTCGGCGCATACCAGGTAGGCGTGCCGGTGCCGCCGGAGATGAGGGCTTGGCCGCTTGTTCCGGCAGCAGTCACTTCGAAAGAGTCGGCATCAGTCCATATGACCGCTCCGGCGGCGAGAGTGAGCGCTTTGTTGGTACCGCCGTTCGCGATCGGCAAGACTCCCGTCACTTCGCTCGTAACATCGACGCTCGTGCCCAGGGTCGCGGCGATCGTCACCGTGTCGGTCGCGCCGCCGGTCGTGGTGATGCCGGTGCCGGCCGCGATGGTGAGCGTGTCGCCGGAGGTCAGGGTCTGATTGGAACCGGACGTGCCGGCCAGCGTGAGGAGCGTAGTGCTCGAGAGGAGGACGGTGCCGGAAGCGTCGCCGAAGGTGATGGTGCGGTCGGCGGTCGGGTTGGTGACGACGAGGGCGGTCTCGCTCGTGTCATCGGCGCCGGTGCCTTCGAATAGGATCTGGTTGCCGGTGGTGACGTCGAAGAAGAAACGCGCCGCGGCGGTGGTCGCCCCGCCGAGGAGGAAATCGTCGGTGGTCGAGGTCAGGTAGGTGAAGGTGCCGCCATCGGTGAATTTGGACGAGCCAGTGCCGCCGGTGTTGGCGATCCAGGTGAAGCCGCCCGATGCCTCATCGAAAGAGAGGATGTAGCCGTTGAGGCCGGTGGGAGCGTTCGTCACCTCGAGATCGGCTTCCTCGATGGTGTTGTCGGTGATCTCGGAGCCGTCGACGCTCGTGCCCAGGGTCGCGGCGATCGTCACCGTGTCGGTCGCGCCGCCGGTCGTGGTGATGCCGGTGCCGGCCGCGATGGTGAGCGTGTCGCCGGAGGTCAGGGTCTGATTGGAACCGGACGTGCCGGCCAGCGTGAGGAGCGTAGTGCTCGAGAGGAGGACGGTGCCGGAAGCGTCGCCGAAGGTGATGGTGCGGTCGGCGGTCGGGTTGGTGACGACGAGGGCGGTCTCGCTCGTGTCATCGGCACCGGTGCCTTCGAATAGGATCTGGTTGCCGGTGGTGACGTCGAAGAAGAAACGCGAAGATGTTGATGTCGATCCGCCGAAAGCTACGTTGTCGGTGGTGTCGGTCAGATAGGTCACGCTTCCTGAGCTCGTCCAATCGCTGGTGCCGCCGGTTTTGTTCGAACACACCCACGCGACCGAACTCGTGCTCCAGGCCAATACCTGATCATTGCTGCAGCCGCCCAAAAGACGGATACCTGAAGCCATTGTCTCCAAACCAGAATTCGAAGAGGTGGTGGCAGTTGTTCCGGTTGTCGTCGTGTCCACATCCAACGTCACCGACCCCGCTCCATTGGTCACTGTCAAACCGGCGGAGCCGGCGACAAGCGTCGCGAGCGTGTAGCCCGATCCGTTGCCGATAAGGAGAGAGCCGTTGGCAGCGGCGGAACCGTCAAGACCGGTACCGCCACGACTCGTCGCAAGCGTCGCTTCCGATCCCAATGAATCCGTACCGGTCCAGTACGCCACATACCCATTCGTGCCCGTCCCGGAGATACCGGCGGAGCCGGACAAAATATCGGAAAATGTCGAACCGTTGTTGGACAGCTGCCACGCCTGCGTCGTGCCGTTGTAACGGAGCGCCGGCGGAGTCGCGGAACTGGAAACCGTCAGATCGAAATTGGTGCCGGATATCGCCGTGCCGGATCCGAGATTGAAAACTTCGGCATCCGTCCCGGTATCGGTATTCTGCTGATGCGCATCCTGCAGACGCGAATCATTGCCGAGTACCAGCTGCTTGTCGCCAGTCCCTGTCGGCAAATTCTTGATATTCAGTTTCCCTCTGTTCCCGAGAATGGGGATGTTACCGGATGTGGTACCGATCGTTCTGCCCTGCAAAAACTGCGCATTGATGGCGCTCGGCACGGATCCGAGCTGCTTGCGAGGCACCATCTCGGAATCGGTGCCGATGCGCATCCCGATGTAATAATCACCGGTCTCGAAATTGATGCTCGCCGGGAACGGCGTCACCGAACCCAAGAACGCGCGGAAGATGCCGTTTTTCACCGTCACGGTCTGTGTCTCCTCCCACAAGCGGCTGCCGGTGTCCGCATTCGAAGGATACGGATCCGCCGTATCGCGATTTTTGGTGTAGATTCCGAAGCGCACTTCGTAGGTTCCGTTCGGAATGATCCGATTTTCAGCGTTGAAGAGCGATGCAGAAAGGCTTATTTGCTTGATTGAAGGGGTTATAGCCTGCCCAAAAACGGGTCGTAGGTCAAACCACCCTAATATGTTCATCCCTATCGCGAGTGCGAAAATGAGGGAAGTATATGCTGTTTTTCGGTTTTTATTTTTTACATATAATGGCATTGGATTCTTACCAAAATACTCTGATAATTATAGCATATTTTCATACTATCCGAAAATCACTTTTTGCTGACAGCCCAGCCAAAAACGTCGCCTACGGCACCGGCTATCAGATCGAATAATGAGACCGTTTTCTGACCCGTGTAAACGGCATAGGAATCGCTCGTAATCTGATTGCCGAATCGGTCCGTCGAAACGATCGTGTACACATACGTGGAAGCCTGATCCAGCCCCGGGATAATCAGGCTGTGGTTCAGGCTATAATCCTCTTCGCTCATCGTCTTTTCGGCTTGTCCGACGCCTTTGGAGTACGCTACCTCGGATTTCGCCAGTTTGTTGGTTTTCCAACTGAGCACCAATTTCACCTCCGGCTTGTTTTTCTCGATGAACGCTTCGCCGCGGACTCCGCTGATCGCGATCGGGCTGGGCGTGTCTTCCGTCAGCAAGAATTCGGCCTCGCCGCCGATCGCGATATCCCCCACGCGAAAATTCTCGCTCTGGTAATTCGCATCGCCGAAGAGCGGCACCGGCTCGGTGACCGGCACCGTCTTGGTCTGCGGCGCTTGAGTTGTTTCTGATGGCACGGATCCGGAGACCGATGAACCGGAAGGAGCTCCCTGATTCGGAGTTCTCGTCCGCTGCCACAAAAGATACCCTCCGAGGGCCGCAAGGATGAGGACGAAAAACACGCTGAGCCACCTGCCCCGAGGGCTGATACCGCTCAACATCCCCCGTTTGTTTTCAGAGGTAAAAACATCGAATTTTTCCCCTTCTGCCATACGTGTTTTTTCAGTCTTTTCTGACCCACCAAGACTGGCGAGAGCGGCCGAAATTGAGCGGCCATTTTTTCTTTTTATAATATTCCCAATATAGCACAAAAACCCCCTTTCTAAAAGAGCAAAACGGAGTTATCCACAATGCGGAAACGGCCATAAAAAAACGAGAAACCGCGCTGGGATTTCACCGAAACGCGGACATTGTTCTCGATGCTATTTTTGCTACTCTTCCAGACGCCGAAAGAGCTCGTCTAAGTCTTCCGGAGAATAGTATTCGATCACCACTTTTCCTCCCTTGCCGGACGGCGCAATGCGCACTTTGGTGCCGAGCATCTGGGTCAGGTGTTCCATCCGCTCCAGGATTTTCGGGTTGAGCGCTATGGCGCTCCGCATATGCGGCTTCACCGAGATGCTCCGCACTTTCATTTCCGTCTCGCGCACCGTCAGCTCTTCCTTGATGATCAGGTCGAACACGGCGCGCTGCTTCTCCGGATTCTCTATCGCCAGAAGCGCCTTGGCATGCCCTTCGCTTATCTTGCCTTCGCCGACAGCGCGCTGGATCTCGATCGGCAGATGGAGCAGCCGCAGAGTGTTCGCGACAGAGCTCCGGCTCTTCCCCATTTTTTTCGCCACCGCTTCCTGCTGCATACTGAACTCGTCGAGCAGGCGCAGGTATGCCTTCGCTTCTTCAATCGGATTGAGGTTATGGCGCTGGATATTCTCTATGATCGCCAGTTCCAATTTCTGCTGTTCCGTGACGCTCCGCACGACGACCGGCACCGTCTGAAGTCCGATACGCTTCGCCGCCTGAAAGCGCCGCTCGCCCGCGATCAGTTCGTAATTATCGCCGACCCTGCTCACGATGAGCGGCTGCAGAATCCCGTGCTCCTTGATGGAATCCGCCAATTCGCCGAGTTTGGTTTCATCAAAATGCAGCCGCGGCTGCTGCGGGTTGGGCACGATTTTTTCCAGCGGAATTTCTGTCGCGCTGCCATCGCTCGGCGCTGACGCTGTCGGAAATATCGGCTTATATGAAGCAGAAATCGGCGTAATAGGC
>Ga0155168_115_pt1 | contig 10028 bp, 7 predicted proteins | sample RifCSPhighO2_01_FD_106136 | JGI IMG/M metagenome (GOLD analysis project Ga0155168, IMG submission 106136) | Candidatus Moranbacteria bacterium RIFCSPHIGHO2_01_FULL_54_31
TGAGGAGCGGCTCCCCCGCCTCGCGGAATAACGCCGTGACTTCGGCTACCGTCACGCTTTTCGGGAACATAAGCGAGATATCGCGCGTCGCCAACGGGAACTTCGGGAGCGGCACCGCTTGCGGCGCAAGCTGAAACGCAGCTGCCAGCGCCGGGGCGGAAAATACCGCGGCGGCGATGCGCTGCTTCACTCCCCACTGCGAGAGAATGTACGGAGCGATCTCCCCGAGCGTGCCGATCTTCTCTCCCCGCGCCATAATATGCGCCGAGCGGCTCGGATGCCATACGCCTTCTGCCGCGGAGAGCGGCTCGAAGACAATCTCGCCCTGATGCGCGAAATCAAGCAGCGCTTCCACCTTGCCCTTCAGAGCGGAAAAGATTTCCTTGTTCCTCGCATCAGTCAGGATGAGAGCGAGTTCCCGGTCTTCGCTGACAGAAGCCGCCGCGCCTCGCGTATACGCGCTGCCGTATTCGAAAAATCGGAACGTATCGAAATAGCGCAGGTTGTCCTTGGCTTTCATAAGCGCGGTCACGAGCACGGATGGCCGGAGCAGAGCAAGCTCGGGACTGAGCGGGCTTTCCAAAATCAGATGCTGCTTCGGATCGAGGGAGAATTTCAGCGCGTCGCTTGCGCCATACAGGGAATACGACATCACTTCATCGAACCCGGCCGAAGCGAGATAGTCCTTCACGCTCCGCTCAAAATGTTTCGCGAGATTCTTTTCCGCAAGCGAGAGCCCGATCTTCGGCGCTGCCGCAGGGATATTCTCATACCCGAACGTCCGGCCGATCTCTTCCACGAGATTCCATTCGTCCTCCAGATCGCGCCGCCTGGTAGGCACCGTCACGCGGAACGTGTCCTCCGCTTCCTCGACTTGGCAGCCGTGAGCTTCGAGACACTTCCGGATGAATTCCTTTTCCACGGGCACGCCCAATACTTTCTCGGAAAGCCCGAGCGGAAGCTCGATCGTCCGCGGTGCTACCGGCAGAGGATAGACATCGGTGAAACCGGCGACCGTCGCCTGGCAATGCTCCGCGAAGAGTTCCGCCGCCTGGACGAATGTTTCCGAAAGAGCATTGGCATCCGGGCCGCGCTCATAGAGGTAGGCCGAATCGGTAGCGAGATTGTGGCGTATCCGTGTCCGCCGGATCGATGCCGGATCGAAGGTAGCGATCTCGAGAAAGACGCGCGTCGTCTGATCGGTCACGGCCGATTGTTTGCCTCCCATCACGCCCGCAAGCGCCAGCACCCGCTCTTCATCTGCGATGACGAGGTCTCCGTGTGCGAGCGTGATCGTCTCGCCGGAAAGCAGTTCCAGTTTCTCGCCCGCTTCGGCTTCGCGGACGATGATTTTCCCCGTAATCGCGTCCGCATCGAAGGCGTGCATCGGCTGCCCATACATCAGGCGGAAATAATTGGTGATATCCACCGGCGCGCTGATCGGATGCGATCCATTGACAAAAAGAAACGAGCGAAGCGCGAGGGGCAATACTCCCTGCTCCACATTTTCGAACAGGAAACCAGCATACCGCGAGCACAGAGCGGAAGGGAGCTTGATATCGATCGGATTTTCCGGAAACCGCTTGGGTTCTGAGGAATCGAAAGAGAGTTTCCGGCCTTCGAGGGCGGCGATTTCCCGAGCGAGACCGCGATACGACAGCGCGTCCGATCCGCGATCAGCCAAGATCTTGATATCGAGGATGAAATCCGCCAGACCGGCATACTCGGCGAAAGCCCTTCCGATCTCCGCATCATCCGAAAGCACGAGGATGCCCGCGTGATTGTCTCCGAAACCGAGCTCTTTCTCCGAGCAGATCATCCCCTCTGATGCTACGCCGCGTATTTCCGTCGCTTGGATGTCCATATTCCCAGGCAGTTTCGCGCCAGGCAGCGCGACGGCGACTTTCTGCCCTGCCGCCACATTGGGCGCGCCGCAGACGATCTGCCGCACCTGATCCCCGGTATCCACCCGGGTCACTTTCAGCTTGTCGGCATCCGGATGCGGATTCGCCTCGATGACCGATCCGATCACGACATTGTCCAGGCTATGCGCGAAGGGCGCGACTGATTCCACTTCGAAAGCGCGCATCATAAGCAGCGCCGCCAGCTCTTCTGGGGATTTTTTCGTGCCGGATAACGCGGCCAATGTATGGTAAGAGAATTTCATAAGCGCTTCAGAATTGGCGGATAAACCGGAGGTCGCCGGCAAGCAGCGAACGGATATCGGCGATCTTGTACTTCATCATCGCGAGACGGGTGATGCCGAAGCCCCATGCGAATCCCTGGTACTGCCCGCGCTCGTAGCCGGCCGCCTGAAACACTTTCTGATGCACCATTCCGGCGCCGCCGATCTCGAGCCAGCCGCTATTCTTGCACACAGAACAGCCCGTGCCGTCGCAGAGCGTACAGGAGATATCGAATTCGAAAGACGGCTCGGTGAACGGGAAGAAGCTCGGGCGCAGACGCACCGTAACCGACTTCTCGAAAAAGCGGCTGAAAAAAGTCTCCGCTATCCATTTGAAATTCGCTACGGTCACATCGTCCCCGACCATCAGGCACTCGAATTGGTGGAACGTATGCTCGTGCGACGCATCGGTCGATTCATTGCGGAACACGCGCCCGGGAATGATGATACGGAACGGCGGCGTGTGCCGCTCCATATAGCGCACCTGGACGGGCGAAGTATGCGTGCGAAGGAGGTAGCGCTCTGCTTGTTGTTTCTCCTCTTGCAGCCCGCCTTCAGAAGATTTCTGCGAGGCAAGCCAAAACGTATCCTGCATATCGCGCGCCGGATGATCCGCCGGGACATTGAGCGCATCGAAATTGTAATGCTCCGTCTCCACCTCCGGGCCATCCGCTACGGCGAAACCTAAGGCCGAGAATATATCCGTGATCTCGTTCTCGATCGCGGTGATCGGATGCAGATGCCCGCGCAAAGAGGCCGTGCCCGGCGCCGTGACATCGATCCGTTCCCCTTCCGCATCGAATGATTCCCGTTCGATGCGGGTCCGAGCGGCTGCGGCAGCTGCGACGAGCGTGCGTTTCACTTCGTTGCCGAGCGGTCCGGCGACGCGTTTCTCTTCCTGAGGCAGGTCTTTCAGACCCTTCAGAATGGCGCCAAGTTCGCTCTTGCGCCCGAGATACTGCACTTCCCACGCATCCAATTCAGGCACAGTCTTGACCGCATCCAGCGCTTCCTTGGCTTCGGTGCCGATATGAGTGATGCGTTCCTGTATCATACAAAACGATAGAAATAATATATCCATTGTACCGAAAATGCCCCCTTTGGTCAAAAAAAGACCGATTAGAATCAATCGGTCGGCAAACACAAACAATTTGTTATTTCGGAAAAGTGAGGAAACGACAATTTTTCTTTGGCTCGATGGTAATGATTTCCCCTCGGTCGAGCGCTATCAGTCCTAACAATTTCACACTCTCAAAAAAACCGCCTGTATTATACACCCTCTCCATCAGCATCTGATTGAGGGCTACACAGCTTCCCAGTGGTGATGTGTGGCGTTCGCGCTCCCTATCGATGCGCCACTGCAGACGCCTCAGCCTCTCTTGCCCTTCTGAAGCCACCGAAGAGATCAGGTCTTCTGTTACCGCTCTACGGCGCCGTTCTGCTTCTTCTGGATCTTGCTGAAACAGCGCGACCCATTCATCAAAGTCGAAGTTCATGATACCTCTCCTTGTAAAAAACTGATTTGAAGCTATCACAGCAAGAAAGAAAAAACAAGCAGCCAAGGAAATGCCGCTTGTCGTAAGAAAATATCCGCAAAAGCGCTTTTAGAAGACGATTTTCACGAAATCCTTCTTGCCGACTTTCATCACCTGGTCAGCGAAACGAGATTCGATAACGGCATTCGCATCCGTCACTTTTTCTTCGGCGATTTCTACCCCGCCCTGTTCGATTTTCCGACGAGCATCCGATTTGCTCTCCGCCAGTCCCGCCTCGACAATCATATCGACGAGTTTCGTGCCGATGGCAGTTTTCACGGCGCGGACATCGGCCGGGATAGTATGTTTGGAAAACGTCTCGACAAAATAGGTCTCCGCCTTGGCCGCTTCAGCGGCACCGTGATAGAGCGTGACGATTTCGCTGGCAAGCCTCATCTTCGCATCACGCGGATTGCCTCCGGTCACGATATCTTCGGCCATCCGGGACACTTCTTCCATCGGCACGCGCGTGCAGTGCACGAAATAGCTCATCATCACTTCGTCCGGGATGCTCATCACTTTGCCGAACATCTCTTGCGCCGTAGCGGTCACAGTGATCGTGTTGCCCCAGCTTGAGCTCATCTTGCGGCCATCGGTCCCAAGAATCAGATTCGTCATCAGGATATCCTGCGGTTTCTGTCCGTGAGCTTCCTGGAGACGGCGGCCGGCCAACAGATTGAAACGCTGATCCGTGCCCCCCAACTCCACGTCGGCGTTCACAGCGATACTGTCAAACCCCTGCATCAATGGATACAGCACCTCGCGGAGCGACACGCGTTTGCCGTCATCGAGGCGCTTCTGGATATTCTCTCTTGCGATGAATTCCGCCAGCGAGAACGCATTCGCCTGCTCGCCGATATCGTCATAGCCGAGCTTGGAGAGCCAGGTGGAATTGTAATGCACCTCGGCCTGCTCGAGATCAATGATCTTCCCCGCTTGCTCGGCATACGTCTTCATATTCTGCTCGATCACCTCGGGAGCGAGCATCGGCCGCTCGCTGTCCTTGTCACTCGTATCGCCGATGACACCCGTGAAGTCGCCTACGATCAGGATGATTTTGTGCCCGAGCTCCTGAAAATCGCGCAGTTTGAGAAGCGCCACTGCTCGTCCCAGGTGGATATCGGGACTGGTCGGGTCGATGCCGAACTTGATGCGCAGCGGGACGCCTGCAAGCAGGCGCGCTTTCAGATGCTCGCGGTCGATCACCTCGGCGACGCCGCGCGTCAGGAGGTCTTCGATTTTCTGTTCTGTGGTAGACATAGATATATTCATTTTTCTTAGATTCCGGGTCACCCGCATTCGCGGAGCGATTCGGGCGGGAGCCAGGGATGACCTTTCGATATACTCAAGGTCATTTCAGTCCTAATTTTGCTTTAGTTAAGCGGTATTGGTCATCGGAAATCTGACCGGCTTTGCGCATCGCCTCGAGCGACGCGATGATCTCCCCCTTATTCTTCTCTATATTCTTCGGCGTCATCGCCTTCTTCATCATCTTCTCGCGTTCGGCCGGGCTCATCTTCATCAGGCGCCGCATCGCGAAACGCTGGAACATATTCATATCCTTCATATCGGGCATTCCAGGAATAGTCGGGAGTTTGCCCTCCGTGTCAGCCATATCATTTTTCTTGAATGGATTCCATTTCATATTTTTGAGAGAAGAGCGAATTATGAATTGCGAATCATCGACAACTTATTTCAGAATATTTCTCAAGAGTACGTGTTCTTTATTCTTGATTCCTTATTCCTGATTCTATCTCTTCATTTTCATCCGATAGCGCGTCACGAGCAGAGCGGAAGCGATGTAGACAGAGGAATAGGTGCCGAAAATCACGCCGACCAGAAGCGCCAGGCCGAAATAACGGATGCTCTCGCCGCCGAAAATGGTGATGGCGAACAACGTGATGATGACCGTGAGCGACGTATTGATAGAACGGCCGAGCGTCTCGTTGATCGAGCGGTTGACCGTGATCTCGAAGTCTTCTTTTTTCCCGGCGCGCAGCAGATTCTCACGCACCCGATCGAATACGACGATCGTGTCATTCACCGAGTAACCAAGAATCGTCAGGAGAGCCGCGATAAACGGCACGCCTATCTCGATATCATACCGCCAGCCGAGCACCGCGAAAATGCCGAGTACGACCACGATATCGTGCACCAAGGCGATGATAGCGCCGAAACCGTACTCCCACGACGTTACTAGTCCGGAAACGCGCCGGAATGCCCACGCGATGTAGGCCGCTATGCCGAGCACGGAAAGAATGATACCTGAAACCGCGTTCTTCTTGATCTGGTCGGAAACCGATCCGCCGATGAAATCGGTGCGCAATTGTACGATGCCGGGATCGAGAACCTGCAATTTTTCCAGCACCCGCTCATTGGTATCTTCGTCTGAGGCCAGGTAACGGAGCAGGAGGCTTTTATCTTCGCTTTTCTGAATCGTCAGGCTCTGCAGCGAGAGATCGGAGAGGCTCTGTTCCACTGCGGACACTGCGGGTACAGGTCCTTTGGCAAACCGCACTTCCATAAGCGTCCCCCCCTTGAAATCGATGCCGAGCTTCAATCCCACCGTGAAAAGCAGCGCCAGACTGGCCATCGTCAGGATCCCAGAAACGAAGTAGGCGTATTTTCTTTTTTGGATGATGGGCAGCATACGTTGTTATTCAAGGAGTTTTTTGGGCGACACGAGCACTCGCGGATGGCGTTCCATCCATTCTCCGATCAGGAAATCCATCGTCACTCTCACGAGCACGACCGCCGTAAAAAGCGAGAGGAGCACGCCGAGAGCAAGGATGATGGCGAACCCTTTCACAAATCCGGTGCCGGTGCCGATCAGGATGAAGGTCGTGATAAGCGTCGACACATGGCCGTCGCGGATACTCGGCCAGGCGCGGCGGAAGCCTTCTTTGATGGATTTGGCTACGCCCTTGCCATAAGAGAGTTCTTCGCGCGTCCGCTCGAAGATCAGCACGTTCGCATCGACGGCGATACCGATGGAGAGGATGAATCCGGCGATACCGGAAAGCGTCACGGTAATTGCGAACGGCGTGAAAACGGAAAGCTTGAAAATCGTCAGGAGCATCGCCGTATAGAGGAGCAGGGCGAACACGGCGATCAGACCGAGAAAACGGTAGTAGAAAATCATAAAAATCGCTACCGCCCCCAGGCCGACCAGTCCCGCGAAGAGGCTCTTCTGCAAAGCCGGCTGTCCAAGCGACGCATCCACGCTCTGCTGCGAAACGAGCGCGATCGGTACCGGCAGAGCGCCCTCGTTCAAGCGCTTCACGTATTCATTCACTGTTTTGCTAGTAAAATTGCTCGTCACCACCGCTTTGCCGCCCAGGAGCTCCTGCTGGATCGTCGGTGCGCTGAAAATCTCGTGATCAATGAAAATCGCGAGCTGCTTGCCGACATTGCGCTTGGATATTTCGGCCAAGAGCGTCGCTCCATCGCTATCGAATTCGAGGGCGACCTGGGGAGAACCGATGCCTTGGCTCTGATAATCGATGGATACTTTCTTGAGGTTCTTCCCTGTCAGACCGGTCGCGACATATTGCAGTTCCGGGTACTGATCGATGGATCGCTTGATGAAGAGGATATGCGCGGCACGCACTTCGCGCGCATCCCCCTCGCTCCCGTCTGACGCCGCGGCCGGGCGCTCTTCAATTTTTTTGATGATATGCCAACCGAACTGGCTTTCGACGAGACTCGGATACACTTCGCCTGATTTGAAATTGGAATCAAAGATTACGGCATCGAATTCCGGGACGAATGTCCCCTTGGTGACAAAGTCGAGATCGCCTGCCTTGTCTTTGGAACCGGGATCCTGGCTGAATTCCGTGGCAAGCTGGCCGAAATCCTCGCCGCTCCGCGCCCGTTCCAGAATAACCTGCGCCTGCTCTTTGGCAGCAGCGTTCATAGTATCGAACTGCTTGACGGCATCAGAATCCTCCGGCGCCAGCTCGCGGAATTCGAGAAACGGCGTTTCTTTGATCATTTTCTTCGCCTGCTCGATGTCTTTGATGCCGGGCAGCTCGACGATGATGCGCTGCTCTGTGCCTGACCGCGACAATTGCACCAGCGGTTCGCCCACACCGAAGGCATTCACCCGGCGCTCAATCACCGCTTCAGCAGCGGAGAGGGCATCGCTCACCTGTTCGCTCGGCACCTGCGACACATCAGCCTTGTATTCCAGATGAATACCCCCCTGCAGATCAAGCCCTTCGTTTACCATGAGTTTCTCCACCGCATTGAAAAGCGGCGGAATGAACTTGACCGCTTGCGGATAAGCGATGATCCCGCACACCAAACCAAGTAAAAGCACTTCCGCAAAATAGAGGCGTTTTTTCGTATGCTGTTTCACACCGAGTAGCAGAATGGCGTATTATCCCCCCCCTTCAACATTGACAGTATATCGGAAATCCCTCGGCGAAGCAACTCTCAAACCTTTTCCCGCAGCGTTCCATCCCAAGGCGCGATTACATTGATTTCTTCTCCTCTAAACGCTTCAGGATCCGCTCTATCTGAGGAGTCACTGCGGCCGCGTAGGCGCCATAATTCTCGATCGGTGAGAGCATCCCCTCCGCCAGGATATAGCTCTCTGTCAGACGCATCCGCTCCAAGAAACGCCGATCATGGGTGACGAGAAGAATCGTGCCAGCATACCCCTCGAGCGCCTCTTCGAGGGCTTCGATCGCTTCGAGATCCAGATGATTCGTCGGTTCATCGAGCACCAGTACGTTCGCCCCCATCGCCGACAAGAGCGCCAGTATCAGGCGCACGCGCTCTCCCGGACTGAAAGAAGCGATCTTGTCATCCAGGACATCCGGTCCGAATTGGAATTGCGCCAGATGCATCACCACCTTATCGCTCTCATAAATGCCCAGGCGATGTTTGAACAGCTCCGCCGGAGTAGCGGCGCGAGACACATTCTCGTGCTCCTGCATCAGATATCCGAACACCAGCTGAGCACCAGCGATCCGTTCACCGGAAAGCGGCGCAAGCTCGCCTGCGATCGTCTGGAGAAGCGTCGATTTGCCGACGCCGTTGTTGCCAAGGATCGCCAAGCGGCTGCCGAATGCGATATTCAGATCGATCGGTCCGCCTTGAAACGCTGGCGCAGACGGCGAGGCAGGCCCGCCTTGAAAGCCGCTAGGATACCCGAAGCGGACTTTTTTGAGTATGATGCGATTTTCCGTTTCGCTCGCCGCCGGTTCCAGCGGGATAATAAGCGGGTCGCGTTCAAGCGGCCTCTCGACGGCATGCAGGCGCTTCTGCCGCTCTTCCAGAGCCTTGGCCGACGTCGTGAATTTCCTGGTGGCGCGCTCTTTCTTGAAATTGGACGAGAGCGTATCGTGATCCGGCGCTTTGCGCGTCTTGACCCGCTCCACCCAGTCCATCTTCTGCCCGATAGAAACAAGCAGCCGGCCACGCTCCTCCTCCTGCGCCCGATATTCTTCCTTGTGCTTGCGTATCTTGTGCGCCTTCATCTCGGCGAAAGCGCTCCATCCTCCGGCGTACATCGTCACGTCGCGCTTGTACCAATCGATTTCCAGCACTTTTGCGACGACATTATCAAGAAAGCGCCTATCGTGGGAAGCGATGATCGCGGTCGCCTGCGAACGGTTGAGGTAGCGCTCGAGCCAAAGCAGCGCTGGCAGATCGAGGTTGTTCGTCGGCTCATCGAGGAGCAGCACATCGACACCGCGAAGCAGCACGCCGAGCAATGCCGCCTTGCGCTTCTCGCCGCCGGACAGTTCCGCCACCTGGCGGTTCAGATCGATATGCGAGAGCATCAGGCCTTCCAGCATACCCTTGGCCTTGCGCGCGAAATCATACCCGCCCAGACGCTCATATTCCGAACGCAGAATCTCGTAGTGTTCCAATGTTTTCGGTTCTTCCAGACGCGATTCCAGAGCCGCCATCTCCCGTTCGAGATCCTCGAGACCCGTCATCCGGCGCAGATACTCTACAAGAGTTTCGTCAGACTCCGCCAACGCTTCCTGCGGCAGATACCCTATCAGCACCCGATTCGGTTTCATCACTTCGCCCCGATCAGGCGCCTCGATACCGGCGATGATTTTGAGCAGCGTCGATTTGCCCGCGCCGTTCAATCCGACGAGAGCGATTTTCTGGCCTTCGCCCACCGAGAACGAGACTTTGTCGAGAACGCGTTTGTTCCCAAGCGTTTTCCTGACATTTTTGAGAGTCAACATAACAGGCAATATCGAACGCGTGACGCTCGGCGCCGCGCTTTTAAAAACGAAAATTCATAATACAACAAACAGAACCTTCTGTAAAGCCATAATAGG
>Ga0155168_125_pt1 | contig 9148 bp, 7 predicted proteins | sample RifCSPhighO2_01_FD_106136 | JGI IMG/M metagenome (GOLD analysis project Ga0155168, IMG submission 106136) | Candidatus Moranbacteria bacterium RIFCSPHIGHO2_01_FULL_54_31
AGAAATGAGCCGCTATGAAATATAACGTCACCATCGGGATGGAGGTGCACGCGGAATTGAAAACCGCTTCCAAGATGTTTTGCGCGTGCAAAAACGGCCTCGGTCTGGAAAAGGAACCCAACGTGCATATCTGCCCGGTGTGTACGGCGCAGCCCGGATCGCTCCCGGTGCCCAACCGTCGGGCGATCGAAGCGGTGCAGCGCGTCGGTCTGGCGCTCGGCTGTACGCTCCGGCTCCGTTCCAAATTCGATCGCAAGAACTATTTCTATCCCGATATCCCGAAAGGCTACCAGATCTCCCAGTATGACGAACCGTTCTGCGAACAGGGCGCGATGGCGGTCGGGGGTCAGGCATTCCGCGTGACCCGCATCCACCTCGAGGAAGACACGGGCAAATCGATGCACCCGGCCGGCGCCAATTATACGCTGGTGGATTTCAATCGCGCCGGCGTGCCTCTGATGGAGCTCGTCACGGAGCCCGATTTCTCGACCGGCAAGGATGCGAGCCTGTTCTGCCAGAAGCTGCGCCAGATACTCCGCTATCTGGATGTCTCGAATGCCGATATGGAAAAGGGGCAGATGCGCTGCGAAGTGAACATCTCGCTGTACAAGGAAGGCGATGATCGCTTGTCCGGGACGAAGGTGGAAGTCAAGAATATCAACTCGTTCCGCTCTGTCGAGCGGGCGATCGAGTATGAGATCGCCCGCCAGACGGCGGCGCTCGATAATGGTGAGAAGATCGTCCAGGAAACGCGCGGGTGGGACGAGGTGAAAAACGTGACGGTTTCCCAACGCAAGAAAGAATCGGCGCACGACTACCGCTATTTCCCGGAGCCGGATATCCCGCCGTTCGTTTTCACCGAAGAGTATGTGGAGCAGCTGCGTTCCTCTTTGCCGGAATTGCCGGACGCGAAAGCGAAGCGTTTTCTCGCGGAATATGGGCTGCCTGAGGCGGATGTGGTGATCATGACAGAGGACCGCGAATGGGCAGCGTATTTCGAGAATGCGGTGAGCGAGCTTGCAGATAAGATCCGGTCAGGGGAGATCGCGGCGCCGCTTACGCACGCGGTGAAGCTTGCGGCGAACTATATGCTGACCGAACTGCGCAAGCACCTGATGGCAAGCGGGCAGCGGATCGGCGATATCGCCATCACGCCGGAAAATTATGCCGAGTTCATCGGTATCGTGGCGGATGGGAAAATCAATTCGAGCGCGGCGCAGACGGTGCTCGCCGAGATGTATCGAGGCGGTGATAATGACCCGGCGCATATCATCGAGCGTCTGAATCTGGCACAGGTGAGCGACGTGTCGGAGCTTGAGACGGTCGTCGCAACCGTGCTCGCAGCCAATGCACAGTCTGTCGCCGATTATCAGGCCGGCAAGCAGAATGCTTTTCAGTTTCTCATCGGGCAAGTGATGGCGGCGACGAAAGGAAAAGCCAATCCGAAAATAGCAGCGGATTTATTGAAACAAAAACTGGAGATATAGACTGAGACCAGAAACATTCGTTTCTGGTCTTTTTTTACTTTTTTTCGACGATGTGCAGAGCCTTTTGTAGATTCTTGATCCAGTGGATATGAGCGCCCATTTTTTCGAAGCGGCGGAGCCAGGTGAGCTGGCGCTTGGCATAGTGGCGGATTTCGAAATTCAGCTTTTCTTTCATCTCTTCTTTCGTTATCTTGCCTTGGAGCAGGAGGGCGATAGAGCGATACTCCAGACCGAAACTCTCGAGCCTCTTCCAGCTCAAGCCCGCCTCTCTCAGTCTTTTTACTTCGGCGACCATCCCTTTCCTCAGTCTTTTCTCCAGGCGCACCTCGATATTTTTGTGGAGCGTTTCTTTGCTTGGACTCAATCCGATGATGGCGTATTCCTTTTCGTTGACTGTTAACTGTTGATTGCTGACTGCTTGCGGAACTTTCCCCAGGGTCTCGACGATTTCCAAGGCGCGGATCAAGCGCACCTTGTTGTGTTTGTCGATAGTCGCGGCGCGCTGCCTATCTTTCTTCTGTAGTAGCACGAAGAGTTCTGCGGCCGATAATGTACCGAGCTTTTTGCGGAGCGTCGCATCCGGCTTCACCGCTGGGAAAGAGCTGCCTTCGATAAGCGCCTGGACCCAGAAGCCTGTGCCGCCGCAGATGATGGGCACCTTGCCACGCTTGCGGATGTTTGCAATAGCTTTCTTCGCATCGCGGACGAAATGGGTGACGTTGTAAATACGAGCGGGACTGGTGACGTCGATGAGCCAGTGTGGGATCTTTTCTGAATAATAAGCCTCTCCACTCGGTTTTTTAGATCCCAAATCAAGTTTGGGATGCCTCCTATCACGAGGCACTTTTCCTGAGCCGATGTCCATTCCTCGGTACACTTGGCGGCTATCGGCAGAAATGATCTCGCCGCCGTATCTGCGCGCCAACAGAATAGCCAGATCGGATTTTCCCGCAGCCGTCGGCCCGACGATCACGATAGTTTTGAGCGGAGTTTTTTTCATCTGACAGATTCTACGCCGTCCATATTTTGTATCTGCTTGAGGTGTTCTGCGGTCGGGGCGATGGCGAAGGTGGTTTCGAGCGTGGCGCCTTGGATGCGGACGGCGACCTGGCGTTCTCCGGCAGGAATGGCTTTCAGGAGATGAGAGAGCTGTTCGATGATGTGTGCCGGAGCAGCGTTCTTGATGGTGATAATGAGCCGGCCGCTCATATTTTTTTGCGGAGCTGTTTCAGGTACAGCATTTTTAGTGCGCAGAGCGTCGTTTTGGGCGCGCGTCGCCTCGATTCTGGCGAATTGATGCAGGGTGTTCTCCGAAACGCGCTCCAATGCTTCCGCGACGCATTTGAAAGTGCCGTCCTTGTGCGAGACGCGGGCGTCGACGATCACAATCTCGTCCTCGATCCAGGATTCTCCTGTGCGTTCGGCTGTCTTGCCGAATACCAGGAGCTCGACCCGGCCGGTCATATCTTCCAGTCCGACGAAATACATCAGATGCTGATTCTTGGTGATGAGTTTCCGCACATTGGTGATGACGCCGCCGATGCGGACATTCGTGTTGTCCGGTTTCTTCTCCAGATCGCTTATCGGGGTCGTCGTTTTGTTGAAATATTCCTGGTAGTCGCTCACCGGGTGGCCGCTTAGATAGAGACCGAGCAATTCCTTCTCCCAGCCGAGCGTCATTTTCTGGGTTGCGACGGCGGCTGAAGTGAGCTGGATTCGGCTTATCGGCATCGCCATCTCGCCGAAGAGGCTGTTCTGATGGGTGTCCGCGATGGATTTCAGGTTCTTGGCGTGCCGCAGGATATCGTCAATGCTTTCCAGGAGCTGGTTGCGGTCACCGAACCCTTCGAGCGCGCCTACTTTGATCAGGGCTTCCAGGGATTTCTTGTTGAGGTCTTTGGCGGTCACGCGTTCGATGAATTGTTCGAGCGTCGCATACGGACCTCCGCGTTTGCGCTCCTCGACGATTTCCTCGGCGATGAGGTGTCCGACGTTCTTGATAGCGTTCAATCCGAAACGGATGCGTTCGATGCCATTGTCGATGATGACCGCGAATTCTCCGAAACTCTCGTTGATGTGCGGCGGCATCACCTCGATGCCCATTTCGCGGGCCTCGCGGACTTCGATGGCGATGCGATCGATATTGTCCTGGTCGGAGGTGAGGAGGGCGGCCATAAACTCGGCCGGATAGTGCGCCTTGAGATAAGCGGTCTGATAGCCGATGAGAGCGTAGCAGGCGGCGTGCGAACGGTTGAAGCCGTAGCCTGCGAACGGTTCGATGAATGAGAAGACTTTTTCACCGATATTCTTCCCGACGCCGGTCTTGACGCAGCCGTCGATGAATTTTTCCCGCTGTTCAGCGACCAGTTCCTTGATTTTCTTGCCGACGGCCTTGCGGAGCACATCGGCTTCGCCCAATGAGAATCCGGCGAGATCGCGCGCGATCTGCATCAGCTGCTCCTGGTACACGGCGACGCCGTAGGTATTCTGGAGGATCGGTTCGAGGATCGGGTGGAGATACTTGATCTTTTTCGCCCCGTGTTTGCCGCTGATGAAATCGGGGATGTACTCCATCGGCCCCGGACGGTAGAGGGCGACCATCGCGATGATATCCTCGAAGACGGTCGGCTTCAGCTGTTTCAGATAGCGTTTCATACCGGAGCTTTCCAGCTGGAAGACGCCGGTCGTGCGTGCTTCTTGCAGGAGCTTGAACGTCAGCTCGTCATCTAAGGGAATCTTCTCGATATCGATTTCGGTATGCTTGGTTTTGCGGACGATACGCAGGGTGTTCTGGATGATGGTGAGGTTCTTGAGTCCCAGGAAGTCCATTTTGAGCAGACCGATCTTTTCGACGGCGTTGGATTTGGTCGAGGCGGCGTACTGGGTCACGACGCCCTCGCGGCTGCCTGAGACTCGCTGGAGCGGCGTATATTCGGTGACCGGGTCCTTGGTGATGACGACGCCGCAGGCGTGCATCGAGGCGTGGCGGACGAGTCCCTCGACTTTCATCGCGGCATCGATCAGTTTCTGCGTGTCGGGGCTTGAAGCATACCACCGCTTGAATTCCGGGACTTCCTCGAGCGCCTTCGTGATCGACGTGAACATCGGGATCATCTTGGATGTCTTGTCGCAGAGATCATAGGGGAATCCCAGCGCCCGCCCGACATCGCGGATGGCGGCGCGCGCCGCCATCGTCCCGAACGTGATGATCTGCGCGACGTGGTCGTTGCCGTATTTTTCCCGGACATAGTTCAGCACGTCATCGCGGCGGTCATCGGCGAAATCCATATCGACGTCCGGCATCGAGATACGCTCCGGATTCAGGAAGCGTTCGAACAGCAGGTTGTATTTGATAGGATCAAGATCGGTGATGCCAGTCAGGTAAGCGACCAGGCTGCCAGCGGCCGAACCGCGTCCGGGGCCGACGACCACGCCGTTGTTCTTCGCCCAATTGACGAAGTCCTGCACGATGAGGAAGTAATGCGCGAAGCCGGTTTTTTCGATGACGGAGAGCTCATAATCCATCCGCGTCCGATATTCTTCCGTGATGTCAGCATCGCCGTAGCGCTTCTTCAATCCCAACTCGCAGAGTTCGCGCAAGTAGCCGTCCGATGTCTTGCCCTCAGGCAGGGGGAATTCCGGCAGGTGGTTCTCGCCCATCGGGATCTTGAAATGACACGCCTCGGCGATCTTCCCCGTATTCTCGATCGCTTCCTGGACATCCTTGAAAATCTCGGCCATCTCTTCTCCCGAGCGGAGCGAGAGGTCGAGCGCCATCATGCTGAAGCGTTCTTTGTCGGTGACTTTCTTGTTATCGCGGATGCAGAGGAGAATGTCCTGGATTTCGGCGTGCTCGCGTTTCACGTAGTGCACGTCGGACGCGGCGACGAGCGGGATGCCGGTTTCGCGGCTGAGCTGGATGAGTCCCTGGTTGGCGATCATCTGGTTCTCATAGTCGACGTTGGGACCGAGCTCGAGATAGAAATTGCCTTGGCCGAAAATATCCTGATACTCGAGCGCCACCGCCTTGGCGCGCTCATAGTTGCCATAGATGATTTCTGCCGGGATCTCTCCCGAGAGGGAACCGGAGAGCGCGATGAGCCCCTCGTGATACTGCCTGAGGAGATGCTTGTCCGCCCGCGCCTTGTAGTAGAAGCCGTCGAGCTGGGCGATCGAGATGATCTTCATCAGATTCTTGTAGCCGAGCTCGTTTTTCACGAGGAGGACGAGCTGGCTGCGGCGGCGGTCTTCGGCAGTATTGTTCTTGCTCCTGAGATCCTTGCAGACGAAGATTTCCGCGCCGATGATCGGGTTGATGCCGTAGTCTTTCGCTTTGCTCTGGAATTCCACGGCGCCGTAGAGGGCGGATGTATCGGTGAGCGCGAGCGAGGTCATTCCGTATTCTTTCGCCTGCGCCAACAGCTCCTCGATCTTCGGCAGCGCCGTGAGGAGGCTATAGTGCGAGTGGACGTGTAAATGCGTGAAACGCATATAAGTAAAAATTTAAATATCAAAAATCAAAATTACAATGCAAAATTCAAAATGAAAACGGATTTGGAAGATTTTCCATTTTGATTTTTTATTTTTGCATTTCGTCAAAATAAAAACCAGCCTTGTAAAAAACTGGTACCGTAAAATTAGAAAATATGTATCTCATAGCGATATGTTCCCTCATAGCCCGGAATACTCCTAGGGTTTTGCAGGGAAAGTTACTGCAGTGCCAGTTTACCCCGTGAGATAACTTTAGTAAAGTAGCCAGATTTCATCTTGTAATTACCTCTGCCAGTACCCGTGAATCACCCGTGTACTTTCTCATGGGGTATAGCATTTTTTCAGGATAAAAAAAGCCCGCTCGCAGCCGAAGCTTTGAGCGGGGATTTGACGGTGAAGATGCCTTACATCCAGCCGTTGAGACGATGGTGAATCCTGGTCAACATCTCATAGAAGAGCCAGACGTTCGGTCCGCGGGTCCATCGTTGGACAGAATGCGGATCGAACCACTTTTCATTCGCATCCATCATATAGTCGATAGCGATAGGAGACCGGGGGAAAATTTTCCGGGCGATGAAGAAACAGCGCTGGATATGTTCCGGATGAGCCGCTAGCAGCGGTTTGGTGAGACTGCGTTTTTCTGCGATTTCCCTGACTTCGAGGAGCATCCCGCGAGTTCCGAGATAGTCTTCGGGCGGGGGCCAGATAACGACCAGCGCGTCCCGATGCTGTTCGTACCATTCGGGATTGTGCAGGTACATCGCGTAGAGCACTTCCCATTGGCCGATGACCGGGCGTATCGAGGCATCTGGTTTGGAGACGTTGCCAAGTTTGAATTCGGCAAGTTCGATGCAGCGCAGGCCAAGCATCATATTCGGACAACCAGGATCGAATTTTTGTGACTTCAGCCATTCGAATGTAGTGATGTCATCTATGAAGTGATCAAGAGCTGTACAGACGATTGCTCCTACACCCCTGTCAGAAAACGTGTTGCGACCGAATGCTTGCGGAGTGATGTAATCAGCTTCATATCCGTAAGCGTGGGGTCTGCGCCAGATAGGCTCCGGGAGAAACAGATGATTGATGATGCTGAGCCTTAAGAGATTGAGGAATTGCTTCACGGTGATGCCTCCTTTTCCTTTGAATGAGAAGATCTGGGTTGAAAATATGGATTGTTAACGAACCTTATATTATACTCCATTTTCGCCATTTTGTCAAAGCGAACAGGGTGAATTGGCTGGAGGAGGAAGCGAACGGTATCTGAGGTATAATGACGCTATGCAAGAAACGACATTCGAGAAAGAGCTGAGTCTCGCTGGAAATGATGGGCAGGCGCCCGTGTTCGTCATCGGCGTCGATGAGGCGGGGCGGGGACCGCTCGCCGGGCCGGTGGTGGCCGCCGCAGTCTGGTACAAGCAGGCTGATTTCACGATTCCGGAAAATCTGGCGAAGGATTTCGCACTCATCCGCGATTCGAAGAAACTCTCCGAGAAGCAGCGGGAGAAGATGTTTGACGTGATTCAGGAGCATTTTTCCGTCGGCGTCGGTATCGTCAATGCGGAGACGATCGATCGGGTGAATATCCTGCAGGCGACATTCCTCGCTATGCGATCCGCAATTTCAGAATTACGGAGAATTATGAATCAGGAATCAGGAATTATGAAAGAAAATGCGATGTATCTTCTGGTTGATGGGAATCAGGAAATACCAAACTGTTCGTATGCCCAGGAAGCGGTCATTTCGGGGGATGGCATAGTGAAGTCCATCGCGGCCGCCTCCATCATCGCCAAAGTCGCCCGCGATCGGATCATCGAAGCCTATGACACGGAGTATCCTGGTTATGGTTTCGCCAAGCACAAGGGCTATGGAACGAAGCTGCATATGGATGCGCTCCGGCATCTCGGCCCCTGTCCGATCCATAGGATGTCATTCAAGCCGGTACTGCTCGCTCTGCCGGAAAACGTGAATAAGCGGTTTGCGAATGTCCTGAAGCAGAAGAAGCGGTAAATGCTCTTTATAAGCATGCCCCCGACAGCCAACAACCTTTCCGAGAGACACTCGTCCGTCCAGCGACGGACTCGTTTCTGAAACTTTCGCGATCCGTCGAAGCGCCGGAACCCTGCCTACCGGCAGGCAGGCGTGCTCGCGAAACTTTCAAGCCTCTCTGGAAAGATTTTGGCTGCAGGGGCGCGCGTATGTCACAGCATTATTCCGCGAGTCTTGCCAAAAGCGGCTGGGGATGTTACATTGAGAACGTTAATAATTTTCTACCGATATGGCCAATCCCAAGCAACGACATACCCGACATCGCCGCGATCGCGCCCGCAAGCAGTACGATGCCGTCCTCGTGAATACTCAGGAGTGTCCCAAGTGCCAGGCGCGTATGCTCTCGCACCGCGTCTGCCCGAAGTGCGGCACCTACAAGGGGAGAGAGATGATCGATACCGCTCCGAAGCTCAAGGCGGAGAAAGTGAAAAAATCCGCCTAAGATACGGATGCTTGGAAGTAGGCAGGCCCGTACCTCGTTCAACAGATTCCGCAGCCTCTTTCGGAAATTTCAAAACAAAAATGGCAAATCGGCACCTCCAAAGATCAGTCGCGATGCAGTCCCTCTTCGAGTGGGACTTTCAGGGCAAGCACGATGAGAACGCGCGCGAGGTTTTGAGGCGCAATATCCTCGAATTCGCTCCCGGTATGGATGAGACCGTATTCGCCGAGCACCTGATGGAAGGGACGCTTCGCGAACGCCCGACCATCGACAAGCTGATCGAGAAGTGCGCGCCGGAGTGGCCGCTCGAGCAGGTGACGGTGATCGATCGGAATATCCTGCGTCTCGGTATCTATGAGCTGATGTTCGGGAATTACGACGAAGTGCCCCCGAAAGTCGCGATCAACGAGGCAATCGAGCTTGCCAAGACCTTCGGCAGCGACTCGAGCCCGCGTTTCATAAATGGCGTCCTCGGGACGATCTATCGCGAGATGGGCGAGCCGATGAAGGACGATATCTCCGAAAATCACAAGCGCAATCTGGCGGAAGCGGAAAAGCAGGCGACCAAAGCCAAAGAAAAATCGGTCGGAAAAAAAGCGCCAGCGAAGAAAGCGGTAAAAACTTCCGTCAAAAAGAAAGCCTGATACCCAAGCGCGCTCCAGCGCTTTTTTCTTAAAGAATA
>Ga0155168_127_pt1 | contig 6599 bp, 7 predicted proteins | sample RifCSPhighO2_01_FD_106136 | JGI IMG/M metagenome (GOLD analysis project Ga0155168, IMG submission 106136) | Candidatus Moranbacteria bacterium RIFCSPHIGHO2_01_FULL_54_31
TCCGCCAGTTTCCGCACCTCGCGCTTCTCGTATTTCCCGATCGGGAACAGCGCTTGCGTGAGCTGCGCCTGCGTGAGCTGCGAGAGAAAATACGTCTGATCCTTGACCGGATCCGGCGACATTTTGAGCAAAACTCGTTTTGCTATCCCGGGCTCGACCCGGGATCCAGTTCCCGCATCTGGTGCGGAATGACAAATCACTTCCTCCACCTGCGCATAATGCCCCGTCGCGATCTTGTCGAAGCCCTTGCCCGCGATGAAATCATAGAAGGCGCCGAATTTGATGTGCGCATTGCAGAGCATATCGGGATTGGGCGTCCGCCCCGCCTTCACCTCGGCGATCGTATATCCGACCACGCGCTCCCAATACTCTTTCTGGAACGGCACGATTTCGAGCGGCACACCGGTCTGCTCGCATACCGCCCGCACGTATGCCAGATCATCCTCCCACGGGCACTCACCCAAGAAAGACAACTCGTCTTCCAGCCAGATTTTGAGGTAGAAAGCGGTCAGCGTGTGCCCCTCTTCCTGGAGCAGCCGCAAAGCCACCGAACTGTCCACCCCGCCTGATACCAATACTGCTATGTTCATAAGGTTGAGATAACCGAAACGACCGCGTCTTTATGTTCCGCGAGAAATTTCTCTACCACCCTCTCCACTTCGTCCGCACTGTGGCACGCCATCAGCTCCACGCGGAGCTCTTTCGCCTGCGGGAAATGATTGACGTACGCCTGATAATGTTTCTTCATCAGCTCGAAACTCTTGGTATCGCCCCACACCTCTTCGAACAATCGGGTGTGCTCGATGACAGCGCGCAATTTCTCTTCTACCGTCACGCTGCCCTTCTCTTTATCGAAGAGCCACGGATTGCCGAAAATCGCCCGCCCGAGCATCACGCCATCGGCTCCGGTTTCACGTACCTTGATCTCCGCATCTTTCAGGTCTAGCGCATCACCATTGCCCACAATGAGCGTCCCGCTGCCAGCTGCGATCTCTACAGCACGCTGCACCCTTTCGAAGCGGGCCGGAACTGTGGACATCTCTTTCTTCGTGCGGGCATGCAGCGTGATGACGGCTGGTTTCGCCGCAAGGAGCGCCGGCAGCCATTCTTCCAGAGTATCTTCATTGAAGCCGAGCCGCGTCTTCACTGAAATCGGGAGCTCTTTGCCGGCAGCGACCGATCCTTCGCGCGCGGCGATCACCAGCCGCTGTGCCAACTCTGGGTCCTTGATACACGCTGCTCCCGCTCCCTGTTTCATCACGTTCTTGTCCGGGCAGCCCATATTGATATCGATGCCATCGAAGCCGAGCTCAGCGACGAGCTTCGCGGCTTCGAACATTTTTTCCGGATGCGCCGTGAAGAGCTGTGCCACGACCGGTCGCTCACTCTCGCTAAACCAGAGATCGCGGAGCAAGGCTTGCCGCCCTTTCGGATGGCAGAGGCCGTCCGCCGAAACGAATTCCGTCCACGTCACGTCGGGTCTGCCGTACTTCGCTATGACGCGCCGAAAAACCGCATCCGTAACATTGGCCATCGGCGCCAGAACGAAGAACGGCTTCGGCAATTTTTCCCAGAACCCCAGATAAGGCTTTTCCATAGATCAATGTGTTTCCTCTCTACTCTACCCTATAAACTGAAGCAGTGTACGCTATTTCGCCTAAAAAAGAAACCCCCTGGAAAGGCTGCAACGCCATTGTTGACAAGCTTCTGACCCTTTGGTATTCTAAAGCAGACAATTTTAGTCTGAATTAATATTATACCCATTCGACGGGCTCAGGGTATTTCTAAGAAGAAATATGAAGGTATCAAAACCCGCCCGTACCGAACGGTACGTTCGGGCGGGAAGGCTGAAATAAAGGAAATGCTATGAAGATTTCTAAGAAAGCTTATTATGGGTTGCGGGCGATAGTGGCTCTGGCTCACGCCGATACGGCGCTCTCCATCCATACCCTCGCGGAACTGGAAAAGCTGCCGGCAGGTTACCTGGAAAAGATTCTCCAGAGCCTGCGCCGCGCCGGCATAGTGGAGGCCAAGAAGGGCACGGCGGGCGGCTATACCTTGGCACGCGACGCGCGCGCTGTCAGTGTCTGGGATGTGCTCCGCGAGCTCGACGGTCCGATCAAGACGTTCACCGCTCCCATCAAAGGCGAGCTCCCCTGCCTCCAGGTCACCCACTGCCAGACCAATGAGGTGTGGCGTACGCTGGAAAACAAGATCGAAGAAACGCTTTCCGCCATCACTATCGCCGACCTCATTCCGAAAAATACTTCGAAATAACATCCCTATGCTCAGCATCAAAAATCTTTCCGTTTCCATCGCAGGCAAGCAGATTCTCGACGACATCTCGTTCGATTTCAAGCCGGGCACGATCTACGCGCTGATGGGTCCGAACGGCTCTGGGAAATCGACGCTCGCGAGCGCCATTATGGGGCATCCCGATCTCTCCTTGTCCCGCGCATCAAAAATCCTCATCGCGAAAAAGCCTGCCCGCCGAGGCAGAAATATCAAGAATCTCTCTCCGGACAAACGCGCCAAACTAGGCATCTTCCTCTCTTTCCAGACACCGCTCGCGCTCCCGGGCGTGACCGTGTTCGAGCTGCTCCGCCTGACCCTCGAGAAAACAACAGACCCGGTGACGCTCCACGGCCAGGTGAAAAAGTATGCCAAAGAACTCCACATCAAAGACGAGCTCTTGAAACGCTCGCTCAACGACGGATTCTCCGGCGGCGAGAAAAAGAAGCTCGAAGCGCTCCAGGCAGTCCTGCTTGCGCCGCGCTTCGCTCTCTTCGATGAGATCGACACGGGCGTCGATGTCGATGCGCTCAAGACGATCGCGCGCTTCCTGAAAAAACACCTGCCGAAGCGAACGACACTCGTCTTCATCACGCACTCTACGCGCCTGCTCCGTTCTATCCGGCCGCACGAAGTGCTCGTCATCAAGCACGGCCGGCTCGTGAAAACCGGCAAAGGCGCGCTCGCCAAACGGATCGAAGCAAAAGGTTTCGCCGGCATCGAATAACAGAATGAATACCTCCAAGAAAAAAACTGTCGACATCGGAGAATACAAGTACGGCTTCGCGATGCCGGAGCGCTCGGTCCACAAGACGATGCTCGGTCTGCGCAAAAACGTCGTGGCCGAGATCTCCAGAGTCAAAGGCGAATCCAAATGGATGCGCGATTTGCGGCTGCGCGCCTATGAGATTTTCAAGGACAAGCCGATGCCTGAGTGGGGCGCTGACCTTTCCAAGATCGATTTCAACGCCATCACCTATTATCTGAAGGCGACCGACAAGCAGTCCGCTTCCTGGGATGATCTGCCCCAAGAAATCAAGGAAACTTACGACCGCATCGGCGTCCCGGAAGCGGAGAAGAAATTCCTAGCCGGCGTCAGCGCGCAGTACGAGTCAGAAGTCGTCTATGAGAGCGTCAACCGCGAACTCGACCGGCTCGGCGTGATCTTCTGCGATATGGATACGGCCGTCAAGAAATATCCCGCTCTGGTGAAAGAATATTTCGGCACGCTCATCCCGGCGCACGACAACAAGTTCGCCGCGCTCAATTCCGCCGTCTGGTCCGGCGGATCCTTCGTCTATATCCCCAAGGGCGTCGAAGTGAAGCTCCCGCTCCAGGCGTACTTCCGCATCAATGCCGAAGCCTTCGGCCAATTCGAACGCACCCTGATTATCGCCGAGGAGGGCAGCTCCGTGCACTATATCGAAGGCTGTACGGCGCCTATCTATACGACGAGTTCGCTCCATTCGGCGGTCGTCGAGATTTTCGTGAAGAAAAACGCCCGCGTCCGCTACACGACCGTGCAGAACTGGAGCAAGAACATCTACAACCTCGTCACCAAGCGCGCCCGGGCCGAAGAGAACGCCATTATGGAATGGGTGGACTGCAATATCGGTTCCGGCGTGACGATGAAATACCCGGCCGTCTACCTGGCGGGACGCGGCGCCCACGGCGAAGTCCTCTCGATCGCGTATGCCGGAGCCGGCCAGCATCAGGATGCCGGAGCCAAGATGGTGCATCTCGCTCCCGATACCACCTCGCGCGTCATTTCCAAATCAGTCTCCAAAGACGGCGGACGGACATCCTACCGCGGATTGGTCCATATCGGAAGCGGCGCCAAAAACGCCAAAGCCTCCGTCGTCTGCGACGCGCTCCTCTTAGACAACCTCTCGCGCTCGGATACCTATCCCACGATGAGCATCAAGGAAAACAGCGCGCAGATCGAGCACGAAGCGACGGTCGAAAAAATCGGCACCGAGAAACTCTTCTACCTGATGTCGCGCGGCATCAAGAAAGAAGACGCCGAAGGCTTGCTCGTGAACGGCTTCATCAGCCCGGTGGTCAAGGAGATTCCGCTCGAGTATTCGATCGAATTGAACCGCCTCATCAATATGAAGATGGAAGGAAGCGTCGGTTAAAAAGAATAACGAATCCGGAATCAAGAATCATGATGCGGAAGACTATGATTTTCAAAGATATCACAACCGATACGGAAAACACCTACACGCTCAAAGAAAATGAGCGCTGTCTTTTCTTCATGCTCAACCGCTCGGGAGAGATCCGGTTCGAGCTCGCCGGTTCGGGCGCCGAGGCGCATATCTTCGCCTTCTTCATCGGCAAAGGTGCCGACGCTGCGACACTCAAGACGAGCCAGATCCATAGCGCGCCGCGCACGCTGTCGCAGGCGCTTATCAAGAGCGTCCTCTTCGATGCAGCGGTCTTCACCTATGACGGCCTCATCCATATCGAGAAGAACGCACCGCAGACCGACGCTTCCCAGGAAAGCCGCGCCCTCCTCTTGTCGCCGCGGGCGCAGGCCTTTGCCAAGCCGACGCTCGAAATCCTCGCCAATGACGTGAAGTGCCGGCATGCCGCTACGGTCAGTCCGCTCGATGCCGAACAGCTCTTCTTCGCCCAGTCTCGCGGCCTGTCGCATCAACAGGCCGAGCAGCTCCTCATCCGAGGCTTTTTCAAAGATGCCCTAGAAAAAATGGCGGATTTAGGGGCTGATACAAGCGAGATTTCCAGAAATATCGCAACTCAGTTGCAATAACAATCCTATGCCCGATATCCGAACCATCAAAACCGATTTCCCTCTCTTTCGCCACCATCCCGATCTGGTGTATTTCGATTCGGCCGCGACAGCACTCAAGCCGCAGGTCGTCATTGATGCCGAGCGGGAATACCTGGAGCAATATTCCGCCAACGTAGGACGCGGCCTGTACCCGCTCGCTGAAACCGCGACAGAAAAATTCGAAGCGGTGCGCGAGAAGGTGGCGCGCTTCATCGGCGCAAGCAAGAGCACAGAAATCATTTTCACCGGCGGCACCACCGCTTCTATCAATCTCGCCGCCCTGCTCCTCGCTTCGCAAATAAGCGAGGGAGACAACATCGTGACCACGACAATGGAACATCACTCGAACTTCCTCCCCTGGAAAGAGCTGGCAAAAAAATGCCAGGCAGAATTGCGCGTCCTGCCGATTACCGAAGAAGGCGCTCTGAATATGAGCGCTCTTGGCCGGTACGTAGACGCGCGCACCCGAGTTGTAGCCTTCTCCGCCGTTTCCAATGTGCTGGGCACGATCAATCCCGTCCAAGAAATAATCGCGGCTATCAAAGCGATCACTCCCGACGCCATCGTACTCGTCGATGCCGCGCAGGCCATCGGACATATGCCTCTAGGTGTCTCTCTCTGGGACGCCGATCTCGTCGCTTTTTCGGCGCACAAGATGTTCGGACCGACCGGCGTCGGTATCCTCTGGGGCAAAGCAGCCCTCCTCGAGACGCTCCCTCCTGTCGCCTTCGGCGGCGGGATGGTGCTAGATGTTTACCCGCCAGAGTCTTCCGTGGGGAGGGCGTGCGCCGCTGAAACGACGTATAAAGAAATCCCGTATCGCTTCGAGGCTGGTACGCCGAACATCGGCGGCGTCATCGGCTTCGGAGCGGCGCTCGATTATATCGGAAGCATCGGGATCGAAAATATCCGCGCGCACGAAATGGCACTGACAGAGTATGCTATGAAACGACTGAAAGAAACATTCGGCGCAGCTATCGCTATCGTCGGACCGACCGAAGCGGATAAGCGCGGCGGCATCATCGCTTTTTCTTTCGCGGGCATCCATCCGCACGATATCGCGCAGCTGCTCGGAGAGAAAAACATCTGCGTGCGCGCCGGCGAGCACTGCGCCGCGCCGCTCCACCGGCGCTTGGGCCTCGCTGCCACCACGCGCATTTCTTTTTCGGTATATAATTCCGAAGAAGATATCGACACATTAATCGAGGCTCTGAAAAAAAATACACTTTTATTAAATAAATAATTTCCAGTTTTCAATCAATGTGCAATGAATCAGTTTTTGAAACATTGATGATTGGAAACTTGAAAATTCAATGAAAATTGAGAATTTCTTATGAGCATTTACCAAGACCTCATCCTCGATCACTACAGAAACCCACGCAATCACGGGGTCTTGGACAAGGCGACACATCGCGCCGAAGCACTCAACCCGACCTGCGGAGACAGGCTCCAAATGGACATACTCATCAGAAATGATATTATTACTGATGTGAAGTTTTCCGGTTCCGGCTGC
>Ga0155168_128_pt1 | contig 5725 bp, 3 predicted proteins | sample RifCSPhighO2_01_FD_106136 | JGI IMG/M metagenome (GOLD analysis project Ga0155168, IMG submission 106136) | Candidatus Moranbacteria bacterium RIFCSPHIGHO2_01_FULL_54_31
TTATCTTTTCCGATGATCGTTTCTTCTGGCATAAGGGTGACTCGCCTGCGCGAAAACAATGATTAGGCTAGCCCATTCTGCATCTCTTCCTTGAAGGCGGTGACGATGCCACGGACAAAGACATTGTAACCTGGAATCTTGGTTTCGAAAAATGCCTCGAGTTCTTCCTGTTTCGCGTTCTTTTCGAGCAAGGCTTCATATTCCGCGATCCCGGCTTCGCCCATTTTCTCCATCGTTTCGAGGAAAATGCGCTTGAGCAGCGCCTCGCCGATTTTCGCAAGCAGCTCCTCCTGCTTATCCCCCGGAATACCTTCCAGACGGAAAGCTTCTATCAGTTCCTTTTTCAGCGCTTCTTGATCGAGTGCCATATGTTTGTATGATTAGAGATTATGAATCGACTACCGTACCGCCACGTAAGAACCGATCCGTTGCCCATGCTGCACGAGCGGCGCTATCTTCTTCAGATAATCGCCGATCGTCGCGTCGTGATTGTCCTTATAGAATTCCGCGATACTCAGGATATTCTCTTTGGAGGCGGCTCCGGAAAATTGCGCGAAATTGCTCAGCTGTTCCGGCTTCATCCCGGTGGCATACCCGGACACTTCGCCATGCGCCAAAAGCTTCACATCGTTCACCACATCCCTGAGCGGGATCTTTTCGATCCGCATCCTATCGAACGACCAATCCTGTCCCGGTATACGCTGCTCTGTATGAAACAACTGCTCATACCAGCTATCCACGCGCGGCGCCAGTTCCGGAGTAAATTCCTGGGCGGCCGCTTCGGTTGCGGCGGCGGTCTGCACCGCCTGATCCACGCTTGGAGACACATCATTTGCCGTAGCGGCCACATCCGTACCAGAAATCACTTGCTCCGGATTCGGAAAGGCGGCCGATTCAGCAATATTCCCGGCAGCTCCGGTATCGACATTGCCAGCAATGATCTTGTCCACCAGGGAATCCGTCAGCTTCACGTCCGGATGCGCCGCTGCATACTCGGCGATCAGAGAATCATGCGCCGCGATGCTCGCTATCTTCTCCGGCGACAACCCCTCGGCCTCTGCCAGTGCCCGGCTGATATCGTCTGCCGTCAATCCATGCGCGCTGAAATCAAACGTATCGCCGGCTTGCAGCGAGACATCCCCCACCTTATCCTTCAAAGCATCGATGAAATATGTTTTTTGGGAATCCCCGAGTCCGGTCGCACTTGCCCGTTCCTCCAGGATTTTCCACACCGAATCCCCTTTCTCTACTGGATAAGGCGCGTTCAAGATATCCTGGAATGGCTTCAGCTCGGACGCGATACCGGGTACCACGACCGGCTCGACTGGGGCGATCTCGGCAGGAGGTACGGCAGCGGCATGTGCGTCAGCATCCGAATGCGTCTGGAGCGTCTCTGCCACCGCGGTGTCTCCGAACTGTTCCATCACGATATGCGTCAGCCAGCCGGATCCGACGGCAGCGCCAAGCGCGAGCGCGCCTAATTTTCTGTATGTTCCCGCCCGTTTCGCTTGCTGCCACTTCGCATCAGATGCCAGAATATCCTTTGCCAACATCCTATTCAGTGACTCCGTGTCAAGTGCGAACGGCGTATGCGCCTCATCCCCCAAAGCAGGTTCTATCTTCGTTAGCCCTAGATCCGCGAGCTGCTTTTCCGTCTCTTCCTTGCCGTGCGCCGTACGCTTACGCTCACCCACGCTATCGAGAAGCGTTTCCACGCCGACCGCCATACCGGCACCGCTCGCTACCCTCCGCGACCATACCAGAACAGATGCCGCCCCCACAGCCGCCCCTCCGGACAGTGTCGTCGCTATGGTAATCCCGGCCAGCGCACCTGTTATGACAAGTTTCTTTTCCCAGGAAAGCGCATTATACTTTCTCCCCAATATTCCCATTGCGTATTCGATTTTTTCCAAAGGACCCCTCTGCCGCTCCACCCGATACTTGTCACGCTCCTTGATCAGATTGACCCGCTCATCCAATTTATAGTAATCCAGCAGTCTGGCCGCGCTCTCACGCGTATCCGTCGCGGACAAAGCGGTGCCGGCTCCAGCCATCTCCCCCTGCAGAACCGCCACCTCGACTCTCTGGAGTTCGAGCAGCTTGTCCTCATACAGCTGACGCCATTCTCCCGTGCTTTCAGGCGATTGGAGGCGGAGCACGCTCCGAAGCCTTTTCCAAGTTTGCTTGGTATCGATATCTTCTTTCACATACAAGGCGCGGAGTTCGTTCGCTTCAGCCGTCAAACGATCCAATTGCCGATACAGCGCTTCTGCTGCCGGCGACTTCTCCGGTTCTTTTTCGGCATGGGCAGGTTCTGGGAGAGCCTCAGCTTTCTCTTCCGGAACGAGCGGAACAGCTTCGATTTCCTGCCGCTCCTGTGGCACCATAGAGACCGCCTGACCGCCCTCGGGTTCAGCCAGCGCATCCATATCTTTCTGCATCGCATCCAAGACACCCTTGTTTCTTCTGCGCAAGACTTCCGCACCGCTCTCATCCACATCCGGAATCTTTTCAGGCACGGATTGCTCCGCGCCGGCCACAGACTGAGCAACAGCTGATTTTTTATCCCCTATGCCTTTATCCTTCCCTTTGCGGCGGCGGGTTTTCTCTGGTACCGAACTCGAATCACCCGAAGCAGATTCGGCACTCACTACCAGTGACGCAGCTAAAGGCTCAGGATTTACCCCTGCTTCCGCTCTTGCCAGATATTTTTCCTGCTCATCATCTGGGGTATCCCTACTATTCAAATCTCTCCGGGCAGCATCATCCTTATCAATCGGAAGCTGCGGGGCACGCTTGGGGCGCTTCCCTTTTTTTGTGCGATCTGGACCATCAAACGACTTGATAAAGACCCTTAACTCATCATTGGCAGAATGTATCCACGTTCTCAACGCTTCTTTCTGATTTTCATTCAACCCCTTCCTTGCCTCGTTATCAAAATCCGCCTGCCTGATCGGACTGAATCGTATTTTTTCCCCTCTGTCTTTCTGAGACAATATATCCTCCCTGTGTTTTTCTTTGATAGCAAGCACGGTTGCTGCTGTTATCGTCTCGGATGCCGGTCCGGTCTTTTCAGACCTCTCTTGTTCCAAGGCAGCCACTCTCGCCAAAACCACGTCGCGCAATTCCCGTTCGGTCCTTTGCCCCAACCGCAGCAATACCGCTATTTGTCTGTTAGGCAATAGATTGAGGTCCTGAGGATCGAATGTCAGCTCCCTGAGCGAAACTTCTTCCGGCTCCCTGCTCTCATTCACCTGTGCGATATATTCTTCTTTCGCCCGTCTGAACGAGTCTTTCAGCCGTTTGAAAAATTGCGCCCGGAACTCGTCTACTATTTCTGTCGCTATAGGCTTTTCTTCTGGCTGAGGCGCCCCGAGATAATCCTCCACATCTTTCCGTATCCCATTCAGCTCGATCATATTGAGACGCTTCTCGCCTTGCAAAGAATCGAGCTGTTGGCGTATCCCTCCCAAAAAAGGAAGTTTTTCTTCATCGGCCTTTTCTTTTGCACGAGCATCCGCAGAATCCAAAAGGGTATAGAGCCGCCGCAAGAGAAGGTTCTCCGATGCTTCTTTCGACTTTGAAAGCGGTCTTTCGTCTTTCGATATGTCTATCGTTTTGTTGTCTTCAGGAGAAGGGAAAAAAAAGATTTGTCCCTTCTCGGACCGCGACGAAAAAGCGTCGGGGGGGTGCGTCCCCGGCTCAGTGTTTCTTCGTGACACAATTCCATCCACAGCGCCCATTCAGTTTTCTTTTTGGCTTATCTTTGATACAATGTTAGCATACGCAAGCAAAAAACAAAAACAGATTTATGCTGGAACGATTCTCCTATCGTCCTCATCATATCGCCACGTGGATCGCGCTCATCGTCATCCTGATTTTCGCGTTCGCTGTCAGAATCTATCACATCGAATCTGTCCCCGCCGGGCTCTATCCCGACGAAGCCGCCAATGGCGTCGATGCCCTACACGCGCTCGAGACCGGACAATTCGAGCTTTTCTATCCAGCCAATTTCGGCCGCGAAGGGCTCTTCATCAATCTCCAGGCTCTTTCTATCGCCCTCTTCGGCAATACCATCACCGGACTCAAGCTCTGGTCGATTCTCTTCGGCACGCTGTCCGTCCTCGGCATCTATCTCCTCGGCAAAGAACTCTTCCACAGGCGAGCAGCCGGCATCCTCGCGGCGTTTATGCTGGCGACCTCGTACTGGGCGATCAATTTCTCGCGCATCGGATTCCGCGCCATAATGACGACTTTCCTCCTGACGTTTTCCTTCTATTTCTTCTTCCGCGGACTGCGCACCCGCTCCTTCCGTGATTTCCTGATTGCCGGACTGATCTTCGGTCTCGGTCTCCATACCTATATCGCCTTCCGCGTCGCGCCGCTCATCCTGATCATCCTCCTGCCGGCGCTCCTCCTCTCCTACGAGAATTTCCTCAGGCGCTTCTGGAAGCACGCGGCGCTGTTCATCTTAGGCGCCTTCATCGCTTCCGCGCCGATGCTTTATCATTTCTTCATCGCGCATCCTGAGGATTTCGCCTCCCGCTCATCCCATATTTCCGTTTTCTCTCCCGACGTGAACCACGGCGATCTCCTGGGCACGCTCGCGAAAACATTTTCCATCTCGCTCATCAAATACAATTTCTTCGGCGATCAGAACTGGCGGCACAATTACCCGCCCTACCCGATCCTCGATCCGTTCGTCGGGACGTTTTTCCTCGCTGGTTTCCTCTTCATCATCTGGCAGACGGTCATACTGCTCGGACGGCGGATACGCGAGGGTGATCGGGATACGCGTCTGGTCACCGACTTCTTCCTCCTCGGTTCATTCTTTGCGATGTTGGTACCGGAATTCCTCACCGACGAAGGCCTGCCGCATGCCCTCCGATCCATCGGCACACAAATGCCGGTTTTCCTGATGGCCGCCCTCGCCGCCTTCTGGATCCTGAAAAAAGCGCTTCGTTCGCAGACCGGCGCCCGCGTCGCACTCCTCTCGATACTCGTCATCGCCCTCGGCGGAAGCGCTCTCTTCAACCTGACCAAATACTTCGTTTTCTTCGCACAAAGCCCGGTGGCTGGAGCTTCCTTCAATGACAGCTACACCAATATGGCGCGCTATCTCCTCTCCCTGCCTGCGGACATCCACAAATATGTCCTCGCCGATGAAGCGGGCAACAGCGACCGCTTCCATCTGCCGGTCTTCGCCCACCCGGTCTATTACCTCACCTACCGCCGGGTCGCCCATCTGGAGATAGTGCAGAGCGATACCATATTGCGTCGTCCCGGCATATTCCTGATGCTCAATTATAGCGACCGTCTGGCAGAGCAGATCAGAGGCCGCTATCCGGATGCCACGATCAAGCACATCGATATGAACGGGCCGGATCGTTCAGGCGGCGCTTTCGATGTCATCATTCTGCCCGAGATAAAAAAGTAAATATGGATTTTCTGAAAAAACACGCGTATGCCATTGTAGCCGGCATCCTGCTGTTCCACTTCATCCTCTCGCTCGCGGTATCGCGCCAAGAATCCGCCATCCTCGATGAGCAGGCGCATATTCCGGCTGCCTACACCTATGTCGACCGAGGCGATATGCGCCTCAATCCCGAGCATCCGCCGCTCCTCAAAGACCTGGCGGGCGTCCCGCTCCAGTTTCTCTCGGTCTCCTTCCCCTATGACAGCGACTTGTGGACAACCGGCGTCAACGAGCAATGGAAGCTCGGCA